>Ga0082212_10012738_pt1 | contig 10578 bp, 9 predicted proteins | sample TergutNt197P3_FD_71548 | JGI IMG/M metagenome (GOLD analysis project Ga0082212, IMG submission 71548) | Neocapritermes taracua P3 segment gut microbial communities from Petit-Saut dam, French Guiana - Nt197 P3 | ecosystem: Host-associated > Arthropoda: Insects > Digestive system > Gut ...
AGAGACGATGTAAGGGTTCCCCTTGATGCCTGCACTCACTCGGTCATGCTGTGCAAGCACAGCGCGACACTCGCTTCGTTTGACAATAAAGATGATGGTGGGATTTGTTCAGTGTTTACCTAGTGCCTATAACGCGTTGCCCCTGAAAGGAACCACCAATGGTAACAGTTAAAGACTTGACAATTGAATATGCAGACGGAACGCGCGCGGTCGAAAACACAGGGTTTTCGCTTGAAGCGGGAGAGAACGTTGCGCTGATAGGCGCAAACGGCGCGGGTAAGACGTCACTCCTGCTTTCGCTTGTGGGAGTGCTGCTGCCGAAATTCGGCGAGATAAGGATCGACGAAGCTGTTTTCAACACCGGCGATTTTGGATTACCTGGAGACAGCTTTAAGCAAGCGCTGAAAAACGCCGCAAACACTGCCGCTCATAGTTTGACCATCTCGCAGCGCACGGACAAAGAGACGCTGCGCGCGGTCCGCTCTCGGGTTGGTCTTGTGTTCCAGAACCCGGATGACCAGCTCTTTATGCCGACGATATACGAGGACGCCGCATTCGGGCCGCGAAGCTTCGGCTGCGATGAAATTGAAACCTCAGAGCGCGTACACACGGCATTGTCAAGGCTCGGCATAGCGCATCTTGCGCAGCGTTCGCCGCTGAAGCTCTCGGGCGGCGAGAAGCGGCTTGCCGCGATCGCGGCAGTTCTGGCGATGGAACCTGAGTATCTGCTGTTTGACGAACCGACTGCATTTCTGGACCCGAGGGCGAAAAGAAACCTTGCGTCCATCCTTTCGGACCTTCCGCAAGGTAAACTGATCGCAACGCATGATCTCGCGTTCGCGGGAGGGATATGTTCCCGCGTAATACTACTCCAAAACGGGAAACTGGCAGAGGACGGCGGCCGGGAAATCCTCAGCGATAAAACTAAACTTGAAGCTGCCGGACTCTAGTAGAGCACTGCTTGGGGTGCTTCATAACCGCCGCCGGCTGTCCGCTTTGAGCATATGCGGCTCCGCTTTTGCGCGGCGAATCTGTTCGATGAGCCTTCCCTTGTCATGCGGGAAGGTTCCTTTTAGTTCCAGCCAGTTGGATGCATGATTGCTGCGGAAGATAGTCTCTTTGGCGCAGTTCGTGTTTTCAAGCATGATTTCCAGCTCATCCAGAGCCTCCAGCGGCGTCAGTTGAACGAACTTGCCCGACTGGACGTCCGCGTATATCGGCGCTTGCGGCATGAGCATCAGCGTGAGCAGCCCGACATATGCAGCGCCCATGGCGGAGATCATCTCCCCCGTCTTAACAGCATGTTCTGCGGCTAGTTCCTTGCCTCCGAGACCCGATATGAACGTGACCGAAGTCTTCATACCCGCGGACTCCGCTTTTTGGACAGCTTCGATGATATCCTGCACAGTTTCGCCCTTGTTGACACGGCGCAGAACCTCGTCCGAGCCTGACTCTGCCCCGATATATAAAATCCCCAGGCCTGCGTCCAGCAAGCTCCGGAGGTCGTCGTCGCTCTTTTTCAGTATCTGCGATGCGCGGCTGTAAACGCCGACGCGCGAACATTCCGGGAAAATATTTCGGACAGCGTCCAGCATGCGCATCAGCTTTTCGGTCGTCAGGCAAAAAACATCCCCGTCCGCGAAAAACACACGCTCAACATGACGATAGTACGCACGCGCCTCCATAAGGTCCTCAAGGACGACCTCAAAGGGCTTGAGCCTGAACTGCTCCGCCTTATAATTCGGGCAGAATGTACACTTGTTATGCGTGCAGCCCACCGTCGCCTGGACTATCAAGCTGTACGCCTCGCTCGGAGGGCGGTAGATATCCCCTTCGTAATGCATCGGCGCTACCTGATGAAGTTCACATACTCATCTTTTCGCGGAGCCGCCATCGGCAAAGGCTTGGATGTATAACCCAAAGAGAGAGCATACACAGGCATATAGCCTTTGGGTATCCCCATGTCGTTCATCAGGTCATATGCAGCGTCGGATGTGAAAGCCGCTATCCCGGTAGTGATCGCGCAGCTTTGCAACCCTATGCTCCCCGCGGCGTAGATCATGTTCATAAGCGCCATCGCGCAGTCTCCGTACGCGTCCGAATTGTCGGTTTGCCGGGAGATGAAAATAACGGTCGGCGCATTATAAAAGTAGTGGAATTCGGGCGCCACCATCCAAGGCATAGTTTCCGACTGCTCGGGAAAAACCTTTTGGACCACTTCCCTTGCAGCGTTCACTATCCTGTCAAGCAGAGAGATTTTTTGCACGACTGTGAAATGCCATGGCTGACGATTCCATGCGCTGGGCGCCAGTTGCCCTGCCTCCAGAATCACAGCTAAGTCTTCTTCCTTTATCTGATCAGGTTTAAAATCCCTGACGGTCCTTCTCTCCTTGATTGCTCTCAACACTTCGTTCATAGCGGTAACCTCCCTTTAGAATGCGTAAATCATCTAATATATGTGCTTTTTTATCACCGATGTGACCTGTTCAATATTGATCGGCTTACCAATGTGGTCATTCATACCCGCGGCCATACACTTGTCTACGTCCTCTTTAAAAACATTGGCAGTCATGGCTACGATAGGTATCGTCCGCGCGTTCGGCATTTCCAGCGAGCGTATCTGCCGCGTCGCTTCGTATCCGTCCATCTGCGGCATGTGGATATCCATGAAGATCATGTCGTATCTGTAAGGGTCGAGATTAAACAGTTTCACAGCTTCCGCACCGTTTTCAGCGGGAATTATCGTAATCCCCGTCTCTTCCAGCAGGGAGATGACGATTTCGCGGTTGATCTCAACGTCCTCCGCCAACATGATGGTCTTGCCTGAAAAGTCGGCTGCGCCTGCGTTGGCTTCATTAAAGTAACCGGAAGAGTACTTTTCAAGAACATCCTCTATCACCGGAAGAAGGATCGGTTTTGGAATGAACTCCTTGACCCCGGCGGCATTTGCGGCTTCCCTCACTTCCGCCTTGTCTGAGGCGGAAACCATGATTATCACCGTCTTCCCCCCGGAATGCTCGGTGATGCAGCGCGAAAGCTCTATCCCGTCCATTTCCGGCATCAGCCAGTCGACGAATGCAAGGTCATACTCCGCAGTTTCCATGAGCTCCAGCGCTCTTTTCCCGCTTTCCGCCGTATCACATGCGACGCCGAGCATTTGCGCGAACTTCTTGAACATCTCCAGAGTCAGGCGCATGTCGTCCACTACCAGCAAGCGAATATCCGGCCAGTTCGTACCGGGCTTGCTTGCTTCCGCACCTGCCTTGACACGCACCGTAAAAATAAACTCCGAGCCAACATGCATCTCAGATTCGACAGAGATACTGCCGCCCATCATTTCTACGATCCTTTTGGATATTGCCAGCCCCAGGCCCGTTCCGCCGAACTGGCGGGAAATGCTGTTATCAGCCTGTGTAAACGGCATGAACAACCTTGCCTGCTGCTCTTCGGAAATGCCGATGCCGTTATCCTTTATCGAAAAACTGATTGTATTCAACCCGTCTGAAACATCGTTGAGGTTTATGCTCAAAGCAACCGTGCCGCCGATGGGCGTGAACTTCACGGCGTTGGACAGCAGGTTCATTATGACCTGCGAAAGCCTCTGTTCGTCGCTTATCAGCGAATACGGGATCGATGGGGAGCAGTAAACGTCGAAAATAATCTGCTTCTCTTCAAACTTGAAGCGCATCATATTAACTATCCGCATGATCATTTTTTCAAAATCAAACTCGTCATACGACAACTCAAACCGGTCGGCTTCGATTTTTGACATATCCAGAATGTCGTTTATCAGCGACAGCAGATGTTCGCTGGACTCCTCGATTTTATCCAGACAGTAATTGATCTTCTGCGTGTCCTGCGACCCCCTGGCGACCGCAAGCATGCCGATCACCGCATTAAGCGGCGTGCGTATCTCATGCGACATATTGGCAAGGAACTCCGACTTGGCTCTGTTTGCCCTGTTCGCATCGTCGATCGACGCCCGCACTTCCGTAATGTCGTTGAGCTGCGCCATTATTCCGATGTCTTCGCCGTTGCTATTGAACATATGCGCAACGTCAATTGCGTAAAGGCGGGGTGATTCCGTATTATGGAAATCAATAAAATCCTGTTTGGTGACGTTTTTATTCAGGCGCACAGACTCTTCAATAAAATCCGAGACGCTGTCGAGCGCCCTTTCGTATATATACGGCGCAAGAGCAGTTTTATAGTATCTCCCGCTGAGCTGCTCGAAGTTCATCACACCCACGACATTAAGGAACCTGCGCGATGCATGCACAAATTTCCCCTTGCTGTCTAACAGAAAGAGGATGTTCAGCGAGTATTTAAGCGCACTTTCATGGAATTCCTGCTCTTTTGTTAGTACAGCCACACCTTTCGTGTCTCCTTAGCGTCCGGCCTGCGTCACTCCGAACCTCCCCTTGCGGGGATTAATGATGAAAAACATGTGAAAGCGTTGATTTTTATTCAAGTTTTTCAAATTTGCAACACACTTTTCCCATCTTTATGTATATCAAAAAAAGCATTAAAATACAAGAGGCAATTTTATATCAGCCTTTCTCCAAGAGATTTACCGCCTAATAAGTGGAAATGCAGATGAAAAACTGTCTGCCCGCTGTCCGCTCCTGAGTTCGAGATCACGCGGTAACCGCCGGTGAGCCCCTCGCCGCGCGCGACCACAGCAGCGGCTTCAAGACATTTTGCCGCAGCGCGCGAGTTTTCCGGCGTCAGTTCCGCAACGGAGCGGATATGCTCCTTCGGCACAATAAGGATATGAACCGGGGCTTGCGGGTTTATGTCGCGGAACGCATAAACATAATCATCCTCATACATCTTCTGCGAAGGAATCTCCCCCGCAATTATCTTGCAAAAAATACAATCATCCATCTTCTCCGCCTCCTTCGTCTCCTAGCCCTTAGCCACTAGCCACTAGCCACTATCAGTTTATCAGGCCCTTCACAAACCCGTCGACAGCCTCGAGAGCCTCTTTCAGCTTGCTTGCGTCCTTGCCGCCGCCCATTGCAAAATCGGGTTTACCTCCGCCTGAACCGCCGCAAATCCTTGTTATCTCCTTGACAAGGTCGCCCGCTTTCACGCCTTTTTCAACAGCGGCTTTCCCGCAGGCTGCCATTATCGTTATCTTATCCTGGTTTACAGCGGCGATCACCGCAACGACCCCCGCCTCCCAATCGCGCAGAATATCCTCGATTTTCCGGAGCCTGTCCACATCCACTTCGGTATCTTCAATGACCGCGGTTATTATCCTCAAGCCGCCGATCTCCCTGGCTCCGGTGAGTATCCGCGCTGCTTCGCCATGGACTTCCCTTGTCGTGGCGGCGTCAAGCGCGCTGCGTAGCTCGCGGAACATCTTCATATGCTGCTCGAGTTTGGATGCTATTTCTTCGGGAGTGCCGGCTTTGAGCATTCCCGACAGCACGGACAGGTTGCTGCGCGCATTATTGAGCGCATCCAGCGTCGCTTTTCCAGTGATTGCCTCAATGCGCCTCACACCGGAAGCAACGGAGAATTCCGCAGTGACCGAGAACGCGCCTGCTTTCGCTGTATTGTCAAGATGCGTGCCGCCGCATAGCTCCACAGACTTGTCGCCCATCTTAACGACGCGTACAATATCGCCGTATTTCTCCCCGAACAACGCCATAGCGCCGAGTTTTTTTGCGTCGCCGACCGGCATTTCCTGCGCTGTTACTGCATCTCCGTCAAGTATAGCGTCATTAACACGCTGCTCCACGCCAGAAAGCTCTTCCTTCGTGAGCGCGGAGAAATGTGTGAAGTCAAATCTGAGCTTGTCCGGCTCTACAAGCGAACCGGCCTGCTGGACATGCGAGCCAAGGACTTCGCGCAGCGCGCTTTGCAGCAAGTGGGTCGCGGAGTGCGCGCGCATTATCGCCCGCCTCCTGTCCGCGTCAATTTCCGCGGACACACTGTCATACACATGCAGAACTCCGGCGCGCATAACCCCATGGTGCAGGTATTTCCCGCCGTTGTTCTGCTGCACTCCCGCGACGTCAAACACGGCGTCCGCAAGCGCGATAGTTCCCCGGTCGGCAGTCTGCCCGCCCATTTCCGCGTAAAACGGCGTCTTATCCAGCACGATGATGCCCTCGTCGCCGGCGCGGATGGACGACGCCGCCTCGCCCTGTGTAACTATCGCAAGCACGCTGCTTGTTTCCGAAAAGCTCTCATACCCAGTGAAAACAGTGGGTGTATTGTCCAGGCCCAGGTCGACGCCCGCCCATGCAAGGTCGCCGAGCGCAGCCCTTGCAGCCCTGGCACGCTCGCGCTGCTCTTGCATATGCGCGTCGAACGATTCGCTGTCAACGCTCAGGCCGTTTTCCAAAAGAATCTCTACAGTCAGGTCGAACGGGAACCCGTAAGTATCATACAGTTTGAACGCATCCGCCCCGGACAAAGTCTTCTCGCCCCTCTTGACATATTCGGTAATGAGCCCGCTCAGTATCGACGTGCCGGAGTCGATCGTTTTTCCGAAATTCTCTTCCTCAACGCGTATTACACGGGCGATATATCCTGCTTTTTCGGTCAAGTCAGGGTATGCTTTTTCGTTTGCCTCGATGACCGTATCGCACACATCGCACAGGAAAACGCCAGTAACGCCAAGCAGCTTCCCGTGCCTTGACGCGCGCCGCAGCAGCCGGCGAAGCACATAGCCGCGCCCTTCGTTTGACGGCAGAACTCCGTCGCAAATCATCATCACTGCGGATCTGATATGGTCGGTAATTACACGTATCGAAACGTCGGAATCCGCACTTTGCCCATATGCAGCGCCGCTGATTCCGGATATTTTTCCGATGATGCTCACAATAGTATCGACTTCGAAAAGGTTGTTGACGCCCTGGCAGACGACTGCAAGCCGTTCGAGTCCCATGCCGGTGTCGATGTTCTTCTGGCTCAGCTCCGTGTAGTTGCCCGCCCCGTCGTTGTCAAACTGCGTAAAGACATTATTCCATATCTCTACATAACGATCGCAGTCACAGCCTGGCGCGCAGCCCGGTTTCCCGCAGCCTTTCTCTTCGCCGCGGTCGTAATAGACTTCAGAGCACGGTCCGCAAGGCCCGGAGCCGTGATCCCAGAAATTATCGTCCTTTCCAAGGCGGGTCATGCGTTCAGGCGCTATGCCAATATCGTTTACCCAGATATCGTACGCCTGGTCGTCTTCCAGATACACCGACGGGTATAACAATCCGGGGTCCAGCTTCAGCCTTTCAGTCAGGAACTCCCAGCACCATGCTATCGCTTCGGCTTTAAAATAGTCGCCGAACGAGAAGTTGCCGAGCATCTCAAAATATGAGGCGTGCCGCGACGTTTTCCCGACATTTTCGATGTCGTTTGTGCGGATGCATTTCTGGCATGTGCACACGCGTCTGCGCGGAGGTTCCTGCTCGCCCGTAAACCATGGCTTCATGGGCGCCATCCCCGAATTTATAAGCAGGAGCGACGCGTCATTTTGCGGGATCAGGGGGAAGCTCTGCAGCCTCATATGTCCTTTCTCTTCAAAGAACGAGAGGAACGACTCGCGCAGCTCATTTAACCCGTATTTTTCCATTTCCACACCCTCATATCAACAGTTTTATACTGTGCGCAATTATGGTCGCCTGACGAAAAAACCACCCGGAAATCGTCAGACGCGGTTTTGCCGGGCGAACCATATCGTTTATGACCGCGATTAGGCGGCACAAAGGCCGCCCTGTTCCGCCGGTAAGGAACAAACCCTACCTAAACTTTTCTGCAATAATGCTGATACCCGGCGCTGCCTGCAAATCACCGGCATCCAGCTGCGTACTTCCGTCAGCCGCTAAACCCGGCAGCTATTTATCCGCAGCTACTTTTTGATCATCGATTCTATAAAATCGGCTATCTCGCCCACGGTCTTGCGTTCGTACACCGACTCGTCCGTCACACTAACGCCGTACTCTTCCTCGAGCATCATGATGAGCTCGACAAGGTCCAGCGAGTCTGCGCCCAAATCATTCATTACGTCGGTTTCTCTGGTGATTTTTTCAGGGTCAAGCTCAAACTGTGACGCAAGCGCTTCCTTAATCCTATCAAATACCATTTGTTTCACCCTCCATGAGTCTATTTCATATTCGCCGCCAGATGCAAGCTGCTGACTTTTAGCTCCACTCCCGGTACTGCGGGTTGCCGGCACGGTTACCGGAGTCGCTTTTGTTGTTCCCGTACGCAACGACAATGCGCCTGTTTGGTTCGCTGCCTACCGAGTATGTCGATATGTTTTCATAATTCTGAAGCGCTGTGTGTATTACATGCCGCTCATACGCGTTCATGGGGTCGAGCGTCATGTTCCTGCGGTATTTGAGTACCTTGCCCGCTATTCTTTCCGCCAGGGTCTCCAGAGTTTCGTTCCTGCGCTGCCTGTAGTTCTCGGCGTCCAGGTTCACCCTTACGCGGCTGGCTCCGCCCCGGTTGACCACATAGTTCGTCAGGCGCTGTATCGCGTCAAGCGTTTCGCCGCGGCGCCCGATAAGCGCGCCGGGGTCGTTCCCCGTCATCGACACGTTTATCGCTCCGTTTTCTTCAGCAATTTCAAGGTTTGCATCTATGTCCATCCGTGTAAAAAGCCCGGTAAGAAAATCCTCCACATGCTCTGTGCGGCTCTCCTTTGCTTCATACAGGACTCTGACAACGGCAGGTGAGTTTTTTAAGCCTAGAAACCCGGTCTTTGCGCGTTCGACGATCTCAACCGAAACGTCGTCGCGGGTCAACCCGAGCTGCTCCAAGGCGGACTGTATGGCTTCGTCTTCGGTCTTGCCCGAAACTTCAATCGATTTTGTCATTTCCATCCCCCTTTACTCTTCATCATCATTGTCATTATCATCATTGTCATCGTCGTCATCGTCGTCGTCATCGTCGTCGTCGTCGTCATCGCTCTCGTAATCTTCATCGTCGTATTCATACTCATCTTCGTCATCTTCAACATCAGGATCATCATCGTCATCAGAATCATCATCGTCATCAGCGTCGTAGTCATCTTCTTCGGCGTCGTAGTCGTCATCATCGCCGTCGTAGTCGTCATCATCGCCGTCTTCATCTTCTTCGCCGCTGCTGTCGCTGTCGTGATCCCCGCTATCGTAATCATCTATTTCTTCGGCAACAGGCTCGCCAGCGGTTGTATCCATATCTCCGCTATCCATGATCGTATCAGCATCCGCAGCATTATAGGAGTCTTTGTCTGCCGAACCTTGATCCCCGGACTCTAAAACTCTGTCGCCGGTCTCCGCGCTATCCTCAGCAGCGTATCTGTCCGGGTCATAGGCGCGGCCGCGCGCATATTTCCTTTCGCCCACCCTGCTTGGGGCCTGTTCGGGCGGCGGCGCTTTCTTCTTTTGCCACTCCGCGGCTTTTTCGATGCTCTCCTGTTTCTCTGTCTTTTGCTTCTTGCGCTTCGACGTGTTCGGGTTGCGTTCCACGACGCCTTCAGCTTTTTTCCGCTCTGTCTCTATTCGCTTAGCTTCCAGCTCCGCTTCCTTCTCCATGCGCTGCTCGTTCTTCACGGCTTCTTCGGCTTCTATTATCCTCGTATACCTTTTCGTCAGCCAGAAGTCTTGCGCGATTTGCAGCACTGTGCCGATAGTCCAGTAAAACCCGAGCGCAGCCGGCGTGATGAATGCAAAATAAACTGAAACCAGCGGCATAAGCATCATCATTGTGTTCATGGACCCGCCTTGGCCCTCCGGGGTCGCAGTGGGGTTCATCTTCTGAGATATCCTGGTTGAGAGAAACTGCATCGCGCCGTTAATAAGCGGAATAAGGAACAGTACGAACCCGGCAAACCATGAGCCGTAAAGCTCTGCGTCGCCGCTCCACAGGAAGTTCCACTGAGGTTGTGCGCCAAGGTTGAGGCCCAGGAAGCTGAAATCAAGGACCCGTAGGTTTTCGCTCAGATCCTTGAACTGCGCAAAGTTTGCGCTTATGAACCGTGCCTGGTCCAGTTGCACGTAATATGGGCTGATCGTACTTGCAAAACCCATGCTGGTGAGCCTTTCAAGTATCGCGCCGCCCTCCTCGAGAAGTTCCGGCGCAACGCCCAGCATCAGCGTGAGGGGTTGGCGGATAACCATAAAGAGCGCAAGCATGATCGGGAACGGTAATAGTCCCCACAGGCATCCCGAAGCAGGGTTGACGCCCTCTTCCTTATATAGCTTTGCTGTTTCTTCGTTGAGTTTTGCCTTGTTTGCACCGTGCTTTTTCTGCAGCTCCTGCAGCTTGGGCTGGAGCCGCGTCGTTTGCATCGTTCCCCGCTTGCTCTTCATTTGGAAGGGCAGCAATATGACTTTAACGACGATCGCAAAAAAGATAATAGCCCAGCCATAGTTATTGAATAGCTCGTAAAGGAGCATCAGCAGCATACCGAAAGGTTTCGCTATAGAGTTCAGCATAGTATCTCCTATAATTAAGTAGACGCTGATTAAATCGCGCCGTCAGATTTGCATTGGATATTTTCGTCCAATCTTGTGGATTTTGAGGGCAATACTTGGTGTATTAACCGAAAAAGACGCGAGATTGGGCGGAAATAGACTATGT
>Ga0082212_10012739_pt1 | contig 10577 bp, 8 predicted proteins | sample TergutNt197P3_FD_71548 | JGI IMG/M metagenome (GOLD analysis project Ga0082212, IMG submission 71548) | Neocapritermes taracua P3 segment gut microbial communities from Petit-Saut dam, French Guiana - Nt197 P3 | ecosystem: Host-associated > Arthropoda: Insects > Digestive system > Gut ...
TGGTGGCGGTGTCCGGCAGCGGAACGGTTATAGCCGCAAATATATGGGGAAAGATAAAGACCACGCTGCAGATGACGGTCATTATCGCCGTAATGGTTTTCTATGAGCTGGCGAGGATAATATCGAGCGAAACTCTTATGGCGGCGGTGAAAACAGGATCCAATATAGGTATGTGGCTGGCGGCCGCGGTAACGGTGATATCAGGCGCAGTCTATTTAAAGGAAAACTGGAAACTTATAGCTCATGGGATGTAGCTTTCGGAGGGAATATGGTCATTTATAACACATTAACAAGAAAAAAAGAACCGCTTACTTTAAGCGGAAACGAGCTGAAAATGTATGTATGCGGTCCGACGGTGTACAACTATATCCATATCGGAAACGCGCGGACACTATGTGTGTTTGATACCTTCAGAAGATATCTCGCGTGGCGCGGGATACCGGTAAAGTTCGTATCGAATATTACGGATATCGACGACCGCATAATCGACGGGGCAAATGAGCGGGGAATACCGCTTAAAGAGTATGCCGAAGGTTATTTCAATGAGTTTATGACCGACTGCAAGGGATTGAATATACTTCCGCCGGACATACAGCCGAAAGCAACCGAAAGCATCGATATGATGCTGAAGATGATAGCCGCGCTAATCGAAAAAGGATATGCCTACGCGACCGGAAACGGCGATGTTTATTTCAGGACAAAGGAGTTCAAAGGTTACGGAAAACTCTCGCGGCAGAATATAAGCGAACTCGAGGAAGGAGTCCGTATCGATCCGGATGAGCATAAGGAAGACCCTCTGGATTTCGCGCTTTGGAAAGCCGCGAAACCCGGCGAACCGAGTTGGGGATCACCCTACGGAGAAGGACGCCCCGGCTGGCATATCGAGTGTTCGGCAATGGCGAATGCGTATTTGGGAGACAGTATTGACATACACGGCGGGGGACTCGATCTGGTTTTTCCGCATCATGAAAACGAGATAGCGCAGAGCGAGTGCTTCAACAAGGCCGCGTTTTCCCGCTATTGGATGCATGTGGCGATGCTCAATTTCGATAACCGCAAGATGAGCAAATCACTGGGGAATTTTTTTACCGTTCGCGATTTAAGCGGTAAATACGGTTATGAACTCATCAGATATTTCCTCATCGGTGCGCATTACAGAAACCAGATGAATTATACGAGTGAAATTATGGAGAGCTGCGCGGTCTCGCTTGAGCGGCTGCGCAACTGTCGGAATAATCTGGAACGCGCGATAAAGGATGCCGCGGGAGACGACCTGTCGCTTGCCGGGAAAACAGACACGCGGAAGACGCAGTTTATCGAAGCGATGGAGGATGATTTCAATACCGCCGACGCTTTGGCGGCGCTTTTTGAACTCGCAAGGGATATAAACAGCGCCGTCGGCCAATCAAAGAAGTCGCTCGAATACACGGCGGAGGTTTTCGACGAGCTGTGCTCGGTGCTCGGAATACTCAGCGACACACAGCCTTGGGAGGTTCCCGGTGAAATACTTGAGCTCGCGGATGCCCGGCAAAGAGCGCGGTTGGAGAAAGATTTCAGGACAGCCGATGAACTTCGCGACAGAATAATATCGCTGGGATTTACGATAGAAGACTCAAAAGACGGACCGGTTATCAAACAGAACAAGACTTTTTGATGCTGATAAGAACTCATTTGCGAAAAAGATAATGGATAATCAAAAGGAAAGAACACCGGAAATCAATGATGCGGATACAATAGAACGGCTTTTGGAAGCGGCCGACCGCAATTTCGAATTATTTGAGCTTAAAGAGGCTGCGGATAAATATGAAAAAGCGTTGCGCATGCTCTCGCTGAAACGTGAAAACGGGGAACAGACTGCGAGGACACTGTCAGCCCTCGGGGATTGCGAATATGTAAAAAGAGAACTGCGAGCGGCATTGCGATATTATCTGAAGGTTTTCTCGCTTACAGACGGATACGCGAATCCCTACGCGCTGCTCAGAGCGGGACAGGTATACTATGATATGGAGCTTCCGCAAAAGGCAAAACCCTATCTTATCCGCGCTTATCTCATTGAGGGAAACAGCCTGTTCGAAGGCGAGGATCCTAAGTATTTTGAATTGATTAAGAACGAGGAAATGCTTCGTGAACCCGTGAATAGTTTTATGCAAGCAATAAAACCGATACAAGACCGGCAAGCAGAAGACGCTTTGTTTGCTGAGGATGAAAAAGAGGAAACGGAAGATGGAGATTTATGATACGTTAATATTAGGAGGAGGACCCGCGGGACTCTCCGCTGCTATCTACGCGGGGCGGGCGCTGTTGAAAACCGCCGTGATTGAAGGGATGGTCCCCGGCGGACAGATACTGCTGACAAATGATATAGTAAACTACCCCGGCGCAGTCGAACAGGAAAGCGGTTATTCGCTGACGCAGAGATTTGAAAGCGCGGCAAAAAACTTCGGAGCGGTATTCATTAACGATATGGCGGAAAGCCTTGACCTTGCCGACGGAATAAAAAAAATTCAGGGACAAAACGGGGAGTATTTCGCGAAGTCGGTAATAATCGCCACCGGAGCGAAACCGCGAAAGCTTCAGGTTTCCGGAGAAGAAGAGTATACAGGAAGAGGAGTATCCTACTGCGCGACCTGCGACGGGGCTTTCTTTGAGAACAAGGAGGTATTTGTCGTAGGCGGCGGCGACGCGGCGGTCGAGGAGGCGGTATATCTGACCAGATTCGCGCGAACGGTCACGATCATCCACAGAAGGGATAAGCTTCGCGCCTCGAAACAGATTCAAAAAAGAGCGTTTGACAACCACAAAATCAGAATTATATTTGACTCGATTGTGACCGGAATACAAGGCGATACAATGCTCAGAGAGCTATCGGTCAAGAATCTGAAGACAGGAAAAACGAGTGCAGTAAAAAGCGATCCCGCCGGGGAGAATATCGGTGTATTTATCTTTGTCGGATATGAACCTAACAACACAATATTTCCGCGGTATCTTAAACTGAGCGAGACCGGGTTCATTATCACAGATGAAGAAATGAAAACGAGCTTGCCGGGGGTATTCGCCGCCGGGGATATAAGAGAAAAGACTTTAAGACAGGTAGTCACCGCTGCCTCCGACGGCGCGATAGCGGCGGTATCGGCGTCAAAGTATACAGAAGAGACTTTTGATTCCGATGTTTTAGAATAAAGCGTGTGTCACGATTAAAACGGAACGACTCTTTTTCGCTTGATTTTTTTACACCCTTATAATATAATCTGTTTACCGCAATAAGGGTTTCATGGACGATTAGCTCAGCTGGTAGAGCATTCGCTTGACGTGCGAAGGGTCGGGGATTCGAGTTCCTCATCGTCCACCACAGAAAAACCCCCCGGAAAACCGTAATCTAAAGGGCTTCAGCGGATAAGGAAGTATGTACAACGGTGCAGTTGAGACTGCGCCGTTGTGCGTATTTCTACGCACTTTTGTGTTTTTGTGCTATGTGAGCGGTTCTCAGGATGTCCATTTCTTTCGGCGTCGGAATGTCTATCACGCCGACGGCGTTGTAATAAATATCAATCTGCTGGACGCGCTTACCGCCGGACTTGTCCGGCGCGTTTTTGTATGACCGCTTCTTTTTATAGCTTTTTTTGTAATACTTGGAGTTGACCATAGCGCCGGTGTACTCCATACGCCCCAAGATGCCGTCAATCGTGGTATCCTGCCAGCAATAAGGGTCTGCCGATAGTTTCTTGCGGGTTTTCTGGCCTAATGCCTGCAAGTGCGCGGTTGGCGTCGGAATCTTCTCCTTCCAGAGGATGCGCGCGATTTGTGCTGATGACGTGTTTGAATGGTCCGCTACGGGCGACATCTTCGACCGCGCCGACAACGCGAAATTAAATAGTAATTGGGTACTGAGGACGGTAAACCACTACCACTAAATACTGGGGGCCGCGAAAAGAGCGAGGGCGCGGATATAAAGTTTCCGCGCCCTCGCTTTGATGTGTACTTTATTGATAGATTAACTCGTTTTGGATGATCTCGTCGGCGCAGACCCGTATTTTGTTCATTTTTCCAATCCAAAGCATTTGATTTTCCACTTTGAGTTGCTCAGTTACGCCCTGCGCTGCCGCTATCTGCCGGATGATGATTTCCCATCGTTCACGCGCCACCTCGTCAATCTCGCAGAGATGTTCAGTCAGCTTGCCGGAAGTCAGTAAACTGACATAGAGGACGCGCCGGTGCGTTTTAAGATAATCCAGTCTCCGTTGACCCCACAGGCCAATGTGATATTCGGGTCCGTCTGGCAGGGTACAGAGTGTTGGGTATAAAACCGTATATAGCGTTTTATCGCATTATTGACCGCACTGTTTTCATTTATCGTGTACTACACGGGACTGCAAACTATCCCTTGTTATACGAAAAAATGTCACAAGTTGATTTTGAAGCGAGTGATTAAAGATATATAGCAATAAAGCTCGTGACGAGGAATATAAGCGCCGTTAATCGATTTTATTATTTACTGGTGCGGCATTGATATTACCCATATGATACCTGTAGAGCGCGGGCATTTTCTACGCCTTTGACTATTTCGTTGTATTCTGCAATAGCGGCGTTCAGCTCATTGAACACGCTCATATACTCCGGACTGTTTTTATCTGTATCGAATATCATATCCGTAAGAGATTCCACTACATTGTAAATCTCGGTAAGCTGTGCTTGTACTTCCGGGCTTGCGTCGCCTACTATCCGGCTCATTGTAAGATTAAGACGCTTGAAATAGTCATCGTACATCTTACGCATAATATCAGCGGCTTCGACGATGTTTTCCCAACTGTCCGGGAACTGCTTTTGCAATCCCTCTATTCCTAACCGCCCCTCGCCGTAAGAAGCCACAGCGCGGGATTCCTTTGAATACGCCTTAATACCAAGTCTTTTCATATTGGCGTTGAACTCTGATACAACGGCTCTTTCTGATTCTGTCTTCGCGGCTTTCTTTCCCCAAAACTTATCGAGAACCAACTCTTTGAGAAGCTTTCTCGCTGCCGTATTATTCCTTGTTACCGCCTTGATTACCTTATTCGGCTGTTTGAAACTCAAAGCTCCTGCTGACGGCGTTTTCAGTTTCTTGATTGTCTCAACGTCACCCTCGCTCAATACCGGCTTTGATAACTCGGTGCCGTATTCAGACTGACCTGTCGGCGCTGACATATCACCCTTGACATCAGAGGTGGGTTGTGGTAGGGTTTGGTTATTAGATACAGATGTGGGTCCGGTAAGCTGACTATTATCAGCCCCGGTCTTAAAGCCCTCATCTGCATCAATAGAAGAATCCTGCGCCGACTCGTTTCGAACGTTCTGCACAGAGGAAGGGTTCCATTGTGCGTCGGAGATGCGGGTTTTTCTATTGCCGTTGACAGAATCTGACGACTGTGGTAATGTGTTGTTAATGGGTACAGGGGAAGTACCGGGGTCAGAGATGTTTTCATCCCTCCCGGTCTTGAAGCTTCTTCCTGTATCTTTATTTATATCATCATTCGATATCACATCGTGGACATAATACCTCTGAGTGCCGGGATCCTTCAACACAACTACTCCAACTATTGCTATCTTGCCGTCTATATCAACAGGAGCGGCAAAAACATATCCGTCATATCCTCTTCCTTTCCAGTTAGGATTATGAGATATTTGAACGCCATATTGTATTACATTAGGTACAGCCGTAAAAGTTATTGCCTTTTCTCTATTTAAGCCATGTGAGATTGAATCTTTTACTCCTCTTTCAGTAAGAGCAACATCACCAAATCCAAAACGATTTACTCTATTGCCAAGACCATCAAAATATTCCGATACCATCTGTGACAACTGCTTATCGCTTCTCGCGAACTCATTACCAGAAAGTGTTGATACTACAGGCATGTTCTCAAGTTCCGGCAAAGCGTTTCTCAATGTATCTTTAAGAAAAGGCTCCTGCCCTCTAACCGACGGAGCATCAGCGTCTGTAGGCGTGGGAAGCCTGTACTGGCTCTGATAATCAGGTTCAGGCTGAACATTCGGAGTTATCTCTTTCTCAATCTCCGGCGTTATTTCAGGTCGCTCGGCGTTGAGTATAGTATATCTTCCGTCGGATTCCATTAAACTCTGATAGGCGTCATAGACCTGTCCGGCGTTATGGAACAAGTCACCTAACGGTTCGCCACTCTCTATTAACCCGGCTACCCACCTCGCGAAAGAGTCTATGCTTCTCTCGTTGACAGGACTGACATTCCAGTTTACCGTTAAATCCCGCTGTGCCGCGCTTTCCTTGTAGAACAAATCAAGCAGTCTCGAATTATCGTTTATATTGTTTTCGAGAGCGCCATAATAATAAACGAGTTCTGCTGCGCTTCTTCCGAATCACTCCCTGTCCTCGGAGCAGACTCAATATTTATTGGGCTTGTCGTATATTTATTCAGACAACAAAATCAAAAAAATCAGTCAATCGTCTACTGAGTCCCTAACAGTTATGTCTTTGGTAACACCGGAATGAATTGCTTGAAGTGATAAAAATAAAACTAAAGAAATCGTCTCTTTACAACACAACTCTGATCCTGAGAGGCGGACTAAATAATTGACGCATAGTGCAATGACCATACGTTAAAGGCAATTACAAGGTTTGCCGGGAGTGAATATAACCCGGATTTGGTATTTTATGCCCTATTACAATGTCCTGAATGAATCCCCGGAACCCCATTCTTCGAAGATGTTGTAGTTTAGGTATAATTTTTCAATATCGAGTTCATCGAAAAACAGGTGATGAAGTTTTTCGTAGAGTTCCGCTTTGTTTTCCTTCGACGCGTTTCCGAGCAGGCGGATCTCGCAGAAAACTGCCTTCTCGCGGGCATCGCCCATAAACATATCGCAGTCGCCCTCGATTTTAATCATGGTGTTGTCGATATTTTTGCCGGGAATGATGGAAATGAGCGTACCTATCTCTCTTTGCAGGACAGATTTTTTCTCGCTCGATAAAGATGCGCTGGTACTTACCGATACATACGGCATAATCTATTACCTCTTTCCTTTTATTGTATATCAAAATTGTATATCCAAAACGCCTTTTACGCAACTGTACATGGTTCCTAAATACCTGACCCCTGTCCGTAAGGGCATATCGTGCGGCATAAAAAGCATTTGATTTTAAATTTTCGGTCTTCGATGACAAAAAACTTGGAGCATTCCTTTTTACCGAACGCGGCGGGATCGTTCAGCGCTCCGGAAGGACAGGCTTCAACGCATTTACCGCAGCCGGTACAAATTGTTTTCTCCGCCTGTCCGTCCGGAAAAAGCTGAGCGTCGGTCAGAACCGCTGACAGCCAGATAAGATTACCGTAATCCCGGTTCGTGAGCAGATAGTTTCTGCCTATATGTCCCAGTCCGGCGAGTTCGGCCGCGTGTTTTAATGATATGTGCCCGAAAAGCTTTCCGTCGATGGTTTTGCCTCCGGAGGCGCTTATAGCTTTCACATTATATCCGTGAGCTTTTACCCGTTTGGCGACCGCCTTTGCAATTTCGGTCATTTTAGTGAGCATAGCGTTGCGGCTGGCGGTATATTCCGCGGCATCACCCAGAACTCCTTTCGAAAAGGAAGCTCCCAGAACTATGACCGACCGGCAGCCTTCCAACAGGTAGGAAGGTTTAAATCCTTCAGGGGCGGATCCGAAATCCTCAGCGGATGCAATGCCGACCAGATTAGCTCCGGCAGCTGCTCCGTACTCTTTTACGGTCAAACTTTCGAGCTTGATGTCTATTACTTTTACCGCCATATAAAACCTCGCTGCACGGGATATGTTTCTTTGCTTTTTCGGTTATAATTCATGTATAACAATATTTTACTACGTATAAACCGTTAAAAACACTATACTTGATATAAAAACAAAAAAAGTAGTAAAATTTGATTAAAAATCTCGACAATACTATAGTATTATGATATGGTATTATCAAATAATTTGGCAAAGCGTGGAGTTGATGCAGAGACTTATTGAAGCGGCTTGCCGCGTACACATGGGGACGCAGCGGGAGAATAACGAGGATAATATATACTTTAACGGCACATATCTGCGGGAAGAAACTCGTGACCAGCCCGCCGCGTGGGAATCCTTCTTCGGAAACATTCCGCAGATTTACGCGGTGTGCGATGGGATGGGCGGAGAACAACTCGGAGAACTCGCTTCATTGCTGGCTGTCGAGACGTTTCATCGCGTTTCTGCGGGTATGCAGGGTTTAGCTTCCGGCAATCTCGAGCGCGCGTTGGAATTCGGGGTAACAGAGGCAAATCAGCTCATCTATAACGAGCAGGTAAACCGCGGAATAAGGAATATCGGCACCACGTTGGCAATGCTGGCGGTATCCGAAACAGAGGTATATGTGCTGAATGTCGGTGACAGCCGGGCGTATTTTTTGAGAGACTCGCAGTTGCGGCAGGTGTCGGAGGACCATACCACGGTCATGCGTTCGGTAAAGATGGGGCTGATGACCATGGAGGAGGCGCGGGTACACCCGCATCGGAACCGGCTCACGCAATTTCTCGGAATAAATCCGGAAGAGATGCTTATTGAGCCGCATAAAGAAAAGATTATTCCAAACAGCGGTGATATGTTCATGCTGTGCAGCGACGGACTTACCGACGTAGTCGGAGACGCCGAAATCGCCGAGATTCTGATCTCAGCGAACAGGGCGGATGAAGCCGCGCAGAATCTCTTAGCAGCGGCGCTTGCAAACCGCACGCCGGACAATGTGACAGTGATAGTGATAAAAATACAGAATTGATGTTTTGGGGGATGAATCATGGACGAAGTTAAAAAATATGAGCCTTTATTCGGGTCCTGGTATGTCGATCACAGCATCGGCGAAGGAAGTTTCGGTAAGGTTTACGCCCTAAAAAAGACCGATTTCGGCAAGGAGTATATGTCGGCGCTTAAGATCATTACCATTCCCCAGAGCAAGACCGAGATAGCGAGTCTTCGTTCTGAGGGTATGGATGACGCGAGCATCAAGACGCATATCGCCTCTCATGTTGCCAGCGTCGTGTCGGAATTTGACCTTATGGCGAAATTCCGCGGCAACAGCAACATCGTCAGTCTCGAGGATCATCTGGCAGTCCCTCACCCCGACGGTTTCGGATACGACATACTCATCCGCATGGAACTGCTGACGAGTTTGGTGAATATCCTCGAACGCAATCAGTTTACAAAAAAAGACGTTATTCAGCTCGGTATCGATATGTGCAAAGCGCTTGAGCTTTGTCAGAAACACAACATTATCCACCGCGATATTAAGCCCGATAACATTTTTGTATCTGATCACGGCGATTATAAACTGGGTGATTTCGGCATTGCGCGCACGGTGGAGAAGACCACCGGGGAGATGTCAAAAAAAGGAACCTATACATATATGGCGCCGGAGATATACAAAGGCGAGACATATGGGAGCAGCGTTGATATTTATTCTCTGGGCATAGTGCTTTACCGCCTGCTGAACGGCAATCGGACGCCGTTCCTGCCTCCCCACCCAGCGCCTATTACCCATTCGAGCCGCGAGGACGCGCTTGTGCGGCGCATGAGCGGGTCGCAGATACCGCCGCCCAGCAATGCGGAGGGAAGACTCGCTGAAATAGTTATGAAGGCTATCGCCTATAATCAGATGGACCGCTACGAGAGTGCCGTCAGAATGCGGGAGGAACTCGAGGCGATAAAATACACCGAGAGTGAAAGCGTTCTCATATATCCGCAGGGCGACAGGGTCGAAGTTTTACCGAATCAGTATACTTCGGGAAATATACCTGCGCCGCAGCAGCAGATTCCGCAGCCGGCGGGTTACGGAACGCCGCCCTCTGCGCCGGTTTCACAGCCTGCGGGATACGGAACTCCGCCGCAACCGCCGCAACCAGTTTCACAACCCGCCGGCTATCCGTCTCAGCCTGTTTCACAACCCGCCGGCTATCCGTCTCAGCCCGTTTCGCAACCCGCCGGCTATCCGTCTCAGCCCGTTTCGCAGCCTGCCGGATACCGACCGCCTCAACCTCCTGTTTCACAGCCGATGGGTTATGGGGCGCAGCCACCGGCCTACCCGGCTCAGCCTTCAGGCGCTGTTTCCCCTTATCAGCAATCCGCGGGGATGGCGTCGGACTCCTACTTTGACCGGACCACGGTGGATCCCCAATTAGGTCTTGGCGGAGGAGGCGGGGGAGGAATGCCTCCCGGATCGCCACCGGCGCCTAAAAAGAATAACACCATGCTGATAGTGGCTATAGCCGCCGGCGCTGTGGTAGTGATATTACTGTTGATGTGGGCTCTCGGCGTCTTCAGCGGCAAAACCACAGATGACGAGGATAACTCCATCTCAACGATTGATGACTCGGATTATAAAGAGATTGTCATTAAAGATCCGACCAAAGATGATGAGCCGCCTGAAGGACCCGGTGAGGAAGACGGACCGCCTGACGGACCTGACGGACCCGGTGAGGAAGATGGACCGCCTGACGGACCTGATGGGCCCGGCGGAGAGGACGGACCGCCTGACGGACCGCCGAGCGGAGGAGACGGGACATACTACGACTCCTACAGCAAAAT
>Ga0082212_10012740_pt1 | contig 10577 bp, 11 predicted proteins | sample TergutNt197P3_FD_71548 | JGI IMG/M metagenome (GOLD analysis project Ga0082212, IMG submission 71548) | Neocapritermes taracua P3 segment gut microbial communities from Petit-Saut dam, French Guiana - Nt197 P3 | ecosystem: Host-associated > Arthropoda: Insects > Digestive system > Gut ...
AGTATGAAAGTCTCAAACCTTAAAAGTTTTGGATTAAGAAGAGCCGTATGAATCGAGAGGTTCAAGTACGGTTCTGGGAGAGGCTTAGGGGTGAAAGTCCCCTTTGCCTACTCGACTTTGTTATCCTCAATTTCACTTTTAATCACTTTTCTATTTCTTGTCCAAGTTCGAAAACTTTCGCCTTATTGTATGTATTTTTCAACAATTTACATAATGACGTGTAGCATACAATTATTACGAAAACACCTCCAACAAAAACAAATGCAACATATCCTAATCTGTTGTGGCTAGTATATAAGAAAATAAACCATAACGTTGAAGCCATAACAAAAATCGTGTTGATTATTGTTGCTCTTAAAATTCTAATTCTGCTTCTACAATACATCATAAACTCATATTGATTATCACTGAATGGGAGTAACATAACACTTTTAGATTTAATTCCCGATTTATTTCTCAACTTGTCCTCTAATTTTTGAAATAGTATATCAGAAAACCTGTCAATTATTAACCCAAGTATATAGAACACCCCAAGTAGTAATATCGAAATAAGAAATTTGTCTAACAGAGCAAACATCTTTTTTGACATTTCCAAACCTATGATATTTATAAGCGTAAACACAATGCCAACAGAACTTTGCAGTCCAATAATAATGAGTTCGATATAGAGTTTTGTTGTTTCCATTTCAATTAATTTTATGTCCTTTCGGACGGTTTATATTTCGTTTAACTTCATTTTTCTCGCTTCATTGTCCGCCTGCACGCTGTCCGTCGCTTGCAGTTAACGAGAAAGCGGCTTGGCGGCAGGCGGGGGTATCGGTGAAGCTCGGACGAGAGCCAAAAGTGCTGTTACGCACATGGTGTCATACGAACCACACCCCCGTTTGCGCAAAACCGCCCGTTAGGCGTTCGTTTTTTCATTTTATTTCGATTTTGTCAGTGTTGCAATTATATTCCAATATCAAGTGTCTGTCCCAATTCATAAATTCTTCGCAAGTGATTTTCAATATGTCTTCACTCCAACCACCAAACTTAACATCATCCATTTGAACAGGACTTTTAATTTCCGCTTTCAATCCAATGCTATTTGAAATTTTTTCAATGCGGTAATAATCCGCAATTAAATACTCTCCATCGGGAGAAACTGTCAAGTTATGATATTGCAGGTTACGTTCTATTTCTATTATATTTCCAGATAATCTGTCCAACTGAAACAAGTAATCCGAAGTTAAGACTAAAACAGTATTATATTTCTTGGATAGAGCAACTTGTCTTGTCGAACCGCGAAATTGTCCACACCATTCTGTATAGTCGTCATTAACAAACTTTATCCACGACCAATTTGAAGAATTCCACACGCTTTCATTGTCATAAATTCTTTCTTCAAATTCGCCCGAAATAGGTTGGTTTATTATTTTCGCTTCTTCAATCATTTTTTCTTATATTTTTCAGGTTTGCACTGTCCGCCAAATGACGCCTAACGGGCGGTTTGGCGCAAGCGGGGCAGTGGCTCGCCTGAAAGTTTGTGCGAATTTGGAAGTTTATCGCCCGTCCGAACGGTAGTGGAAGCCCCGCCTGCGTCAAGCCGCCGGCGCGTTAGAGGCAATGCGGGGCAAGCGCAGTGCCATTGGGAAGCGAAAAAAGACAGCGCGATAAAGACAAGTAGTTAAAATTTATAAGAATAGACGACTTAAAAAATGGCAAGAATGGAACAAGAATATTTTAAAGATAGTTGGCTTTTGCCGTGTTTGCTGCGCTCACACCGCACCGCCAACCCTCGCCCAAAAATGGGCTTCGCCATTTTTCGGCTTTGCCCACCCACCACCCTACGGGTGGCGGAACAATAAATATAGATTAAAAAACTAAAATATAATTTAACATAATTAGCAAAAATGGCAGATAAAAAAAATGAAACAATCCAAGAAGAAGTCGAAGTAGTAGAACTTTTTGACAAAAACGGCGAGAGTGTAGTATTTGAACTTCTCGCCACAATCGAAGACGAAGGCAACAAATATCTCGTCACAACTCCATTTGTAGAGGACGAATCGAAAATTGACACAGAAGTTCCTGCAGATATTTTTGTTATGCAGGAAGTGATTACAGAAAAGGGAGAAAAAATGTTAGAACCTGTTGCTGACACTATTGTTGTTGAGAAAATTTTTGCCGAATTTAGAGAAGAAGCAACAGGTAAATATGATTTTGCAGATACATACCTCACCCCGCCACCGCCCCCACCCACCACCCTTCACGAAAATGACGATTGTTCCAACAACAGTGATAGTCCTAATCGTTTAGATTATATTATTTTAGATGTAGATATAACAGAAAAGGAAGTTGAAGATATTATTGTTGAGGCCGATAAAACAATTTCTGACACCAACATTGAGAAGGGAAAACTTATTGAGGCATATCTTAAAAAAGTGCAATGTTTGCAGAAGTTAAATAAAGACGATGAAAGTGAGGAATTTATTGATAAATTGTTGTCTTTAAATCCTGATATGCCCGAAGCACTTGTTCGGTTAGGAGTTGTTTTTTATGAAAAGAAAAAATATGAGAAAGCAATAATAGAATGTGAAAAAGCAATTAGATTTAAAAATGCTTATGCTTATGCTCATTATGTGAAAGGAAACTCTAATTTTGAAATGGAGAATTATAATGCAGCATTGCAAGACTTCAATGCTGCAATCAACAATAAACCTGATTATGCAATGGCACACGCTATGCGTGGTTGGACATACTATAAGCAAAAAGAGTACGAAAAAGCGGTTGACGAAGCAAGACTTGCAATAAATAAAAAATACAAATTAAGTTTTGCACACAATCTTTATGGGGCTGCGATTTCTCAATTAGCCGTAAATGAAAAAGACGAAAAATTATTCAGATATTCTTTTCAAGAATATGGAAAAGCAGCAGAGATAAACCCCAAATACGATTCCGCATTTAGTAATTGGAAAATTACACTTAACGATTTAACCGAATTAAAAAGAAGCCAAAAGCAGTTCAATGATTCTTTTGTGAAGTCTGCATACGATGATTATAATACAAGCATTTTGTATGCAGCCTATGAACGACTTCATTTGGTATTAGGCGACAACCAAAAATTTCCCGATTTCGACAAAGAAGTTAATAATTTCCTTGTTCACACCAGCAATGAGCCAACACTTGCAGAATACTATTTAATTATTTCGTGTTTGGAATATTTGAACAAAGAAGCCCCTGACGATGAACGTAATTTATTTATGGTAATTGAACTGATAGAGGCAGGAGTGAAAGAAAAACATTATCACGAGAGTGATTTGGACAGACTATTCAATATGTTAAAAGAAAAGAATGTAAATCATATTGCAGTTCGTCATTATGAAAAGTTTCAATTTTTAGCAGGTGAAAAAGTAAATGACGTTGTTGATTCTTGTCGGAGACATTTTTCTGCGATTGGAAAGCAAGGAAATTTTTTTAAGTATCTCAACAATAGCACTGATACAAATATTGATAGAGATATAACTATTTTAGCAAAAATCATTATGAAGACTTTTGCCGAAAATAAACCCAATCCTCACAATGAATTATACAAGGAACTCAAAGAACTATATAATAATTCGCAAAAAAGCAGACTACCTGTGAAAATTTTGGAAATAGACAAAAACAAAAAACTGTATGAAATAAATATTTTGAAGGAATTTTATGCAGGAACAGGGTCTTATGAAGAAAAAAATATTGAAAGGGAGTCTGTACGAATGTTTAAAGAAAAAGCAAGAGAAAAAATCGAAAAAAGTGAAGAGGTTTTTTTTAGTGAAGCCACGGCAGATTGTCGAACAGAAAACTTAGAGGACTATGAAGATATTCATTTTCAATAATTGGATATAATAAAAAAATTGCGAGTTACAGATAAAAAAGAAATGCTTGTATCGCATTATACTAAAAAAAATGTTTCTGAAGAATTGCTTTTTAAAAAATCACCCTTTCGTTTAAGTCTTTTAAATACAGGAAATGACCCAGAAGAAGGAAAAACTTTGTTTCATTATTTGTTTCCACAAAAAGAAATGTCAAAGCAAGTAGAAGAATACGGAGCATTTGCGGGTTGCTTTATTTTTAATAATGACAGTTTAAATCAGTTTCGGCTTTATGGCAAAACAGATGATAAAGAAGGAACGGGTGTTAGTATCACTTTGAAAGAGCAATTTTTTAACACAGAGGAAGGAAGAAACATATTATCTATATTACAAGACAATGGAGAGGAAATTTTACCAGATCCTTCTTCTTTATTTCGTTGTGTTTACATAGACCCCGAAACGAATACTATTGTGTCTTTGGGACAGAAAGAAAAATGTGTGTTTGATAGAGAAGGGCAATCGTTAGAAGATTACGAGGAATATAAAGAAAGTATTAGCACAATGCAGCAAGAAGTAAATGATGAATTGGAAAAACTAAAAAAGCAAATAAAAAACAGAAAATTAGCACCCAATGTGGTATATAAAATTTTGCTTAAATTGCGATATTTGGTAAAACACGCTGCTTTTAAAGAAGAACAGGAATGTAGAATTATTCAAATTGCAGAATTTGAGAACGAAAAAAGAGTTAAAGCAGATGATAATCGTTTTTATATAGAATATTTAGAATTGAATAAAGAAAATGTAAAAAACATTTGTTTTGGACCTAAAGCGGAAGGGATAGGAAAATTTAAACAACAACTCGCTCGCAATAAAGAAAATAATTTTAAAGGCATAGAATGTTCACAAAGTACAGCACCCTTGGCGTAAAATAAATATTCACCAACTTTCAAATTGAAAAGAAATGAACGAAAAAAAGTGACAAATGCACTGCCTCTAACGGGCGGTTTGGCGCAAGCGGGGCAGTGGCTCGCCTGAAAGTTTGTGCGAATTTGGAAGTTTATCGCCCGTCCGAACGGTAGTGGAAGCCCCGCCTGCCCCAAGCCGCTGTGACGTTATAGGCAAGCACCGACAGTCCTCCGTTGTACCGAGAAAATCGTCGAAATCCTAATGGATAGCCGAAATCTGTAACCCGAAACCGACAACCCCGAAATATAGGCGGGCTACGCCCGCCACCATACGGCAGCCAAAATACACACTTTTTTTGTTACTCAGTAGCGCATTTGTTGCGCGGTCTTTTTGTCTGTGGTCGTGGCCTTGTTACACACAGCCACGCCTCTCTTTCTCGCGTGGGTGGCGGGTTCTCCTCTTTAATGTCGCTCCACTCCATTAACAATACGAACACGAGCCCGCCCCCTTGTTTCCTGTCTCAAGAAAATCCGACAAGACCTTTCTCGCGGCTCGGTTGAGGAAGCGCTTCGCGCTACCTCTGCCCTCGCGCTACGTATCGACGCTTTTGTTCCACCGCTTTCACGCACCAACGGAACAGAGGCGGGCTGCGCCCGCCACCGCTTCGCGGCACAAACGCAAACCCCCGCCGCCGCATGGCACCTTCGGCGCCGCCACCCCCCCAAACACTCCGCCTCTCAAATCCCCCCCTCAAAAAACAGCGCCACCCGCTACGATGACGCTGTTTTTCTATTTGGCAGAGGGTCGGACAACATTTACCCACCTTTAAGTGAAAACTATTATGATTCCCTCCGACCCCAGCCAGTCTATTACCCTGCCTCTTCCTCTACGGTTTCCTTTAAGGCAACCCTGTCGCGATGGGTTTCGTCAATTACTTTACGGGCGCCGCCGGTCATGTGGGGACGTTCGTTTTTAATGACAATCTCCCCATCCTTTTTGCCATGCAGCAAAGCCTTTACATCACGCTCTACCTCATGTTCGGTAGGTTCATCGCCCGTAAGTCGTCCGCGCCTGAAAAATAGTCGCAGTACGTTAAACACCGCCTGCGCCCCGGGTTGCCTGCGCCGTGCCGCCTCGCGAACAGTGTTGTAGTAGCCCAGCGCCATCTGAAATGCTTCGTCGCTGACCTGCAGCAGCACATCGTCGGTAATACGCTGCATTTGTGCAAGCGCCGCCGACAAGTTCCGCAGGATTTCGATTTTACGAATCAGGGTTTTTAACGTGGTGCCGTCATAGAACGGAGGTGCAAATTCGGGATTGGCTTCGGCTATGTCCGACACTTTGTCAATAAATCCGTACCTGCGCACGCCCGACCCCAGCAGCCGCAGCCGCTCGGCGGTGGTAAGCGCCTCGTTTTGCATGTCAACCCGCATGTCTTGCAGGATACTGTCTATGTCTTCAAAGAGTTGTTCAAGATTGGCGACCGACAGCCATCCGCCTGTTGTGGGGAGTTCTTCTTTGGGTGTGGGGGCTGCTGCCGCCTTGTTTGTCGTTTGGTTTTTTGTTGCCATGATTGTGCGTTTTTTTCAAGAATTGTATGTGATTTTAATAAAACGTGATACTTTGGGTTTGACCGTTGCAACTTAAAGTTTGGTCGTTCCTACTTTTAGTTTGACCGTTGCGACCTAAGGTTTCGCCGTTCCCACTTTTGGTTTCAACGTTGCAACTTAAAGTTTTGCCGTTCGTACTTTTGGTTTAGTCGCTGCAACTTAATGTCTCACCGTTCGTACTTTTAGTTTCATCGTTGTAACTTTTAGTTTCGTCATTCCCACTTTTTTGATAAACGTTTATCAAATGGAAAGGAACGTCCCCCTAATCTTTTACGCAGCGGATAGGAAAGGCTTGGAGGTAAAAACCGTTGGTTGATACTGCTCCACCATCCAAAAAAGTAAGGAGGCCTGCAAGAGTACTACCATCAGTCCAAGTTGTCCAATAGTTGACTGTAGTACTCCCGTCCATGAGCGTTCCATCGGTATCGCGCCAATCAGTAGCAGGCAGGAAAATGGAATTGGTCGGAGTTGCTTTATCTGTAAAGCGTCCGCCGGTTACTTCCCATGCGTAATCAACGTTTGCGGCATCATTAAATAATTTAGCCATTTCAAAAGCATCCGGTACGTGCCATCCGGTCGGGCAGGGGTCATTAGCAGTATCCCAAGTGGGACTGATTGGCGAGGTATCCCAAGCAGGCTCAAGCGGGTCTGTTGCCGAATAGGCTGTTGCGCGGTTCCATTGATAGAGCATACCGGTGCTTTCGGGTGTAGCAGCAAATTTACCAAAAGCGCCTACATTGCGCGTCGCCCATATTACGCCGTTAATCTCTACGCCATCATCAGTTATGCTGGGATCGGTGGCGGGGTCGTAAACATTCTGCTTGACCGTTGCGGTGGCTTTGTCGCCATTGGCAGCCATAAAGGTGAGTTTGACCTCACGGACATCAGCGCCATCATTAGGTTCTGTAATCGTTACTTCGCCTGTAGTCTTATTTACATCAAGCCAAGTGCAGGCAGGAATCATTCCGGTAATCGTCCATGATATGGGGCAGATAACCGTAAACGCATCGGAGTCGCCCACATTGGTTAATTCAATGACAGGGGGCGTTACGCTTATCGTGCTGGGCATGCAGCAGTCAAAGCTTTTACAGCCGGTCAGCATCAGTCCGGCTAAAATCGTTAGTAATAAAGTTTTTTTGTACATAATAATTGGTTTTTATTTGGTTTGTAAATAGTCGGTAACGGCACAAAAAAACCGCATCGGATGAACTCCGATACGGCTATACAAATAGGGGCTTACCCTCGTAACTACTTGATTACCTCTCTCTCTCTCTCTCTCTCTCTCTCTCTTAGCGCATTAGGGACACTACTACCAAGCATATTATAACTCAAACCCTCGCGCGAACCGACGCAGCAAGTGAGCGCAGAGTCAACCGACGCCAAATCGAGTGCAATCGAGCTTGCTCGTATTGCCGAGATGCGAAAGAGGAAGGCAGAGTCAAACTTGTTTGGGTATGCCGAGCCGCAAGGAGGAACAGACCGCTTGCGGGCTGAAACATCGGGCAGACAGAACAGGTTATGAGAGGTAGCGGTCATCGTCAGGTTAAGCGTGGACAAAGATAGAAAAAGATTTGAAATCTAAAGAAAGTCGCCCAAAAATCGTATCTTTGCGAAAATAAGGAATGACAATATAAGATATGGATAGAATTTATGTAGATACTTCTGTGTTCGGTGGGTATTACGAAGTCGAATTTGAACAGTGGACAAAACCGTTTATAGAAAAATTCATCGCAGGAGAATATAAACTATTGTATTCTCAACTAACGGAAATCGAACTAAAGAGAGCGCCTGAGCAAATACAGCATTTGGTAAAATCAATTCCGGTAGCGCATATTGAATTTTTACCCGTTACCGATGCGGCTGACCATTTGGCAAATCAGTATGTAAGGGAAAATGTTGTCGGAAAAACAAGTATAGAGGATTGTCGACACATAGCCATAGCGACATTGAATAATGCAGACATTTTAGCAAGTTGGAATTTTAAACACATCGTAAATGTAACAAGAATCAGAGGATACAATTCCGTAAATTATAAACATGGACACAAAATATTGGAAATTAGAACACCACGAGAAATAATCAGTTAAGATAATGAATGCGACAGTAGAAAAAAAAGGGAAATCAACACCGGAGCAATTGCGGGAAATTCGTGATAAAGTAAGCACTGAAACCCAAAATATGACTTTCCTCGAATTGAAGAATTACATTGAATCTCAGTTACAAGAATCATTATTTCCCATGTCAGTTTGGGCAACAAATAATAAAAATCCAGCAGGTAACAAACGGTTTCGCGCAAGCGGGGGTGTAGCATCCCAACAGTTTGGCGGGTAAAGGAAGTTTTGTACCTCTGCAGCGGCAGCAGTGAGCCCCCGCCTTCGCCAAGCCGCCAGACGTTGTACGTCAGCAGGAGGACAGTGCTGCGGATAACGAAATGAAAAATGGAACATAAACCGCCCGAAAGGACAAAAATTGCGTGATAATGAAAAAGTTTCTTATTTTTATTGGTGGCTTTGTTATGGGAGTATTAGCAATGATTTTGGTAGGACTTCTGATTTACGTGGCAAATGAACCTAATGTCAGTTTAACTGGACTTACTATATTTTCAGAAAAAGGTGAATGCATAGTTACCAAAGGTGAATTAGAGATTCTTCAAGTGCTAAAACCAAATATGGCACTGGCGGAAGTTGGCAAATACCCCAATCGAATAATGGTCTTGCTCATTAATAATGATGATAAAGCATACTATGATAACCAAAAAATATCAATACCGACTAATAAATGCGCAAGACAAATAGGCACATATAGATATACGACTAAAAGCGATTTTGTCAAAACTGTACCAGCAGTTGTTATTGAGTAAGAATAGAAAAAGCAGATATGGGCTATCAGGGTTTAGATACGTTAATTATAGTAATAATTTCTGCAGCAGGTTTCTTTGCATTTTGGAGATGGGTGTTCAATGTAGGACGCAAACGGCGTGATGCAGAACGCATACAGCGTAGAGATTATTACAGGAGTTATCTTCAATCGGACGATTGGAAACGAAAGCGTTATGTAGTACTCAAACGAGATAATTGGCGTTGTGTTTATTGTGGTGCGCCTGCTACTGAAGTCCATCATTTAAAATACGCCAAGTGGAATATTGGAAAAGAACCTATTGACTGGCTTGTCTCAGTCTGCAAGAGTTGTCATAACTCGAAACATCAATAAATTATAAAATGCCGAACGCACAACACGCGGTTTGGCGCAAGCGGGGGTGTAACGGCTCGACAGTTTTGTGGGTAAAGAAAAAGTTGTACCTTCGTGTTTGGATTGGTGAGCCCCCCACCAGCGCCAAGCCGCCGGACGTTAGAGGCAATTTTGGCGGACAGCGTAGTACGATATATTTACAAATTGGTAGTAATTTGACAAAATAATTTACAAACATAAAAAATAATAAAGAAATGAAAAAAGCAATTTTGATTATTGGAGCGATAGTAACATTAACATTGGCTATTTTATGGTATTTTGATATTGTAAGTGAGCCACTTGTTGCTATTGGAACAGGTGTTTTAACTGTTGTTGGGTATATATTTGTTCCCGCAAATAATGCTAATAAGACAACAATTACACAAAAACATTATGGAGAAGGAGACAATGTCTCTGGTGACAAAATAGAAGGAGATAATTACTATTTGGACGGAAGTGGAAATGTCGTCATTCAAGATGCAAAAAATGCAACCATAACAATAAATAATACTGACAATTTAGAAACAGCAGCAGAAATAAAGAAGGAAGCAAACATATACCTAACTGTTATTGCTGCAATTCCAGAGTTTGGTAGAAATGCGGTTTTATGGGGTGTTACTATAGCAAATCTTACAAAAGAACATAGATATTTTAACCAGCCATATTTTAAAGTATCACCAAAGTTTGAGTTAGAACAAGGTGTTGAACACGATACATTTATGATGTTTCCACAAGAACGGATACAATTTCCTATAAAACTTGAATATGGAGAAAAGCAAAGTTTGACTTTTGAAGTAAATCCAAATCAGTTTGCGTTATTTAAGAAAAACGCAACTGAAGATGCAATTTTAACTGCATATTGCACTACGACACTTGGAGAATTGTATAATTCAAATGATTACAAACTTGACAAATTTGTTAAGGACTATGAAGCAATAAAACAAGTGGTATGATAGAAAAACTGCCTCTAACGAGCGGTTTGGCGCAACGGCGGCAGTAACTC
>Ga0082212_10012741_pt1 | contig 10575 bp, 10 predicted proteins | sample TergutNt197P3_FD_71548 | JGI IMG/M metagenome (GOLD analysis project Ga0082212, IMG submission 71548) | Neocapritermes taracua P3 segment gut microbial communities from Petit-Saut dam, French Guiana - Nt197 P3 | ecosystem: Host-associated > Arthropoda: Insects > Digestive system > Gut ...
ACAGTTCTATAACAGGAACTTCTACATTCGGACGCTCCACCGGAAGAGTTAACATCAGATCGTTTTCGCCCGAAAGTTCGGTAGTATTACTGCCTGCCTGCGTATTTGTACGGAATCTGATCTCTGAGGCATCGTTCAGTAATTGTGCATATTTGACTTTACCCCTGTAACCCGGCAGATGCAATGTTCTGAACGGCCATTCAAGCACATGTATGTATAGTCGTTTGGTGTTGGGGTTGTATGTTAACAGACAGTTATCGGGAACCTTGAATTCATCGGGCGCCTGGGTGCAGCCATATATTGAACGATTATGGAATTTCATCCAGCGTTCAAGTCCATCGAGGCGTTCGCTGGCACGGTCGTCGAATACACCGCGGGCTGTGGGACCGACGTTGAGCAGCAGGTTGCCGCCCTTGCTCACGGTTTCAATAAGCATCACGACCAGTTGATGTACGCTTTTCCATGTATATTCGTCACGGTAGTATCCCCACGAACCTGAAAATGTCTGGCAGGTTTCCCAGGGTACCCGTTGTCCACGCAACATAGGCCACTCAACAGGCATAAACTGTTCGGGGGTAATAAAATCCCATCCCCAGTCGGTATGAGTCATATCCAGCCGGTTATCAATCAGAATGTGGGGTTGCAGACTGCGAACCAACTTCAACAAACCTTCTGCATCCCAGTCTGAATGTCCTTTACCGTTTTCGCCGGGGTAAGAATAGTCGAGCCACAATACATCAATTTGCCCAAACAGTGTTAACAACTCGGTAACCTGATCCTTTAAATATTTCCTGTATTTGTTCATGTCGCGTTTTTCGTTGGCGGCTTTTTGTTCCTGAGGGTTTGTCGGGCCGTTGGGATGAATTCTGTCGTATGTGAAATCGGGGTGGTGCCAGTCAATCAGCGAATAGTAAAAACCGATACGGATTCCTTCAGCGCGAAAGGCGTCAACAAACGGTTTGATCAGGTCTTTTTTATAAGGTGTGTTGGTTACTTTGTAATCGGTGTATTTGGAATCCCACATACAAAAACCGTCATGATGCTTGGAGGTCAATACCACATATTTCATCCCTGCCGCTTTAGCTTTAGCCGCCCATTCTTTAGGGTTATACATGTCAGGGTCAAAATGATCGAAATATTTTTGATAGTCGGCGTCTGAAATACGTTCTCTTTGTTTCACCCATTCGTGACGGGCAGGTACGGCATAAATTCCCCAATGGATGAACATTCCGAAACGATCGTTTGTCCACCATGCCATTCGTTTTTCCTTTTGCTCTTTGGTTTCTCTTGCCCAGGATGGCGTTTCCTGTGCTGTTACTGTCCAATTCATGACAGGGAGATACAACATTCCCACCAAAATCAATATTTTCTTCATGATTTGGGTTATTTGAATGATTGCATCGCTTCTTCCCTGTCAATAATAATATTGAATACAGTATGAAGTTGCAAGACTTTAAAGAGATCCAAAGCTGAACTGCAAATATTACAGAAAATGATTTGTCCGTTATTTTTGTTGGCTGCTTTTGATACTGATAAGAAAGCGGCAAATCCCGAACTGTCAAGGAAAAAAACGCCTTCCATGTTAATCAGGACTTTTGCATTCGGTCTTTCGAACAACTTTAGAAGTCCGATTTTTACAGATTCACTCACCAGGACATTTAATTTTTGGAGATTGTCAAACTTTACCTCAGTAACATCTCCTATTGAATTGATTTTTAGCATACTCTCCAAGCGCTTAAATTTCTTATATGTTGATTACTTCACTTACACGAGTCTAAATAAGGTCTCAATTCCTTTTCGACTGAACCGATCATTGAATTGAAACGTGCGATATATTCAGGATACTTTTCAGTGTTTTTGCTCTCTTTTGCCAACAGTTCCAGTTCTTTCATATCATTAGACATTTGTTCAGCTCCCATAACAAGAGCAGATGATTTGATTTTGTGTGCCATCCGGCTTAATTCAAACCATTTTTTATCATTGAGCAACGACTCAATTTCTACATGCATTTCATCCAATTGATTCAGAAACAATTCAATCATTTCTTTCATTATTTGGCTATCATTGCCTGTCATCTGCTGCAAATATTTCAAATCCGTTATCATGAACAAAAAATGAGCGTGTAAAGATATATATTTTTTATATACATCAACTACTTTCAAATTTTTTTTTAGTAATTTCAGATTCTTCTCTGAACCATCCTGCATATGTGATGTAATTTTGAGCGGTGCTCAAAATCATTTCACGGGCTTGCTCCGGACTGACGTCTTTTACTTTTTTAGCAGGCGTTCCGGCATAAAGGCTTCCCGGTTCAACAATGGTTCTGCCGAGTACTGTGGCGCCTGCCGCAATGATTGAGTTCTCGCCGATTACAGCATGATCAAGGATGATGGAACCGATACCGAGCAATACATGGTCGCATATTCTGGCGCCATGTACCACTACATTGTGACCTATCGTCACATGGTTGCCAATTTCGACTGTTGATTTTTCGTATAGTGTGTGCAGGATTGCACCGTCCTGTATGTTTACCCCGTTGCCGATGCGGATGGAATTTACGTCGCCGCGCAACACCGTATTGAACCATACGCTGCAATCGTCGCCTAAAATCACATCACCTATAATTGCGGCGTTATCTGCAAAATAACAGTTTTTGCCGTAGATCGGCGTAAAACCCCGTACTGATTTGATGATGGCCATATCTCAAGTTTCAAGTTTCAAGTTTCAAGTTTCAAGTTTGAAGTTTGAAGTTTCAGGTTTCAAGTTTTCAGGTTTCACCTGATCGTATAGCGTTTCGAGTTGATCTGCAAAATAATCCCATGAAAAACGCCGTTTTTCAGATTTCATGTTCTCTGCCATTTGTTTGAACCGATTATTTTCGTAGATTTTTTCGATTGAATGAGCAATGGACAGGGCGTTGGGTTCGACAACAAAACCTGTATGTCCGTCGGATACAATTTCAGACAGGCCGCCAACATGGGTAACAATCACAGGCGTCTCAAATTGATAAGCAATTTGCGTTACACCGCTTTGGGTAGCGCTTTTATAGGGTTGCACCAGAACATCGGCTGCCGAAAAATAATATTTCACGTCCTCGTCACGTATAAAATGATCGTGCCAAAAAACATCATTGGTTATTCCCAATCGCTCCATTTGTTGTATGTATTTGGTTTTATCCGTGTAAAATTCACCTGCAACGATGAGTTTTTTATCATTCGTCTGGTTGTTTTGGCGGAGGTTTGCCCAGGCGTCGAGCATCAGGTCAAGCCCTTTATAATCGCGGATCAGTCCGAAAAACAACAGGTAGCGTTTATCAGCTGGCAGGTTCAACTGTTGGCAGGCCTCGTCGCGCGGAACTTTTTCACCGAAATTACTGAACACAGGATGCGGTGCAAATACTGACGGTTTGGCAGCAGTAAACAAATCCAGGTCGGCCTTTACCTGTTGCGACATATAGAGGAATCCATGAACAGAATTGATAAAATACCGGGTGAGGATGTGATCGAAGAAATGTTTTTCATGAGGGATGACATTATCTAATTGCGTGAGAATTTTTGTATGGCGATTTTTTGACACTATGCGGCAAATGGTTCCCAGACAAGGCGCCATGAATGGCGTCCAATATTTCAGAATCATGGCGTCGGGGCGCATCCTGCGTATGTAGCGTCCCACACGCCACCAATTGAATGGATTGACCGAGTGAATCATTCGTGTGATGGACAAACCGTCAGGTGCAGGCGATTCAGAATACTGTGTCTTTCCCGGGAACAACCATTCGGGATATTGTAACCTGAAAGTGATAATATTCACCTGTTTACCCTGTTTGTCCAAAGTACCTGCCAACATTTCGATGAACGAAGCCAAACCGCCCCGGTAAGGATAGGCTGTACCTAAAATTACAATGCTTTTCATTATAGCACCTCAAACTTTATCTTACCAAAAAAACCGGTGAAATTTTCCACCGGTTTTCAGTATAAACCTCTAAATAATGATTATTGAACTATAGATCTGAAAGTATTGTCCTGGAAAAATTTACCAAACTCCACATCCTTTTTGGCGTTGGCTTTCAGGTCGGCGCTCTTTGAACAAGCTGTGCGAAGATTGTTCATCAGTAAATCGTTGTTTTGGGTACGCGCTCCAACGATTGCTTTCAGGTAATAAACCAAAGCATCGTCGCTTTTCACTGAATTAAGGGTCGACAAGGCGGCGTCGTTTTGTTTGGCCAGCAATTTAGCCAAAGCAGCATTTACTTCCACCTGGTTTCCAAAGTGGCTAATCGCTTCGCTGTATTTACCCTGAATGATTGCAATGGTTCCAAGATTAAATTTCACATCGTCGGTTGCACCGGCTGCATTCAACAGTTCTTCGGCAGCAGCCAGATTGCCTTCACGAAGAGCAACAACAGCCAGATTGTTTTTTACAATTGCATTATCCTGAATGTTCTTGGCTTCGTTCAGAGCGGTTTTGGCTTCTCCGGTACGGCCAAGGTTCAACAGAGCTACACCGAAATTGTTCTTGGTACGGAAATCGTTCGGATAATAACGGGCGGCTGCCTGATAGATCGACAGTTTTCTGTTGGCGTCCTGCGTAAGCGTTCCTGCGTAGAGGATTTCTTCCAATTTCAGTCTGCTGGGGTCTCTGTCAAACTGAGCGTTGATTTCCGCGTCGGATAAACCGACAATTTCAACGTTTACCAACATTTTCGAACGACGCAATTCAGGGAGAATTTTAACCTTGATTTCTTCGAAAGCTGCGGAGATATTCTTTATTTCACGCTCACGTACTACCGGGTCAGAATACATGGACAGCACGCGCAGAATCAATTGTTTGTCTGCAATGTTCGATGCTTCCATCAATGTTTTGAAACCTTCCCAATCTTCAGGGGTAACTACGGTTTTTAGCAGTTCAGACTTAAGAACATCTTCAACTTTGGCTGTTTTGAAATTTTTTGTGAAGAAATCCAAACCGGTTTTTTCACGGTTGTTTGAGAGTTTTTCATTCAAATCCAGCGGGCCGTCAGGCGAAGCATAAGCCGAAAGCAGAGTACCGGTGAAATTAATTCTATCATTGGCTGCGGCTGCTTTTACGGCATCGGTAAAGGCCGTAATTTCCGCTTTTTTGGTTTCGCTGGCGCGAACATCCGATTGCTGAATCATATACTTGATGTCGGCTTCATACGAATCGGGAGTGATGCGGACATATTTGTCGGCGGCATAAGTTCCTTTCCCGTTCTTTTCGACCAACAGACAAGTGGTGATGATTCCATCGGCCAACTTGTACGGATCAAAGTCAAGCGACTTTGTTCCTTTTGACGCTGAAGCCCTTAGCATCAGGTCTGAAAGTTGAAAATCAGGCTTGTACACAACTTTCGACGCATAGCTGAAACTTCCTCCGTCAGACTTAATCACTCTGTTGTTTTCTTTTACATTTTCACCCTGAACCTTATAAGTGTCGAACGCCAGTTCGTTGCTACCGCTTTGCAGCGTTGGCGTAAGGGTCATGACCACATTCTTGTTGAAATAACCGGCAGGATATGAACCATTGACAGAAATGGCTACATCATTGCCAACTAACTCAAGAACAGGCGGGTTAACTGTATACTTAACATCACTGGCTTTATCCTTCATTTTTTTCAAAGGATTACAACCACCAAACACAATGCCCATTGCCAAAACGGACATCAAAATCAAATTTTTCTTATTCATAGCTTACTTGATATTTGTTTTTAAAATTTAACATTCGATATAAAACCTGAAATTATGACGCAAAAATACGGATATATTTTTCAAAACAAAATTTTTATTCAAAAAAATTAAAAAAAAGTATTTTAATAACTGATTTCTCTTGAGCGCTCCCTTTTTTTCTTTACTTCATATGGGTCGACAATCCTGCCAAACCGGTAACTGACATAGATGGTGAGAAAAAATTGCTGGTTTTGGGCTACTTTTCTCGGTTCGGAACCCAGATAAGTGAAATCCATGATATCCAGTTTTTTCATAAAACCTTCGGCAATGATTCCTGTTTCCAACGCATGGACAATCCTGTCCTGCTTACCGAAATCAAAATTGAATCCGAATTTGCCAAATACTCCGGGAATAGGGCGAATTTCATCAAAGCCTTTGAAAAAAGATGCGCGGCCTATAATATATATATTTTGAGAATCCCATTTGGCGTTATATTTTTCAGGTTTGGAAAACTCATCTATCCCACCATCTATCTTTGCCTCTCCTGCATCATAATAAATAGGTTTGAGCAATACAACCGAAGGGCCAATGTTATAGAAGTAACGAATGGCAATTCCGCCAAGATCGTACTTGCGGTATTTTTCGTGTTGTTTTCCGTACCCGAACCGAAAATCAAATGCCAGGTTTTTTTTCCCGTGAACATATCTTTTTGGTGCTGAAAAATTGTTGATGACATAGGAGTCTCTTTTCTTTTCTTTGGGATCCTTCATGTACGCAAAATCAACTTCGAACAATCTTTTGTTGGCTGCGTCGATGCGCTTCCCATAACGATAATTGGCGCCAAAACCGTTTGAGTTGAGCATAGCAGCAACAGACCATTCGTTGCGATAAAGCACTTTGGGCTGAAAATCTATTTCGCCTTGTGCATATGCCGCAAAAAAACAGTGCATTACCCCGAGAAAAACTATGATCCGTTTTTTCACGTCAAATACATTCTGTTATCAAAAATCTTTTAATTTGCCGGTTGGTCAGTGATTGCAGGCTGCTCAACATACGAAACCGAACGATAGGCCGGACAGGGTTTACTGCTGCGGCACGACGAAAGCGCCAGACCTGCAAGTATACAAAAAATCACCAAAATACATGCCTTTTTCATGAGGAAAAATTTTTATTAAATGAACGGGTAAAAATACATAAAATCTTTTTTACACAAAATATTTTTACGTATTTCTTACACAAAAGTTTCAAATATTCCTAAAAACATTTTTAATATCCCGGATTGAAATGCCAAAAAGTTTTTCAACCATTGGGTTCAAATCCTTTTCTTCACCAACGAAATGGAATACATTATGGCGATGTGTCAGCGATTGTGCAGGTTTCAGGAATGCAGCCGGCGATGCGCTTTCCAATTCGAGGAATGGCCCCATGATACTGCCATCTTCCAATGGCCCGTCGTTGTAGGCATTCATGGCGTCGCCTGTTAACGGGTTTTTGTCCGGATTCCATTCCTGATTCAAATAGACAGCCCCCTTATCCACATCAAAGGTGGTGATGGTAAGACGTTTTGAATCGGGATCGTAATTTCCGGCAATGGTTTTGGCACGTTTTGCATTCAATCCTAATTTGCTCCGATAATTTCCGTCGGTTTTCAGGTAAATGATGTTTTCCTGAATTTTCAGCCGGTCGGCGGGTACTTCGCCAAAATAGTCAGAGGTAACTATTTTTCCCATGACAGCTTCTTCGCCCTCGTTGAAAGGAATAAACGTGACAGCTTTTGGAGCAGGGTTGAACATGTCGAGTATCCAGATGCAGATGGTACCGGTTTCCGTAGTCCACTCAAAATCGTTTAAATTGGTAATTGTGTTCTCGGTTTGGTAAGCCACCAGATTCAGCGACGGTTCCACAGTAATGTCTAAAAGGCGTGTGGCTTCAGCCGGTTCAATCAGTGTAATTTTCCGGTCGACATTTAGTCGGAGGCGACTTCCTGCGAAGTTGGACACTTCCATTTCCTTTTTCATGGTAACACTTTTCGGGTTGGATGCTACCACATCCCAGGGCTCAATATCGACAGGCTTTGGCGTGTGCCAGTTGTCGAACACCTGTTCGGTTCCCGGTTTGAAGAACACTGAATACCGGCCACCCTCCGGGCCGAGCCAGAAACGGTTTTCACCACCGTAACCGTTCATGTGCTCGTCGATGACATTTTCACCGAACACTTTGTAATTTACAAAACCAAGACTGTTGCCTTCCGGCCCGTTGGCTGTGCTGGTAAACACTTTTGCCTGATATTTAGCCGATACGATCACCTGTGCCTTGTCTTCGTTGCCGGTTAAAACAATCAACCTGTCGTCCTTTTGCGACAAGTAAGTCAGATCATAGCCGAAGGTTCCTTTTTCATACGAACCTGTACTTTTCGACTTTGGGGAATTGCTGCAAGATGTAATCATGATGATTCCTGTTAAAATGATGATGAATAAATTTATTTTTTTCATTGATTGATACATTATATTATATAATTACAGTGATTCTCTTGGTGCCAGCTTCTTTATATCTATTGCTTTTAAGGGTTCGATCTTTTCAGCGCAATAGCCGTCGGCGATGGTGATCCATCCGTCGTCGGTAATCTGAATTTTCAGTTCGGGAAAATCTGCCCGTGTGAGGTTTTGTATCACTGAAATGACACGCCCGTCAGGGTCGTAACGGGGAGTACGGTCAGCGACAGGTTGCCAGGTGGGAGTGATATGCGCTTTGAGAAAACAGCCGTTGCGAGTGGTGAAAATACGGAAAATTGGCGCCAAACCGTTTACGCCTTCCACATTTACCCGTTTGAAAGTGCTGAAATTACCCATGCTATAGGCAATAAACCGGTTGTTGTATACCTCTACTGCACGTGTAACATGAGGGCCATGACCCAACAGGACGTCCCCGCCGGCATCAATCATCTTATGCGCAAATTCATATACATTGCCGCGGTTTTCGCCGATAAAAGTCTCTGTCTGACGTGTTACATGCTGATAAGCTCTGCCTTCGGCGCCTGCATGGAAGGAAACGATGACAATATCGCAACTGTCCTTTAACCGGCGGACAATTTCCTGTGCCGTAGAAATATCCTTCACGTCCACAGTACTCTTATTGGGAGCAAACGCACAAAATCCGTATTTCACGCCATCCTTGACAAATTCTGCCACAGGACAGCTCAACAGTCCGGCATAGTGAATACCGGCATTGTTCAATGTCTGCATGGTAGATATGCGTCCCTGTTCGCCAAAATCGCCCATGTGGTTGTTGGCTAAACTCATCAGGTTAAAACCCGCATCTACCAAACAATGAACAAATGCAGTCGGCATCCCGAAGGTGTAACAAAATTCCGGATTATTGCAACTTTTAGCGCCGGCTTTCGAATCAGTCATGGCGCCTTCAAGATTTCCGAAAAGGATATCTGCATTGGCAAAATAGGGCTTTACCATGCTGAACGACCGGCTACAATCATTACCGGGCGGCAGATATTCGCCATTGGGGAAAATAGTTCCCATCATGACGTCGCCAACAGCCACTATCTGAATGGTATCCTTAGACGCCGGAATATCGGTTGCCATTGCCGTGTACGATGACAGGTACAATGCCATCGGGCAAAAAACGAATATGATAAGGACAGGCAAAAAACGGATCACTGCTGCTATAAAATTTTCGCAAAGTTCCTATTTTTTTTGGAATTAGAAAAACATATTTCAAATTGTCGCCGGAGAGATTTTGAATCTACCGTATTTCGATGAAAAAGGTAAGTAAAAAATGCCATGACGTCTACCGATCGCATCCTGTTAAGGATGCATCCCTGACGGGATGTCGAAAACTGTTACATGTTAATGCAGGCAATAACCAATCATCCGTTCCTTTTTCATGCGATACAGTGTGCGGCTGCTGATGTTGAGCATCTCGCATACCGTTTTACTGCTAAGCCAATTCTCTTTTTTTTCGACTTTTTTCTCTTTTTCGGCTTTTTCCCTTTTCTCTGCTTCTTCCGCTTCTCTTGCCTGAGAAAAAAAACGGATATGCTCGCACAGTTGGCTCAATTTTTGCATTAATTCCTGATATGCCCTGTTTTCGATTGTGATGACTTCCATGATTATTGGGTATAAAATTTCGGTAATGTTAGAGGTTGTGCAAATAAAAATTGCGTTATAGAACATGTTCTATAACGCAATTTTGTTTGTAACAGTCAGTTTATCAGGTTAATAATTTTACTTCTTTTTGGATTAAACACATTTTCCAAAAAAGTAAAATCACATCAATCATCACATTTTTAGCATATTAACTGTTTTGTGTTCTTTTATGGAAAAAACACGTTAATAGCTGCAAATTAGACAATTAACGAAATATGGTTCAAATATTAAAACACTATTAAACGCTTTGTGCTTTATATCAACTCTTTACGCCGTCGTGTTGGTTGGTTTTATCTTTCAAACTTTCTATCAACCGTTCCAAAAACGGTGTTTTATTCTTTTTCCGATTCAGCACCCTCGACATTTCAAAATTCGGATTGGTAACCGGATGAAAAGCCCGATCTGATGACGACACTCGAGCAAAAGGACAGGAAAAACAGGGAAGAAGCTCTTTGCAAAGTGGTTGATGAAGCAAAAAAGTTAATTAAGGATGTTGTCATTCCGCCTTCGGAGATAAACTCCGTTGCCTTCATTTGACTTTATTATTAAGTTTTACAGCAAATGAAAGACATTAAAACAGACCCGAAAAACATTGATTACAAGACAATAAGATTGATTTTTTCCGTTAATGGCTGAATAATGAAAAAGTATAATGTTGTTTGAAAAGCAAAAGGATGTAATGGAAAGAAATCGGCTTGTTGCTAAATCATTACCCATTGGGGTAAAATACA
>Ga0082212_10012742_pt1 | contig 10575 bp, 4 predicted proteins | sample TergutNt197P3_FD_71548 | JGI IMG/M metagenome (GOLD analysis project Ga0082212, IMG submission 71548) | Neocapritermes taracua P3 segment gut microbial communities from Petit-Saut dam, French Guiana - Nt197 P3 | ecosystem: Host-associated > Arthropoda: Insects > Digestive system > Gut ...
TTCCTTCCACCGGATATGCCATTAACCAGCCGTCATCGTTGCCGTTCTCGAAAACGACTTTCCATCCGCGGTTCGAGCGCAGGTCGTAAGTTACCACAGCGAGTTGGGGATTACCAACGTCGGGTATCAGATTAAAACCATGTTCAGAGGATGATAAGACAATCGTCTTGCCGGCAACCGGCGAAGTTTGCGCAACTGCGCTGATGCGCAGATAGGGCTGCGAATTATTCACATCGTCTTTACAACCTGCAAACGACAGAATTACTGTAAGCAGAATAAATACTGCTGATATTTTACATGTACGTTTCATCTTTTTTATTATTTCAGGATTAATCATATATATCTTCTTCATATCTGTGCGGGGGCGTTCTGAAAGAATGAGGCCACGGATTGCCGTTGTCTCTGGCTACCGCCTGTCCGCTCCACCAAACAGGCAGAACCATAGTGCTCAAATTGCTTTCGCTCCCTTTCTGGTCTAATATCGCTTCCCTGTAGTTGGCATTGTTATTGTTGAGCGCTACCTGCGGGTATCCGAAACGTTCGATGAACTTTCCGCTGGTTCTGTTGTTGCTAAAAATGCGCGCACCCAACGGCATATCGGGATAACCTGTCCGGCGCATCTCGTGGAACATCTCGAAACCGATTACCCAAAAGAGTGATACCCACTTTTGCGTCTGTATCCGTTCCAAGGTGCCGTCGTACATGGTCAACGGCTTTGCAAGCATTGCTGCAATATCGGATGACGTAATGTTCACAGAAGCCGTAATGCCGCTCTGGTTGGGGAAACTTGCAAATTTGCCCAGTTCGTTCCATCGCTGGCACGACGCCGTAACAGCCGCTTCGTAGTAATCTTTCGCATTTCCGCTGATCCATCCCTGGAAAGCGGCTTCGGATTTGATAAAAAGCAACTCGGCGTAATCCATCATCATGTTGGGATTGTCGTCGCGCACCAGCGTTTCCCAGTGGCGCTGGCTGTATAAGGATCCGTACAGACTTCCCAAATCCTTGCTTCCTGCCGGTATGGCGCCTCTCCATCTGTAATTGTTCGCGAGTCTGGGTTTGCCCCATATCCTCAATCGCGGATCGCAATCGCCTGTTTCAAAGTTATATACAGTGAGGTTGAGAAACGGAATGGAAAGTCTTTCATCAAACTGGTTCTGGCTTGGAATATCTACCGTATTGTAATTATTGCGGTAATACGTTGCAGAGGCGCTGCACTTTACCGAAGCATTGTCGGCATTGGAAGTGAAAACGGGATAGGTTACAGGGTCGTCAATAATGGTTTTGATGCGCTGGGCAACGGTAGGCGAAAATGCGTCATTCCTGCCGCTGACCCTCATCAAAAGGCGAAGATGAAGCGTATTGGCAAATTTTTTCCAATGGCTCATATCGCCTTTGTACACGTGGTCGCGTTCCGCCTTGCTAAAAGTTTTCATCAGGTCTATGATGGAATTTGCACGTTCGAGGTCTGCCATCATTTCCGTATAGACTTCCTGCTGCGATTCGATGCGCGGCTTGTAAATCTGTTCCAGAGCATTCAGCGCCTCCGTATAGGCAATCGAGCCAAAAAGGTCGGTACACTGCGCCAGATAATATACTTTCATGATCAAGCCGATTGCTTCGTAGTTCGGGTCATTCTGTGCGGCAGCCAACTGCGACATGTGGACGGCATTGGTTGCCCAACGGTAAAGCGTAGTCCACAGGGTTAAATAATTTCCATCGTCAATGAGATATGCCTGTTCTTCGCGCACATTGCCCGATTTGGAACTTACTTGCGCAATTTCCGTAGCATAATAGGTCATCTGGCTGGCAAGGCTATTGGAACCCGTCATGAGTATCGCCTCTATCATATTGGCAGGCTCCAGACCGCCCAAAGGAATACGGTTCGGATCGTTGTTCAGTTCTTCAAACCCTTTCGTACAGCCCGAAATTACTGCTGCGACTAAAACGATTGCATATAATATTTTTATTTTCCTGTTCATGATTTTTTAAAATTGAAGTTTTACATTAAAGCCAAATGTACGGGACATCGGGAAAACGCCCGTTTCCATACCTCTTAATATATTAATTTCGTTACGGTTTCCTGAACCGCTTATAGCGTTTGCCTCTTCGGGGTCGTACTGGGGCCACGGCGACAGACAAAAGAGGTTGGTGGCAAAAGCCGCTACTGACGCGCCTTGCAAAATCCGCATCTGTTCTACCCATTTGCGAGGAATGGCATACTCAATGCGCAGTTCCTTAAACTTCAAAAAATCGGTGCTGAAAGTATTTTCGTAAGTGTTGTCGCGCACCCATTTCTCGCCCGCATAATATTGAAACACATTTTCGGTAATGGTTTGGTTTTTGACGTATGTTACCTCATCCGTATCAGGGTTGGTAATTGCGTTCACGCCGTCAATCACAAGCCCTGCCGGTCGTCCTTCCAACGAGTTTTTCAACTTACCCTGATAAGCGAGTGCAAAATTGGTTACCGAGAAAGCGTGTCCGCCCATTTGCGCTGTGAAGTTGGCAGTCATCGAAAGAGACTTGTAACGAACCGTGGTTCCGAACCCGCCTCTCCATTTTGGATCCACCCTTGCGATGCGCTGGTCGGGAAGAGTGAGCGATGAATATCCGTTGGATGCATTGACAATCACTGCATTTGAACAGTCAATCGTATTCCCGTTATCGTCAATATAGGTCGAACCTTGCGGCGCTCTGACATAATCGGAACCATAAATCCAGTACATTTCTTCTCCTTCAAAAGAGTCTATAAACACCCGGCTGCCGATACTCGTATTATAGGAATTACCCGTCCCGATATTATGACGAAGCCGGTCGCTATCCATAGCATATTCTATCAACACGTTCCTGTTTTTTGACCAGTTGGCAAAAAGTTCCCACGTTACGTTTCTGCTGCGAACGGGTACTCCTTTCACAAAAATTTCAATTCCGCGGTTCTGAACATCCGCTCCGTTTGTCCAGATAGACCCGGCGCCCGTCTCAATACTTAATGGAATTTGAATAATCTGGTCATAACTTCTGTTTTCGTAAATTGCCATATCCAATGACAGACGGTTGGCAAACAGCCTTACATCAACGCCGGCTTCTATGGATTTCACTCGTTCCGGTCTGATATAAGGGTCATAGAGCGTGGTGGGCATCGCGAAACCTCCCGGGTATGCGGTATTGCCATAAGAAACGACCGTTTGATACGGGTTCATATCATTACCCACATTCGACCACGACACACGCAGTTTCAAAAGGTCAATGGCGCGCGCGTTGATGTTGAGGGCTTTGTCCAAAAGTACGCTGGCGCTTACCGAAGGATAAAAATACGACCAGTATTGCGGTTTCAATGTGGACGACCAGTCGTTACGCGCCGTGAAATCAAGGAAATAGGTATCGTCCCACGCTAAATTAAGGTATCCGTATAAACTTTGAATGGCTTTTGCCGAAAAATTTGACGAAGGCACCACCGGAACGGCAGAGTTTGCCAGCGTGTACATGTTCGGTCCTTCAAGGTCTAATTCGGGCGCTTCGGCAGTGAAGAAACGTTTGTTCCATCTGCGGTCGTTTCCTCCGACGCCGGCTGTTCCCGATAATTTTCCGAAACTCCTGTGATACGTTAAAAGAAAATCGGTATTGATGTCATATTCAGTAACCGACTGTTCGCGATACATACCGTCAATGTTCGAACTGGTCATCTTGGGTCTGCGCTGGGTGCGAAATTCGTTGTTCATGTCCAAACCGCTGCGAAGTTTGAGATTGAGGTTCTCCATAATTTTGACATCCAAACCAAGATTACCGTAAACCCTGTTACGTTCCAGCGTGTTTAACTCTTCGTAAATGGTTCTGTATGGATTGCGTCCGGAAAGAGAGTTGGCAACCAGCGCCGACTGTACGTCATAAAGATCCGGATTGTTGCCAAGTTCAAAGATTTCCCGGGTATAACGTCCTTTTAGATATTCGTCGCGAAAGCACGATATGGGCGTAACAGTGTATCCCCATATCAGACAGTACATCGGATTGGAATAGTAGTAACCCGACATGGGCATCTGGTCGCTGGTGCGCCGCACATAATTGATGTTTGAAAAAAGGGTAATATGCCTGTTGACCTCATGGTCAAGCGCCATCGAAAAATTATGCTGTTTATAACCAACCACCGGCATGATCCACGACAGGTCTTTGTTGGTGTATGAGAAACGTCCGCTGGTGCCGTTACCGGAATTTCCCTGAACGGAAACCGAGGTAGTCTTGGTAACGCCCGTCTCGAAGAAACCGGTAAACCAGTCGTCGGCATAGACCCAGGGAACGGTAGTGAACTCGCCTGTTTCCCAGTTCTTCGATTGATAAAGGTAGCGTTTCTCGTTGGGGTCGTACTTCTCTCCATACGTATAATACGAAAACTGTCTCCGACGCGGTTCTCCGTCTTCGGTCATCGAACCGGGAAGCCCCCACACAGAAACGTGCATGTTGGTCAGCGAGGTGCTCGCAGCCGAAGAACCGTATTCTTTTTGGAAGTCGGGGTGTCTCATGGCTCTCTCGAACGAAACAGACGTATTCAGCGTAACGCCCCATCCCTTTTCCGCACGTCCCCGTTTTGTTGTGATGATGATCACTCCGTTCATAGCCCGCGATCCGTAAAGAGCGCTTGCCGAAGGACCTTTCAGCACCGAAACGCTTTCGATATCGTTGGGATTGATATCCGAGATATTGTCGCCAAAATCAACTGCTGCAACGGCAGAATAGTTGCTTCCGCCGGTTGAAGCCGTGCTGCTGTTCAGAATAGGAACGCCGTCCACAACAAACAACGCCTGATTGTTGGAATAGTTCAGCGAGGCGTCGCCGCGCAGCGTTACCCGCTGTTGCCCGCCGGGACCGGTACCTCCGCTGTGCATAATAAGACCGGGCACCTTTCCGCTAAGGTTGCTGATCCAGTTTGAACTCACAGTTTGGGTAAGGGTTTCGTTTGTTACCTTTTGGACGGAATATCCGAGAGACTTCTCCTGGCGCGTAACGCCAAGGGCTGTAACAATCACTTCTTCCAGCGCCGTAGCCGACTCTTCCATAAAAACATCAAGTTGACCGGTTGTGCCAGCCTTTATCTTTTGGGATATATAACCCATTGACCGAAATTCAAGAATAGATTCGCCTGACGGCGCGGTAATTGAAAAATTACCCTTTTCGTCGGATACTGTGCCGATTACAGTTCCTTCAACAATAACGGTAACACCCGGCAAGGGCGTGTTATCCCTACTGTCGAAAATAGTACCTTTAACGGCGAATTGCGCCGTTAAAGGTATATTTATTGCCATTACTCCAAGAAAAACGAGTAATGTACGAATTAAATTTTTTAAATACATTTTATATAAAATTTAAAATTAAATTTTTATGGAATTACTACACTATGTTTTTCAAATTTGATATTGTCCAAATACCACCTGAAATAACCGGTTTCGGATCCATTTTTATTAGTTCTAAGCGTTACTTTTGTGTCGGCGGTAACGCCATAAAGAATTACATCCTCGTGTGTGTAAGCCCAAGGGAACGATCCGTTTGCCTGATGATGAATATCAATTTCAGGGCTTCTTTTTGTTGTTCCGTCGTTAACTCCTACCGAACCGGGTCCGTCTATTTCGACGTACAGAATAACAGCGTCGTAATTGGTGCTTCCGTTAAAACACGGTGTTGCGTCAAAAGAGAAAAGAATATTGGTTACTTTATCCTGAGCCGTATTCGGTATTGTTCTTTGAATACCTGATTGTTTGGCGCTCATGCCGAATTTCAGATTATCATAAGCAAAATAAACAGTTCGTCCAGCCTCATTAATATCTGTATATCCCTGCGCGATAAATTCGTCTCTCAAATCGCCGGCTTCGAAACCATTCTGCGCGTATGTGTACATATTGAATGTCTGAGCGACAGAAGGAAAAACCATTTCGGGCGGTATCGGACTTGGTAACGGGTATGGGGTATATGTTCCATTTGCGGCTAAATAGGCTGCTGCGAAATCATTAACGTTTTTCATGTCGGTGGGACCGTTAAAGCGTGCAAGCCAGTCAAAATTGTCTTCAAAATATACAAATCCGACTGTTTTTCCGTCGTCGTCAAGTTTATTTGCCAGTTGCTCAACAATGACGGTTTTAGTGGCGGTTCCTGCCGTAATGGTAAACGAACCGGTACGTTGTGTTCCGTTATTGGCAGTCGCGGTCAACTCTATATTTACATCTGCGTTTCCGACGCCTGACGTCGTTGATAACTGATACCAACTGTCTGTTGTGGTAATTTCCCATGCCGTTGTTGCATTGACAGTGAACTGAACGGGGGCAGGGTTATCGGCAATCAATTCAATTTTATCGTTGGTTATTCCTGTTAAGGTTATCCTGTTTGAGGATACTTCCTGTGTAACGGTTATGGTTTTGAGCGTCTGCCCGCCGCTTACAATGGTTATCGTTGCCGTGCGGGAATTTGCGGTATGATTGGGATCTACGGCAATCAGGCAATTGTTATATGGCATCGCAGTTGCCGTTGCAGAACCTGCTCCGCCATTAACAGATCCCCCGTTTGCAGACAAACTGCAAAATACCTGCGTAAATCTGAGCCAGTTTTCCGACGGTGTTGCCGTCCATGCTTTGTTTACCCTGATTAAATATCTGAGCGTTGCGCCTTCTGCGACTACATTTCCTTCATTATAAGCCGTTTCTGGCGTAAGGTCTTTAACTTCATAATCAAGCGGAAGTACAACTTCTTTTGTTTCGGGAAGCGTCGGATCAATATTATCGGTGCGTTCAATCTTGATGTTATCCAAAATAAAGCGGGACGTAACGGTTTCTTCGCTTCCAAACTTTATTTTTGTTGTTTCGGTGGCATTATATACAATTAGGTAGTATTTGTCGAAACCATAATGCGATTTCATTTGGATATTTATACTCTTATCATCTGTACTGTTGATGGTTCCATCGCCTTCCACGCTTACGGTCATCGCGCCTTGCGTACCGCTGTCGCGGTTGCCGGCATACGTAGCATATATCGCTGCATCGAACGAAACGAGCAAATTTACCGTTTTTCCAGTCGCAATTTCTGTAAAAGCACGGGTCGTTATGTGCGCCATTTGATTGGTAGCGCCTAATTTAGCCCATCCTTCCGCACGTGCGTATGCTTCCTGAGAATAGGTCCATCCCTTTTTATCCATTTCGGGCTTTAACGGCTCTAATTGGAACCTGATCTCATTATATCCGTCATTTTCCGGTTGACCTACTCTTGCTGTTGGCCATCCATATTTTGAAAATTCCGGGGACCAAATCGGAATAACCCAGTCGAAATCTTCGCTTAAAAACACATAGCCTGCTGCCAGATTGGTATCGAAATCGTAATGCGGTTCCTGGCGAATCGCAATAACCTTGGCGTCGGCGTTTATACGGTTCAGCGGATCGCTTGTGGCAATGGTAAGCGTACATTCGCGCCGCTCGCTTTCGGTATTAACCTGCGCGGTAATGGTAATCGTTACGCTTTGAGCGCCGGCGCCGCTTTCAGGGGATACTGTTAACCAATTGACAGCGTCGGCTCCGTCGGCGCTCAATTCGATACTCCAATCAAATGTGGTAAGCAAATTGAAAGTTACGGTCTTAGGCTCATCGGCGTCGAAGATTAACCCGTCTTCGGTTAATCCGTCAATTGATATGCCTGCGCTAAGATAAGCGCTCTGGCTTATCGTATATTTTTCCGTCCAGTTACATGGATCGGACACTGTGCCGCTATTAGCGGTTACGGTAAATTCGCCGTTACGAGCCTGATCGCTGTTGGCGCTTACACTAACCTTAACCTCCGTAGTTCCCGCCTTTCCTGTGGTAGGGCTTATACTGAACCAACCGTCGGTTTTGGTAATTTCCCACGGTGAATCGCTCTCAATGGTAAACGATTTACTTGTCTGCTCAAAATAGAGAAAACTGAGCCCGTCGGCGGAAATTCCCGTAACAGTAACTACTGGAATAACCGGTTTCGTATCAACAACCGGATCGTCTTTTTTACATCCGAACAACAATGACGCCGTAAATAACGTCAATACAATGGTTTTAAAATCTAACATTTTCATTTTTAATTAATTTGAATTTATTTTTAATTTGTTTTTTATTTACTTATGTATCTAATTATTTATCAATTATTCAATATTCTTTGTCAGCGGTTTCGGTCTTGTCATCGTGTTTGTGAACACATTACCGAAGCGGTCTTCAACGGTTATTTCGAGCGTTGAGGTTGCCGACGAGGTCTTAACGCGGTATATATGCGCTACATTAACCGTCGAAACAAAAGAAGAAGTTACCGCACTACCCGCAGCGCGACGGGGCATTTCATAAGAGATGGTATGCAGCGGGCAGCGCGTACCCCAAACAGCCTCTGCCGGCAGTTCCGTATTGCCTTCCTTAACGCTGATTTTCCAGAAATCCTGCTCAAACGCCCATACATTAATCAGTACCTCGTTTTCGCCGATGTGGCTGTAATCATTAGCGCGCGCGGTGAAGTCGGAATAACCGAATGCGGTAATGGCTTCGGTATTGGTTGTCCAGTATTTCTTTACTTCATTCATGTCGAAAGCGATGAACTGTTTTTCGCGGGGTTGTCCTGCGGCTTTGTAATGCCATTTGATATTCTTTCCGTCAATTTCGAATACCTTGTAACCTCCGGGCGAACCGTCGGGCGCAATGTTATTATTGTAGGGCGAGGTATAGCGGTTTGTCCACCACCATGTTGCGCTTACGGCGGCAATATTGTGTTCCCTTCTTTCATACGCTCCCTGCTGATAATCTATTGTAATGTTGCGGTTGTCGTGCGAGTGTCCGGTAAGGATATGCACCGTATTGAACTTTCTCAATTCGTTTATCACGCTGCTCATTCCCGCCACAACGTTACCCGTTACATATTTGCCGACGCTCACACCGCTGTAATTGATTGACGATATATGAAATCCAACGATTACAGGGGTATTCGCATCAACTAACGCCAAATCCTTTTTCAACCACTCAAGTTGGTAACTGTCCACGCCGGTAGAGTAATTGCGCGAACCGACAGTTCCCTGCGTTCCTCCCGTATTTATCCAAATGACATTGTCGAGCATGATATAATGGATTTGCCCGATGTTCATCGAGTAATATACCGGTCCCATAATGTTTCGCCATGAATTTTCCCCTTCAAAATCATTTGCAATATAGGGATCGTTGTCGTGGTTACCCATAGTCGAAAACACGGGAAAGGTAAGAGCAGCGAGTTCTTTTTTTGCCTCCGTCAACGCATAATTGTTTGAATACCAGTAGAGGTCCCACGTGAAGTCGCCCAAATTCAGTCCTATCACACTGTTATCGTTGTTGTACGTATTTTTCAACTCGTTGATTATCCCGTTGCGGAACTGCATATAGTCCAACGGCGAATTTCGGTTGGCAAGGTGGCAGTCGGTAAAAGCCAACATGGTATGCCGGTCTAAATCTACCGGCAAGAGGGCAAAATTTATCTGTTCGGTAGCCGTTGCCGCCTGCGTGCAGTGCGCCCAGAACTGCGGTATGCCATCCTTAAGCGGCGCTTCAAAACCCGAAGGAAGGATGACAAACGCCAACCTATTGCGTTTTGTGGAATTGAGCCAATAATGTCCGTTTGCATCTGTTTGCGTGATCAGGTCGCCATCCGAAACGGAAACGCCGGATAAGGGACGACCACCCGAATAGACCACGCCTTTGACGGTTGCGCCGGGCTTGTCGGCTACGGTTAGCGAAACGGACAAAACGAGGGTAGATTCGCCCAAAGGATGGTCTGTGTCCGCCCGTCTCAATTTGATCGTTACCGACCCATTATCTGCCTGATGCGGTATGACGAGGGTTATTCCCGCTGTCGAAACGCTTTTTGTTTCGGCGACAGTCTCAACATTTTGCAAAAGAACAATCCTGTCGCCCGCTGCGAAACCAGCGCCGGATATGGTAAAATCGTCGCCGCATGAAACTTTTATCTCGTTTGGAATGACAAGATTAGATATAATTTTGATAGATACGCGGGTAGTACCGATGATTTGACTGTGCTGACCCCGATAGACGGTTATCCTGTACTGCTTGTTGTCTTCGAGCGAAACGGGAATGATGATGGTGGCAGAGTTTGCCGTAATTGCCGCTACTGTTGCTTCGATTTTATGGTCGCCTTCTTCAAAGAATACCTTGTCGTCCTGCTCAAAGCCGGCGCCATTGATGGCATATTCGATGTTTGGCGTTAATTCAATTTCGATAGGGATGGTAACTCCTGTAATGAACCTCGCAGATAGCGTCTCTTCTTTCGGTTTCGTCTCGGAACAGGAAACGATAGCAGTGTTAGAACTCATTGCTATCAACAATGTGAAAAATAATTTCACAAAAAGTTTCATTTTTAATGAATTAATGTATATATTCATCTAAAATTTATTTTGTTTAAATTCGCTGCAAAAGTATAGCACGTATGTTAAGTGATCGTTAAGAAAAAAATAAGATTTGGTTAAGATTTTCGAGTTAATTAACATTAAATTAACAATTTATTGATATAAATTTAACATTCAACAGAACGATTTTTTGTTTTTAGTTGAGT
>Ga0082212_10012743_pt1 | contig 10574 bp, 10 predicted proteins | sample TergutNt197P3_FD_71548 | JGI IMG/M metagenome (GOLD analysis project Ga0082212, IMG submission 71548) | Neocapritermes taracua P3 segment gut microbial communities from Petit-Saut dam, French Guiana - Nt197 P3 | ecosystem: Host-associated > Arthropoda: Insects > Digestive system > Gut ...
TTAATTTTTTTTATTATATTTGTATGTAAATAATTTTAATTATTTAGTCATAAGATTTTAAATTTTAATTTAAGAAAAACAATTAGACGGTAGCAATATCGTCTTTTTTCTCACCACCTTGTCATTGCAAACATTATTTATGATGCGTGGCAATCTTTTTTAACCACCCCACAATTACTTTGTAATTGCTTCCCCTCCCTCCACAGAAGGAAACTCTTGCATACAGTCCCCTCTGTGGAGGGGAGAATTTGCTTGCAAAGTCGGGGTAGTATTTTATTTTTCATTTGAAGAAGCAAATGAAAAATATTTTTCTATTATTTTTTTAACCAACCACCCGCAGTGGTTTATTGGCTTGCTTTGCATCATAAATTATGCTCGCAATGATGAGGTGCTTTATATTTTTATTCTTAATTCTTCACCAGATTACTTTTATTTTCAATAATTATATTTCCATCTTCGGCGATAAATCCGTGCAAAGTTTGATTATTATCTTTTTTAATTTTAATCACATCACCCGTGCTGCCACTCTCCATCGCAATACCATTGGCTCTAATGCAAATTGCACCTGAATAATGTAGCATTTTAATTTTATCACCTTTGTTGATTTTAACTTGCGTAAAATCATTTGTCGTTGTTTGCGAAACAACATTTATCTTCACAGGAAGTTTCGTTAGCGTTTGATTATTATAACTAAAAATCAAATCAACTTTGCAGTTTTCTGTAAGATTTCCGCTGTGCGAAATATTAGCAACAACTCCTCTTTGTGAAAATTTTTGGGGATTTAATGTTTGCTTAATTTCGATTTTTGTTGCATTAGGATTTTGATTACTAACATAATTTTCGATTGCATTTTTTAATGTTTCAGTATTAAAAGTTGATTGTGCCATTGCACTATACGCAAATGCAAATCCGAAAATTAGAAGTATTATACCCATTAAAATTACTTGTTTCATATTTTTTTATATACTATTATTTTTTCCAATTTTTTTATTATATTTGTAATGAAGATTATTCTTCTCATAATATTTTTCTTCTTAAAAAGAAGAAATTATACCTTTATTAACTACAGATAAGATTTATGTTTTATCTGTTTTTTTATCTTTTCATTCGTCATTGCAAGCATCATTTATGATGCGTGGCAATCTTTTTTTACCACCCCACAATTACTTTATAATTGCCATCTTTCCACAGGAGTGAAACTTGCTTTTTTTTAGTTCCTCTCTGTGGAGGGGAGAATTTGCTTGCAAATTCGGGGTGGTTTTTATTTTTCATTTGAAGAAGCAAATAAAAAATATTTTTCTATTATTTTTTTAAACCACCCCGCAATTACTTTGTAATTGCCACCCCTCCACAGGAGGGGAACTTGCTTTTTTTTTAGTTTCCCTCTGTGGAGGTATGATATTTTTCGTAAGAAAAATGACAGGGGTGGTTAAATGTTAGACACTCTCTGAACAATTTATACGCTTTGTATTTGCATCATTTTTGCTCTAAATTGGTCTAATCTTCCGATGTGGTCTAAAAATAATTCACATCTTGCGATTAATTGGTCAATTTCATTTTGACTTGATGTAATTACATCTTTTTTTGTTTTTTTTGAAGTAGGCATTGTATTATTCCTTGTATTATTAATATTATATTTTATTGTCGTTTAAGTTGTGCGGCGGTGCCGAGAACATTGTCGGCTGTTTGCACGGATTTTGAATTTAGTTCATAAGCACGCTGTGCTGTAATCATATTTACCATCTCCTCAACGATACTAACATTAGACATTTCCAAATATTTTTGCAGAATTTCGCCTGTATTATTTTCGCCGGGTTCTTGCAAAATTGGTGTTCCACTTGCGGGTGTTTCAACAAAAATATTTTCTCCCAAAGCACGAAGTCCAGCGGGATTAACAAACCTTGCGAGTTCTATTTGCCCTATAGTTTCAACTTCAATAGAGTTATTTCTGAGAACATTAAAAGTTCCGTTTCGTGAAACTTGAATCTCCACAACATCATCAGGAACATAAATTCCTGGAACTAATCTATAGCCCTGCGGATTAACAATTTCGCCAACATCGTTCAAAGAAAAAGTTCCGTCACGAGTGAAAACATTAGTGCCATCAGGCATTTCCACAATAAAAAATCCTTCGCCGTTAATCGCCATATCTAATTCTCTTGACGATGCAACCACATCACCTTGATGTAAATATCTTGAAGTTCCAACTAATTCCACACCTGAACCGATTTGCACTGAATTTAGTGGTTCTACGCCATTTCTGCTAATCGCTCCAGCGGGACGAAGTGTTTCATAAAGTAAATCTTGGAATTCAGGTCGCACAGATTTAAAGCCCGTAGTGTTCACATTTGCGATATTATTAGCAATAAGTTCTATATATCTTTGTTGTGCATTCAGTCCTGATGCTGATGTTCTTAATGTTTTGTCCATAATTTCATTTCCATATTTTTAACATTATGTTGATTAATATTTTTCTTTAACGAATATATTAAATACATTTTCAATCTTTGTGCCAAAAAAGAATTATGTGTTGTATATATTGTTTTTATTGATGTTTTGGGGATAATTAGAATAATATATCGTTGCATAATAATATGCAGAAGAGGATTATTGGACAGAGTGGAAAATATTTTTAATCATATAAATTTCATAATTTAATTGCATAATCCTAATTTTTTTAGTATCTACTATTGAAATAAATATTACATTAATTTAGGTGATTACATACAACATAACACCATTTTGTTATTAAAAAACCAACCACCCCGTCTGTACGTTGCACAGCCACCCTCCACAGAGGGGAACTCTTGCTCCCAGTTCCCCTCCGTGGAAGGAAAGCAATTACAAAGTAATTGCGGGCTGTGTTATGTTGTATATAATCACCTTAATTTAGCAATGTATATATTGATATTTTGATATTTTTTTAGTATTTTAGATTATGGTAAAATTTTATCAACCTGAATTAAAAAAATAATAACTAAATGGTTCCGTAGCTCAGTAGGATAGAGCATAAGTTTCCTAAACTTAGGGTCGTGGGTTCGATTCCCTCCGGGATCACTATCATATAAAATTATGTGAGTAATCAAAAATAATATTGTATTTTTGAAATATGCTGAAGAAATTTTTTACAATATTAAATATAATATTTTTTTGCGAGATAGTTTTTTTTGAAGAAATTTTGGCAACAGATATTATAAATAATATTTTTATAGAACGACATAAAGTATTCGAAAAAACAGATAACGATTGGTTTTTTGCTGCACCTTTTCTTAACTCGCTTCACGCCACAACAAAAAAATATATTATACAAGATGAAATTTTATTTCATCGTGGTGACGAACTATTTGAAGATAAATTTCTTGAAACAGAAAGAAATCTGAGAACATTAGGTCTATTTTCGCTTGTTGATATTGAAATAGAAGAAGTGCAAGAAGGGTTATTTGATATTTATGTTATGACGAAAGATAGATGGTCGCTTTATCCTGGAATAATACTTGGTGCATCAGGCGGCGAATATCATTTAGGTGGAAGAATAAAGGACTATAATTTATTTGGTCACGGAATAATGTTAGATATTGATGGAAGTTATGTTATTCGCAATGATACTACGGGTTACGAAGGTATGATTGAATTAGAAAAGAAACGACTTTTTCGTTCTGAATTAAATTTATTTGGTTCGTTTTATAAAACTTATTTAAAAGACGGACAAGTAATTAAATTAGAAAAACCATTCCGAACATTAAATACCAAAACTTCTTACGGACTCTACGCTTCTAATACTTTTGGCAATGATTATTTTGTGAATAAAAATAGTTTATTAGTGAATGGTGCAGTTATTGATTCTGTTAAAAATCCAGAGTTAGTATCATTTTTAGATACATTGAGTTTTATTAAAACAAAGGAAGAAAAAGTGCAATTATGGTTTGCAACAAGTTGGGAATCAAATGATAAAGTTTTTTTATCAGCATTTTTCGAATTGCAACAAGCAAATCATACAGCGAATATTTTTGATAGAGCGTTTGATAATCAAGGAAAATTTCTATTAGGATTTTCTTCTATTGCACAAACATTTTATTCTATAAAAAATATTAATTCTACAACACTTGAAACTCTTGCAACAGGGGGCTGGGGAAATGTAGTTTTAGGTGCTATATTTCCTGTAAACGAAAAAGGTGAAAAAGGAATGTTTTATGTTGGAACGCAATTAGAAAAATCTTACTACTCTCCAAGTTTGTATTTGTTTGGTCAGTTATCGGCATCAAGTAGTTTTTTTTCTGATTTTGCAAAATACACATATCAAGAATTTTTAGGATTAGGATATTTTAGATTTACTGATAAAATTACATTAGCAGTAAGAGTATGGGAACAAGCGGTGTGGAATTATCCGCGTTATAGACAACTAATTTTAGATGATGTTCGCGGGGTTAGAGGTTATGTAATGCAAGGTTTAGCGGGAGATAATAGATTTGTTTCTAATTTTGAAATTCGTTATTTTCCTAATGCAAGAATTTCTGTAATGCAATTTTCGGGCTGTATATTTTATGATGTTGGTTCGGTTTGGAATCAGCGAGTAGAGGATGCTTTTTTTAGTTCAAGATTTTATTCTTCGGTAGGTATTGGTATTAGAGGACATTTTACAAAATCAGATGACCCTGACCATATAATAAGAGTTGATATTCCATATAATTTATATACAAAAAGTTTTGGAATATCGTTAGGTGTTCGTCAATATTTTGAAGCAATAAGTAGCCATAAATTTCGTCTCCCTGCTATTTATAACAATGGATTTGATGGGCAATAATGTGTATAAAATAATAAATGTAGAAAATGTGAAATTTAAACTAATTTTTAAACTTTTTTTTATTATATTTGTCTAACATTTAAAATCACAAATAATAAAAGGTGAACCAATGTTCAAAAAAATCTTTGCAATGGCAGTAGTTACCTGCCTACTATCAATATCTGTTTATGCAAAAAATATTCAACATGCAAACTTATCTGCAAATATTGAATGTAATGGCTGCAAAAACAAAATTGAAAAAACTCTCAAAAGCACTAATGGTGTTCAGAAAGTTAATGTTAATATGAAAGACCAATCTGTTAAAGTTGAATATGACAAAGATGTCGTTTCAGAAACACAATTGGTTGCTGCTATTAACAATGCAGATGCTAAACTTGGAGCAAAATCCGCAAAATCCTGCTGTAGTGCAAAAGACGCAAAATCTTGCAATACAAAAGATGCAAAATCTTGTAGTGCTACGAAAGATGCAAAACCTTGTATGGAAGGTAAAAAAGATGGTGCAAATTGCGAAAAGAAATGCAATAAATAAACCATTGTATGCATCAAAAAATAGAAAGTCAGCCAATTTTGGCTGACTTTTGTTTTCTAATATTTTGGAAAAAATCTGTTAGCAAATCTTTGCATTTTTTTTCATTTATTCCAAAATAAATTTCTGTAAAATGATTTAATTTTTTTTCTTGAACAATATTAAAAACACTGCCACAAGCACCATTTTTAATATCTTCAGTTCCAATATAAAGTCGTCTAATTTTTGATAAAACTATTGCTCCCGCACACATAGCACAAGGTTCAAGTGTTACATACATATCGCAATCAGTTAAATATTTTGTTCCTAAAATTGAAATAGCAGAATTTATTGCCATAATTTCTGCGTGCATTAATGAATTGTTTAATTCCTGAACTTTATTATGTTCTTTACTAATAATTTCATTATTTTTTACTATGACTGCTCCAACAGGAACATCATCCATTTTTTTTGCTTTCATTGCTTCTTCTATTGCAATGAACATAAAATCCTGTGCTAAGTGCATAATATTCCATATATTACTAATTAAGTATAATTAAAATAATATATTACACTTATAATTTTAGTAATATTTTTTTCATAAAAAAGTTCTTTATTTACAAAAATAGCAAAAATTATTTCATAATAAAAAGCAGGACTTTTTCAAGTCCTGCCTCTGTGTTTTTACTAATTTCTAAAATTAGTTTCTAACTAACTTTTCTAATTTTGTTTTACCATTATGTGTTATTTTTATAAAATAAACACCGATAGGTAAATTAGAAGTTGAGAATTTCTTTGTAAATTCTCCCGCAGTTTCTAATGCGTTATGGAGGACTACCACTTCCTCGCCGAGTGCATTTAATAATGTAATATTTAAATTACCTGCTTCTAATACTTCAAAAGTTAGTGTTGTGCCATTACTTGTTGGATTTGGGGAAACTTGTAAATTAGTGATTGATGATGTGATGATGCTATTTTGTGAAAAAGGATTATTTAATTCACCACATACTCTGTTGCAGTTTACTGCTCTATCTCCACTTGGAGGTACCACTGTTCCATCAATAGTTACTACTCTTTCAGATTCGCATTCAATACTGCTTGTGCCATCACTGATTTGGTTAAGTATAATTGCTCCCATTCTCCTACATACTGAATACCATGACCAACAAATTGAAGATGGACTTAATTTGTTGCAATTGGTGGTTCTCTTTTCTGTGACAATTTTTGGAGGACCATCAACAATATAGTCCCAAAAAGTACAGTAATAAGGGTCTGTAATGCAACTTGCGTGCCCAACTCTCATTACATAATAACTATTGTCAATATTATCACAAGCCGGATAAACAAATTCGCCAGGTATAGTGTAATAAAGAAAATGCAGCAATTTTTCTATACATTTTTCAACAATGTCCTTATATTTTTCAATAAAGAACATATCATCAAAACCTGGGCAATCTGGATCCAATAAAGTAATTTCTGAAATATAAAATTCCCATCCTGATGCACCCATTCTTTTGCATACTGTATACTGAAATCTACAATCATATAATTCTACAGTGTGAAAAGGTTCTAGAACATTAACTTCTTCCCAAGGTCCATATCCTTGTTCATCTGGCGGGCATTCCGCCTTCAACACATTAGACGGAACGAGCATAAAAAAGAAGAGCAGCAATGTTGTTGACAACATTGCAAATGTTTTGAGAGGCCCTCCTCCGATCCCCGAAATATGTGACCTTTCTCCATTAGAAAATGGTCGAGTTAGAAAATGATTAATTGCATTACTTCTTAAAATGGCAGACGAAGTAACTAATTTTTTTGTGCCACATTTGGCATCTGGATTTGGCATTAAATTAGCCATAAATATTCTCCGTTAAATTATAATAAAATTTTTTAAAAAAACAAATTTTTGTTTTAGTTGACATTTCAGATAGCCAACTTTATTTTATGTCTGGTGGTTCTAACATTTCTGTTCCCTCCGATTAAGTTAATATATATAAATATTTTTTCATTAAATTATATATTTCAAATATAAATATTTTTTTTCATTAAATTATATATTTCTAAAATAAATATTTTTTAACAATGGTATCTATTTTATAAAATAATTGCACACCAATAATGAAATATATTAAAGTGATTAGATTGAAATATTATATTATTTATAATAATATTTTCAAAAAAAAACACTATATTAAGAAAAAAATAGTTAATAATTATCATTTTTATGAAAAAAATTAAAATAATAGAAGTCAGTTCCGATTTAGGAGGAAAAAAAGCGGGGGCAAGTATGGGAATGGATGCAGTTAGAATTGCTTCTTATAATTCGCCAGGCACTAAAGATTTTTACTCAAGATTCTCTAATGATTTGCATTTAAAAATAAGTCCTACAAATAATTTTTATCACTTGCCGATTAAACATTTTTTTGCTAAACGAATTGAAAGTATTTATGCTGTTTGTCAGGAAACTTGCAATGAAGTTTCAAAATCGATTCTGCAAAATGATTTTACAATAGTAATATCTGGTGACCATAGCACAGCAGGCGGGACTATTGCGGGGGTTAAGCAAACATTTCCCGATAGCCATATTGGTGTTATTTGGATTGATGCACATGCAGATGTTCATAGCCCTTATACATCTTATTCGGGTGATATGCACGGAATGCCTCTTGGAACTGCTATAAACGATGACAATTTAGATTCCAAATTTAATGATATAGATAATGAAACCGCTGAAATGTGGGAAAAAATTAAAAACATAGGTGGGATTAAAGATAAAATAAATATGTCTGATGTAGTTTATGTTGCTATTAGAGATTATGAACAAGCCGAAGATTATCTAATAAAAAAATATAACAATAAAGTTTACACTACTTTTGATGTTAGGCAAATTGGGTCTGTAGAAATTGCACATAAAATTTTACAAGATTTACAACATTGTGATATAATTTATGTTTCATTTGATGTAGATTCAATGGATACAAGTGTATCTGTGGGAACAGGAACACCAGTTGAAAATGGTTTATTTAAATATGAAGCAAAAGAATTATTAAAAACATTGGTAGCATCTGAAAAAACTAAATGTTTAGAAATATCAGAAATTAATCCGCTATTAGATACTGAAAATAAAATGGCAGAAACAGTGTTTTCTTTTATAAAATCAATTTGCCGAGTGATTGATTTAGGTTAAACATAAAAAACAAAACTAAAATAAATAATTTGCAAATTATCCGCCTTGCGAAAAGATTTGCGAAACTTTTTTGATTTTTCATCGTATAATAATTATGGAAATAAAATTGACTTCATAGAATTGCTTTTGTTTTCAAAAAAAGTATTGAAGTTCCTTGCGAATGTGATATTGTAGAACAGAAAAAATTCGTATCAATATTTTGTCTTACAAGTCTGAATTAGAGAATTTATTAACACTTAATTTCCGACTTGCTAATTTGCAATCCATTTCGTTTTGAGTATAAAAACAAAAACATATAAAATTTGGAAAATAAAAAAAAAAAAAGTATTTTTGCTTTTGTATTAAAATAAAATTATAAAAAATTATGGCACATCATAAATCTGCTATTAAAAGAATCAGACAAACAAGAACCAGAAAACTCTATAATAGAGCAAACAAGAAAACATTGCGTCTTGCTATTAGAAAAATAAATGAAGCAACTTCTTACGATGAAGGTATGACACTATTGAAAAAAGCATATAGTATGTTAGATAAAGTTGCTGCTCGTGGAATAATACACAAAAATAAAGCAGCAAATAAAAAAAGTTCTTTATCCGCAATAATAAAAAAATTAAAAACAGCATAATTTTTTTGTTTTATAACAAATTATACTCAAAAGAAAAATAGAATGCGAAAAATATTGAAAAACATTTCTTGTGAAATCAATACTTTTGAGATGATATTTTCGCATACTAATTCGGACTGAGTATAACAATTAAATATAGTTAGTATGTATTGCACCCGTGGCTCAATTGGATAGAGCACTTGACTACGGATCAAGAGGTTAGGGGTTCGACTCCCTTCGGGTGTGCTACACAAAAACGTCCCGTATTTACTATGAATACAGGACGTTTTAGTTTTAAAGAAGTGGGTTAGTGGCAATTATATTAAATAATTAATAAAAAAAACAAAAACATTAAATGTTGTAATTATAATTTATAGGTGATTATATACTTGTTTATACTAAATTTGTTCCTGCATTCTTAAAAACAAAAGAATCCAGAAACAAATTCTGTATGACAATTTTAAAATAGCACCAATATTTAACTAATTCATTGCTTTATCTAATGATTGTTGGAAGTCATGTTTACTTCTACCACCAATTATTGTTTCCATAATTTTACCATTTTTGTGAATGATATGGGTTGTAGGAACGGAATTAATTCCACCATATGTAGAAGTTAATTTACCTATAATTTCTCCTGGACCAACAAAGTTAATATAATTTATGTTATTATTTTTTACATAATTTATAACTGTTTGTTTTGGATTAGCTGCTCTTTCAAGAGCGATACCAATCATTAAAACTTTGCCCTTGAGTTCTGTTTGCAATTCAATAATATCTGGTATTTCTCTTCTGCACGGAGGACACCAAGTTCCCCAAAAGTTTTGGAATATATATTGTCCTTTTGCATATTCTGTCAAAGAACATTTATTTCCGTCTTCATCTAAAAAAATGAAATCAGTTATATTACCCGAAACTCTGTCTAATATTTCTACTATTTCATAAACGCCGCCTGGGACTACATTTATTTTATTTTGGGCGGTCAACGTAGTAAAACTACTTATAATTATTATTGCAATGAACGGTATTGCGAACGCAATGTTTTTTCTTTTCATAAATCAATTTATATTTAATTATTTTGTTTTAAATCACTAATAAAAATACAAATATATTTTTTTTTTTTGAATTTATTATCATAATAAAAAAAATAATATTTGGAAATTAGAAAAAAAAAGTTTATTTTTGTAATTTAATTATTTGTTCTTTTATAAAAAAGTAATGAAAAAAATGTAAATTTGTTTTTTTCGTTTTTCGAAAACTAGACACTTTCAAAGACACTCAATAATAAAATCCCCAATGCTACTCGTGTGGTGTTTTATTTGTTTGAACGTTTAGAATATTTTAGAATTTCTAAAAACAAATTAAATATTAAACATACGTTTTTTTTGTTTTTAAATTGATTTTTTTTAATTAAATTATAAATATTATGACACGTTTCACAAAATTTAATTGGCTATATGCCATAATTGTAGCATCG
>Ga0082212_10012744_pt1 | contig 10573 bp, 11 predicted proteins | sample TergutNt197P3_FD_71548 | JGI IMG/M metagenome (GOLD analysis project Ga0082212, IMG submission 71548) | Neocapritermes taracua P3 segment gut microbial communities from Petit-Saut dam, French Guiana - Nt197 P3 | ecosystem: Host-associated > Arthropoda: Insects > Digestive system > Gut ...
ATGAACTCATGAACCTTGAAGCGGGCGGCTATGCGACCTCACCGCATACCTCCGCGGGGCGCATCCCCACCAATACCGGATATCGGGTGTTTGTGAACACCCTACTCCTTCGCAACAATCCCAAGTTGTATAGATCCCCGTTCCATAGGAGTGGTTTCAGGTTCAGTGAGCTTGAGCTCCGTGCGCTTGATCCGGACCAACGCATCGATCGGATACTTGCAGATCTGAGTGACCTGACCGGCTTATTGAGCGTGCTGTGGTCGATACGGCCTGACAGTGTGGTGCATCATCGCGGTATGCCACAGCTTTTGGCCCAACCGGAATTTAGGGATGCAACCGCTCTTATCCCCCTCATGCAATTGTTAGAGGACGAGTCCGGCCTTGCGAACCTCTTCTATTCGATACTCAAAGGCAACAGCTTTGTGGTAAAGATCGGCATCGAAGAGGCCATGGGGCGTCTATCCTCCTACTCGGTTGTCGCGGAACTTATCGGAAAAGAACAATCCTCTGGCGTGCTTGCTGTATTCGGTCCAACAAGAATGGACTATCGAAAAGTGATTCCCGCCATACTCGAGGCCCAGCGTTTGTTTGAGACAACGCGGACACGCACACGCGCCTGACAGGAAGGGAAGACTGTGGCGACGGATTACTACCGGATACTCGATGTCTCCAAAGATGCAAATGACGCTGAGATAAAGAAGGCTTTCTATAAAAAGGCCCGCGAACTGCATCCCGATGTCAACAAGGCAGCCGATGCAGAAGAGAGGTTCAAAGAGCTGAATGAGGCCTATGACGTTCTCTCCGATACTGCTAAACGTACCCAATACGACCGCTATGGAAAGGTGAGCGGGGTAGGCGGGTCCGGTGGTTACCAATATGTCGATTTCGACGATCTCTTTGGCAGCGGCTTTGGTATGGGTGATATTTTCAGCCAGTTCTTCGGTGGAGCTGCCTATGGCAGGGCGAACATCCGCCAAGAAGGCCGTGACATGGGAATCGGCCTTAAGCTTACCCTGGAAGAGGTAGCTGCCGGAGTAAAGAAGGAGATCGTCTACGACCGACTCGCTCCCTGCGAAAGCTGCGGTGGAACAGGGGTCGGACAAGGTGGGAAGACCGTCGAATGCAGGAATTGCAATGGCAGCGGCAGAGTCATCACTATCCAAAGGACCTTTCTTGGTGATATGCAGACCCAAAGCATCTGCCAGGAGTGCGGTGGCACAGGTAAGACCATCGACCTTCCCTGTCAGGAGTGCGAAGGACAGGGCCGCCTTCCTGATCGTCAACACATCACCATTGATGTCCCGCATGGCATACGCGATGGGCAGCAACTGCGCCTCTCAGGCTATGGTGAGGCAGGTATTCACGGTGCATCCGCTGGAAACCTCATCGTCACAGTACGCATAGAACCACATAGGGAGTTCAAACGTGATGGTGACCATCTCCATATCAGGAAGCAGATCTCTATAACCCAGGCTGCGCTTGGAGCGCAGATCCTGGTAGACGGCATCCTTAGGGGCGAGCAGGTAGAGGTGGATATCCCAGAAGGTTGTCAAAACGATCAAACCGTCAGGGTGCGAGGTAAAGGGCTTCCTCGCTTCAAGAAAGACACGCGCGGAGACTTCTATATCCATGTCGAGGTAGTCATCCCGCGCAATATCAACAAACGCCAGAGGGAACTTCTGGAGGAGCTTGCTTTAGAACTTGGAGGCGAAATCGGAGGGAAGAGGACCCCTATCCAGAAGATAAAAGACGCCCTCTCCTGATGTATCTGATGTTATGAGCATCCCACACTTCTTCATTGATGAAGCGATTCCAGGTTTGGTTGGGGAGCATATAGAGCTCTCTATGGATGCAGGCACTATGGCGCACCTTGCGTCTTTAAGGGTGCAGGCCAATGAGCACATCATGCTTATTGATAGCCCGGGACACGCCTGGAGGCTCTGTCTGACCGAAGAGCCAAGAAGGAAGCATCTGGGACTCAAGGGAATACTTGTCAGTGAATCAGTGGCTACGAGAAAGACCGGTCTGACACTGGTGCAGGGGATATCTGTTGGAGACCGTATGGATCAGACTATACGGCAGACAACTGAACTTGGTGTCTCCCGCATCATCCCACTTCAGAGTAGTCGTTCGACGGTATCTCTTGACCGAGCAGGCGCTGAAAGGAAGCGCCTGCGTTGGCAACGCATCGCGAAGAGCGCTGCTGAGCAGTCTTGCCAGCTTCATTGCCCGTATATCGATGTCCCAGCCGGTCTTGATGCAGTTTTGGAGATACTGACACCTTATGACCTCCTTTTGTTCTTTTGGGAAGAAGCAGATGTCGGCACACTTGGAGAAGCGATAGCCGACTATACGAACAGCGCTGGATATCCTCCATCACAGGTTGCTGTCCTCATTGGCCCTGAAGGCGGTTTCAGCGAAGAAGAAGCCTTACGTATCAAGGCCAAGCGTGCTTTTACGATCACTTTAGGCCCAACCATCCTGCGAACCGAGACAGCCGCAGTTGTCGCCTGCGCGCTTGTACTACATCACCTGGGGGCGCTTGGTGGCAGCTGATTTCCATGTCCACAACCTTGGGTGCAAAGTAAATCGCGCCGAATCAGATATGCTGGTTTCTCGTCTGCTTTCAGCTGGTGGGTTACCGGTAACACAGGAAGAGGCATCGGTTATCCTTGTGAACACATGCACGGTTACCGCTGAGGCTGATGCCAAGACAAGGAAAGCCGTTAGGAGGGCAGCTGCTGCTGCAAAGCAGCCCTGGGTCATCGCTACTGGTTGTGCGATAGCTGTTGATAGAGCAAGCTACGAAGCTCTTGGTGAGCGGGTCTTTGCAGAGCCAGACAGACTGGCTGCGTTGCAGAAAGCGGCTGAGCTACTTGCTTTACAGCTCCCTTCAGAGACCAACAGCTTTGAAGAACTGAGACAAGGTGAAGCCTTCGCTACCCGCAGGGGAATAAAGATACAGGACGGTTGCGATAATAACTGCAGCTACTGCATAGTGCGCATCGCGCGTGGCGCTGCCCGTTCTGTTCCTCAAAAGGACGTGATCGATCAAATCCTGACAGCTGAAAGAGCGGGTATTCGCGAGATAATCCTTACCGGGGTGAATATAGGCGCGTACTCCTTTGGAAGAGCGGATCTTCTGAAGATCATCGAGGAATCGATATCTTCCACAGAGCAGCTTCGCCTTCGCCTTTCCTCACTGGAGCCTCAGCATGTATCTGATGGATTATTGACTTTCATGGCTCAATCTGAGGGCCGTCTTTGCGCACACCTCCATCTACCCTTGCAAAGTGGTTGCGATAAGACCCTCAAAGAAATGCAGCGTCTGTATGATACCGGATACTTCTCCCAGCTTGTTACCGATGCACGCTCCCTGATGCCACATGTGTCGCTCACAACAGATGTGATCGTGGGTTTCCCTGGTGAGACTGAAGAGGATTTTTCCCAAAGCCTGGCATTCTGCGAATCCATGCGTTTCGCAAAGATGCATGTCTTTCGCTATTCCCAGCGTTTAGGAACTCCCAGCGCTCAAAGGAGTGACCAGCTTGCACCGGATCTTATCGCGCGGCGAGCAGCCCGCATGCGCGAAGCTGCTGTACGCATGCAAAGATATGATGGAGAGTCTCGCGTTGGCAGCATCGAGTCCGTCCTCATCGAAAGAGCGGGCCGTGGAACAAGCGAGAGCTACCACAAGGTAAAAACCCCTGCAGAAATCGAAGTAGGGAGTCTCACGCCCCTGCAGATTGTCGGCCATCATGATAATCTGTTACTGGCAGCACAAGTGCAAAGCCTGACAGCGCATTGAAAGGGAATGGAGATCCTTGGAACCAGCACAGGTCACTTTGACGATTCCAGAGCATATTGATGTCTCTCGTCTCGTTGGTGTAAACGATTGTCTTCTCAGAGCCATCGAGGAGCGGTTCGAGGCAAAGATGACCTTGAGGGGAGAGCGCATCGATATCTATGGCGATGCCCTTGAGACCCAGATGCTCACCGCCATCTTCTCGGACATGATCAAGGTTATCGAGGACGGTGGGGAGCTCGACCAAGACACCTTGATACAATCGATAGACATCATCCGCCATGGCGAATTCTCTCCCTCCATACTACGGGAGGATGTCCTTCTCACGTATAGGGGTAAGGCGATCCGTGCGAAGACGGCTGGGCAGAAAAGGTATGTCGATGCCATACAGTCCCATACCGTCACTTTTGGCATTGGCCCTGCGGGAACCGGGAAGACCTATCTCGCCATGGCGATGGCGGTTGCTGCGCTTAAGCGCAAGGAGGTTGCGCGCGTCATCCTCACACGCCCTGTTGTCGAAGCGGGGGAGTCTTTGGGATATCTTCCCGGTAATCTTTCCGAGAAGATCGATCCTTACATCCGGCCGCTCTACGACGCTCTCTTTGATATGACTGATATGGAGCGTGGGAACCAGTGGATCGCGCAGGGAGTCATAGAGATAGCTCCCATCGCCTATATGCGTGGTAGGACTCTAAACGATAGTTTCATCATCCTCGATGAGGCGCAGAACACTACCCCTGATCAAATGAAGATGTTCCTCACACGGCTGGGATTCGCCTCAAAGATGGTGATTACCGGAGACATAACGCAACTAGACCTGCCAAAGCGCACTTCCGGTCTGATTGGCGTTCGACCGATACTCGAAGGACAGAAGGATATCGCCTTTATTGAGTTATCTGGCAAGGATGTGGTGCGTCACTCCCTTGTCCAACGTATCGTTGCGGCTTATGATGAGGCTGATCGACAAGCAGCACAGAGGGATGGGTAGTACGGGAATCGGGATCATACATGGAAGTGCACATCGAAAACCGCTCAGCTGTTGAGCTCCCCATTGGACATATCAGGGATCTCGCTCTCTTTGTGTTGAGGGCTGAGGGCCTTTCTGAGAGCACGGAGCTCTCTGTCTCCTTTGTCGGTCTTGATGAGATAACAAGCCTGAATACCGTGTATAGGGGAAAAGAGGAACCTACTGACATCCTGTCGTTTGAATTGGATGATCCATGGGCTGAAGAGACGCACGACGGTAGCGAACAGCTCCTTTTGGGCGACATCGTCATCAATCCAGATCTCGCTCAGAAACACGCGAATATCGAAGAAGTCACCCTTGAGGAGGAGCTCTGGATACTGGTTATCCATGGCATCCTGCATCTGGTTGGCTATGACCATCTGGAAGCAGAAGAGATGCAGCTTATGGAAGATAGGGAAGACAGGTATTTCTCATCCTGGGAAATAGAGTTAGGAGTCTGGTGAACATGACCGATCAGGAGTCCCAGAAACCGCCCGACACTCACCATATGGCCTTGGGGAAGGCTTTTCGCTTTGCGTTGGAAGGCATTACCTACACCATCCGTTCTCAGCGCAATATGAGGATACACCTTATCATTGCAGCGTGCGCTATCGTCGCCTGCGCGCTGTTACGGCTTACCCCACTGGAATGGGCGGCGATATTGATCTGCATCGGCCTCGTGCTCATGACCGAGATGCTGAATACCGCTGTCGAGGCGACTATAGACCTTGCCTCGCCGGAGTACCATCCGCTGGCAAAACGGGCAAAGGATATCGGAGCCGGCATGGTTTTCATGTTCGCTTCGCTCTCTGTCATTGTCGGTTGCATCATCTTTGGCTCCGCTGTCTTCAGGCTGATTAACTGAGTATGGAAGAGATCGAAGAGAGACAGGCGTTCAAGAGTGGCTTCGTCACCCTTCTTGGACGGCCGAACGCAGGGAAATCCACACTGATAAATGCTGTTCTGGGAAAGAAGTTGGCTATTACCTCCAATACGCCCCAGACCACACGGCACCGCTTCAAAGCTGTGCTGAATTCAGACGCTTTCCAGCTCATACTGGTCGATACGCCAGGCATCCATAAGCCTAATGACATCCTGAGTGAAGAGCTTAACCGATCTGCACAAAAAGCTGCAGAATCTGTCGATGCTATCTGTTTTGTCCTGGATGCGACAAAGCCCTTTGGAAGGGGCGACGAGTGGATAACAGATATGATAAAGGACTCGATGACGCCAAGGATCCTTGTTATCTCAAAAACAGATCTTGCAGACGAGGCTATGATTGCAGCACAGATCGAAGCAGCCACTGCGAAATGTGAGTTTGCGGGAGTTGTGCCTCTCAGCGCAGTCCAGGGTAACAACATCGGACGTTTTGTTGAGTTGACAGTATCCTTCCTTCCTGAGGGACCTTTGTGGTTTCCTCTTGGTGTTGAAACCGATCAGCCTATTGAGGTCATTGTGGCAGAGTTCATAAGGGAGAAGGTCCTCACCTCTACCTTTGAGGAGGTCCCACATGCTGTTGGCGTGCAGGTGGAGGATCTAAGGTATGAGCAAAAGAAGGATCTGTATGTCATCAATGCCATGGTTTATGTCGAGCGCAGTTCCCAGAAGGGCATACTCATAGGACAACAGGGAGAGAAGATCAAGCAGATAGGCACACAAGCCCGCCTGGACCTTGAGCATTTCCTCGCTTCGCGTGTGTTCCTTGATCTGCGTGTAAAGGTAAGGAAAGGCTGGCGTAAGGATGCAACACAGGTTCGGCGCTTTGGTTATGGCGAAGGGGCCTAAGTGAACCTATTGACCACCATACTGGTGCTCAAGAAGACGAAACTCGGCGAGACCGACCTTATCATCACTGGGTTTTCTGAAGAAGGGATACAAGTACGGGCAGTTGCCAAAGGCGCGCGCAGGCCAGGGTCACGACTTGGTGTACATCTCGAGCTCTTCTCGATAGCCCGGGTCCTCATCCACCAAGGACGAAGCTTGGGGATAATCACCGAAGCGATTACCGTGTGCAGCAACGAAGCCTGTCGTAGTGACGTATTGCATTCTGCTGGAGCTTCGGTAGTGGTAGAGCTTCTCGACCATGTCTCATCTGACGGCGATAGGGAAGTGCGATTATTCCCTTTAGCCAGCGAAGCGTTGCGCTGTCTCGGAGAGGTTCCCGAGGAAGGGGTTGCCCTGATAACTGCCGCAGCAGCTTTGAAGCTAGTCTCTCAATTGGGTTTTCGTCCATCCCTGGATCACTGTGTTTCCTGCGGACACAGCATCGACCCAACGTCACTATCTGATGAAAGCCGTGCTTTCTCAGCCTTCTCTTTTGAGCAGGGAGGCATCCTCTGCGAAGAGTGCCTGCCTATGCTTGAGGACTGCAATCACAGCACTATAGACCCCCAGGTAATCGAATGGGCCAAGGTGCTCCTTATGGAGAGATTCAGGGATCTCGAGCGTTATGCTGATGCTGAGCATGAAGCCCTGGGTCGGGAGCTTCTGGGATTCATCCGGGAATGGGTCCGTTTCCATCTGGTCAAACGCTTGAAATCCCTCGACTTCTTGTTAGGCTTTGGGTAGAATAGATAGGTTGTATTGATTGCCCTTTGCTTGGAGCGATGCTACCACCAGCGCGCATCTCAGCTTTGGGTGTATTACTGAAAGGTGGAATCATGCCGCTGAGCAAAGAAAGAACAGCAGAGATCATTGCCGAGTTCGGCAAGGACCCGCAAGACTCGGGATCAGCAGAAGTTCAGGTTGCGCTACTCACGCAACGAATCAGGGATCTCACAGAGCATCTCAAGATCCATAAGAAGGACCATCACACACGTCGAGGCCTGTTGATGCTTGTCGGTAAACGCCGTCGGCTTCTTACCTACATCAAGAAGCGTGACATCACGGTTTATCGTGAACTCATTGTGAGGCTCGGAATCCGTGACAATGTGTGAGACACAAAGGTCAAAGAGGGAGTGCTGGGGCGCTCCCTTCGTTCATGAGGAGACAGAAGGAAGATTACATGAATAAAATAACAGAAACATTCGAACTATTTGGTAAAGAGTACACGCTGACGACCGGTGAGATCGCAAAACAAGCGACTGGAGCCGTCGTCGTTACTCAGGGGGACACCATCATCCTCGTAACAGCAGTGGTATCCAAGGAACGCAAGGATTACGACTTCCTCCCGTTGACTGTCGACTTCGTTGAACGTATGTATGCAGTTGGTCGCATTCCTGGGGGCTATCTCAAGCGCGAGTCACGCCCCTCCGACAAGGGAACCCTCACTGCCCGTATGATCGACCGCCCGATACGCCCAGGGTTCGCCAAGGGTTTTAAGAACGAGATCCATATAGTTGCAACAACACTTTCGACTGACCAAGTCAACCAACCCGATGTTATCTCGATCATGGCTGCTTCTGCTGCTTTACTCATTGGCGGCGTCCCCTTTGAGGGGCCCGTTGCTGGCGTACGCATCGCTCGGGATACTACGACGGGTGAGTTCATCGTCAACCCGACCTTTGAGGAAGAGGCGGCATCGGATCTTGAGTTGACCTTGGCAGGTACTGCGGACTATATCTCCATGGTGGAGGCTGGCGCCTACGAGGTATCTGAGGAAGATATGCTACGTGCTATGCAGTTTGGTCAGGAAGCTATCGCAGAGTTCTGTAAGGCGCAGCAACGCCTGATCGAAAAAGTCGCGCCTCAGCTGAGAGAATACCCGTTAGATGAAGCAATCCCCGAGATAGAGGAGCGTATAGCGCTGTATTCCGCACAGATGAGCGCTGCTTTGCGAGATGCCGACAAGGCTGCACGAATCGAGAAAGTCTCCAATTTGAAGGATGAGATCAGATCATCTTTCTCCGAAGAGGAACTTATGGCCTGGAGCAAGGAGATCTCAGCTCAGCTCAAGGCATTGGAGAAGAAGACCATGCGGGAGATGGTGCTCAGTACGGGTGAGCGTATCGACGGCCGCGCTGTCGACGAGATCCGCCCCATCACCGCTTTACCAGGCTTCCTGCCTCGTGCGCATGGCTCGGGACTCTTCACGCGCGGACAGACGCAAGTGCTCTCGGTTCTTACGCTTGGCATGCTGAACGAATGGCAGCGGCTCGATACAATCGACCCTGCTCAGGGAAAGCGTTACATCCATCATTACAACTTCCCACCCTATTGCACCGGCGAAGCGGGACGACTCGGGGCGCCAAAGCGCCGCGAGATCGGTCACGGATTCTTGGCTGAACGCGCGCTGCTCCCCATGCTCCCCAAAGAACTTGACTTCCCCTATACCATCCGCATAGTCTCTGAGGTGACTGAATCCAACGGATCCTCCTCTATGGCTTCTGCTTGCGCTTCAACACTTGCCCTTATGGATGCCGGTGTCCCAATCACGCGGCCGGTTTCCGGAATAGCCATGGGTCTGATAAAAGAGGGTGATCAGGTTGCTGTCCTCTCAGACATCCAGGGTATCGAGGATTTCCTCGGTGACATGGACTTCAAGGTCTGTGGCACAGAGAAGGGTATCACGGCCCTACAGATGGATAACAAGGCTAAGGGCCTGACTGTCGACATACTGGAGAAAGCGCTCACGCAGGCTAAAGAAGGACGCGCCTTCATCCTGGGTAGGATCCTTGCTGCAATCGAGAAACCCCGCGAAGAACTCAGTCAATTCGCACCGCGTATCATCTCCATCCAGATACCCGTTGATAAGATCCGCGAGGTCATCGGCACCGGTGGTAAGGTTATTCGCGGTCTTCAGGAGGAGACTGGCGCGACCATCGAGGTCACCGAGGACGGTACCGTCTATATCGCTTCCAAGGATACCGGGGGAGAGCTTGCACGGGCGCGTATCGAGCAGATAGTCAAGGTTCCTGAGATAGGGGAGGAATACGAGGGTACTGTTGTCTCTATCCAGAGTTTTGGCGCATTTATCGAGCTTCTTCCGGGCAAGGACGGACTCCTGCATATCAGCAGGGTTGCGAACGGCCGCATAGGCAAGGTTGAGGATGTCTTGAGTATCGGTGACAAAGTGAAAGTAAAGATCATCGACATCGACGAGAAGGACAAGATATCGCTCGACCGCCTCGATAAGCCGGAAGTCCCAGAGGGTTCTGCGCCTGTGCGTCGCGAAGGCACACGCTTCGATTCCGGCGACCGCCATGACCGCTCAGGTGATGATAGAAGACCACGCAGAAGACGTTGACATTGTTTTAGAATAATTGCGTCCGTATGTCAGAATAAGGATTAGAATAGTAGATAGGCAAACAACGGAAAGGAGCCAACATGTACGATCCGAACAACCCGAGCCCTCCTCAGAGTAACCCGTATCCAGCGGGAACACCTGCTCCACAGAACCCCCAACCGAATCAGGCCTATTCTCAGCAAGGCGCTCAGTTCACCCCGCCACCAAACTATCAATACGCTCCTCAGCAAGCTCAACCTCAGGCAGCTCCGAGCAAGAGGACAGCGGGCATCGGCAGTTCCCATAAGGACAAATGGGTCGCAGCGATTCTTGCTTTTTGCCTTGGAACAATCGGTATCCACAAATTCTATCTAGGCTACAAGACCGAGGGCATCATCATGATCGTTGTTTCCGTGGTTGGCGGTCTGTGTTTTGGCGTAGGATTATTGGTAATGGCAGTCATCTCGATTATCGAAGCAGTACGCTATGTCATCCTCACTCAGGAGGAATTCGAAAGCACCTATGTCTACGCTGACAAGGCCTGGCTCTGATACCTAGTGTTCTATCAACAGACCATACTCGATAACGGGTTAACCGT
>Ga0082212_10012745_pt1 | contig 10572 bp, 11 predicted proteins | sample TergutNt197P3_FD_71548 | JGI IMG/M metagenome (GOLD analysis project Ga0082212, IMG submission 71548) | Neocapritermes taracua P3 segment gut microbial communities from Petit-Saut dam, French Guiana - Nt197 P3 | ecosystem: Host-associated > Arthropoda: Insects > Digestive system > Gut ...
CAGTTTTGGCATGGGATTTTTAATTGTGATAGGTGGTCTTATTGCGGGCATTGAAGGCAATAAAATTGTAACCAATGAAGAACACGCCGAGCCGAAAAAATAAAGTTTTCCCGGTGAAACTTTGAAAGTTAATGGGGTAACAATATGACGGGTTATATCGTTTTAGGGGTTTTTATTTTTTTTGTTCTTTCCTGTTTTTTTGCCTTTTTAAAGGGATTAAAGCAGGGCAAAAAACAGGCGGAAGCTGAATATGCGGAAGAACAACGCCGGAAGGCGCAAAATGAAAAAGACTTTAAACAAGCGGCGGATGAAATAAAGCAGGAGGCTTTCAAGGATGCGGAAAATAAAAAAGCTGAATTATCTGGTGGCAATAGCGGTCGGGATCGTTTTAATAATATCAATAACAGCTTGCAAAACAACCCCCCGCGTTGAATATATACATGAAATACCCGATGTTGTTTTTCCGGTGTTTCCGCCGCCCGATTGTGTTACCTATGATGAAGAATCCGATTTAGTATCAATGCCTTTATGGTACTGGCAAAAGATAGCCGAGTTTAAAATTGATGTTGACGCGATTGAGATTTATATAAATCAGTTGCGTCAAATCAAAAAGGAGTTATAAAAATGAATTTGACTGAAAATTTTCTTTCTTTAGGAAAGAAGGCGCGCGGATTGAATGGAAAACCTATTTACTTTTCAAAACCTGTTGACCTTATTGTTATTCATTGGATAGGCCCATATCCGCGTCAATCTGCCGCCGCCGCAATTTATTGGTGGGAAGATGGCACGGATGGAAAAGGTGTTCAGGCATCTGCGCATTTTTGTGTAAAAGATGATGAAGTTTTTCAGGCTTTACCTCTTAATGAAGTTGGCTGGCACGCGGGGGATGAAAGAAATTACCGCGCTATCGGTATTGAAGTAGTACCAATGAGCGTAAGCGGTGAGTTTTCAGAAAATACAATTACAACACTGAAAGAACTCATTAATCATATATGGAAAACATACCCGGAAGCAAAATTAGTCCGCCATTTTGACGGAGTACAAAAAAAAGATTGCCCCAGATATTATACCCCCGTTACTTCATTACTTGATGGTGGCGGCAGGATTGCTAATCCGGCAGGCGGCGAGGATCGCTGGATTATCTTATGCAATTTTTTAACTGAAAAAAGTTAAAAAGTTAATGGCCTTGAAAAACGAAAAGAGGGTTAATTGAGCTATGTTGAAAATTGCAATAGACAAAGAAATTTCTAGCTGGTACGGAATAACCGCGCGGGATATTGATGAACAATTAAGCCACGCGCAACCGGGGGAAGAGATACAAATAACAATCAATTCCCCCGGCGGCGATGTTTATACCGGCGTTGCTATTTTCAATTCAATCCGGGAAGCGGCAAAAACGCATTTAGTCATTGTCAAAATAATAGGGATCGCCGCTTCAATGGCAAGCTATATAATGCTTGCCCCCCGAACTGTTAATAAAAATTTAAAAATTATTGTTTATGAAAATTCAATAGTTTTTATTCATAACCCTTGGACAATTATGTGGGGCAACTATAAGGAATTAGCAAAAGAAGCGCAGTATCTTGAAAAACTTGCGGCTATGATGGGTTCAACCTATTCATTTATTTCCGGCAAAACCGATAAAGAAACCCGCGATCTTATGGACGCGGAAACCTATTATATCGGGAATGAAATTATTGAAAATGGTTATGCAAACGAACTCGAAAAAATAAATAAAGATGATGATGAACCGGAAGAAAATGAACTTGACAGGGAATCCATTGCATTAAACGCAAAATTGAAAATAGAAAAATCTTTTGAAACGTTACGCGCAACAGCAAAAGAAGAAATTGCTAAAAGTAATTTTGAAAAAGCCGCCGCGCTTATTAAAACCGTATACAATCCGAGCGTTAATTCCGAGGCTCCAATTTCGGATTTAACTAAAGGATCGTTATCGAACCCCACCCCCGTTACTGCAGGGGGCGGGGTTCATTTTGAAAATTCAAATCCAAAAGAAGGAGAAATTATGAACAAGGAAGAACTTCAAAAGAAGTACCCGGAACTTTACGCCTTAATTTTTAACGAAGGCAAGGAAGCCGGAAAAAGCGAGGAGCGGAAGCGGGCTGACTGCCTTTTAAAATTAGGTGAAACTTCCGGTTCAATGAAACACGCCGCGCAATTTATCCGCGAGGGAAAATCTGTTATGGATGAAGATGTTCAAACAGAATTTTTAACCGCGCGTATGAATAACGCCGCGTTAGGCAATCGCCTTGAGGATGATCCGCCCCCGGTTGACGGCGCAAGCGGTGATGAAGAAGCGGATAATGCGGCGCAGGACGCGGCATGGAAACACGGCGTATCCGGCAGGGATACAAGGGGGGATAGGATATGAGCAGGGGCGGAGTAAGAAACGAATCAGTTGAAAGCAAGGCGGTCGGCCTCGGCGGAAATGAATTTGAAACCGGCGTTTTGAATGTTGCCGCCGCAACAACAATCCCGGCGGGCGCGTTACTTAAAAGAGACGCGGCGGGTAAATTTGCACTTGTAACGGATTTAACTGCCGATACCCCCGTGGCAATCAATCCTTTTGACATACCAAACAAAGGCTCCGCCGCCGCTGATATGTCTTTAAGGGCAATTATTTTTGGGCGGGTCAATGCAAATATGTTAAACGTAAGCGGCGCGCCCGTAACATCCCCGGCGTTTTTTGATAAAATCCGCGCAAATACCCTTTGCGTTCCGATTCAAACTACTGATATTTCCCGCACGGAATAAAGCGGGGGATTTAAAACTTTATTTTTAAGGAGTGTAACAAATGTTCAAACTTTTAACGAGGGTTATAGCCCTTTTTAACAGCCAGCCGGATATAAATAAAATGGGATTTTTATCATCCTTTTTTGTTGTTGGGCCGGATTCCTTTACGGACGCGGAAGAGGTTTCACTTGATGAAATATTTGAAGGGGAAGAAATTGCCCCTTCTATTACAGATTTAAGCACGGGCGCGGTTACGTTAGTTGAAAAGAAATTCAACAACAAAATGATTCCCTTCCCTGTTTATGCTATGCGTTCCCCGGTTGCTATATCGCAACTAATGACGCGCCAGCCCGGTGAAAAAACACCGATAACAGAAAAGGTCAACTGGTTTGCGCGCCTTGCCGCGATCCTTGTCAGGCGTATGGGAATAATGACAAGAATGTTGCGGCGTTCAATGGAACAACAAGCCTCGCAGGTTCTTCAAACCGGCAATATCATTTTAACAGATGAAAAAGGTGTTGAAACTTTTGATTTACAGCTAACACCCAAAGCAAGCCATTTTCCCACCGTTACAACGTCATGGAGTGATATTGACGATGCAACGCCGCTGGATGATATTGACGCGCTGGCGGACGTTATACGCGATGACGGCCTTGTTGACGTAACAACTTTAATTTTTGGTAGAACCGCATGGATAAACTTCATAAAAAATAAGTGGGTTCAGGATAACTTGAATAAAGATGTTTTAAACATGGGCGAGTTAAATCCTACCATTGTAAACAAGGGCGGCAAGCGTATGGGTTACATCGATTACGGTTCAAACCGTTATGTGCTATATACCTATAACGCCCGCTATAATCTTTTCGGGGACAAAATAACAAAGTACAAATTTATTGACGATAACAAAGTTATTTTGTTACCCGATGTTGCCGATCTCGATTTTAGACGGCTTTTCGGCGGTATACCTTCCGTTAGAATGGACGCAACCTTTGATACTCTTTTTGGCGCGGACAAAACACAAATCGGCGGTGAATATGACATAAGGCCGCGCGTATGGTGGAGCGATGATAATGAAACCTACATGGGAGAAATTAAATCGCGCCCGCTTATGATGCCGGTTAGCGTTAGCCGATACGGTTGTTTAACCGTTGAAATTGAATAATTTATTATTTAACAAAAACTTTTAAGGAGTTGAATTATGGAAAAGAAATATGAAGTTGCCAAAGGCCATTCCTTTACAGGTAACAAAAAATCCTATAAAGAAGGGGATGAAATAACCGCCGATGCCTTTAAGGGCAAGGACGGCGCAAAACATTTTCAGGCTTTTGTCAAAAACGGCTCTATCGTTGAAAGCAAGCCCGGAAGCGAAAAAGAAAAAGCGGATGATGATGAGGGCGGCGATGGCGATATTCAAACCACATTAACCCGCGCTGAATTGGAAACCCTTGCGCTGGAGTTTATGCCGGCGGACGCAATCGCAAAACTTGACGATGCAAAACTGAAAAAAGTTTTGAAAAAGAAGGGAAAAATAGGTTGAATTTAAGGGAACGCGCCGCCCATGACGCTAAAAAAATATTAGGCGATTTAAACGGCGCGGGAACTAAATTTACCCTAACAACAAATAATGACAACTATCCCCTAACGGGAAGTTATGGGGATATAGGCTATTTATTGAACATTGCAACAGGGGAAGCGGTAGAAGGAAGGACGATTGAAGCGGCCTTTGCTATTTCTTCCCTTACGGCGCAAACACCGGATGAACCGGCGCGCGGCTGGGGTTTTGAATGTGTGGATATATCTGGAAAAAAAATAAAACTTTACGTTGTAAAGTATGAACCGGATAAAACAATCGGGGTGGGCCGAATAAAACTGGCGGTTAATTTAAATGGAAAGTAGAATTAAAGAATTATTTAAAACCCCCGATAACGCGGAAATAATACGCGATCAAATAGCCGCTATATTAAAACTTGAATTAACAAATCAAAAAGTATTATCAGATAACGATCAAGATATAAAAAGAAAAAAAGATTTTGATATAAAAGTTTATATTGAAAACTCCCGCCCGTGGTTACTGTTAGGCGATACGGAGGCAAAAAATCCATTTCCGCTTATAAATATTTCCTTGCAAGATATTAAAAAAGAATCCGGGCCGATTTCTGGCAAAATAAAATATATTGCAACCTATTTAATAGACTGTTATGGTTGCGGAAACTTTCAACCGGAAAATGCGGCGGAATGGATACCGGATGATTATTTATCAACATTACAAGCATGGCAAACCGCGCGCATAACGCGCCGTATTTTAATGTCCGGCTTTTATGCCTTTTTAGGTATGAAGGATATTGTTAGAACGCGGGATATTGAAAGCATTACAACAGTTATTCCTACCGGGCTGGATGCTTCCGCCGTTTCAATAACTGGTTGCCGTATTATTTTTAAAGTAGGTATACATGAAACTTCCCCGGAAGCCGAGGGGGTTCAATTTACGGGAATATCTTTCACGTCAAACAATGATGGGGAAGTTAATTTAATTAACGTTATGACAGATAACGAAACAAACCAAAAGGAGTAAATTATGGGCGTTTCACCATCAACAATTACCCGCGTTGTAGGCGTAGAAGCTGAATTCAGAAACTTCAATCAGGGTAACGCCGCGATGTTAAATCAGCGGCTAACAATCATCGGCGTTGGAAATGATGACGCGGAATATGAACTTAATAAAAGAGAATTCTTTTCCGCCGCGCGCGTTGCCGATATTTACGGCTGGGGATCGCCGCTTCATCTTGCGGCCATGCAGTTGTTACCTTCAATCGGAGCGGTTGCGGAATTTCCCGTAACAATAAATCCGCTTGCAAAAGCGGAACGGGCGGTCGCGGCGGCGGCTTCAATCGGCGTTATCGGAACGGCGGAAGCAAACGGCTCCGGGATTATTTATATCGGCGGGATCGCCGCTGAATTCCCCGTATTGAAAGATAGCGATGAAGCCGCAATTTTAGCCGCAATTAAAAACGCAATCAATGGCGTTTTGGAAATGCCCTGTATTTGTGGAAACATTGCCGATCTTGAATTACCTTTAACCGCAAAATGGTCAGGCGATATCGGGAACCTTATTAAAGTTAAAATTGTTGCTAACGTTCCCGGCGTAACCTTTGCAACTCAAAACTTTACCGGTGGCGCGCTTGATCCGGATGTTACCCCCGCGCTTGAAAAAATCGGAATTGCATGGGAAACATTTATTTTAAATACTTTTTCCTATACAAATACCTCGCGCCTTGACAAATATCAACTGTTTGGGGAAGGTCGCTGGGGCGCGCTTGAAAAGAAACCCTGTATTGTTGCGCATGGATGCACGGACGATCTTGAAACAAGAACCGCCCTAACATCAACGCGGGAGTTAGACGCAATAAACTTTTTAATTGTTTCCGTTGGAAGCCATGAACTCCCCTTTGTTGTTGCCGCTAAAGGTTTAATGAATGACATTGTAACAACCGCAAATAAAAACCCGGCACAAAATTATAAAGGCAGATTAACCGGGCTTCATGTCGGCGAAGATCATGAACAGGAAACAACAATGCAACGCAACGCCAGTATAATGGCGGGATCGTCAAACAATATCAAAACCGGAAGCGTTGCCGAGTTAAATGATACGGTTACATTTTATCATCCGGCAAACGAAGGTAAATATCCTTCAAAACGCTATGTTGTTGACATTGTTAAACTTCAAAACATTGTTTACAACGTCAGGCTCGTCATGGAGCAGGATTCACTTAAAGGCGCGCCGCTTGTACCGGATCAGGATATTGTTACAAACCCCGCCGCAATACAGCCCAAAGCAATCAAAACAATGTTTATCAACCTTACGGATTCCCTTGCGTTAGCCGCAATTATCAGCGATGCAAAATTCACAAAAACAAACTTGAAAGTTGCCATTGACAGTGAAAATCCAAAGCGCGTAAACGTGATATACCCGGTTAAACTTTCCGGCAACGTTGAAGTTTCAAGTACGGATGTTTATTTCGGCTTTTATCTTGAAAGCGGAGTTTAAACATAAAAACTATTAGAGGAGGCAAGATATGATAGGCGGGCCATTTACATCCCATACCTTAAACGGCAGGCGTTTTGTTTGCGATGCGGAAGATACGGCGCAGTTGCAAATTCAAGGACGCAACAATGAAGTGAAGCCTAACGGAGACGGTTCAAACCGTGTTATTCAAAGCCGGGTTCCGGGGTCGTTAGAAGGAACAAATATTGTTTTTGATCTTAACAACGGCGATGATGATTATTTAATCGAATTAAAAAACTCCGGCGTGTTTTTTGATTATTCAGGAACCGCAAATGACGGAACTGTTTGGGCGGGTAACGTTCAAATTACCGGGGAATTAAAATTTGATTACAAGGAAGGAACCGTTCCCGTAACGTTAATGGGAACCTTCCAAAAACAGGGTTAAAAAATTATAGGCTATATTGATTATTCTCCCACGGGGGCAATGGTTTATAGCCTTAATTTAATTTTAAGGAGTGTTATATGGCAAATGAAACCAAAACCGGCGCGGATGGTTCCGCCGCCTCTTTATCAAAAATTGATAAAGAAACCGCTGAAGCTGAATTTGATCTGTTTTGTGATAACAATGAAATAGAACATGATGAAGCGGCAATGAATGACGATGAAAAAGATTCCTTTTCCGCAATCAAAAAAAGATTTATAAAGGCTTGCATGGCGGGCCGTGTAGAAGTTGAAGGAACATCGTTGAAATACACGGTTTCAAGTTTTGCGCCGGAAGGTTTTGCGGGAAATGTTTTGACAATTAAGCGGCCCGGTGGCCATGCGTTTGCGGCAATGGACGGCTTTAAAGATGATAGAAGCATATCAAAACAAATTGCTTTCATGTCAGCTATGACCGGAAGGGAAATGAAATATTTTTCCAAAATTGACGGATCGGACTGGAAGTTTATTCAAGATATTTCAACGCTTTTTTTATCCTTATAACGTCAACAGTTGCCGTGGGCGGAATAAAAAAATCCGTTCACGGCGCGGGTGGCGTTAATACACAAATGACGCAGATTTATATTGATTATGCGTCTTTGCCGTCAATTAGAGAAATTACACTTGAAGAGGTGCGATTTTTTTATATGCCATTGATTGACGGGTTAATTGAATTGCAACAGGCAAAAAAGAAAGCGGGGAAACATGGCTAATAAATACGCAGTTGAAACAGCCTTTAATCTCATTGATAATGCAACGGCCCCGCTTGCAAAAATAGGCGTTAAAGGGAACGCAATAGGTAAACAATTAAAAAAAGATTTTATGAAAGCGCAAGATCAACTTGCGGGAATAGGCAAAGCCGCTAAAAAGGCCGGTATTGCCCTCGTTGCGGCAGGCGCGGCGGCGGCCACGGCTTTTGCCGTTAAAGGCGTTAAAGACGCAATAGAATTTAATACAGCATTAACAAAAGTTTCAACCGTTGCGGATACAACAAAAGTTTCATTAGATGAATTAAGCAAAGGTATTATTGATTTATCAAATTCTACCGGGCTGGCGGCTTCCGATCTTGCTAATTTTCAATATCAGGCAATAACAGCGGGAATTGATACCGCCGATTCTATTGAGTTTTTAACAGCGGCGGTTAGGGTTTCAAAAGCCGCTTTTATTGACACGGAAACCGCTATTGACAGCATAACAAGCGTTTTAAACGCCTATCATATAGAGGCCTCGGAAGCTGAAAAAATAGCCGGTCAAATGTTAATAACCACTAATTTGGGGAAAACATCTTTTGATGAATTGAATAGCTCTTTAGGAAGGGTTTTGCCTTCCGCTTCCCGGCTGGGTGTTGAAACGGATGAATTGTTTGCGTCAATTACAGCATTAACAGCTAACAGCATAGAAACACCAAAAGCAATGAAGGGAATCGAAAATATATTAAAAGCCGTTCAAAATCCTACAGACAGAGTGGCGGAGGCGGCGCGTCAGCTTGGTATTGATTTTTCCGCCGCCGCTTTACGATCAAAAGGTTTAGCCGGATTTTTAGAAGATATAAGGGAAAAAACTGGGGGAAGCGAAGAGGCTATAATGGCCCTTTTTGGTTCTATGGAATCGCTAAACGTTGTTACAACATTAACCGGAAGGGGGGCCGAGCAATTTACAGCGGCGTTAGCTGAAATGCAAGACGCAAGCGGCGCAGTTGATAGGGCCTTTAATATGGTTATGGAAAGCCCCGCCGAGCGGTGGGGCCGTGTTATGAATAGAATAAAAAACGCGGGGATCAATTTAGGAACCGCCCTTTTGCCTATAGTTGAAAAGGCTATGGGTAAAGTTGAAGAATTTGCGGTTAAGTTAGGTGAAATTGACTTTGAACCAATAGCCGCAAAAGCGGCGGCGGTATTCAATCAGCTAATGAACTTTGCAAAGTTTATCGGTAGTTTAATCAGTTTAATATGGAAATTGCGTGTTCCTATTCTTGCGGTAGTTGGCGCGGTTGCTATATATAAAGGCGGTATGCTGGCGGCGGCGGCGGCGGTTAATATATTTACAGCCGCAAAAGGTATTTATAAAGGTGTAATGCTTGCCGCATATCTCATAACAGGCAATCAAACAAAAGCTATGGCGTTATATAAAGCCGGAACGATGGGCGCAAGCATACAAACAACCTTATTTGCGGCCCGGCAAAAAATAGCGGCGGCGGCCAGCGCATTATTTTCCGGCGCGGTATTTAAGCAAATAGGCGCGTTCATTGCACAAAAAGCCTCTTTAATAGCGTCAACAGTGGCAACCATAGCACACGCGGTCGCAACAAAAGCGGTCGCGGTTGCGCAGGGCATAGCAACAGCGGCGCAATGGGCTTTAAACGCGGCTATGACGGCAAATCCAATCGGTTTAATTATTGCGGGGGTTGTTGCGCTTATTGCCGTTATAATTCTACTTGTAAAGAATTGGGATAAAGTGGTGGCGGCGTTGAAAAAAGCGTTTTCCGCAATAGGAAACTTTTTTGTCAAAATATGGGAAGGCATAAAATCGTTTTTTAGCAAGGTTGTTGATTTTGTCAAAAAAAACGCGCTGAATATTATAAATGTAATTTTAGGAATTCTCTTTTTTCCGGCGGGCGTTATTATGGCGGTTGTCAGGCTAATAATAAAACATTGGGATAAAATTAAAGAAGGTTTATTAAAAGTATGGGAAGGAATAAAGGCGGTTTTTGGAAAACTCAAGGATTTTGTAGGCGGTATTTTTAACAAAGTCAAGGAAGGTGCGGGCAAGGCATGGGAAGGAATAAAAGGCGGCGCGTCAAAAGCATGGGAAGGAATTAAAACCGGCGCGGAAAACTTAAAAAATAACGCAATAGAAAAGTTTAATAACATAAAAGAAGGCGCGGGCGCGGCATTTAACCGGGCGCGCGAGTTTGCGGCTAACGCGTGGGGAAATATTAAAGAAGCCGGGTTTAACGCATGGGGGCAACTTGAAACGCGCTTCCCCGGCCTTGCTAATGTTATTAGTACCGTTTTTAACAGGGTGCGCGATATTATTTCCGGTATTATTGACAATATAAAAGGCATATTTGAAGGATTTAAAAACTTTTTTATTGGTTTATGGGAATCGTTGAAGGAAGGCCCCGCCGCCGCGCTGGATTATATTTTTAATGCCTTTATAGGTTTATTTGACAGCATAAAAGAAAAGTTTTTTGGATTTATTGACATAATAAAAAACGGCTGGGAATCGGTCAAGGGGTTTTTTAGCGGAATAGGAAACGCGGTCGGGAACTTTTTTAGCGGAAATAAAAACACCCCCGCGCCTGCAGTTGCAAGCGTTGTTCCGCCCGCAATAAA
>Ga0082212_10012746_pt1 | contig 10572 bp, 7 predicted proteins | sample TergutNt197P3_FD_71548 | JGI IMG/M metagenome (GOLD analysis project Ga0082212, IMG submission 71548) | Neocapritermes taracua P3 segment gut microbial communities from Petit-Saut dam, French Guiana - Nt197 P3 | ecosystem: Host-associated > Arthropoda: Insects > Digestive system > Gut ...
GCTGGGCCTTGCCGCCGCGAGTATCTACGACCACATGGACGCCGACGAGGTCTTCGGCCTGATCAAAGATTCCTTCTCCTTCCTCAACGTCGAGCCCATCGACGTCCAGGAGAACACCTCGCAGGTGCAATTCGTCGCCAAGCTCGACGGCCAGGGCAGGTTCATCGAGCTGCGCGCCACCTACAACCAGACCATCAACCTGAAGGACATCCGGGTCCTCAACGGCATGCAGTCCTACAAGGACAACAAGGGCTCCAGCGCCGTCACCGTCACGTTCGACAGCTTCGTGTATTGATGTTCTCCGTCCGCTCATCCCCCGGCTCCCTCGTGAGGGAGCTCCCGCCGCAGCGGGTGAGGGAGTATCGCGGAGCGACAATTAAGCATTCAGCATTACGAATTAAGAATTGTTCAGGAGGGCCCCCCATGTCCATGCACCGCGATTACGCCGGCCGCCCCGCGCAGATGCGCGAAACGCCGCAGCGCTATGTGATCCGTAAGCCCCTCGCCGCCTGGCCCGATAAAGCCGCCGAGCTCTCGGCGCTGGCCTTCCCCGCGCTTCAACCCGGGGAAGCCTCTCTCCTGCCCGACTTCCTGTCCCCGGACGCCGTGCGCTGCCACGCGCAGTCCCCCGCGGGCGTCCTCTGGGTGGGCACAGCCGAGGGCCTGTGGCGCCTCGACCCCGCCAACGCCGAGCCCTATGATCGCGTCCAGTGCTTCCGCGCCCACGGCTACCTGCTCGATAATCTTGTGAAGTCCCTCCGGGCCGACGGCGAAGGCGGCGTCTACGCCCTCACGGAGACCGGCGTCTCCCACGTCGCCTTCAAAACCATGAGCGCCAAACAGAAGGCCACGCTCTATTCCGAGCTCAATTATCGCTGCATGAACCGCCGGGGCATGCTCAGCGGCGGGATATACCACGCAAAAAGCAAAACCTGGACTGGCCACGCCTCGGACAACGACGGCCTCTGGACCAGCCTCGTCGCCATGGGGGACCTCTGCCGTTACGCCGTCCTGCGGGACGACCCGCGCGCCACCCCCGCCGAGCGCCGGCGCGCCAAGGAGCTCGCCACCCTCTGGACGGAGGCCTGCCTGCTGCTGTGCTATATCCCCGGGTGGAAGGGCACGGTCCCGGCCCTCGTGCGCTACAACAAGCCCGCCTCCAACCGCGCCAGCAGGGAGTACCTCAGGGAGGGCCGCCCCTACGCGACAACATTGCCCGATCACGGCCCGGCGGGCCTCGTCGTCCACGACCCCGCGCCGCTCAACCCGGAGGACTGGGCCGCGTCCGACGCCATGCCAGAGGTCGTCTTCCGCAACGTGGAGGGCTACATCGCCCGCTCCTACCACGTCAACGACCCGGAGAACGACGCCATCCCCATCAGCGACGGCGTGTTCCTCCGCAAGAAATACACCCCCGAGGGCAGGCTGATCTCCCTGGCCGTGCCATCTTCGACCTTCAAGGGCGACGACATCCCGCCCCTGCTCTCGATCGACAGCTCCCTGCCCATCCCGGAGCGCCTGCGCCGCCTCTACACCCGGGAAGGCTGGCAGGACGACGACATCACCTACAAGTGCGACACCTCCAACGACGAGCTGGTAGGGCACTACGCCCTGTGGCAGCTGGCCTACGACATCCTCGGCCCCGAGGACCCGGAGCTGAAAGACATGATCGCCGAAATCGCCGCCCGCCACGCCAAGCACATCGCCGATAACGATTTCTGCCATATCGACGCCGGCGGCCAGCCCACCTCCTGGGCGCGCATGAGCCGCGAATATTACTCCAACCGGGGCAGCGACGGCTTCCTGGACGCCCCGCTGGGCCTTTCCGTCCTGCTGCAATTATTCAAAGTCGCCCATCATGTCACGGGCGACAGCCACTGGCACGACGTCTATCGAACGCTCGCCCTGGAGGAGCCCTACCGCTACGCGGACGTGCTGGCTGAAAACTACGAGCGGCACGTGGCCCTGGCCAAATCCTTCGACAGCGAGCTCGGCGACGACGAGATCTTCCACTCCATCATCCAGTTTATGAATTATTCCGACATCAGGATGTCGGCCCTGTCCTACTACACCCTCATGCAGCTGGAGCGCGACCCCGTCCTGGTGGAGAAATACCGCGCGGGCGCGGACTCCTGGTGGAAGACGCTGCAATATTCCCGGGACGTGGAGTGGTATCTCACCTACCAGCTCGCCTACAGCGGCCGCGAGGTCAAGGACGGCTACGGCCGCCCCCTGGCGGAGGTGCTCGCCTGGCAGCTCTCCCGCTTCCCCGTCAATCCCCGGGGCTTCCGCATCGATAACGCCTCCCGCCCCGACGTGGAGCTGGAGGGCGAGCGCCTGTTCGACCCCGCCACGGGCTTCCCCCTGTCCCTCCCCATGGACGAGCGCGGCTCCATGAGCAACGACGACTACTCGGCCGTAACGGGCACGCCCCAGTCCTCCGTTTACAAGACCCTGCAGAAGTCCTACAACATGATCATGCCCTACTGGCTCGGGCGCTACCACGGCCTCCTGGCCGATACCGGCGCGGACGGCCCCGTCTCCTTCGCCGACCTCATGGCCCTGGCAGAGCAGGATATAGAATAACCATTTTCACCATATTTTTCACCCTTGCCCCCTGGATTTTCTATCTTGACGCGCCTCTCAAATTCCGTGGAGATCGAGGCGGAGCTGGTCATCCTCAGCACGGCGGGCATGCCCTCCGCGGGCTCCGACGAGCTGTCCCGCATCCTCCACGTCACGCGGGACACCACCGGCTTCTTCCTGGAGAGCCACCCGAAGCTCAAGCCCATCGTCGCCAAGGTCAACCGGGAGAAGTGCCTGCGCCACAAGGCCAACTGCACCGTGTGCCAGAAGGTCTGCCCCTACGGCGCGTGCGTGCCCCCGGCGGACGGCGTGCCCATGGAGATCAACCCGGCCATGTGCCACGGCTGCGGCGCCTGCGCGTGGCCTATGTCTCCGCCGCCGAGGGCCTCATCGAGTAAGAACCCAAACCTTAAACAACCCTAACCTTGGCCCGGAAATTATTTCCGGGCTATTTTTGCGTGCTAAATCAATCCACGCGCAGGTGCGCCCAATTGCCCCATGCATCCGGGCCGGAAACGGTGGAAATAATCATCAAGAAACACTTGACCCTGTAGCCCCTGCAGGGTCTACACTTATCTCACGGATTAAGTGATATACAAATAAAATGAGGTGGCTATCGTGAAAAAAATTCAAAGGGGAAAAAGCAGGAGCCTGCTGTGCCTTATGCTGGCCGTGTCTCTGCTGGCGGGCGCCCTGCTGTTCACCCTGCTGACCAACTCGTCCGGCACGCTCGCCGCGGGCAACGCGTATACGATCGATGTCAACGATTATTCTGGCTCCCTGAGCGTGCCCGGGCCCGGCTATTCCTACGATTCGGCCAACAACGTGCTGATCTTCAACACGGCCGCCAACGGCAACACCTACACGATCAAACGGACCGCAGGGGGCGCGGGCCCTTTAAGCGGCATCACCTTCCTGCCGGGCAGCTCCCCCGCTTCCGTCACGATCGTCGGGCTGTATAGTTTATCCAAGGGCATCACGCTTCCTTCGGACTTCTCCGCGGATATGGCGTTCAAGCCATACACCGGCGATGGCACCTACGCCACCCTGGGAGCGGCGCTCACCCTGCCCACGGGCTATAAAGGGAACTTGGACATCAGCGGGCTGAAGGTGGACACGCTCACCTTCCCCTCGGACTACGATTTGCCCATCGTCTTCAACGGGCTCGAAATATCAACCGCCCTCAACTATCCCACGGGCTACAGCTTGCCCATCACGATCGGCGGCCCGTTCATCGTGCCGGCTGCCCAGCAGTTCCCGTCTGGCTACGCCGGGGAGATCATCATCGGCCACACCGGCGGCGAATTCACAAACCAGCAGACCGTATGCAGGCCGGGCGCCGGCATCGGCTTCGATAACGGCATCTTCCTGCCGAACAGCTACTCGTCCCTCACGATCAACAACGCGCAGACCGGCGGCAGCGGCCATTTGAACATCAGGCTGGGGGCCTCGGACACCCTGAAGCTGCTTTTGGCCGGGGATTCCAATATCAAAGGGTATATCGAAGTGCCGGCCAACGCCGCGTTGACCATCGACAGCAAGGAGGACCCCGGCAGCGAGAGCGGCAGGCTCGCGGTCACGGCGGACTCCAACGCAGCCATCGGCAGCAACAGTTCCGCCGGCAACGGCACGATCACCATCAACGGCGGCACGGTGGAGGCGACGGGCCGCGATGCGGGCATCGGCGGCGGCAGCGGCCAGATCACCGTCAACAACGGCAAAGTCGTCGCGGCATGCACTGGTGGCAGCGGCGCGGGCATCGGCAGCGGCGCGGGCTACGCCGTCGAAACCATCGCCCATATTACGATCAATGGCGGCACGGTGACCGCGTCGGCCAATGGGGACGGCGCGGGCGTCGGCAGCGCCAGCGGCGCGACCGGCGGCTACCCCAACAACTACACCAGCGTCGGCGCGGTGATCAAAATCAACGGCGGCACGGTGGTTGCGAACGGCGGCGATGTGGACCACATCTATCTTGGCTCCGGCGCCTACAGCGGCGCGGGCATCGGCGGCGGCAAGGACGCCTGCGCGGACATCACGATCACGGGCGGGCACATCACCGCGAACTCGATGCACGGCGCGGGCATCGGCAACGGGAAAGGCAGCCTCAACGCAGTGGCTGTCAGGGGCAATATCGTCATTACCGGCGGAACCATCAGAGGCTACACCATGGACGGCGCGAGCATCGGCGCGGGCCACAGCGACGGCAATTTCGTGAACCAGATCAGCTACCGCCCGACCTACCTGATCAACAAAGAAGCCGACGTCCTGATGCACAGGCGGGGCCATTATAACGATGAAGGCAGCCTGATTGGCGACTGCGGCAACCCAAACGGCAACGTGGGCGCCAACGGCTACAACGGCGACAGCCATGGCGACGGCTACCTGGTCAACCTCTTCTGGTGGGACAATGTCTACGGGGATCTGTATGTGTATAAAGCGGACACCGGCGCATTCGTAAGACGCCTCCCCATCCCAGCGGAACACCCCTACGGGGCGATCCTCTTCAGCACCGGCCATTCGGAACCGGAGAATTTCAGGATCTTCGTGGACCGGTTGGACCATAACGGCGACTCCCTGGGAATGAAACAGGTCGTCCACTATTATGACCACCTTCCCTCGGGTTCATTTCTCCAGCTGAAGCACAGCAGCATCCCGTCGATTACGCATATGGAAAGCTACCCGCACAACTTCGACAACGCGACCTGGGATACGCTGTTTGTGGCCTTTGACGACGGGCAGGGCTCCGATACTTACTACAAGGTGACCGAACGGTATTCGGACATCAACGGCAGCCCCATCAGCAACGACAGCGGTAAAAAATACAAAGAGCGCTTTATCAAGGCGGGCACGAACTACACCGGCCCCCATGAGGCGATCACGGACTATATCTACAAGGGCTACAAGCTGAACACCCCCCCGGCCAACAGCAGCGACTATTCCCCGGGTGAGCCGGACGTCCGGAACGTGTCCGGCGACATCCTCGTCTACTTCGTGTACTCCCGGGACTACACCGTCACGGAGAAATATGTGGACATCGACGGGCAAACGCTGGCGCAGGATACCGAGACCATCGTCGCGGGAACAGCCCCAAGCTACACCAAAACCATCCCGCCCATCAAGGACTACACCATCCTGGGCTATTTCATCGGCGACCCGTTCGAGGGCGTCTATACCCCCGGCGCCGCGGTCACGAACTATACTGTCACAGAGGACACGATCATCTACTTCGTCTATCAGGAGGTCGGCGTCACCACCCTGACAATCACCAAAACCGTCGCGGGCGAGTATGGCGACAGGACGAAGGAATTCAACTTCACGGTCACCTTCACGGATTCCGACGGCGATCCCCTGCCCAGCGGCCCATTCAGCACTCCGGTAGAATTCAAGTTAAAGCATGGCGAAAGCCACATCATAGAGGATGTTCCGCTCAACCTCAAGGTGCAGGTCGAGGAGGCCGAGGACACCAGCTACAGCGTCACCTTTGTGGATAGCGAAACCCCCGGCGGCGCCCCCGAATCCGGCAGGACCACCGGCGCGCCGCGGGCTATGACGGAAGACCGCGTCTTCACCTTCATCAACACGCGCGTCATGGCGCCGGAGACCGGCATCAGCCTGGGCAGCGTAAGCGCGATTTTCCTGCTCCCCCTCCTGATCATCGCGGCGGCCCTGCTCTGCCTGGCGGCACGAAAAGCGCTTCGCCGCCGCCGGGAGAACGCATAACCTGTAGGGGCGACAACCTGTCGCCCGCAATAACAAAACCACGCCCGCCGCATAAAAAGCAGCCCCTCCCGGGGTTGTTTTTTTATCTGCGCCTTTCCCGCTGTTACACCAAAGCTTGCGGCTGTCGTCAGGATCGCCCCCTTGGGGGAGATGCCGCGAGACCCCGAAGGGGCCGTTCTTGCGGCAGAGGGGGTGAAGAAAGCGGCATTGCGGCAGGGGGTAGTGCGGAGCACAATAAAGAAGAAGCAAAACCTCGCAGCAAAAAAACTAGTTGTCATCCCCCCTGCTTTATGTTATAATGATGAAAGTGCAAATTTTATTCGTTAGTTGGGGGAATTTTATGGCTAAAATGAGCGCGGAGACCAGGGCCCAGGTAAAGCTGGCGTTCACGCATCCCGTCACCTGGTGGAAGGGCGCGGACCTGCCCGAGGAGGACATACACCCCTGGGAGAACGGCATACAGTTCCTGGCCGAGGCCCTCAAGGGCTTCATGAACGGCTTCACCGACATCCGCGGCAGGCTCTACATCGGCATGGGCGAGGGGAAGATCCGGCCGAACCTGAAAAGCGTTTCGGACGTCGTCACCATGACCTGGGACGCGGTCAACGATTTTCCCATTGGCGTCCATATGGACCGCAGGCGGTACGCGGAGAACGTGCATCGCTGGATCATGCGCTTCAACGCGACCTTCAGCCCGATTTTTATTCTGATCCAGTGCTTCCATTTCGGCCTGACGCCGATGCAGCGCCTGGTGGAATGGACGCTCGTCAGCATGTTCGCCAATATCATGAGCAGCGTCAACGCGGTGAGCGAGACAAAAATATGGGCGGGTATCACGCCATACGCCGAACAGAGGAGCGTCCTGCAGCTGGCCCGGAACCTGGGCGGGCATGTGGGCGGCCTGTTTTCGGGCGCGACCTTCATCCTCATGGGGCTGCGGGATGTCCTGGGCATCACGGACTACCAGATCATGATCTGGGGCGCGATGATCTTCGCGCCGCTGACCATCTTCAGCCGCTGGCTGCCCTCCTTTGCGAAGCAGCGCAGGGATTTAACGATAAAAGTGGAGGGCGAGGAGACCCGCGATGAGGAAAAGTTTTCTTTCCGCGAGAGCTTTTCCATTGTGAAGCACAACAAATGGTTCATGATGTGGCTTGTCGTTTACATGATCCGGATTATACGGCCCACCACGGACGAATTGTTCCTCTACCGTTTTTTGCTGCCGCAGGCGGATTTCATGAAGAACATGGAGTTCCGCGGCCAGCCCCTCGGCGGTGAACTCCTGTATACGGCCAAAGGCATCATCACCCTGCTGCCCGGATTTCTTCTGTCGCCCTTCGCGCGCAAAGCCGTGGACAGGTTCGGCGGCGAGATCAATTTCATCAAGGGCCATGTGATCACGATCATGATCATGCGCATCACGGTCTATTTCATCGGCTACAATTCCCTCCCGAAGATCGCGTACATGTTCCTCATGGAGATGCTCAAGGGCATTATGGATATGTGGTCCGGCGTCCCCCACTCGATGATGGAGTACAAGATGTACGACTACGTGGAATGGAAAACCGGCTACCGCAGCGAGGGCATGACCAAGTCCGTGGACGGGATACTCAACAAGCTGATCAGAAACAATCTCGTCAATATTTTCGGGAACGCGGTGACCCAGTGGACCGGTTACATGGGCTACGACGTCCCCACGGAGCAGCAGCCGGAGCGCTTCCTGAAGTCCATTTGGCCGCTGATGCATGTGGGCATATTTTTCGGCGAGGTGGTCGTACTGATCGCCCTGTATGTATTCAAAATGCCTAAAAATTTTGACGAAATAGAGTCGGACCTGATCGAGCGGCGGGCGCTGGCAAAGAAGCTGAAGGAGGAGGCGGAGATACCCTCGGGCGTATAAATCCTGCATTATATAGTGGCATACAGCTTCTATGCAGCATATTTTGTCATAGATGGATTTGGGCATAGAAGGAGACCAATCCATATGAGTCCATACAATCAGCGCTGTTATTGTCCGCGATGTAGATGCTGTCCGTGCCACTGCAACCCCTGTAACTCCTTCAATCCCTGCAGACCAAATCAGTCAAACCGGCCCGGTCCGCAAGGCCCGCCGGGTCTTGTCTACAATGATATTCTTGGAAGCTATGATACGTATGAGGAATTTATCGCGGAGCATCCAACCGGGGCCCCCGGCGACGTTTGGCTGATCGGAGGCTACTTATAAGTTAAGTTAGAAACAATTAAAATTACCAGCCCCCTACTTGAAGGCACAGCAAAGCCAGCCACCCGCAGGCAGCCTTTACGCGTGAGGATATTAAGCAGGCGCAGGCATAACGTTCCCTTCAATAACAGCGCCCACAGCGTCCACGAGGATGTATCCTTTTCTGCGGAGCATGGCAAGCGCGTCCTCCGCTGTCATAACGCGCTGTTTGGGGATATTCTCCTGTACAGGGGAGACGCAAGGCTGATAGGGCTCATCCTTCAAAAGCATTTGGTAGATGGCGGTGAGCAGCCTTCGGGCAATGGCAACCTTGCACTTGTTCTCCGCCAGCCACGCCGCACAGTCCCGCAACCCGCCTGTATAGGTCGAAAACCGCCGCGATTGGTACTCCGTGACTCCCTGCGCGTTGGTGGACGCAATGCACGCAATAACAAAATCGCGATGCACGTCCATCCCACAGCAGATTGGATACACGATTCTAAGTCTTCCCAAAGGCACACCTCCAAATCTGATTTGAAGGCGCAGGCATTGACTGGGCGCCCGGCTAAACACGAGTAACGTCTTTACACAGATAAGTTCTCAGGCTACTACGCTTTGTGGCGCATGTCCAACTCATTGGTGCATGAAGGGGCACCCGGCAACTTATATGTTTGCGGGCTAACGTATCCGCTCGCCACCTACCTCCGCGTGCTCTGTAGTGTACCCGCACCTCCATGCAACAGTATAGCACAATACCTACCTCTAGCAAAGCACTAACTCATCTCTAAGGTACCAACCCTGTTTCATCGCTCGTTGGTGCCAGAAAGGAATGGTCATATGGTTGAGCTGGGTGCCGCAGCGAGTGCCGCGGGGCGTGCCGCAGGCTCTTGGGGGAATGTAGGACGCATTGAAGGTCCCACGGGCCCTGAAGGGCCGCAAGGTCCGGCAGGGCCAACAGGACCGGGCGGCGAGGGTGAAGGTGTGCCTGGTCCAACGGGACCGCAGGGCGAAATGGGCCCCGAAGGCCCAACAGGGCCTGAAGGTCCGCAGGGTATACAGGGCATACAGGGCGAAGTCGGTCCCACCGGATCCGAGGGTCCACAGGGGCCGGCAGGGCCAACAGGACCGGGTGGCGAGGGTGAAGGTGTGCGTGGCCCAACGGGACCGCAGGGCGAAATATGTCCAAAATAAACGTTGACTTTTAACTAAAGATAGTGTACAATAAGTGTTAGTTGTTAATTAACGACTAAAATTAGGAAGGGGTGTAGTTTTTGCCTATTGCTTCAAGCAAAAAGAAAAAACTCGGCATGGAAATTAGGAAGCAGCGCAACAAGGAAAAATTAGGGTTGCGAAAAGTTGCGTCTGAATGCGGGATTTCCCCTGCTGCATTAAGCGATATAGAAAATGGTATTAACTTTCCTTCCGAAACTACCTTTTTACGGCTTGTTGAAATACTCCGATTTAGCGATAGACCCAAGGCATACGATTTATATGCTGGGCTGAAAGAAACGGCTCCTCCTGATGTAGTTGAATTCTTGACGAGAGATAAAGCTGCTGTAGCCCAGGTTCGTGCCCTGATGAATAAAGGAAACGAGGTAGCCAACCTATGATCTTTACGGAGAAAGCCAATTTCATATGGAGCGTAGCAGACCTTCTGCGTGGCGACTTCAAGCAAAGCGAATACGGCAAAGTGATTCTGCCTTTTACCGTGCTTCGCCGTTTTGACTGTGTGCTTGCGCCGTCTAAGGAGAAAATCCTTGAGATGAACAAGGCGTTAACCGTCAGCAATAAAAAGCCTGTGTTCAAGCGGTTTACCGGGCATGATTATTACAATGTCAGCCGTTTTGATTTTCAGAAGCTGTTGGATGACAGCAACTCCATTGAGACCAATTTGCGGGATTATGTCAACGGCTTTTCCGATGATGTGAAAGAGATATTGGAGAACTTTGAGCTTGGCACTGTAGTGGAGCGGCTTAAACGCGCCAGCTTTGAGGTGAGCGCCGGGAGGCGGTTCAGCTTGCTTGCAAAATGATACGGGAGTGCTATGCCGCAGACAAGCCCGT
>Ga0082212_10012747_pt1 | contig 10572 bp, 6 predicted proteins | sample TergutNt197P3_FD_71548 | JGI IMG/M metagenome (GOLD analysis project Ga0082212, IMG submission 71548) | Neocapritermes taracua P3 segment gut microbial communities from Petit-Saut dam, French Guiana - Nt197 P3 | ecosystem: Host-associated > Arthropoda: Insects > Digestive system > Gut ...
CCCGGAAGATTCGTTCTATTTCTTTTTTATCCGGCTGTATATAGGTATTGGCTGCATTTTTCATTGGCAAAGCGCTCCATGCGTTCAGTTCTGATTCACTTGCCTTTTCCCGCCGGCCGAGCAATTGTTCTATCCGGTTTGTGAATTTTTCTATATCCATACCCACAGCGGCGCGGAGCCTGGGAATCCTTTCAGAAAATGAAGGATCGCCCTTTTTAATTGTTTTTTCTTTTTCCTGGCACCACAGAAGAAAACTTTTCATTAATAGGCCGTTAGCCCTGCCGTGGTCAGTGTCCCAATTAATGGTAAACTGGTATCCCATTGAATGTGGGGCTGCCGTCCCGCTTTGGGCAATTACCATACCGGCCACGGTGGAAGCCAGGAGCAGTTTTTCCCGTTTGTCAACCGGAAATGAAGAAGGGTTTTCCGGAAAATCAAGAAGGGCATCCATGCAATCCAAAATCAGGCTTATGCTTTCTTTTGCCAGCATATCCGAGATACTGTTGGCCCGCAAAGTCAGCAACCCTTCGACCGCATGGGACAGTGCGTCAATGGCGGTGTTCACCGTAATTTCCCGGCTCAGATCCTTTATGTATGATGCATCCAAAAATGCAATCTGCGGGAAAAACATCGGCGAAGTGACGGAACGCTTGGCAGGGCCGGTTGCTTTGGGGGTTTTGCCATCCGCTTCGGTTGTATCCACCAACACCGAGTACTGAGTGGTTTCCGAACCGGTGCCGGCTGTTGTGGGAATGGCAATAATGGGCAGGGCTTTCTTAAAAGCTAGGGTGAACAGTTCTTCTTTGGAAATATCGTTTACCGCCAGTGCAGCGGCAGCTTTTGCCGCATCCATGGGGGAACCGCCGCCGACAGCGATTACAAAGTCGCAGCGCTGTTCCCGTGCAAGCTTTCCGGCTTCGCACACACAAATGTCGGTTGGGTTTGCCATTACGCTGTCGTACAGTACATGATCCTGGCCATTGGCTTCCAGCGCTTGTGTTACATCGCCGTATGCGCCGTTAATGCGGGCTGATTTTTTCCCCGTTACGACAAATGCTTTTTTCCCCAGCGCAGAAAATAAATTTCGCTGCCCGACAACGCAATTTTCTCCCATAATAATCCGGGTGGGCATTTTATAATTTAAATGCATTTTAAAAGGTTACCCCATTTTATAGTATCATTTCTTTTCATAACTTTATTCTTTGATTTCTTCTAAATATTCCATGGAACAATTCTCCCACACACCGTCAATTGCATATATTAACGCCCAGGTTTCAGAATTTTTCTGATATGTGTGTTGAATTACAACGTTGGATCCCTTTTTTATTATCCCATTATGTGCAGGTATATCCTCGGTTACAATATGTGTTGCCGGGAATGTAGATTCTTTATATAAAATATCTTCAATCCTGGGATTATGATTAGCATATGTAAAATATATACGAACCCTCGATTTATCCGTATCAATTCCCTTAATCCCGACCCCAACAGGGAATAACATAATGGTATAACCTTCCTGACGGCCCAATACAGTCCACTTATAAGCGCCTTCCGTCTTACTAAAGCTGCCGGCCTGATAGCCGTTATATTCCTCTGTCCTTCCATTTTGTTGAAGGAAATGTCTTTCTCTTCTGCCGCTATACTCATTTACATAATATCCGGAAACAGCGGAAAAATCACCTTTCAAAATTTTATCATAATCATCTGCGGTTTGAGCAAAAATGAAAGCTGCCAGAAAAACCAGGATTGCCGAAAATGCAAACTTCTTCATAGAGTACTCCCTATGGTTTATTATCACATAAAAAATTTTTTTTGACAATTAAAACCAGGTGGGCTTTGCGGGATTATATTGCAGAGTTTTAAATTTTGTTTACGCTGCGGCCTTGATGCTGGGTACTTTATGAACCGCTACTTTTTTTTCGCGGAGAAAAGCCTCAGTTCCGGGCCGGATCCTGTCGTCGGTATAAACCGCCGAAACCTGTTCTGTCCGCACAAGGCCTTCCGATCCCCGGCGGAGGAATTTGTCGGAGTCGGTAAGCACAATAACCTGTTTTGCCTGCTGCGCCATATCCCGTGCTGTCTGTACGCGGAGGTGATCTTTCCCGGTAAAACCGTACCGTTCGGTAAAACCGTCGGCGCCCACAAAAAACTTATCCGACATAAAAATCTCCGCCCATTTACTGGTCATGGGACCAACCAGTACCTGCGAATCATTTTGGTATTCTCCGCCAAGCAGCAGGATGTTGGCATAAGGTGAATGTCTGATATGTCCGGCAATAAACGCCGAATTGGTAACGATGGTAACCTGTTTGTTGTCGGCCAGTTCTTCGGCCAGGAGGGCGCAGCATGAGCCGGATTCTATAAGCACCGTTTCTCCGTCTTCTACGGTTTCCGCTGCTTTTCGTGCAATGCGCCGTTTAATGTCATAGTTAATTGCCATACGCGAATTAATATCATCAACCGAACCGAAATGTGCGTACCCGTGCTCCCGTTTTATATATCCAAGCTGATCAAGATAATCAAGGTCTTTCCGGATAGTAACCTGGGAAACTTCCAAAGATTTAGCCAGATCGTTTACATCCACCCGCCTGGTTCCGGCCAATATCTGTAATATTTTATCCTGACGTTCGGTCATTAAAGCCTCCTCGGGCAGTTAGTGCGGCTATTGTTTGAGAATTCAATATATATAAAATACGAAAATAAAATTGAAAGTCAAGGAAATAGAGTTTTTAATTAACCGAACAGGTTCGTTGTTCCCGTTCGCCATTCTTCCATTGCTTCCAGGACGATTTTTTCCGCTTCGTTCCAGGAATCGGCACGGGGACCCTGGATACCGCGGTTTGTTGAGTTGGAAAACACAATGGTTTTATGGCCCTGATCGCGGAGCTGGTTTATATTTTGAGGTGCATCATCGATGTATACATGGGCGCCAACGGCTACCTTGTCGTTCATAAAACAGATATCCCAGTAGGGTATGTCGTAGTTATCAAGCCAGTCTACCGTTTGGGTAATGCTGGTTTTATGTGAATATTTCAGGAACAGGCGGTGAGTGATAATCCGTATCCGTATGCCTTTATTCGAAAGTTTTCTAAGCGTCCGCGGGGCGTCCTGAATGGGCGGCATATCCCGGAACAGGTTGCGCTGGGTTACGGCAAAACGGTGCAGCCGGTCGTAACCGCCGTATTTATCGATGCCCCATTCTTCCAAACCAAAGCCCACATCCTTTGTAAGTTTTTCTTCCGGTTGATTTAACCATTCGGCGGCGATTTTCCTCATGGCAAGGTAAAAATCGCCCACCACGCCGTCCAGATCAACACCAAGGATAAAACTGCTTTCGTCCACATTACACTCCTTTATGCGGGGCGTATAAAACTAATGTTGTTTTGATATAAGGATTACCATACTTCTTGCCTGAACCGTATAACGGTCTGGGTAAATAAGTTCTTTTTCCGTTCCGGGCAATAGTACGTCTTCGGGGTTGTTCAGCGCCGTGTCCACAGCCCTGACCCAGCGTTTCCCTGCCATGGGGGCGCACACGCTGAACGTTACTCTTTTTGGGCCGCCGTTAAACATAATAAAAAAGTCGTTATCGTCCTTGTCTGCCGAAATCTCCGCCCTGCTTCCGTCCATTCGCAATGCCATGCAGTAATCAATATGATCCCAGTTGGGGGTTCTTCCCGTTTCATCAAACCAGGTAATGTCCGGTATGGCATTATAATTCCCTTCGCGCCCTGTGTAAAATTCCGGCCGCATAAAACCATGGTGGCGAAGCCTAAAGGCGATAAGTTCTTTAATAAAACGGTAGAGATCGGAGTTTTTCGCTAACAGCGACCAGTCAAACCAGGACAGTTCGTTGTCCTGACAATAGGCATTGTTGTTGCCGTTTTGGGTGCGGCCCATTTCATCCCCCCCAAGGATCATGGGGGTTCCAAGGGAAACCATCATTGTTGCAATAAAATTCTTTGTAAGGCGTTTTCTTGTTTGTTCTACCATCATGTCAACGGAGGGCCCTTCTTCGCCGTTGTTGTAACTGCAATTGTTGTCGCTGCCGTCCCTGTTTTCTTCGCCGTTGTCTTCGTTATGTTTTTGGTTGTAGGAAATTAAATCGCGCAGGGTAAACCCGTCGTGGCTTGTTATAAAGTTGATTGAATGAAACGGCTTCCGCCCGTCCCGCAGATACAGGTCGCTGGAACCGGAAATCCTTGTAGCAAGGTGCCGGGTTTGGCCGGGATCCCCCCGCCAATACAGCCGAATGTCGTCCCGGTAACGGTCGTTCCATTCCGCCCAGCGGCCGCCGGGAAACCACCCGACCTGGTATGCACCGCCGGCGTCCCATGCTTCGGCGATTATCTTGGTATGGCTTAAGATCGGATCTTCGGCAATAAGTTCCAGGGTAGGGGGATTTTCCATCAGCCTTCCCTGTTGGTCCCTGCCAAGTATGGAACCAAGGTCAAAACGGAATCCGTCCACATGCATTTCCGTTACCCAGTAGTGCAAACAGTCGATAATAAACTGCCGGACAACAGGATGATTGCAGTTTAACGTATTGCCGCAGCCAGAATAGTTTTGATAGTAGCGGCGGTTTTCGTTCAGAATATAATAAATCTGATTATCAAACCCCCGGAAAGAAAAAGTCGGCCCGTATTCATTTCCTTCGGCAGTATGGTTAAATACTATGTCAAGAATTACTTCCAGCCCCGCCTTGTGCAGTTCCCGTACCATGGTTTTAAATTCTTTTACCTGCCCTCCGGGGCTGGTATCGGAAGCGTACGATCCTTTGGGGGCAAAAAAAGCTACCGTAGAATAGCCCCAGTAATTTGCCAGCATCTCCCCTGTCCGCGGATTTTTGCGGGGGTATTCATGTTCGTTATATTCCTGCAAAGGAAGAAACTCGATACTGGTAACCCCTAAGTCTTTAAAAAAAGGGATCTTTTCGATTACACCCTGATAGGTGCCCCTATGCTCAACGCCGGAACTTGGATGGGCAGTAAGCCCCTTGATGTGAGTTTCGTACAGAACGCTGAAACGCAGCGGATAGTTAAGCGGCAGATCCCCCTGCCAGTCAAAGTCGTCGTTAATTGCAATACAGCGGGGCTGATCGTGCATGTCATCCCTGCGTGAAAATGACAGATCCATTGCCGGATCCGAAGGGTCATAACCAAGGCAGGCTGCCATGTCCCAGCCTTTAATACTTGTTAATGCTTTTGCATAGGGATCGATCAAGGTTTTATGGGGGTTATAACGCAGCCCTTTTTCCGGAGCGTAAGGGCCGTTTACCCTGTATAGATAACAGGCCCCTTCGGTAAGGCCGGGTACAAAACAGTGCCAGATATCGCCGCTTTTATTTTTTTGTTTGTCAAGTTTTATTTCTTTGTAAGGGCTGTCCTTTTCTGCATTTTCAAAAAGGATAAGGCTAACTTCTTCTGCATGCCGTGAAAAAACAGAAAAGTTTACGCCTTTTTCAGTAACGACCGCTCCCAGCGGAAGGGCTTTTCCGGTTTCAATCACATAGTCGGCAGGCATGTAACAAGTTTAACACAGGCTGGAAAGCTGGACAAGGCTGGGGTTAAACTGCACGAAGCAATTCCCGCGGACGTGAGCCTTGAGCAGGCCCAACGACGCCGCGCTGTTCCATTTCTTCTACAAGGCGTGCTGCACGGTTATAGCCGATTTTTAGGCGGCGCTGGATAAAACTTGCGCTTGCCCTGCCCTGTGTTTTTACAACATCCAATGCCTTGTCGTACAGCGGATCATCCCCTTCGGTAAATGACGCTGCGCCTGTTTCTTCGCTATCTTCGTCGTAGAACATTTCATCATCAATGTATTCCGGTTCGCCCAGGGTTTTTACATATTCAACGACATTTTCCACTTCTTCTTCGGAAATAAAAGCGCCCTGCATACGGATGGGGAAGGGATCGGTAGCTCCGGTATAGAGCATATCACCCTTGCCTAAAAGTTTTTCCGCCCCCACCATGTCTATGATAATACGGCTGTCCATTTTGCTGGCTACCATAAAGGCAATGCGGCTGGGGATGTTTGCCTTGATAAGGCCGGTAATAACATCAATGGATGGCCGTTGGGTTGCCAGGACAAGATGAATTCCAACTGCGCGGCTCATTGCGGCAAGCCGGGCTACGGTAGATTCAAGTTCTTTGCCGGTGGTTGCCATTAGGTCTGCAAACTCGTCAATAATCACCACAATATAGGGCATATGTTCTGCGGCGATTTTTCGTTCCTTGATCCGTTTATTGTAACTCTTTATGTCGCGGACTCCCATGGAATCGAGGCAGGCATAACGGCGTTCCATTTCGAAGATGCAGTACTGTAATGCCTGGAATGCCCGCTTGGGTTCGGTAATTACCGGCGTTAAAATGTGCGGTATGTCATTGTACAGTTTTAGTTCTACTATTTTTGGATCAATTAAAATAAGCCGGCATTCAGCAGGGGAAAGCTGGTAAAGGATGGAAAGGATCATTGAATTAACGCAGACCGATTTTCCCGAGCCGGTAGCGCCGGCAATAAGGATGTGGGGCATCTGGCAGAGGTCTACGGTAACTGCATCCCCGGTAATGCCTTTTCCCAAAATAACCGGGACACCGTTTTTTTCTTTTTTATTGTTGGAAAGCTCCCCTTCTATAATTTCCCTGAACGAAACAATATTCCGTTTTCTATTGGGTACTTCTATACCCACCGCATGTTTGCCGGGAATGGGCGCAACAATACGGACGCTGGATGCGGCAAGGCGCAGGGCAATGTTATCCTGTAAATTTACGATTTTGGAAAGTTTTACCCCGGGTGCGGGGAGAATTTCGAACATGGTAATGACAGGGCCTTTCCTGATCCCTGTTATTTCCGCCTGGATACCGAATTCGCTTAAGGTTTCCTGAAGCACCTGCCCCTGTTTATGTGATTCTTCGTCCACAATCCAATACTGGCCGTCGGGATATTCCTTAAGTATGTCCGCTACCGGCACCGAATAGGCGCCTTTATGTTTACTTAGTTTTTTTTTTGCCGGTTGTTCAGTGTTTAAAACAGGATCGGGATCAGAAAAATCTACTTCCTCGAAAGACGCTTCGCCGCTTTCAAAATGTCCGAACTGAACCTGTTCCAATTCATTAAAATCGTTTTTTTCCACCTGTACATTCGCTTCCGGCAGTTCCTCATTATCATCTTCCCATTCTGGCTCTACTTCGAGGGCAGGTTCCCACTCCGTAACTTCTTCGTTGATTTCTTCTTTGTCCAACTGTGAGTATGGGGAAAATGCGGAATCGTCAAGGACAAGGACTTCTTCCTCTTCGGTAATATCGGAAAGGACGGTGTCTTCTTCGCTGTCTACAATTTCTTCACCGTTTACTTCCCTTAATGCGACGGGGCTTTTAAGGGGCTCCCAGTCGGGAAGCTTGTACGGTTCATCGGAAGCCCTGGCTGCTTTGGCCTGAGGTTCGGAAGGGGCAACCGTCTCGTCGGCTTTCCTGGGCATGACAGCCGCTGCTGCCGGAACGGCTGCTTTTTGCGCTGTTTGAACAGTTGTGCCGGTATGTGCCGCCGGCTTTTTGCCCGGTATGGTTACGGTTTTTGTTTTTATAGTTTTTACTGCCGGGCTTTTTTTCCTGTTAAACAGATAGTTTTTTAGAAGCAGCAAACCTAAACATTCCAAAATGGCAATGGTGATAACCAGGAGGTTAAGCCCACCCTGGCCAATATTGTTCAGAAAGAGGTGTTTTTGCCTGAGTGTTTCAAAATCCCTTATCAAGGAAAAACCCAGTGCCAGGGTTAGAAAAGGGACAATCGATGCAGAAAGGAGGAAAATCCTGCCGGGCTTCCAGGCCGGATCAAAAAGGAAAGCGGCGGCCAAAAAGAGGTAAAGCGGGATAATAAAGGCAAACATCCCATAAGCGCCGGACAAGAAGCCGCCGGGACCGCTGTTGATAAATGTCCAGCCGAACAGGGAAGCCCCAATGGACAGGGCAAGCAGAATCCCCGCCAAAATGCAGGTAATCGCCCCCAAAAAGGACATCAAGCGCACCGGGCTTATGCCCAGTTCCGCTGAATTGTTTTTTTGTTGGATTTGAACCGGTTTTTCAGACAAAACTCCCCTCCAAAGGCCTGGTTTGTTTAAAGGTATATTACAATTATCGGCATATTGGGGTTGGGATTTAGGTAAACCCCAATGTGCCGCTGAGCCTGGTATACAAAATTCCTGCAATATATAAAGCAAAGGGGTAGGCAAGTGCCCTGGTGATCGCGCCTGTAGAACCCGAAAAAACAGCCTCCCAGTACCAAACCTCCATATTTCTTATTGTTGGTTTGGTACTGGGCATTTATGGATCAATATCACTTTTATTCGCAGGTCTGCTTTTTTCGGAGAATTCCAGATGCGCTCGCCAAGGCACTTGCCTACCCCTTTCCAAAAATACTGCAAGAAATGGTATACCAGGCTCAGCGGCACATTGCCGTTTACATCCATCCAGAAAACCTCAACATAACGAAATGAACGCCTTAGAAAAAAACCTTAAGTTGCCTCTGAGCTTCCCATACAATTTGCAATGTTAAGCCTGGCAGGAGAGGGTGTGCGCGGTGGTAAACCCATGTGGAATTCCCCGCCACAGACAGACCAGCAGGAAATAGAACTATTAAATGAAATAAAGCCCAGTACCAAACCAACAAAAAAAAGATATGGAGGTTTGGTACTGGGAGGCTGTCTTGGCGGACTCTACACGGGGTGAACCAGTGCGCACAGCCTCTCCTGTCTGGTATTAGGATTCTGGTTTGTATGGGAAGCTCAGCGGCAAATTGCGGTTTATTTAAATATACTATTCACCACATCATGCATGGACATGCCGTAATACAGATAACCGTATGCGGCGGCGGCGGCTGTAACCTGTTTGCCGTAGTTTCTTGTTTCTGCAACGGTGATTGTTTCCAGGAAAATGTCTTCCGGCAAAGACGGATCGGCACGGCGGAGGCGGCTGACGCGGCCGGGGCCGTAGTTGTATGCCAGGAGCGCCAGCAGAGGGCTGCCCATGCTGGTGGTCAGGTCTTTCAGGTAAAACGCCCCCATGTGGGCATTTATTTCCGGGTTGGTCAGGTCTATGGCACCGTCTGCGGCATAGTCAGGGCCGCCCCGGTTTTTTATTGTTGCCGCTACTGCCCTGCCTGTGGCAGGCATGATCTGGGCCAGCCCGATTGCCCCTGCATGGGATGCAATGGCAGGTGTAAAGGCGCTTTCTGTCCTGATAAGCCCATAAAATAACGAAGGATGAATGCCGTTTTCCCGTGCATTCCTTTCGATAAGTTCCGTAAATGGTTTGGGGTAGTACAGTTCCAGATCGGCCCTTTCCATTACATAATCTTCCCGGCGCATAAACATCCCTGTTATCTGGATCGATTCCAGATAGCGCTCGGAAGAAGCAAATGTCCCTGCCAGGGTCCGCAGTTCTGCCTTGGTATATCTGGCGGCATTTTCCCGCACATAGGCCATGGCATATGAAGAAGCGCCGTACTCAAAAAATTTTACATAAAACTCAAGCTCGTCCCCGCGGGGAAAATAATCCCTTCTGGAACCCTGGCCTTGCCTGCTTACCGGCACAACGGTTTTTCCCAAATGGGAAGCGGCCAGGGCACGGTAATAAAATGAAGCGCTTCCTTCTTCATAGGCTTTGGTGTAATAATCCCTGGCGCTTAAACTGCCCCTTGGCAGATACCCAAGCGATACGGCCCGTCCGACAAGGTATGCGTATCTGGCGATAATCGATCCGTCTTTTCCACTGCGGATGGAAGCATAAACATCCGCCATATCTCCCCATTTTTTCTGGCCGACAAGATAAACGGACAGCCTGTCCAGGATATCGTAAAATTCCCTGTCATTGTGCCAGCTGCCCGCATAATTTCTGATCAATGCCGGCACGGTATCGGGTTTTTCGGTTAATGCTGAATTAAGTATGTACCAGATGCAGGCGTCTTTTTGTACCGGATCCTGCGTCAGGGCCAAGGCGCGTGTAAAAAAATCCCGCGCTTCCCCATGTTTCCCCTGCTGGCGTTTGATCCTCCCCACATAAAACAGAAGGGTATACCGCATGTTATTTAATTCGGCTTCGTTAAATGCCACAGCATCAGATTGCCTGGATATCCCCTGATTTACCGGGCTGTTTTTTCCTGTCCGAATTGCGCTTTCCCAATCGGAAAAGAATGTAATTCCCCTGTCCCGGCTGCCGGCAATATAGCAGCGTCCCAGATCGCCAAGCATGGTAGTATGGCGGAAAAACAGGGTAAGCTGTGAATTCCGGACCCTGTCAAAGTGAAGCAGCGCTTCCGTATAGTTCCTTGCCGAAGCGGCGATCCTTCCTGCGGCGGCAGTTTTTTCTGCATTGGGCAGTGAATATTCACGCAGTGCGAGCAGCTCTTCGTAAGCCCAGCGGTAGGCGTCGTTTACTTCAGTGTTAAGCAGGAATTGCGGCAGCTCTTTAAGTGTTATAAGCCCGGGCTTTTCCTGTTTTATCGCTGCTAACAGCGAAAAAGCATCGTTCCATGCACGCAATTCTTCCGCTGTTTTTTGCGAAGCGGTACTTGGGG
>Ga0082212_10012748_pt1 | contig 10572 bp, 10 predicted proteins | sample TergutNt197P3_FD_71548 | JGI IMG/M metagenome (GOLD analysis project Ga0082212, IMG submission 71548) | Neocapritermes taracua P3 segment gut microbial communities from Petit-Saut dam, French Guiana - Nt197 P3 | ecosystem: Host-associated > Arthropoda: Insects > Digestive system > Gut ...
GTGAGATACACGTGTATTTACTGCCTTCGTTTGTATCAGTGAAAATAGTGAATGAGAAACTCAACTGAAACAGTAAATTTTCTATTCCTATTCGCAAATTGCCAGATTCAAACGAGAAACTCAGCTGAAACAGTAAATTTTCTATTCCTATTCGCAAATTGCCCGATTCAAATGAGAAACTCAACTGAAACAGTAAATTTTCTATTCCTATTCGCAAATTGCCCGATTCAAACGAGAAACTCAACTGAAACAGTAAATTTTCTATTCCTATTCGCAAATTGCCCGATTCAAATGAGAAACTCAACTGAAACAGTAAATTTTCTATTCCTATTCACAAATTGCTCGATTCAAAATTCGGTCGCGACGCCGCACATCATGACGCTTATCGTGGTTTTTTTGCATCAATGGAAACACGAACACCAGAGTTGTTGGCACGGATCGAACAGACGAATGAACTTGCAGCAAAGATTTTGGAACATGCCAAACAACCTGATTCAACGATTTCACAGAACATGGTCGAGTTTGTCCAACTGCGTGGTTTTCTAGTTGACATGCGTTATGCGGAAAATCAGGAAGCGGAAGAAGCCACGTTTGTCAAACTCATGGACTTTGTCGAGAAATCTCAAGAGGAGGAACTCTGGGTGAAATTCCTAAACGAAATCGGATTTGACAGCATCAGGAACTATACGCACTTTCCGCCACAAAAAGTTGAGAAATATCGTGCTCGTTTTGCCGAAAGATTCCAGATTCCAAGAAGATGATAACCATGCACAAAAACATTCTGCCCATACTTTACATCTTGTCATTGTTACTGACGATGAGTACCAACGCATTTGCACAAGGCAATACGACTCCATCATCAAAATGGAACCACGACGCGGTGCCATCTTTTCGTGAACCAGTCAGGAAAACGGCGAACATAGCTTTTCAGCCGTATTTTCCGTCGAAAGATGCTTTGTCAAAAAACACCGTCACGGTCGATCAGAAATACCGGGAAGACTCGGTCAAATTGCTTTCCGTTTTTTTGAAAGCTGATGCCGTGCCGAATGGTCTGGCTTCACAACTCTTGCCTTTCAAGAATAACCCAAGTCAACCCGTGATTGCCCAGCCCGACCTGATGACCGGAAAATCCGAACCATGTGACGACGGTTTCATTGCATGTTGGAATGACAACGTTTGCAGTTTTTTTTATATCGACACGGAAAAATCCGTCGTGCTTGGCGTCAAATACAATCCTGACTCCCATTTTCCGCCGGAAATCGAGTACGAACTAATATGGAGATACATGAACGAATCTTACCGCATGGCGTTTGATATTGAGCCTTTCTTTCTCCAGGAAAAAGTTTATTCCCGTAATCCGCTTGAAGTCAGTGCTTATTACAAACGCCCTATTATGGACGACGAGCGGAATAAAATGAGTGCATGGGGTTTGTCGGGAAATTTTTCAGTCTATTCGGATAACAAGCAAACGGTGTTTTTCCGATGTGAGAAAAATCTTTCGGCCAATGTATCAGGTTCCGGACTTTCCCGTTTTTCATCCGACGTTATGATGGCCAATCTCCTGCCTGTCACGGCGGAACGCCTTGCAGATGAAGGCCAGACCGTCCAAACTCCGGCTTCCCCGCCACCGCTTCCGGCAACAGGAACACCGGAAGAGATCACGAAGATGGTCACGGAGCATGAAGAGCGAATCAAGGCTGTTGAAAAAATGGCTGCCGATATGGTGACTAACGAAACTGGACGTGTCAATGGGACAGCAAACGACCTCACATAATCACCAGTGTACCACCGACGAATCCAAGTGATGTAGTTTTTGTGCCACCATTTTTGTTGCGATTATTTAAGTCGTTTAATAGCAATGACTTGCGATACTGCTGTGCCTTTGTGTGAGATATTTTATGTAGGAAAAAACGATCATTTGCTCCCATTGACAGTATAACATATTCACTGGACAATATTTCACATGCATTTTCCAAGAATGTACAATGCGGAAGTTGCGCAAAAAATGGGAAACTTCAATTGCGTTTTGTTAATGTTAGGCTTTTGCCAGAAAGTGATCAGACAAATCAGAGCCGCGACGGTTACGGAACGGTCAAAGCGGGACAGAGTCCCCACCACTTCGACCGCTCGTTTACACTCGCGGCTCTGATTTCACTTTGCACTTCCTACGGCAAATCCCAAACTCGTGCCGTGTTGTTATCACCGTTCGTCACAGCTTTCTTGCCGTCCTTCGAGAAGCTGAAAAATAGTTGTCCTTCCAACAGTTGCAGTTCTTTTCCCGATTCCGCATCAAAAATCCGGAAGGTGTTCCCTGTCTCACTGCTTTCGACGGCCATCTTCCGACCGTCCTGTGAAAAGGCGGCGGGGAAATTTTCCAACGTTCGCAATTCCTTGCCAAAAGTCGCACTACCTGATTCGACGTCCCAAACCCGGACGATGCCTGCCTCATTTCCCGGAGGTTTTTCCCGCACGAACTGAAATGGCGATACAAACGGACGCAGGTTGATTCCACGCAATGATGGCAGCGGTCAGAGTGGTACCGAGCTTCATTCCACTCCGTCCGCTTGTTGACACTCGCGGCTCTGATTCGGCACCACTACCTCGTTTCGTTCCATTCCGGCGGTTGTTCCATCATCGGGTCGTTCATCGGGTTCATCGGGTCGTCCTTCGGTTTCCCGGACGATTTGGAATACATCATAACGATGGCCACGACGGTTCCAATCAGGAAAAAACCGCCGCCAAAGATCGTTAAGAAAAGCGGGACAAAGTAGATGTCAAACCAGTGATTGATCTTCGCCGAATCGGGACGATCCCGGTCATAGAGAATTTCCACCTTGTCGCCGACGGAGTACATCGACGGATTCGAGCTTGTGGTGGAATAGTATTTGCGTTGCTGCCCCTGATGATCCGTAAATTCGACGATGGGACTAAACGTAATACCACCGTCCCTGTCACGCTTTTCGACGATTTCGATGACCGTCCCGTCTGCGTGTCCGGCGGATTGAACAAAACGGCTGGTGCTTTGCCACCACACCACTCCGCCGGCGAGGCAAGCAATTCCCAGCAGGGCAAACGTGAGTCCTATGGCCACGCCGCAGCCTTTGGGAAGCGGTATGGAATTCCTGGAATGAGACGAGAAACGCATGGATGAAGATCGGTGTCTCATGGTAAAATTCCTGTTTTCTCTTGTTGAACGGTTGAAAGCAAACAAAATGACGGCATCGTTATTATAGGTTTTTATCATTCGTTTGGCAAGTCAGGCGAATCTTCGTGTCCCCACTTCCTGCCTTTCATGTTTCATGACCTATCATCTTGACTTATAGTGTCGGTATTGCCGTTTTGTCTCACCCTTTTCTTAACGGTCACGCCGAAATAGGGGGCGGAGCGCACTGGCGGTCACGGCACAAGGGAGCAAATACGACCCGCAATGCGCCGTCCTACCTCTTCGCGTCACAGGGTGACGCGGCTAACATGACACTCTGCACTTTAATGCCTCCCATATTCCAGCGTTTTCCCTGATGCTTGCGCCCAGATGTACGCTTCCATTGCCCGCAAACGAGGGTCGTCGCCGCTCATCGGTTCGCCGCGACATGGGTTCTCCAGACACCAGTTCATCATATCCTGCAAAAGAGCCGCCCGGCCAAGCTGAACCTGATATTTCGGATAGGTTTGCGGGTGAGTGCCTTCCCCGTCCGGGTGGCACATGTCGCACGAGACGCCGTTTGTGGAACCGAGCAGTTTATCGCTGTGAAAAATCCGCGAGCCTTCCAAAACGAGACGTTCGGTCTCCTGTTTCCAGAGCAACAGATCGGCTTCCGTATAGTTTCCATAGGTGTGTCCGGTCTTTTGCCCGTCATGCAGCACGTCGCTGTTATCGAAATGCGGCTTGATGACATGCGCCGAGCGTTCGGCATCCATCCAGCCGGTGTCCTGCGAGTTACGCCACTGATCGGACGCACCGGGAAATTGTTTCACACTCGAAGGTACGACAGGGACGGTGCGTTGGACAGGTGGCTGCGCAGAAGTCACACGTTGTTGCGCAAAAATATTCTGGATCGTGATGACGGAAATGCCCGTCAGCAGAACCAGAATGAGCGCGATGATTGTGATTGTTGTGTATTTCATGGAATGGGGTTCGTTAATATTGAAATGATGGTTGAAACGATATTGTGGAATGCCAATTGACTGACATTTTGTCTTTGTGAACTTTGTGCTTCCTTTGTGTCCCTTGTGGTTAAAAAAATCGTCTTCTTAACCACAAAGGGCACAAAGTTTTTTCACAAAGGACACAAAGTTGACTAAGGTTTTTCGATGGCGTTGTACGGTAGAAAACACATCAATACGCTCCGAGATTCGGGCTCGGTGGCCTGCTGTCTTTCCCGTTACCGTTCAGGTAGGCGGCGGAAACGAGAATGGGTTTTCGGTTCCAGAGGCCGTAAATTTTATCCACCAGCCCGTCGGCGGAAACGTTGATCCGACCGTTTCCGCAACCGTCCAGCGAGTTAAACGGGTCGGAGCGGTTCATCTGTACGGTCAGTTCCGGCGTTCCCTGCGGCGCATAAGGCCACGGCCAGGCTGTTGACAGCAGACCGTGAAAATGAATATTTCCGATCCTGTTGGTCAGCAACTGGTGTGTGTGCCCGTGAATGACCGTGACATGCGCGAAACGTTTCAAAATCGCCTGCACGTCTTCCGCATCGTCCGTCCAGAAATTCCAATTTTTATACAGCTTGTAAAGCGGCGAGTGCGAAAAGACCACGACCGGATGATCGTTGCCGTAATTCTCCAGGTCTTTTTGCAGCCACGTACGCTGTGCTTCGCCGACGAAAAAGGAACGCTGATTCTGATTGTCCAACCCTGCCACTGTTTGCATTCGTTCCATCGGCGAGAGTTTGCGTTCGGTCCAAAAATCCTCTTCATGCACGCTCATCAGACAGACGAAATGGACGCCTTTGTGATCGAAGCTCCACGTCGGACTGCCGAACAGCGACCGCCATTTTTCGCCCATGTCGTAATACCAGTCATGCTCGCCGACCATGATTTTCAAGGGATATTTCAACTCCTTGAGAATGTCGCAACCGAGCTGAATTTCATCCGGCTGACCGAGCTGCGCGAGATCGCCGCCGTAAAAAACGAAATCCGGCGGCTCCGGCATCGCGTTCACATCCTGCACGGCACGCATCAGCGCATTCGCAAAGCGGTCGTTTTTCGACTTCACATAAAGATGCGAATCCGAAATGTACGCGATATGAAAACCCTGTGCCCTTGCGGCGTCACTGCCGGAGTTCTCCTGACCCAACGCAAAACGGATCGGCTGAAACGTTTGCGTCATGCCGAACATCCCCGCCCCGGCAGCGGCCATTGACGCCGCCGAAGTGACGCGCAGAAACGTCCGCCGGTCGAGATTCCGCAACGACTCATAAACGCTCCGCCGCCGGTTTTCCACCTGCGTCTCGATATTCTCTCTCTCGTATCGGGTACTCATTTTGTTTTTCCTTTCATGAGATTTGTTATTGGTGAAAACGGATTTTTTCTTCTGCTACGGCGCAAAGGTTTTCGCAGATTTATGATGCAGTAAACCTAATTTTCACCTTATTTTTCCTAACTGAACAACCTCAGTAGCATAATGATGTCAAAAAAATAATAAACCTTATTAACCTTATTTCTTCCCCGTTCAAATGAGGTAATGAGGTTGTTCTTGTAGCGCGCCATTCATTGCTACTGAGGTTGTTTTGTTTGGGGAAATAAGGTAAAAATAAGGTTTTGTTTCAGTCACCGCAATCCCGTCATTGCGCTGCGGCAGAAGAAACACGTGCTGCGCTCCATTCCGGCTTTTATTTCTATTCCCTATCCCCTATTCCCTTTAGAAAAATTCCCTATTCCCTTATTTTCGTTACATAAAGCCGAAGTTCAAGGTCGATTGCCCGACCTTTTATTCATACGCGAGGAAGTTTAGGTCATGATCACGGAGCTTTAATTCGTGACGTTCGACCTTGAACCTCCTCGTTTGCGAGTTTTGTTGATCATTCAGGACCTTGCAAGGTCAACGGAAGAACCTTTAGGCTTGTGATTTATACCTTCAAGGTTCTTGCGCAACACTTTGAGGTTCTTCATTGAACGTTTGCGCACGGCTTATTGTACGATTTTTAATTTTTTTTGTATGACAAACAACGCATTTTAACGATTATTCCTCGTGTCGTTACTCCGGCCAGACAATTCTTGACGATTATACCTCATGTTTTGCCGCGCAAATGGATGATTCGGGTGCCGGTACTCCGGCCAAACAACACAGTCTTCACGAAAGCGTTCTGAAAGAACGCCATTTCGATAACCCCCGACTTCAGTCGGGGGTACACTCCTCTAAAAAATCTCTATCGCCCCAACGGGGCGTAACAATCTCTATGTGCCGCCCCGTCGGGGCGGGTTTGTTGTGGCGCGGTCACTACCCCCGACTAAAGTCGGGGGTCACTGCCCCAAATAAATCTCTATCGCCCCAACGGGGCGTAACAAAACCATCGGTGTGCCGCCCCGTCGGGGCGGGTTTGTTGTGGCGCGGTCACTACCCCCGCCTAAAGTCGGGGGTTATCGAAATACTGTCCCGTTGGGACAAAGATTTTAATCGTAACGCTAAAAACAAACCTTATTTTCACCTTATTTTTGCTAACAAAACTACCTCAGTAGCACCGATGCCCCCCTAAATGAATAAACCTTATTACCTCATGCCGGTACTCCGGCCAAACAACACTTCTTCCCCGTTCAAATGAGATAAGGAGGTTTTCTTTTAGCGCGCGAGTCCGTGCTACTGAGGTTGTTTTCTTCATGGAAATGAGGTATAAATGAGGTTGCATTCACGTAAAACCACGCGGGATGCAGCACTACGGTGCTGAAAGAGTATGAAAACAATTCAACAGGAGCCTGCAATCATGTCATCAGAAACAAACACACCGTCCCCATCGGATATCGATATGAACATTCATGGCATGACGCTGAATACGTACTGCATGTTGTTTCATTTCTCTCAATGGTTGATATTCATGTTTTTTCCCTTTGGGCTTGCCGTTCCGATTGTGATGTGGATCATCGCGAAAGACAGAAGGACGCAGCTTGTTCAACATGGAAAGATCATTGTCAATTGGTTGCTAAGCATTTTGATCTACTGGGCGATATGTTTTGGAATTTTCATTCTTGAGTTGGTTGTTGGATTTGGCTATCCGGACGTGAATGTTGTATTTGGCGTTCTCCTGACTTTGCTTGCTTACATTGCCATTATTAGTGGTACGCTGGTGTCATTACTGGCATTGATCTTTCCCATTATCGGAGGGATGCGAGCCAATCAAGGGGTTGCTTGGAAATATCCTCTGAGTATTGCGTTTTTCAAGTGATTTACCCGTCATTGCGCTGCGCTCCATTCCGGCTTTTGTTTCTATCCCCTATTCCCTATCCCCTATCCCCTCGCAACTAAAACTTTTCAAAACTTAACACCTTTCTCTGTGCGACCGGCGTGTTGCGTTCGGGACGTTCGCGTCGGGAAAGCGAGAACTGCTCCTGATACTTTCGTGCGTTTTCCGCCGCAAAACGAACGTCGGTCAACGTGAAGAGAAACGCCACAAGCTGATCGATCTGCCGGTCGGTGAGATTCAACGGCTCGATTCCGCCGTCCAGGAAAAGATTCGGTTCGCCGCCGGCGTTGTAATGATCGACGACGTCCCAGAGCGTTTTCATGGAACCGTCGTGCATGTAAGGCCCGGTGATGCCCGTGTTCAGGAGCATCGGCGTGCGAAACGCTCCGATTTCGTGCGCGTTGTGCGTCACGGTAAACCGGCCAAGCTCGCCGTAATCCGTTGCCAGTGCCAACTCGTCCAGCATTTTATCGGAGGAATCCTGCTGAAGAATTTGTACCGCTTCCCCCGCCAGTTTCCCGAAATCCACATGCGCTGCGAAAACGCCGATGTTGTGAAATTTATTGTCGGTGCCCAGCGGATTGGACGGACTGATCGTGTGACACGCCGTACATCGTCCCTCGCGGTTGAACAGCTTCCAGCCTTCCACCGCATCCGCTGAAATCGCGTTGGTCTCGCCGTTCATGTAACGTCGAAACGGCGAGTCCAGAAAGTTCAGCGTCCTCTCAAACGTCGCAATCGCCCGACCGATGTCCTGAAAATTGACATCACGGCCATAAGCTTCATTGAACATTTTCCGATATTCGGGATCGTCTTTAATCCCGGCAATGATCGTCGCTTCGTCGTCTTCCATTCCCATTTCGACCGGATTGATGATCGGCTGCATCGCCTGATGATCCACCGTCGGGGAACGACCGTCCCAGAACATGGTGTGCAGAAGCGTGACGTTCATGGTTGTCGGCGAGTTCCGCGTGCCAAACTGACCGCCGATTCCCTCCGAAACGGGCTGCTGATCGGTAAACCCGCGCGTCACGTCATGACACGTCGCACAGGAAACCGTGCCGTCCGCCGAGAGCTTCGGTTCAAAATACAGTTTGCGTCCCAGCGTGATCCGCGCGGGCGTGATTTCGTTGTCCTGCGGAATCAAAGCGTTCCAATAGACCGGGTCCACGCCGTTGGGCACGTCATTCTTCGTGCCTGCTTCAGGTCGCAAATTTTCCAGCACACGTTGCTGATACGCCTCAACAGCGGCCCCGTGATTCCCCTGCGGGATTCTTGCGACCGTTTGCGCCATGACAAACACCGACTGTCCCGCTAGCATCAAGAGGACGATCATCGCTCCTCGTCTGATCTTTCGTTGCATTTTTGGTTCTCCATGTATTTCAAAACGATTTTTCCTTACGACTTCTCTTTCTCCCGGCAGTCCCGGCAAATTCCCTGAAACGTGACCGAAAAGTCGCGGATCGTAAACCCTTCCATACTGCGATAAACTCGCTCAAGAGCCTGCTCATCCTCCGGTGAAAACGGGATGTCGGTGATCTCGCCGCACGAAACGCAAATCGCATGATGATGCGGCGAAAGCCACACATCATACCGCGCGGCGGCATCCGGATGATTCACTCGCCGAATGATGCCATGATGGACAAAAGTGTCCAAAATTCGGTAAATACTCGTTCGGGAAATATTCGGATACTTCTTCGTAATGATCTCGTGAATTGTGTCGGCCGTGGGGTGTTCCCGGCTTTCCATGAAATCCATCAGTGCCTGAAAGACCGCACGTCGCTGGACAGTGACCGCCAAGCCAAGCGATTGACACCGCCGACAGAATTTCTGCATCTCCGATTCGTGATCGGAATAAAATGTCATTATTTTCCCCGTGCGTAAATGTGAATAAGTTCCAATTGGTATATTATACCATTTAATAAAACGGTGTCAATCAATATTATGAGAAAAAAAATTGTAATTTTAGAGTATAGCTTTGAATTGATGTAGGGTGAGGCAATTGGGGGGATTGTGGAGAATTCCTTAGTGACCTACGATTATTGACAGTGGGCAGGCAATTACAAAAAAGGTAAAATATACAAAACGGCGAATTAAAATAATGCAAAAATCATTCTTGTCACTTCTCATATTCTTCCTATTTTGTTGTCGATTATCATTTGTCAATAATCGTAGGCCACCAGGGAAGATGTTTTACGAATAAATATCTGCCACGGTAGTACAAAGTTATCAAATTGGCCTTCGAGGTGAAGTGAAAGGTCGCCGATTACAAGTTAGGTGTTTTGTGGTTTGCCCAAAACCTCATTTTTACATCATTTACCCAAACTAAACAACTTCAGTAGCAAGGAGTCGCGCGCTCGAGGATCAACCTCATTGACATCATTTTGCGTCTATCAAATGAGGTAAATTAAATAAAGGTATTTCGTGCTACTGAGGTTTTACTGAGGTTTTTAATGAGTAAAAATGAGGTTTGATTTGCGAATCAGTTTTACTCTTGTTTTCCTGTTGGACGAAGGTTGATTTGCTAACTTTGTAGAAGGTTTTGGAATTTTCTTTCTTGAAGTGGTTATTGGATTTGGCTATCCGGACGTGAATGTTGTATTTGGCATTCTCCTTTGTATACTTGCTTACATTGCCTTTGCCGGATGGGTGCTGGTGTCATTACTGGCATTGATCTTTCCCATTCTCGGAGGGATACGAGCCAATCAAGGTGTTACTTGGAAATATCCTCTGAGCATTACGTTTTTCAAGTGATTCGATTGTCCGCTCCGTCACCGTCGCCGTTCTGAATTTTCCCGCAATCTTACGATAGCGGCTCTGATTGTAAAACCTTCGTGTTCCTTCGCGCCCTTCGTGGTGATAAAAACGGCCAAAAACTGCTCTTGCACGAAAAAATTGCGTGAATATCGTGGCATAATAAACCACGTTCACGGTTACGTAGTGAGCACCACTGCGACGGCAGGAAATAAAGTTCAGAGTTCAGAGTTCAGAGTTTAGAGATCAGAGTAAAAACACCCTGAACTCTGCGTTCTGTACTCTGAACGTCCCTCCTGCTCCAAGAAACCCCGGCGGTCTTTCCCAACCCCCATTCGCCCCTGGTATTGATAATCGCTTCACCGCTCCCAGGCAAGCCGCAGAAAGATTCACCCGCAAAAGCACAATAGGGTAAAAG
>Ga0082212_10012749_pt1 | contig 10572 bp, 9 predicted proteins | sample TergutNt197P3_FD_71548 | JGI IMG/M metagenome (GOLD analysis project Ga0082212, IMG submission 71548) | Neocapritermes taracua P3 segment gut microbial communities from Petit-Saut dam, French Guiana - Nt197 P3 | ecosystem: Host-associated > Arthropoda: Insects > Digestive system > Gut ...
AAAAATTTGCAAAAATCATAAGAACACTAACAACTCATAACTAAAAAAGGCGCAACCCCCCTTTTTGTTAAAATATCATTTACATTCTTTCCGGCATTTCAATTCCAAGCATCCACATACCCGAGCTGAGAATTTCGCTTGTAACCCGCGCCAACGACATTCTGAAATTCCTTTTTAACATATCTTCTTCGCCAAGAATCGAAAAATCGTGATAAAATTGGTTAAACTCTTTTGCAAGGTCATAACAGTAATTGGCTATAAGCGCAGGACTGTAATTAGAAGCTGCCATTTTAATTATTTCGGGATATTTCCTCAGCATTTTTATAAGAGCCACCTCTTTGTCGCCGATAGCAGCATCGTTCAAAAGCTGCACATTTTCAGATATTCCCGACTGTTCGGCTTTACGGAATACCGATTTTATCCGTGCATAAGTATATTGAATAAAAGGAGCTGTATTTCCATTGAAATCAATTGATTCGGCAGGGTTGAACGTCATGTTTTTCTTCGGATCTACTTTCAAAATGAAATATTTGAGCGCCCCCAAACCAATTCTTCTGAATATGTCTTCCTTCTCTTCGTTGCTAAAATCGAAAAGTTTGCCCAACTCCAACGATACTTCTCTGGAAGTCGAAATCATCTCTTCAATAAGATCGTCGGCGTCAACTACGGTTCCTTCCCTCGATTTCATCTTACCCTCAGGCAGTTCAATCATTCCGTATGAAAAATGGAACAATCCCGCACTCCATTTGTAACCTATTTTGTTAAGCAACGCTTTAAGAACTTCGAAATGATAGTTTTGTTCATTGCCAACAACATACAAGTGTTTGTCGAATTTATACGCATTGTACCGTTCAACCGCGGTTCCCAAATCCTGCGTCATATACACCGCCGTTCCGTCAGAGCGAAGAAGGAGCTTCTGGTCAAGTCCGTCAGATGTCATATCTGCCCAAATCGACGAGTCCTCTTTTTGATACAGAATGTTTTTATCGAGCGCATCAATAACTATTTTTTTCCCAAGCATATAAGTTTCCGATTCATAATATATAATATCAAAATCAACGCCGAGCTTTTTATATGTTTCATCAAATCCCGCATATACCCACGAATTCATCTTCTTCCACAAATCGACTACCTCTTTGTCGCCGGCTTCCCAGCGCAAAAGCATTTCCCGCGCCTCTTTCATCAAAGGCGCCATATTTCGGGCGTCAACATCGCTGATTCCCGAATTGACCAACTGAGCTATTTCGGTTTTCAGATTCTGTTCAAACAAAACATAATATTTGCCAACCAGATGATCGCCTTTTATACCGCTCGATTCGGGTGTTTCCCCATTTCCAAACTTTTGCCAAGCAAGCATCGATTTGCAAATATGTATTCCTCTGTCATTTACAATATTGGTTTTAATTACCTTATGACCACAGTTCGACAAAATCCTGTACAAAGAAAATCCAAGCAAATTATTTCTGATATGCCCCAAATGCAGAGGTTTATTGGTGTTGGGCGATGAATACTCGATTACAATTGTTTGTGGATTTTCGGATAAAAAGCTGTTGGCTATATTGCCACTTTCGGCTATTTTACTGAAATTTTCCAACCAATATTTATTGGATATTCCCAAATTCAAAAAGCCTTTCAGAACATTAAAACCGCTGATAATTTCAAAGTTACCCGTAAGATATTCGCCTATTGCAGCCGCTGTTTTTTCGGGCGTCTCTTTCGAATATTTCAACAAAGGAAATACGACTAAAGTAAAATCACCTTTGAAATCTTTTCTTGTTTCGCTAACTGCCGCTAATTCATCCGGAATCTCACTATTATACAGAGACTTAACTGCTTCCTTGATTTTTTCCCTCAGGATATTTTCCATTTCACAAAAATAAGGCTACAAATATAACAGTTTAGAAACTCTTTAAAAATTATTCATAGATTTACCCCAAAAAAGACACATATGATTGTAAGATTTGTAAAAATAGCACACTGATATTAAGCAAAATAATGTTTGGTGCGGTTTTTGTGGTATAAGTTTTAGTTAATAACTTTAAAATGTTTCTCTACTAAACTTTGGAGTGAAGATTTATCGCCTATAAGCGTTACTTTTTCTGTTTTCATTTTGTTAAATGACAGGTCTTTATTAAGACAAATTGTCCAAGTAGGTGGGTTATATTCTATCATGGTAATGGGAGTTTTACATGGTTTTTGACATTTAATATTTTTTTCTACCGAATAAAAAACTGATTCCTTATCCCCATACACCTTAATGCGATGTTCTAAATACGAAGTATCTCCAACAAGATTATTATCACAATATTCGTATGGCTTGCTATTATGGTAGTTAATACTAAGGTAATAATTTATTGAATCTGTATAAGTTGAAATTATTATTTCATATTTTTTATCATTAGCTCTCTTATAATAATAATTGTCAGGCTCATTTATAAACATTGAAATCAACTCTTTGGTAAAATCGGTTAAGACAACATTGTTATTCATATCATTCATGTTGTTCGTTTGACAAGAAGTAAAACTGCAAATTATAAATGCAGCACATAACATTATACCGTTTGCTTTCATTACCATACAAAAGTAGTTTTATATTCTTTTAAATTATTTTTTCTGTCAGATACTGTAATCGTAAGGTCATGGCGGGTTCCTTTTGTTATTCTCTCTTCGTCGAATTGATATATAATAACGTCATTTTTCTGGTCGTATTCAAAAAGAGCCCATTTACCGTCAATAGTCGGCTCATAAGATTTTATGCCCGAAAAATCGTCCCTTATTCTTATCCTTAGTTCTTTTTTGCCGGTAAAATTATTATCGGTCGTAAATCCTATCGGAGTTATTGTCGGCGGTATTGTGTCGATTCCTACGGCAAAATTGCCAAAAACTGTTGGTTGAGCTGTAAGATAGCCGTCTTCCCAAGTGCTGTTCAGCGGACTTCTTCTGTCACCGTCTATGTTCATTATGAGCATTTTCGATTCTTTACCCTGAATTATCACATCGGGTTTGATGGATAAGGTGTAAGCTCTGTGAACAGGATTAAATTTTGTATCTATTTGATGAACGTCCGAAAGCATTCGCCCTGTGCCTGCAACCCGCCTGTACTGAAATCGCAAAGTGTCATACAGTGCGTTGACGGGAATGGTTACCTTTACATCTTCGGCAGTAAATCTGTTTTGCCGGTTATACGGCATTATGGTTCGATTTGAATTATCGTTTTTGACAACTTCCATCGTGCTTTCGGACACCGACTTAACATTAAACGACAGCGTTGATTTATTGCCGTAAACATCGGTTACATAGAAAGTTACTTTGTGAGTTTTGTCGCCGTTGAAATTGAAAATACCTCTGTTAACAACATTACTGTATGTTCGCAGTTTATCGTTCGGCTGAATAAAAGCTTTTTGTACAAGCATCCTGCTTCTGATGTAAGTTTCGTAATCTATATGACTGTTTACAAATCTCGTTTCATCGAACGAAAACTGATTCATAACATATTTATACACCGTTCGGTCGTCAATAACAAGCTCAATTGAATATGCAGCGCACTTGTTGGCGCTATTGTTCAGAAGGTCGTGTGATCTTATTCCGAATCCTGCTTTGCCATTGATAACTATATTATTATCGGTAAGTTGATAATTTCCGTTTCGTCCGGTTACTGCAATTTGTTTTACCGCATTTTTCCCGTTAATGGAAGTTGCATTCGATAACGGATAGATAAAAAGCGTTTCAAGTATGGGCGCAATGTTATCTTCAATTTCGAAACTGAAAAGAAGCGGATTTACCGGCTCTTCAGTGTCCGACTTTCTTATCTCATAATGTAAATGCGGACCGCCCGAACTGCCCGAATTTCCCGAATATGCAATCAAATCGCCCTGCTTGTAAAACAGTTCATTTCTTTGCGGAAACAGATTTACGGCAAAACTCTTTTGCTGATATTGCCTGTTTTTGACATATTTTTCAATTTCGGGATTAAACCTGTCAAGATGCCCGTAAACAGTCGAATATCCGTTTGAATGCATTATGTATAAGGCTTTTCCGTAGCCCGACGGCGAAACGCTTATCCTGTAAACATAGCCATCGGCGGTAGCTCTTACCTCTTTTCCCGTAACGCCCTGCGTTTTTATATCAATGCCCGAATGAAAATGGTCTGCCCTAAGTTCCCCAAAATTTGCCGACAGCAACAGAGGAATATTCAACGGTGGCGTAAAAAGCCTCTGAGCATTCGCAACCTCAAACGAAAAAAAAACAAACAATAAGCTAATGCAAATAAACCTAATCATATATAACAAATTAAAGATTGCAAAGATAATTAATTCAATTATGAATTATAAATCATTATTGTTGTGTTTAAATATAATTGGTATTGTTAGTTAGTTTGTTTGTTATACATTTATGTATATTTGCATTTTGAAAAGTAAGGAGTTAGCAGATCTCAATTTACGAAATTGAGACCTGACGCGACAAGTTTTTCTTTTCTTCTTCCTGTTTTGGAAGCGAGATGGTAAGAATACCGTTTTTGTAGTTGGCGGCAATTTTATTCCTGTCGACATTTTCGGGTATATAGAAACTTCTGCAAAATGATGAATAGTTGAATTCCTGTTTCTTGTATCCGTCTTTCTCTTCGGATGTTTCATGTTTCGACTCGGAAGATATTATAAGAATATCTTCATTGATGTCAATTTTCAGATCTTTTTTGTCCATACAGGGAGCTGCAATATCAAGAATATAGTTTTTTTCGTCTTCTTTGATGTTTACTGCGGGCATTGAATTTGTTTTGCCGGTTAACGTTGGAAAAAAATCATCGTTAAAAAAATCGGGCATGTAAAATGGTCTGTAACTTCTTCTCATAATTGATGGTAACATAGTTTTGTCCTCCTGTTATTTTAAATTAAACATTTTGTTATTTTTAATTACAGAGACTTCAAATTCCGTTCCAATATCGAAATGGTGTCAAAATGACATTTATTTTATTGTTTATTGTGTCAATTTGACATTAAATTAAATATTTTTGTCTTATTAGTTAATTAGAAAAATTTAGCGTAGGTTTGTAAAAGAAATTTCAGGAATGAATATATCGTGGCGAAATATACTGATTACACTGGGAGCGGCACTGTTTCTGACATGTGTGTGGTACTTCAGAAGCATAGTCGTTTATATTCTGGTTTCCGGCGTTTTGTCTATTATGGGGCGTCCTTTGGTCGATTTGTTTTGCAGGATAAAAATCAGAAAATGGACGTTTCCACGACCGCTTAGCGCATTGCTCACTCTTTTTGTTATTTGGTGGATAATAATCACATTCTTTGCAACTTTCATCCCGCTTGTAACCACCCAGCTTAATTACTTTTCTACTATCGACAGCGAAAAGATAGTCCAGCTAATCAAAGCACCGCTCGACAATATTGAACAGTTGCTCTTGACTTTAAACAAGGATATAACCAATCAAATGTCGATTAGGGACTATATTGCGCAAACAGTATCTGAAGTGCTGAATATTAACATGGTGCAGAATTTTTTAGGGACTATTTTCGGAGCGTTGGGGAATTTGATGGTTGCGGCTTTTTCTATCTCATTTATAACATTCTTTTTTCTTAAAGATCAGCGTCTTTTCTTTGAATCGATATTAATGTGGGTTCCCGATAAATTTACCGAGAATGTTTCCAGAGCGCTTCATTCCATTCAAAAACTTTTAACCCGATATTTTATAGGAATTATACTCCAGAGTACCTGCATATTGATACTCATTACCTTAGGTATGACGATTGTGGGAATAGACTTTAAGCAGGCGCTTGTGATGGGAGTTATTCTGGGGATATTGAATGTAATTCCTTACGTTGGTCCGTGGATCGGTTTATTTATTGCGTTGCTTATGGGGGTAGCTTCAAACATTAATATGGATTTTCAGGAAGTTGTTGTTCCGCTTATAACATATATTATATTAGTTGAAATAATTACTCATTTGATAGATAACATTGTATTACAGCCTGTTATATTCTCAAACAGCGTAAAAGCACATCCGCTTGAGATTTTTATAGTCGTTTTGGCATCGGGATTTGCCGCCGGCATACCCGGAATGATATTCGGAATACCTGCCTACACCGTTTTAAGAGTATTTGCCCGCGAGTTTTTCTATAATTTTAAAGCTATTCAGAAAATTACATCAAGTCTTTCGCCTGAGAATATTAGTGGCAATAGTGCCAAAACAAGCGCTGAGGATGAAAGCAATTAAAACCAACGCGAAGTTAATGAAGCGATTATATATACAGGGATAATAAGCGCCAATCCTGCAATTCCGGTAATTGCAAAGACAACAGCAAGAAGAATAAGCATTAAATATCTGCTTTCATTGCCTTTTAGTTTTAAGTTTGAAAATTTTAAAGAGAAAAGATCTAATCTGCTTACCATCAGCAATGAAAGTATAATGGTTATAATAATAATGGCAACAGGACTATTAATTAAAAATGCAATTATTCCGCAATCTGAAAAATTCGAAGCAAAAACCATTGTAATAACCGCAATGGCATTGGCAGGAGTTGCAAGACCTTTGAAATTAGTAGTTTGCGATGAGTCGAGATTAAAAATTGCAAGCCTCAAAGCCGCGCATACCGGCATAACGGACAGGCAGATGATTATTAATAATTGAGAAAACAAACCCACCGAAGAACAGGCGTTTATCATCAATTGATACATTATAATTGCCGGAGCAACCCCAAAACTAACAACATCGGCAAGGCTGTCGAGTTCTTTTCCAACATCTGAATATGCTTTGAGCGCTCTGGCTGAAAAACCATCGAAAAAATCGAATACCATTGCCGCCGCAATAAACCACGACGCCATGAGAACATCCCCATGAGATGCAAATATTATAGCGGCAAAACCGGATGCAAGGTTAAGAGATGTAATAAAGTTAGGGATATGTTTTTTCATTGATAACCTAATTTAACTTTGTCAAACTTCATTACTATATTCCGCTATGTAAAATTTGTCTAATTTCGTTATCAGAAATAGTACTTCTTGCGCCTTTATCGTAAATGGAAAGCAGATATACCTTTTCCTGTTCGGCTTTCAAATAAGTAATCACTCTTGCGCCGCCGCTTTTCCCTTTACCTTTGGAGGCTATGGCAAGGCGGATTTTATAAATGTTATTTCCAAGTGGCGTACCTTTTTCAGGATTTTCTTCTAATTCATGAATGAGTGCCTTAAACTCGCTTTTCAATGAAACATACTTTTTGGCGAGGCGTTTAAATTCGTGGTCGAAATGCGAAACTGTTTTTACGGTATATGACATTTTTATAATTCACTTAACAGTTCTTCAATGGGACGGCTTTCGAGTTTTCCTTCTCTAATCAGTTTTATATCTTTAGCAGTATGTTTGAGGTTGGCAATGATTTCTTCTCGTGAATCGCCGTCATATCCTACTTGTTCAATTTGTACAAAATCAAAGTTTTGCAATAATTCCATCAGAAAATTGTACTTACGCGGCAAAACAGATAATATAATCTGTTGCTTGCGTTTTTGTCTATCTAATACTACTGTACTCATTATTTTAATATTTATATTGATGATGCAAAAATACAAATAATCATGCACAACCGATAAATTTCTTTCAATTTATTAAAATACAAAAGGGCGCATCTCTGCGCCCCTCTCTCTTAATTCTTAATTATTAATTTATTCAAGATGCCACGGCAATGTTGGATATGTACTTGCATCTTGCCAATAGAGTACAGGAAGCGGATAATCCACTCCGCCCCATTTCCAAGGACTTGCATCGCTGCTGCCAAACGCCCAGCCCAGACCTATGTAGGTAGCCTGTGTTTTGGCTTCTGCGGTGGTTATATCTGCGCCGTGTATGCTTGTGCCGTCTTCGCTTGTTTCGGTGTTTTCGCCTATTAGCACCATGCCAAGCCACGCTACATTATTGGCAAGCGCGGCGAGGATTACAACGCCTGCCACGCGCCCGAAATACGTACTTCCGCCTTCGGTACGCAATACAATTGGATTTAGCGCGGCGCAGTTTTCAACTCTGCCGGAGGAACTATTAACATTGCCTGCAACTCCGCCAACATTAAATATGCCATTAACTTCGCCTGTTGCATAGCAGTTGGTCATGCTGCTTTTGTTAACCATGCCTGCCACGCCACCTACATCGCCTTTGCCGCTTACCGAGCTTGTAGAATAGCAGTTAGCCATGCTGCTTTCGTAAAGAAAGCCAGCCACGCCGCCTACATAACCAAAAACGCTTAAAAAACTGCTTAAAAAACTTACCGAGCCTGCAGCGAAGCAGTTTTCAATCCTGCTGTAGTAAACTTCGCCCACCACGCCGCCTAAATGTATATAACGTGAAGTGATAACATCACTTACAAAATCAGTGGCAACGTTAACATTAACATAGCAGTTGATTATATTGCTGCCGTAGTGAATAGCTCCTGCCACTCCGCCTACTGTGCCTGCATAAACTGTTACGTTAATACTGCCGCTTATTTCGCCCTCAACGCCTAAGTTTCGCACAGTGCCGCCGTCAATTGCTCCAAACAGTCCTAAATTAAAAAGGTCGTCGCTGTTAATATACAACTCGCTTACTTTATGATTGTTTCCGTTAAAGTTGCCTTTGAAATAACTTTTTGCACCTATTGGAATCCAACCCTTGCCGTCGTTCCATCCCGCGCCGTAGGCAGAAAGGTCAATATCGTTCATAAGTTTGTAATGTTTATCGTTGTATTTGGTATTGCCATTGTTTACCAATTCGGCTAACAATGCCAACTCTTCCGCCGTATAAATAAGATAAGGGTCGTCGCTTTTGCCTTTACCTGCAAAATTGTCGTCTTTTGCTTCCGATATTTCGAGCGCAAACGGCTCAGAGGTAATGCCGTCTATGGTCAGCGTCAGCGGGTGCGAGCCTGCGGGCGTTGCCGCCGTAATGCCGATGTTTACAATGGTGTTGTCGCCGGTTGTAGCAGTGGTTTCGAGTGAAATACCTGCTACCGAATTGGTATTGTTCAGCGTAATGGTTTCGCCTGCGACAATGTTTTCCGTAGCAACAGCGAATGTTGCCTCGCCTATCTCGCCCGCCGTAAGCTCCTCCTGCTGTTCGCCCACTGTTACCGTTTTTACAGGTTCCGGCTCTGCAGCCGCTTGCTGCGTAACGACTACTTCCACAGGAGTAGTTCCAACAACGGTAAATACAAGTTTTGCGCTTTGCGCCATAGTCGCAGTGTTTTCCGCCGCAGTAATATTTACCGTTGCGTTGCCGTTGCCCGATGTTGCCGACACTGTAAGCCACGTTGCATTTGTGTGTCCGCTGAGCGTCCATGCCTTGTTTGCCGTTACGGTTAAGGGCTTTGTTTCGCCTGCCGCTGTAAAACTCAGCGATGTTGGCGATACGCTTAATTGAGGTTTTACCTCAGGTTCAACGGGTTTCTTTTTGCAACCCGCTATCGCTATGGCGGCTATTGCCGTGATAAGTAGTAGTTTTTTCATTTTTGATTTCAAATTTACTGTAAATTATTGCAAAGTTACATTTTATTAAACAATTATAAAAATAACCTTGAATTTAACTTCGCGTGTTAATTTAACCGATAAATTATTAATTTTACCTGCTAAATAATTCGGCATGTTAGATTTATTAGGAGTTAAAATAGCGGTTGATTTCGACGGAACAATAGTTGAACATGAATATCCGGCGATAGGCAAAGAGAAAATTTTTGCATTTCAGACGCTTAAAAAACTGAGCGAGCAGGGAGCGTGTCTTATATTGTGGACTTACAGACGAGGGAAAGAACTTGATGAGGCTGTTGAATTTTGCCGTAAGAACGGAGTGGAGTTTTATGCGGTAAATAAAAATTATCCCGAAGAGGTATTTGATGAAAATACAAGCCGCAAAATAGACGCCGATATTTTTATTGACGATAAAAACGTAGGAGGATTTCCGGGTTGGGGTGAAATTTGGCATACGATATATCCGTATGAACTGCACGAGTTGGAGGCGCAGAAGCGGCTTTCTCCTCCGATGAAATTTTTTAAACGTCTTTTTTATAAAAAACGAATTTTGAATGACAAACCAACAATGAATATTATTTCTTTTTTCTTATTTCTTCCGCTTGCGTGGAACATATCGTGTTCGGGAAGACCTGCCGGCAATAGTGCGGAAACGATTAAATCCGAGCCTGCAAAAGCAATAGAAGCTCAGGCTCCTGATATTGTGCGTTTTACAAAACCAACAAATAATGCAAACGCAAAACTAAATCAACCAATTGAGGTTGAATTGGAAGCGCTATCGGCAAACAATATGCCCGATTCGGTTAATATATTCTTTGAAAGCAAGCATATTGCAACTATAAAATCGGCGCCGTTGAAATGTACCGTTTCCGGCGATATAATTGCGGCGGTTGGCAGAAAATCGCTTAAAGCGCTTCCATATAAAGACGGGAAACAGCAGAATCCCGTTACTTGTTTTATTACGGTGTTTGCCGACCAAGCTCCTAAAAGATACGGATATAAGGTTATTCGAAGCTATCCTCACGACAGGAACGCATTTACGCAGGGACTCTTTTTCGATAACGGATTTTTATATGA
>Ga0082212_10012750_pt1 | contig 10571 bp, 9 predicted proteins | sample TergutNt197P3_FD_71548 | JGI IMG/M metagenome (GOLD analysis project Ga0082212, IMG submission 71548) | Neocapritermes taracua P3 segment gut microbial communities from Petit-Saut dam, French Guiana - Nt197 P3 | ecosystem: Host-associated > Arthropoda: Insects > Digestive system > Gut ...
CTGGAACTTCGCCTCAATCTTTTCACAGTGATATTTCGTCAATGCCTCCAAAAATTGTGCATGCACCATCTGAACCCCTTCGACCAATGATTCAAGGCTTTGCGAAGTGGCAACCGCTTCCAATGCCCGACCAATGTTGTCCCAAATCGGCAAAAGTTCCCGCATAAAATCTATGTTCGCATACTTCCGCTCCTCCGCCATTTGCCGATTAGCCCGGACACGGTAATTTTCCAAATCCGCCAACGCGCGAAGCGTTCGGTTCTTTGCCTCTTCCAGTTCAAGACGCAGTTGTTCCACTTCCGAAAGCGGCTCTTGCGGCAAATCACCGGCACCCGGTCCCTCCAGGTCGCTGACAAGATCGATATGTTCTCCCGACATACTCCTCCAAAAAAATCGCCTATCAATTTCGAGAGTATTGTACCATACATTCCTGTCATTGTACCCGGTGCCTCATGCAATGAAACACTCTGGGATTTTGACCAGCGTTGCCCCCCAAGAGAGTCCGACTCCAAAGCCGACCAGCATGACCCACTCGTTCGGTTTTAATGCGCCGCTGCGCCACGCATCGACCATTGCAATCGGGATCGTACTCGAGACGGTATTGCCCAAGTGCATCATGTCGTTGAAATAATTCGTTCCATTCAGATTGCACAATTCTTGCAGACGATCCAGCATGTACTTATTCGCTTGATGAAAAATGTACGAGCCGATTTCTTCCCGGCTTTTGCCCGACTTTTGGAGCAGTCCTTCCACCATTGGCGGCACTCTGTCCACGGCAAAGGAAAAAATGCCAGGACCATGCATTTTCAGTTGATTCAAGGAGCGCACGCTTCCTTGTCCGTCGGACTGTTCGATGGCAGTTTCTTCGGACAGCGGCAAGCGGTGTCCGCCGGCAGGAACAATCAGCAAATCGGCACCGCCGCCATCAGTTCCGAACACGAAGGGACCTATCGGCTCCTCTTCCGTTGCTTTTGCGGCAATCAACGTTGCGGCGGCACCGTCGCCGAAGAGCGGTCTGGATGCCCTGTCGTTGACGTTGATATACTTGGAATACGTTTCCGAAGTCAAAAACAGCACTTTCTTTGCCGCTCCTGTTTCAATCAATCCTTTGGCGAGGGAAAGACCGTAAACGTAACCGCTGCATCCGAGGTTGAAATCAAGTGCCCCGCATGCTTTCGGCAGTCCCAGGCGTTCGTGAATGACGCAAGCGGAAGTCGGCAGGAAATAGTCCGGCGATTGTGTGCAAAAGAGTACGAAGTCAATTTCTTCGTGTTCGCAAGAGCCGTTTTCCAAGAGTGCCTCGGCGGCGGCGACTGCCATATCGGTTGCCGTTTCCCCTTCGGCGGCAATTGGTCTGCTTTCGATGCCGAGTTTGCGGACGATCTTCGCTTCTGTCCAGTGGGGAAAATGCTCGACCAGTTCGGCATTTCCCAGCATTCGGCTCGGAAGATAGTACGCAACGCTTTGAATTTCAGCAAATGAACGTGCCATTGCCGTTATTGTACCGTAATTTACCGTTTATGGTCAACCTCACAACAATTCTGATGCGGTTTTGGCATCGACGATGAGATGGGTCCACAGGCGAAGTTTTTCGTTGGCGAGTAACGGAAGCAGAGCGTTTTTCTTTGTTGTGCCGCACTCACCGCAGGGTCCTGCAACCAAGACAATGTATTTATTACTCCGACTCTTTGCAATTTCGACGAGTTCGTCCAATTCAAAAAGCGTTACGGCTCGAACAGGGCAAACGTTTTCCGGTAAAGGACCATGAACGGAATAGGGTCGAAACTGCACATCGCCAATCCAACCGGCATTGAACATCTTCGTTAACACTGCCCGCGAAATGAGACGTTGATCAACCAAATGCGTTAGATATTGTCCCAGTAGTCCATGTTCGTGGTCTGCTGATGCCAACGAAGTAACAATAATGTCAATCTCCTCCCGCTGTTCAAAGGAATAACGAATCGCCGGATTCGCTTTCTGATTTTCGTAATCGCTACTACTGACGACCGTTGCCGAAAACAGGGCAACGAATTTGACATCCATCAATGCCGGATCAAAATAGGAAAAGTACGTTGACGGCGATTTATGCGGTTCGTTCGGCATAAAACCGCCTGAAGAAATTGCATGTAACACAATTGGCGGGACTTCTGCACCGGATCGAATCTTAAAAGCGAGTCGTCGGGCAACGAGCATCGTGGCATAACCCGCTCCCATGCCGAGATGAACCGCCTGTTTTTCAGGATCATCCGGGTATTGTTCCTTTTTTTCCTTCCAGACACGTTCAATGAGTTCCACGATCTGGTCGGCGGCGACGGAAGTTACGTGCTGGGCTGCCGTTTCACCGCTGACATTAACAACGGTTACTTCACCGGGATGTTTATAGAGAGCAAACCGGTTTTCCAGTTTTTTGCGGAGATGATGTTCCGGCGGTGGCTGCAACAGTAGAAAACCACGATGGCAAGCTTCCCAAAACATGGGATAAATCTTTTCACGGGTCAGGTCGGTGCGTCCTTTTACCGTTTGTAGCCATTCGGCAACAGAAGATGCTGCTCCTTTATATTTTTCTCCTGTTTCTGGATCAACTTTGTTTTCAGTATCGGTCTCTTTGGACACGCGTCCCAGTTGCGAAAAATACCGATCACAGACGGCAAAGATGAGTTCGTCCGATTCCTGCGAGGCGTGCCATCGGAGAGAATAACTTTTCGTTTTTTTCGCCATGAAATGAATGTGTTGCGTACAGTTTATGGAATTATTATAACACAATTTCGAGAAAATGGGGGCACATGTCTCATGAAAACTGCAAAGTCAAATTTTTTATGTTGATTTTCAACACGAAAGGACGGCACGCAGACGGAGCCGGGCGACCGGTTAACGGAGCCGCTATTTTTAGATTGCGTTGGGCGCACTCTGCCTCACCGGCGATATTGCCCACTTTTTTGTGTCCTCCGTGGTCTTTTTATATCGCCCGGTATACTGTAAACGGGGACAATTTGGTTGTTTTTGTAGTGTTTTTAACCACCGGTGTTCACGGAGAAAGCACGGAGGACACGGAGATTCACAGCATGTCTCTGTGTACTCCGTGAAACCTCCGTGATCTCAGTGGTTAACAAAAAAGACATTTTCATGCCGTTCGCAGTATAGACTATTATCGAACGGTGCTTTATGGTACAATGTCCTCATTCGTTAAACCATTTTTCGACATTTCCTTATCTCCATGAAACGAACACTCCTTGTCCTCGCTCTGGGATTCATCACTGCCGGTCCGCTTCTTGTTGTTCATGCACAGGATTCCCGAACCGAAGAAAACCTAAAGAATCCCTTCAACAAGTCGTCGCTGACGTTCATCAAAAATCCGGTGCCGCTTGCCGATTCCGTTGCCGCAACCGAAGCCGAAATGAAACCGTACAGCGAAAAAATTCCCGGCACGGATCAAACCTTCAAGATGATTCCTATCAAAGGGGGAACATTCAAGATGGGCAGTCCCGCCAGCGAAAAGAAACGCAAAGCCGATGAAGGACCGCAAATCGAAGTGGAAGTGCAACCCTTCTGGATGGAAGAACATGAAACCACCTGGAAAGAATTCGAGCAGTTCGCCTTGAAATATCTGCGAACCAATCGGAAAACGACGGACGGTCTGACGGACAATGAACGCACTGCGGATGCAATGGCGGCTCCCACCGGTGCGTGGGATATTAATGCCATTAGCCATGACAATGCAGGCAAACCCGGCTACCCCGCAAGCGGTATGTCGATTTACTGCGCCCAAGCCTACTGCAAGTGGCTCACGGCACTTACTGGCAGATACTATCGGCTTCCGACAGAAGCGGAGTGGGAATACGCTTGCCGGGCAGGTTCGACGACGGCGTATTCTTTCGGCGATGACGACGGCGACCTGGAAGAGTATGCGTGGTGGCAACTCAATAGCGAAGGGAAGTCGCAAAAGGTCAAAACGAGAAAACCGAACGCCTGGGGATTGTTCGATATGCACGGAAACGTATCGGAATGGGTGCTCGAACATTATGCCAAAGACACCTACGCTCAACGGAAGCCGGGTACGTTTGCCGCACCAGTAAAATCGCCGGTTACGCAGGTGGGGTCAGGGCAGAAGGATAACCATGTTGCCCGGGGAGGAAATTGCGAAGATGATGAACCGGATGCACTGCGTTCGGCACGTCGGCTGGAATCCACTGAAAAATGGCGGGAGCATGACCCGCAGTATCCAAAAAGTATTTGGTGGATGACGGATGCTCCTTTTGTCGGTTTCCGGGTCATTCGTCCGCTCAATCCGCCGAAAACGGAAGCAGAGGCAAAACCGTATGAACTCGATCCGGCAATCTGGCTTGAATACGCCGAATTGAACACACGGAATTGAGCCGCTACCGCCGTTCGCGTTCCACGACGTTGTCGATGATCTGCTTTGCTTGATCAATGTCTTCATCGAGAGCCGAGGACTGTGTCGCCGGTCCGGGGACACAGTCCCCGGCTCTCTTATTCATCATATCGCTGATCAAAAACCACGCCGCTCCAATGAAACCGTAAAGTGTCGTGAGCATACTCACCAAGAAACCGGCACCGAACTTCTCTGGATCAACATCGGCAAGCATGAGTACACAACCGGTGATCGTTCCCGTGAGTCCGATCAAGATGACGACCGGAGCGGCAATCATTTTCCGGCGTTTTCCCGCTGCCAACCGAAACGCCCACCAACCGGCAACGACAATGACCAAACTCGGAGTGTCAAAGAACCAACGAAACATGCTGAGGAAATAACGCGGTATATTATCGTCAGCAATCGAGGGAAGAACATCGCCTTGCGGATCGGCTGGATTGAACATAAAAGTTGCCTGGCTCATGAGATTGCCGAATTCTTGGGTCGTAATCGGTCCCGCTCGATCCGGTGCTTGTAAGATGATAAAAATAACCACAATCAAACAACGTACCATGAAAAAACCGATGAATGCGATCAGCCAATGCCGAAGGGAGAACCGCCAGAGTCCCGACATCGGCAGCGTCGGCGGTGAAAGGCGAAGACCGATGGGCAGGAACACAAACAGAGAAAGTATCGTGGCGTAGAAAAAACCCAACACACAGACCGCCACTGCAATCCCTACGCGATCTGGATCCAAATCCATCATCACTAGGACGAGTCCGAAGAGCATAACGAGGAGTCCCCAGCCCAAAGTGAATTCTGCAAGTCGCAGAAAAAACCGACCCGATTTCATGGCATCGTCGTCCTGCGGAAAGGTGAATGCAAAGAAGACTTTCATTCCGCGCACGAATTCTTTGCGTCCGAAAAAAAGAGTGTAACCGGCAATGCCCAGCAACACCAACACGAGTGAGTGAATGTCCAAGAACACGGGAAGTTTGTCCAGTCCGCCGAGGATGATGGACAATACGGTCAAAATGGCGAAAAGGAGAAAACCGAGGGAAATCATAGTGGGATGGGGGGGTGAAACTGATTTCAAAAAACAATGGAATTTCGTAAAACTAACCTTATTCTCACCTTATTTTTCTTACGAAACAACCTCAGTAGCAACGATGCTACAAAAAATATAAAACCTCATTACCTTATTTACCCGGTACTCTGTGTTTTTAATGAGGTAATGAGGTTAATTGTCGTGGAGGCTTTTGGCTACTGAGGTGTTTTGTTTAGGAAAATGAGGTAAAAATTAGGTTACATTCTTTGCGAACTTTGCGTCTCCTCTGCGTTCTCTGCGGTTAAATCTTACCGCAAAGGACGCAAAAGGAACTCACCGGCATACTTGCGTATGCCGCTCTTTTTTTCATCGCAAATACTGCAAAATCACCGTCAGACCGACGAGGTTGACGATGGCACCGACGATCAAACCGAACACGATGCCGAGCACCATCGCTTGGAACCGCTCCATCTTGACATACCGGCGAAGCGACAGGGTAATGCCCTGCTCGCCAGCATCGACGATGGTTTCGACGAGATTCGGCAATTCCGGTTGTGTGCGTCGGCAGGTTTCCAGCAGGGCGACCGCTTTCATCCGGTCGCGGACGGCGGCATCCATCTGCGGCGTTGCCGTCGCCAAAGCGGCTTCAACGCCGTAGAGTTCGGGGGTAAGGTCGAGTTGTATGGTTGTTGGTTGCATTTTTGTTATTGGTAGGTTGCCGACCGCCGGGCGGCAACGTGCGGTACTCCGCACTCGAACCATATTCACGTTTCCTGTCGGCTATCGCCGACGCAATCGCCCGGCGGTCGATTGCCTACCTTAATCGGGTTGTCTTTCATGTCAACTTCTCCCGCAAAATTTCCAACGCTTCGTTGTACCGCCGAAAAACGGTCGTTCGACTGTCGCCCGTCAAAGCGGCAACCTCGTCGAAGGTCAGACCGCCCCAAATTCGTGCGACCACGATCTCCCGCTGCTCCATCGGCAATGCGTCGAGCATTGCCAGCAACTCTTCCGACCGCAACGCTGCGTCCGGCGGTGTTTCCAACCAGACCGAGCGTTCCGTTGCCGCCTGCCTTTCGTGATGCTCACGCCGCTTCATCTTTCGGTGCCGGTCAATCGCTTCGTTTCGGACTGCGGTGAACAGCCAAGCGACAGGATTGACCGGCTTGCCTTCCCACGAGGCGCGTTTGACCAATCGCAGGAAGGCTTCCTGCACGACATCTTCTGCGTCGTCGGCGTTCCACTGCTTGGCGTAGAGCACCAGCGTTGCACTGTGCGTGTCGATCAATCGGCAGAGGTCGTCCGGCTTTAGCGGCGTGAAATCTTTCGGCATCGTCTCGGAAACTCCTGCGTTCATTATACATGACGTTCGCCGAGAGGAGATTTTCCAAAAAAATAGAGCAAAGAAGACAATGGTAAATTGTACTATTCTGCTCTGGATTTTTTCCCGAAAAATCGTTATTTTCCCCGCATGCAGGGAATTATTGCGCACATCCAGAATTTGCTCCGACAGGGACGACTCGTCGAACTGATTCTGCCGCTCCTGATCTCCGCAAGCCTCATCATTATCATCGTTCCTGTGCCGGTTTGGCTCATGGACATTTTTATCTCCCTGAACATCTCTCTCGGTGTTGTCATTCTGCTGACAACTCTGTTCGTTGCCAAACCGCTTGATTTCAGCATTTTTCCGTCAGTTTTGCTGGCAACGACGCTGTTTCGGCTCGTGCTGAACATCGCCACGACCCGGCTTATTTTAAGCCAGGCACATGAACTCGGCGAATATGCGGCGGGAGAAGTCATCAAAAACTTTTCTGAATTCGTTGCCGGCGATAACCTCGTCGTCGGGCTAATTATTTTCGTCATCATCTTCATCATTCAATTTGTCGTCATCACCAAAGGTGCCACGCGGGTCGCCGAAGTCGCTGCCCGATTCACCTTGGACGCAATGCCGGGAAAGCAAATGGCAATCGATGCTGACCTAAATGCCGGACAGATTGACGAAAAGGAAGCAAAACGACGACGTGCGGAAATCACCCAGGGTGCCGACTTTTTCGGGGCAATGGACGGTGCCGGTAAGTTCGTGCGCGGCGATGCCATTGCGGGTATCATCATCACGCTCATCAATATCGTTGCTGGTCTCTTTATCGGGATGATGTCGTATGGAATGACGTTCAGTGAGGCGGCGGTTGTTTTCACCAAATTGACGATTGGCGATGGACTCGTAACGCAAATTCCTGCTCTGCTCATTTCGCTTGCCACCGGTTTGCTCGTAACTCGAAGCAGTGAAGATACCAATTTGCCGGAAAAATTTGTCGGACAACTCTTTTCCAACCCTGTCGTGTTGGTGCTGACCGCCACTTTTTTGATGGTGCTCATGCTGACGGACCTACCGCCGATTCCACTCGGTACGATTGCGGCGAGTTCCCTCGGCTTGGCGTTTGTCATGACCCGGCAAAAGAAAAAGCAGCAGCAGACCGAAGAGGCAATGACGGAAGCCGCCGCCAAACATGAGGAACAAAAATCGGAAGACAGCATCGGAAGTTATCTCAAAACCGACCCGATGGAACTGGAAATCGGTATCGGATTGATTCCGCTTGCCGATCCGGGGCGGGGCGGGGATTTGCTCGACCGTATTCACCGTTTGCGGAATGATGTTGCCGCCGAAATTGGAATCATTTTGCCGCGAGTACGAATTCGGGACTCAATGAATCTCGGTGAACTTCACTATCAAATCAAAATTGCCGGTCAGCCGTTTGCGGCGTGGCTGGTCTATCCCGATCTTTTCCTGGCGTTCGATTCAGGAATGGTAACGGAAAAGGTACAGGGATTGGAAACCATCGAACCGGCTTTCGGAACACCCGCCCTGTGGATCGAGGAAAGTGTTCGGGAGCAGGCACAAATTAACGGTTACACCGTTGTCGAGCCGAATGCGGTCATCACCACGCACCTTTTGGAAACGATCCGAAAGCATGCCGACGAAATTTTGACCCGCGATGCCACACAGGCATTGTTGGATGAACTCAAACAAGAGAGTCCGGCAGTCGTGGAAGAGGCGATAAAAGTGTTGCCGCTTGCCCAAGTCCAGCAGGTTTTGCAGCATCTGTTGCGTGAAGAGATTTCGATCAAGCAACTCGGCATCATTTTGGAGGCGTTGGGAGACCACGGCAGACAAACGCAAGACCCGATTCAACTGACGGAACTCGTGCGGCGAAAACTTGCCCGAACAATTTGTACCCGATACAAGGACGAGAACAACGTGTTGAATGCCGTGATGATTGATCCGGCACTGGAAGACCAGATTCGGGCAGGATTTGAACATGGACCCAACGGTTTGTTTGTCCGCATGTCTCCGCATGCGAAAGAGCATCTTTGCAAGAAGATTTTGACGGAAGTGGAAAAATTGACTTCGCAGCACTTCATGCCGGTGCTGGTGGTCAATCCGCAGATTCGATTTGTGTTGAAATACCTGACGAGTTCGACGATACCGAGATTGGTCGTGTTGAGTCAGGCGGAAATCACCCCGGACACGCAGGTCGATATTTTCGGTGTGGTAACGCTGTAATAATGCCTAGCGTAGTAACATCTCGACTCCAATCGTCGGAACAGTACGTTCAATCACAACCTGACGGCGAGGAAAGCAGGCGTGCGACGTTCGGAACTGCAACGGTTCTGCGTTCTGTTGCCGAACGGATTCGAGTTCTGCACTGATCATCTTTTGGAATTCCGAAAGTTCCCGGAACAGGTCGATGTACGTCGGCAAAGCGGCTTTGACTTCCGTTTCGACAAACTCCGCCGCTTGGGAAACGTGCTGTCCGGCTCGTTCGCTCACCTCGGCAGCCTGCTCAATCTTTTCCGCCGCTTTCGTGATTCGCTTCACCACGGCTTCTAATTGCCGCTGAATCGCCGCATCCAGATTTTTGAACTCCGCCGACTCTCCTACCTGCTGTAATGCCGATGAATTCACGCGGAACAGTTCCGCAAGCGACACAGCCGAAGCCCCCACTTGCTGGGACTCCTCGAAAAGTTCGTCAAGTCCCTGACTGTGCAACGTTGTTTGACTTCCTTGCGAAGCGTTCAGCGAAGTCCGAACGACCGGCGATGCCGTTACCGATTCGGCAAACGTTGTTACCGATATTTTCGTCTTTTCCGGTTCGCTTTTTTCCGTAACCGGTTTGGAAGACGCTTGCTCCCGACTTAAAAATTCCGAATAGGACACGCCGAATCGTCCGGCTTCTGGTGTGGTTTCCGGCAGCCAGCGGAGTTTAATCGGAATTCCCGTCTTCGGGTCGGGATAGATTACATCGCCTCGCGGCTTGCTTTCCTTTGTTTGATACGCATACTGGGGTTCTTTGCGGACGAATGGCGGACGACCTTCCAATACAGCCGCTCCATATTCTTGAAGGGATTGTGCGTTCATATCGGATTCGTGGGTATCGGGTTTGACTTTTTCTGTTTCTGCCGTTCGGAGCAGTCCGGCGAACAATCCGAGACGATGCTGAATTTTTTGTAGCAGATGTTTGCGGCGGTACTTCCGTTCTTGCTTGTGAAAATCAGGAACCAGTCTGCGTTGAGGAACAGCCGCAACGCTCGCACTTTCGATCACCGGCTCCGGTTCTTCGGCATCGTCAGGAACGTGAAGTTGCAACCGGTAGAAAGAGAAATCGTTGCGTTCCGGCTCCGATTCCAATTCGGCACTCTCTTCGTCGTCTTCGGGATAAGGAGGTTTATACTCGTTTTCGGGAGCAGAACGAGTCTCAACCGCTTCCGGTTCAGCATCGGTTAGTGTTCCGAATTCCACCGAATCGAATTGATGAAGTTGGAATGTTTTCCTTTTTTGCTCGATAATTTCTTCGATTTGTTCCGGCGAGATGACCGATTCCTGAACGGCAGGAGACACATTATCTGCCGCACTTTCCGATTCAATGTGGTGCAATGTTGCCCAAGCGTCGTTGACCAATGCCCCGTCCACACTTTTTGCCGACCTGTCGGCAGCAAACTGCAACGTGGTGCCGCAAAGTTGATTGATGAGCCGCGGCACACCGTCCGTCAACTGATAAATCCGCCTCTTCGCCTCGTCGGTGAAGAGGGGTGCCGTCGTACTATGGGGCGAATCAATTCGCAGGTCGTCGGTTTGCCGAACGATGTACTGACTCG
>Ga0082212_10012751_pt1 | contig 10570 bp, 2 predicted proteins | sample TergutNt197P3_FD_71548 | JGI IMG/M metagenome (GOLD analysis project Ga0082212, IMG submission 71548) | Neocapritermes taracua P3 segment gut microbial communities from Petit-Saut dam, French Guiana - Nt197 P3 | ecosystem: Host-associated > Arthropoda: Insects > Digestive system > Gut ...
TTTTACATATTACATATTACATTTTACTTATTACCTATCACTTATTACCTATTACTTCTCCTTCAATTCCTCATTGCAAGGCGGAAGCCTTGCGCTCCCGGCGGCTCCCAATTGTGCATTATGAATTATAAATTATGCATTATAAAGTTTCCCCTTGCAATGGGAGGGCGGAAAGGGTAACCTTTTCCCCATCTCAATCGGCGGGTGCCGTTTTGAGACTGGTTCTTTGACCGTCGCGGGGAAGGGATTCCCCGTGACACCTTGCCGCGAAGGTCACACTTCCTTCGCAAAGATGTTTTTGTACGCTTGTGCAAAACATCCATTAGAAAACGACCAAACTTGTGGATAAAGTGCATCACACATTTATTCGCGAGAGTTTTTATGACTGTAAGTGTAGAGTATGGGGTACGTCCTTTTTTTTAGGCGTGCCGCTGAACTACATGCAGTGTTTGCAGTCAGGCATTTGAGCGTGCTTCCGATGGGCATTGCAGGAATCAGAGGTGCGTCTTTCCATGCCCTATCAGGAAAGCCGACCTTAGAAAATAAACGGGCTAACTGAGGGTATGACAATGAACAGGTACACGGGCAACAAATTCCCCTTCATTGAAGGGGTGGATTGCGAAGCAAGACGGGGTAGTTTGAAAAGTGGCGGAGGCCTCCGCGCCTCCGATAACGGCGGCAGGGACGCCGCCGCTACTTTCACACGAAGGATAGCGCATGGCGTCCTAGCCATGCTCGCGCTCATGGGTGCGGCAACGCTTAACGCGGCGACGTATTACGTCAGCGAATACGACGGTAATAATGCCAACGACGGTTTGACATGGGAAACCGCCAAAGAATCCATTCAGTCGGCAATCGACAAGGCTGACACAGGGGATGAAATCTGGGTGGACTTTGGCGATTACTCGCCCATCAACTCCTTCAACAAAAACATCGCCATCCGTAGTATCTGGAGAGGGGCTGCCGTGATTGACGGCAATGAGACAAGATGTTGCGCAACATTGGGGACAGACCTCACGCAGACCAATACCGTCCTTGACGGATTCACCTTGCAAAACGGGAAATGGATTGACGGCGGCGGGGCGTGTGGCGGCACGTTGGTTGGTTGCCAGTTGTGGGATAACCGCGCAATCATGGATGGCGGAGGGGCATACGGCAGTGTGTTGATTGACTGCGACCTGTATAACAATGCCGCTATCCGTAATGGCGGAGGAGTGTGTTGTTGCACGTTATACAATTGCAAGCTGGCGCATAACATGGCATCCGAGGGAGGCGGCTCACATAATAGTGCGTTGAACGAATGTTACTTGTATAAAAATGAAGCCGTTGCTGAAGTGAATGCCCGAGGAGGCGGAGCGTATGGCGGTACGCTAAACAACTGCGTTTTGGAAGGCAACACGGCTAAAGCCTCAGAGGGTAACGCCCAAGGGGGCGGGGCGTGTGATAATATCTTGAACAACTGCTTTTTAGTTCAAAACATCGTCGGCGGCGAGAATTACTGGGGCGAAGCACGCGGTGGTGGGGCGCAGGGCGACATGTTGATTATGAGCAATTGTACGCTTGTGGCTAATATGAGCATATCAAAAGATGGCGTCGCTTATGGCGGCGGAGCGTCTGGCGGAACGTTGTACAACTGCAAGTTGGAGGGGAACTTGTGCGGTTCAAAAACAAGAACCTCTTATGGCGGCGGGGCGCACGGCACCACGTTAAACAACTGCGAGTTGATTGAGAACATTGCCGTGTGTGGCGAGCCGTATGAAAAAGAAAGCAGCATCATTATCACGGAAGGTGGCGCCGTAGGCGGCTCTACGAGTCATTCCGTAGGAGTTGAGGCGGGAGTTGAATGGAAGATATTTAAGGTAGGCGGCAGCTACACATACACCACGGAAAAACATTGGGAATCCAATTGGTCTGTCCAACGTCCTGCTTTCAGCACACTGGTTAACGACAACGAAAGCTGGGGCGGCGGGGCGTATAGCGGCACGCTGAACAACTGCCTACTGTGGGGAAATGCGGCGTGGGGCGGCGGCGGAGTATATCAGGGCGTATTGAACAATTGCACGGTAGTTGAAAATCAGTCACACATAAAAGGCGGCGGCCTTTATGAATGCACTGCGACATATAATGGTGCTGTGAATAACAGTGTCGTTGTGTTTAACACATCAGAAACAGGAAGTTCTGCGCAACAAAACACATTTGATTCACCAGCAAATTTCTCTCATATAGATGCAGACCCGTTTTTCGTGGACATGGCAAACGGGAATTTCCGATTACAAGCGAATTCGCCGTGCATTAACACGGGGAACAATGCTTATGTCACGTGGAGGAGTCTCGATCTTGACGGCAATCCGCGTGTCTTTAACGGAAACGTGGACATTGGTGCGTATGAGTATCAGGTTGCTCCCGATGTGTGGCATGTCGATCTGACATGCCCAGACGACTCGGGAGATGGCAAGAGCAGAGAGACCGCGAAAAAAAATATTCAGGCGGCAGTGAATGCGGCGGCACCGCATGACACGATACTCGTGTGGCAAGGGACGTATTCTCCCTTTTCGACAGATAACAAAACCATCACCATACGTAGCGTCAACGGCGCATCTATGACCTTCATTAATGGCGGCGGCACGAACCGCTGTGCGACACTCGGCACAGTGCCGGGAGATGTCAGCACGACACTCACGGGGTTCACCCTGTGCAACGGCAGGGCACCGCAAGGCGGGGGGGGGTGGGGAGGCACGTTGAATGATTGTATGCTGGTGAACAACACGGCTATCGCCACCAATATATACGTATCTTTCAACCTCCCACCTCCCAATCCCCAATTTCCCTTACACCCTTTGGGTTCCTTGGGTTCGGCAGACGATGCAGATGGCGGCGGGGCGGCTTACAGTACGCTGAACAATTGCACTCTGGCGGATAACAGAGCAGAAAGCACAAGTAGAATTTACAAGTGGTCTGGACTTACATTCTCATTCTCATACGGAAACGTACATGGAGGCGGTGCTTATTACTGCACGCTGAACAATTGCATGCTGGCAAACAACCAGATAATCTCCCACGGTGATGGAAACGCGGATGGCGGCGGGGCGGCTCACAGCACGCTGAACGACTGCACGTTGACAGGGAATAGGGCGGAACCCTCTGATAGCGGCGGGATTGCATACGGTGGCGGGGCTTTTTACTGTGAATTGGACCGTTGCAAACTGATAGGCAACCGGGCATATAACACTCATAACTCAGAGAAGTCAAGCGTGCTCGGCCGTGGCGGCGGGGCGCATCAAGGCACGTTGCGAAACTGCCTGGTGGTAGGGAACCGAAGCGAGCGCGGCGGCGGAGTAAACAGCGCTACATTAATCAACTGTACGGTGGCGAACAACCGCACAACCCGTTGGTTAGATGGAGACAAAGCAGGCCGTATGGGGGGCGGGACATATAACTGCGCGGTAGTGAACAGCATCGTCTCACATAATCGGAGGTGGAATAGCACTGCCGATGGCAGTGGTAGTGATGGAACTTCGGATAATGACTTGAACAGTACCGCCTTCCCCAATTCCACCACAACAGGCGCGAGTTTTGTAAACCTCGGGACATATGCAACTGCCGCCAGCGGCGACTACCACCTGACGTCCGGCTCGACAACTTGCATCGACAAGGGAAACAATGCGTATAGCGGCGACTTTGGCAATCTTGACCTTGACGGGAATAGGCGCATCGTTAATGGCGGGTTTAGCCTGACGGTAGACATCGGGGCGTATGAGTACAATTCGTCTCCCCCCGCCTACACGGTTTCCTACAGCGGCAACGGCGCGGATGGCGGCTCTATGGCAAACTCCAGCCACACCTACGACACGATGGCGAACCTGACATCGAACGAATTCACAAAGTCAGGTCATGCCTTCGCAGGTTGGTCGACGACCGCAAACGGCGTGGTCGAATACAGTGATGGGCAGATTGTCCTTAACCTATCTTCGACACACGGCGCGACTGTCCCGCTCTATGCGCAGTGGACACCCGTCTCCGAGACGCAGACCACACCCGTGCCTGTGCCGTATGCGTGGCTGGACACGCATTACGGCGTGAACGGCGGGGATTACGAGGCGGCCGCGAACGGCAAAGACCCGAATAACGGGTACTACGTCTGGGAGTTGTACGTCATCGGTTTCGAGAACCCGTCCGACCCGAACAACCGATTCACGGCGCGAATCGAAATGGACGACAACAAGCCCGTCGTGACGTGGGACCCGCACCTCCGTGACGGGACGCGCGCGTACACGCTCTTCGGGCGGGAGACGCTCGACGCAGGGGAATGGACACCCGTTGACCCGAGCGACATACCCGAAGGGATGCGGTTCTTCAAGGTGCGCGTGGGGATGCCGTAGGGGCGGTTCGCGAACCGCCCCTACGGAATATCCAATATCCAACACAGGGGACCCCGTTGGCGCGACCGCGGCCAATGGGGCATGAGAATATCCAATGTCCAAGTGCCGGGAGCGCAAGGCTTCCGCCTTGCAATTGGGGAATTAAAAAGAAAGTAATAGGTGATAAGTAATAGGTAATAGGTGAAAGGTAAAATGTAAAAGGTAAAAGGTGATAGGTGATAAGTAATAAGTGATAGCGGTTTCTGCTTATCAGTAACCTATTACCTATCACTTATCACCTCTAACCTATCACCTCTTTCTATGCGGCTACGGCTTGACGGTGATGCGGCCGGAGGGGGAGACGGCGCGGAGTTCGGGGTCGTACATTCCGCTGGCGGTGACGGGGGGGTGGACGTAGTCGCCGGGGGTGACGGCGCGGATGGCGTAGTGGAAAGAGGCCTTGCCGGAAAACGCGTCGGCGAAGAAGAGCATACGGTCGTCGCGGGCCTCGCGGGAGAGGACGGGTTCGTGGACGTCCTTGAGCCATTCGACGGTCATGCTGGTCTTGAGGTTGGGGTTCTCGATTTCCCAGCCTGCGGGCAGGAGGGCTTCGATGACGAGGTGGCTGCGCGTCGCGCCGAGGGTGTCCACCGTGACGCGCGCGATCACGAGGTCGCCTTGGCGGAGGTCGGTGGCCTTCAGCGGTTTGCCGAAGATGTCGAGGTAGTCCTGCCCGATGCTCAGGCCTTGCTGCTTGGGCGGTTCGGGTTCGTTGGCGACGCCTTCGAATCGCGTCAGGAGGAAGGCTTTGCCGGGGCCGTCGTTGCGGACTTCGAGGGTGCCCGCCGCCGCGCCGGGGCCGAATGTGTAGGAGACGTCGTTCGTGGGACCGAAGGCGAGGGTCTGGCCGTTGCACAGCACGGTGCCGCTGAAGGGCTTTTCCGTGTCGGGGAACTGGCTCATGAGTTTCCCGAAGGCGAGGAGCGCGAAGGCGTTGTCTTGCGTGCTGCCGAAATGGCCGTCGCGCTGGCGTGAGCGCAACGCTTGGACCAGTTGGTTGACCATGGGGGTCTCGGCGTCGATCTCCAGCCATGCCATGAGCAGGAGCGCGCAGTCGCGGATGTCGCTGTTGGTCCAGTCGCTGCTTTCGCGGGGGCGCGGCGCGGGCAGCGGGATGGCGTCGAGGATTGCCGTGGCCTTGCGCGGTTCGCCCGCGAGCATCCACGCCGTGGCGAGGTGCGCGCGCGCGGCGGTGTTGAGTTTGGCCGCGTCCTCGGTCAGCGTGGACATCCACCCGTAGTCGGGCTTCTGCGCGAGCGCGAGGATGTGGCAGGTGTAGGCCTTGTCCTGCATATCCTGTTGCCATTGCGTGGCGCGGTCGCGGTTTGAGCCGAATGTGCGTTGCAGCCACGCCACGGCGGGGTCAAGGGTGGCGGCGGGGACGGTGAAGCCCGCCTTCTGCGCCTCCAGCAGGAAGTGGATGGCGTAGCGCGAGGCGGCGGCATCCGCGGGGAGGCTGGAGAGCGGCCATGACGCGAAGCCACCGCCGTTGTAGTGCAGCACCTGCATGGAGGCGATGCGGCTGATGGCCGCGTCAACCAGCGCGGCGGGGTCGCCCTGCACCTTCGCGGCGGGCGGCAGGCGGTCGACCCACTGCTGCGCGTAGAGGAGCGGGAACGCGCCGGACGTGGTCTGCTCTAGGCAGCCGTAAGGATAATGCACGACGTACTCCAGCGCGCGCCCCATCTGGACGGAGGCGAACGCGGAGAGGGCGCCCGACGCGGCGCAGGATTCGGGTATCCAGTCTTTCGGCGCGTGGAGCGTGAGGCGTTCGTTGGGCGGCACGGTGGCGGGCGTTGTGACGACCTGCAGGCCGCCCGCCGGGCGCACGGCCAGTTCGATGGTCTCGCGGTACACTATGTTCGCGGCGGTGGCCTCGATGGTGCAGTGCGCCTTGCCGGGTGTGCGGTCGGCTTGCCACTGCGCCTCCAGCCGGGCGGACTGCCCTGCGCGTAGGGTGATGCGCTGCTCGGCGGGCGTGACGCGGAGCGGGCCGTCCGCGCTCAGGCGCACGGTCACGTCCATGTCGTTGGTGCTTGTGTTGTGGAGCGGGATGGCGGAGGTGCAGGTGTCGCCCGTCGCAAGGAAACGCGGCAACGCGGGCTGCACGACAAGGTCGCGTTTGACCTCGACGCTCGCGGTGCCGCGCCCGGCCTGCGCGGCGGTGTAGGCGACGGCCATGAGGCGTAGCGCACCCGTGAACTCCGGCACGTTCAGCACGGCGGTCGCCTCGCCGTTCGCATCGAGCGGCACGTCGGCCTGCCAGAGCGCGACCGGCTTGAAGCGCCGCGCCTGAATGGGGTTGAGGCGGCGGCGGAGCGCGGAGGCCTCGCCATCGCCGCCCGGCGACGGCGTTGACTCCAGCGCGTCGTCCATCAGCGGCATGAGGTTGCCGTACAGGTCATACAGGCTGATGCCGAGTTGGCGTTGGCGTTGCCAGTACGCGAGCGGGTCGGGGGTGCGGAACGCGGTGAGCATACAGATCCCTTCGTCCACGGCCATGACCGTGACCCTGCCGCCGACAGGCGCGCCCGCCGCGTCCCGCACACGGATGTGCGCGCGCAACGGCGACTGCGGCTCGATGCGCGCGGGCGCGGTGATCGCCACGTCCAGGCGGTGCTTGGGGCGTTCGACGGTGAGCGGCACTGTGCCGACCGCACGGTGCGCGCGCCATGTCGATTCCGCCACGGCCGGGCGGATGACCATGACCGTGGCATACGCGTTGGGCGCGAAGGCCTCTTCAACGGGGATGTCAATCTCGAGGGTGTTCTGCTCGAGCGTGAGGCGGCGGGTCGTCAGCACGGCCTCTTGCCCGATGGTCAGCAGGGCCTCGCCCGTGATGGGCGAGCGGATGAGCAGACGCGCGGTCTCGCCCGGCTGGTAGGCGCCCTTGCGCTCCCATTCCAACTCGACGGCATCGGGACTCTCGCGGCTCCATTCGCCCCAATAGCCGTCGTTCGCCCCGGCGTAGAAGGTGATGCTCGCGGAGGCGCCGGAGTCGGGGTGCGTCGCGGAAAGGAGGTACTGCCCAGCGGTGTCAACCGCGAAGGGCCACCACGCCGTGCCCTTGCCCGCCGAGGCGGTCACCGTGTCCTTGCGGATTTCAGTCTCCTGCCGCTCGGAGACCCACTCGTACCTGCCGTTCGCATTGCGCCGCAGGGCCGACACCCATGCGACGCGCGAGAGTTGCAGGGTCAGGGGTGTCGGGGTGGGGGTGACGCTCTCATCCGACAGGAGGACGGCGACATCCACGTGCTGCGTCTGCGCAAGGCGCAACGTCCCTTGCCACGAGGGGCGTAGCCCCACATAGAAAGGATAGACGTCCAGGCGGCGCGACGCGTATGCGGTGACGGCGCGCCCGTTGGGTTCGCTGACGGTCGCGCTCACGACCGCGCCGATTGCGGCGGGCGGCTTCGCGTTCTTAATCGTCTCAAGCGCGAGCGTCCACGCGCCCTTCTCGTCCAGCGTCCCCTTGCCCGCCTCGCGGGTGACGGTCGGGAACGACTTCTGGGCATCCCCGAAAATCCAGCCCTTCCATTTCTCCGGCGCGAACGGCATCTCGCGGTAGGTCACGGTGGCGGTCACGGGGAGGTTCGCGGCCTCCCGCCCGAACAGGAAATCCGCTTTCACGGTGGCCTCGATTTTCTCACCTGCCGGGACAGGCGAGGTCGGCATCTCGACTTGCACGCGGATTTGCGGCGGCACAAACTCCTCGACCGCGACGGCCGCCCTGCCGAGCAGCGTGTCCGTGCCGGGCATCCGCAACTCAATCGAATACGTGCCGGTGGACGCATAGTCCGGCAAGGGGATTTCGTTCGTCACCGAGCCGAACGCATCCAGCATGACCGCCTTCTCGCAGAGCGTCTTGCCGTTGGGGCGGGCGACGTGGAGCATCGCGAGGAACGGCTGCGGCGCGCGCAGTTGCGAATCGCGTACCAGTGACTGGACAAAGATGGTCTCCCCCGGGCGGTAGATTCCGCGCTCCGTGAACACGGCCGCGTCGAACTGCCCCGCCTCCAGATAAGGCGCACCGGAGGTCGGGCCCGCGACGGGGACGCGCTGCCGCGCAAAGTCGATGTAGGAGAGGTCGTCATCCTTTTGCGCGATGATCGCCAGCGGGTCGCCCGCGCATTTCTCAGGGTTCCACTGCAACCGCGCAAGCCCCTGCGCGTCCGTGTTCCCGAACGCCATGGTCTCGTTGCGGTCGGAAATCAGCGTGACGCGCACATCTGCGGCGGCCTGCGCCGTGGAGAGGGCGTTGACCCACACCACCGCGCTCGTGCCAGACACCTTCGCCGCGACGCCCAGATCCGTCACGACAATCATGCGCGAGTCGGCCACGCCGGAATCGCCCCAGACGGTCAGGCGGTAAATGCCGCGCGGGGGGCGGCGCGTGGAGAGTTTCGCCAGTTCCACAGTACCCGCGCCGATACCGTCCGCGTTCACGCGCACGGCAAGGTTGGTCATCTTCTCACCGATGCCCGTCAAGTCCAATCGGTCATAGATTTTTCCGGTCTCCTCCATGACGAACGGGAAGAGGTTGTTGCTCGCGACAGGTTCCAAGGAGGCGTGGAAGGCCTTCATGCCCGCCGTCCGCACGGGAACCTGCAACGTGCCGTGCGGGGCAAGGTAACGGTGCCGATCGAGGTGGTCGATTTCAATCGCGCTGCCCTGCGGAGGGATTTTGATGGATCGCTTTGCCGTCTTGGGCAGGGTGCTCCCGTTTTGCGCGGGCAGCCCCTCCTTGAGCGTGACCTCATAAACCCCGTTCGGCTTGAAGTCCCCCCTCAGCTCAATTCCGCTGCCCCCCCACCAGTCGTCGTATGCGCTGACGGTCATCTCGACAGGGGGCGTGACCTCGACGAAAGACCGGGCTTCCTTCGCGTCGGGAATCTGCGAGAGGCGGATGCGTATCCGGGGCTTTTCAAAGGCGGGGTAGTCCGCCTCCATGCCGCGCAAGACGAGGTTCATTTTGAGGTCGATCGCCCCCGCCTGTTTTTCTGCGGCGAGGTGACTCTCCCCGACCGCCGGAAGCCCCCCTTGGAGCGTGTAGTTCAGCACGTCATCCACCACAGGCGCCGTCACGATGACCACCTGATTGGGCGCCGGATGGTTGTCGATGGTGTACTCGATGTCCTCCTGCTTGCGCGTCGCGAGGGAGAAGAATTTCGGCAACTGCTGGATGTCCGGCGCGGCGTTGAAACGGAGGCGGATTTGGAACCGCCGTTCGGGGTCAACGTTGCTCGCCTCAATCTCGCGCAACCGCAGTGGCTCCTTGATGACCGACGCGGGCGCCGCCGCGCTTGCCGCAGGGCGCGTTTCAGGCTCCTCGGTTTTCCGCTCCCGCGAGGACGCGATCCGCCAAAGCCCTGCGGCATTGACGAGCAGAAAAACGAGCGCAAGCGCAAACCATTTCCAGTTTCCGCTTGATAAAATTGGACGGGCAGGTGTTGTCATGATGTGATCCTTATGCGAGCTGAAAAAAATACAAGTGTACACGAACCGCCCCAAATTTTCAAGCCGGAAAAAGTGAAAGGTTAGGTGATAGGTGATAGGTGATAAGTAATAGGTAATATGTAAAAGGTAATATGTGATAGGTAAAAGGTGATAGGTAATATGTGATAGGTAATAAGTAAAAGGTAATAGGTAATCCCCTATGTCCTCTTTGTCCCCTATGTCCCCCACCGTAGTCCCGGCGTCCTGTAGTCCCGTAGTCCCCCTCCCCACCCGCCCATCCCCAATTGCAAGGCGGAAGCCTTGCGCTCCCGGCACTTGGACATTGGATATTCCGTAGGGGCGGTTCGCGAACCGCCCCTACGGCATCCCCACGCGCACCTTGAAGAAGCGCATCCCCTCGGGAATATCGTTCGGGTCAACGGGTGTCCACTCCCCTGCGTCGAGCGCCTCCCGCCCGAAGAGCGTGTACGCGCGCGTCCCGTCACGGAGGTGCGGGTCCCACGTCACGACGGGCTTGTTGTCGTCCATCTCGATCCGCGCCGTGAAGCGGTTGTCCGGGTCGGACGGGTTCTCGAAACCGATGACGTACAACTCCCAGACGTAGTACCCGTTATTCGGGTCTTTGCCGTTCGCGGCCGCCTCGTAGTCCCCGCCGTTCACGCCGTAATGCGTGTCCAGCCACGCATACGGCACAG
>Ga0082212_10012752_pt1 | contig 10570 bp, 10 predicted proteins | sample TergutNt197P3_FD_71548 | JGI IMG/M metagenome (GOLD analysis project Ga0082212, IMG submission 71548) | Neocapritermes taracua P3 segment gut microbial communities from Petit-Saut dam, French Guiana - Nt197 P3 | ecosystem: Host-associated > Arthropoda: Insects > Digestive system > Gut ...
GTGCGGCAAGAGGGGGCCCCAATCCTCCCGAACCGGTGATGCCGTTCAGAACCACATCCGCCCCGAGTCCCGCGACGACACTCGCGGCTGCAGGTCCAGAGACCAACTCCTGATCTCCGGTCAACGCCAACTCGGAGTCCGGCGCGCTAGTGCCCACCATCGGCACCCGAAACTCGCGGGCCTGCCGTTCCAGCAGCCCAAGATTCCCGCCCCCGGCAGCCAGACCAACCACCTGGAACTGGTCGGGATGCCTGCGGATTATCTCCAGCGCCTGGGTGCCAATGGACCCAGTGGAGCCCAGAATGGCGACGGTACGCACTTGTGAGATTGCCCTTATGAACTGGGGCTACTCAACGCCGAGCAAGACCTCAACTGCTCGGGCCAGGAACGCGTCAACTGGCCCCTCGGCATAGCCACCCCGTCCAATAGTGGTGCGGAAAATGGCGCCCCGGATGTCGGCCGCGCTGAGTGGCCCTTGTTGGTCGAAGTATTTGCTCAAGCGGTCGCACAGTGCATCGACATCGTCAATGTTATAGCCGGGCGTGCCCTTGTCCGCCCGCGCGAACCGTTGCTTCGCGGGCCGGGCGAGCCGGGGGTACAGCGTTTTCGCGCGTTCCGCCAATGCCACCATCCAGGCGTCGGTTCCGAACTTGGTGATGTAATCGGCACGATGACGCGCCACGAACGCCGAGGCCAGTCGATCCAGCGCGGCATCCACCTCATGGCTGTCATATCCGCCGCGTACTAAGTCAAAGGCCTGCGCCTGAACGTCGTCCGCGCCGAACCGGCTCGCGTTGACGCCCTCATAAATGGATCGCGCCTGGTGGAAATACTGGTCTACCTCTTGCCGGTCATATCCGGTCCGGAAAATCGGTACAGTTCTGAACAACGGTTCGGCCACAGCCAAAACTTAACACTTTTTCATTCAATAGGGCTCCTGCGCGGCCAATTGCCCACATGCGCCGTCGATATCCGAACCCCTGGTATCCCGAATAGTGGTTGGAATCCCGACGGCGCGGAGCCGTTCCACAAACTCGGCCATCACCGGCTTGCTACTCGCCGTCCAGATGGAACCCGGCGTGGGGTTGAGCGGGATCGGGTTGACATGCGCCCAGCCGTGACCTCGGGAATTGAGTTTCCGGGCCAGCAGATCAGCGCGCCACGGTTGGTCGTTCATGTCTTTGACCAGGGCATACTCAATTGAGACGCGCCTTCCGGTGGCCTCGAAGTAGTCGCGGGCCGCGGTGAGCGCCTCGGCAACCGGCCATTTGGTGTTGATCGGGACCAACTCATCGCGCAGATCATCGTCGGGGGCATGTAGTGAAAGCGCGAGTTTCAGCGGCAATCCCTCGGCGGCAAGTTTCTTGATGCCAGGCACTAGCCCGACAGTGGAAACGGTGAGGTTCCGCGCGCTAATTCCGAACCCGGAAGGTTGCGGCGCGATGATGGCCCGAATGGCGATGAGCAAGGCACGGTAGTTGGCGAGCCCCTCCCCCATTCCCATGAACACTAGGTTGCTGAGCCGCGTGGAACCGCCCATCAGTTGGCCGGTCTGAGCCGCGATCATCCCGGTACGCACCTGCTCCAGCATTTCAGCCGCCGAGAGGTTGCGGGTCAGACCCATCTGGCCCGTCGCGCAGAACGGGCAGGCCATCCCGCACCCCACTTGGGTGGACAGGCACAGCGTGGTACGGCTCGGGTAGCGCATGAGCACGGTTTCGATGCGGCATTTATCGGCCAACTCCCACAGGGTTTTCGCGGTGGTGCCGTTGTCGCCTCGCCGCACCATTAGTTCGGTGAGCAGGTTGGGGAACAACGCTTGGTGCAGCGGTTCGCGGGCGGCGGCGGGGATGTCGGTCCACTGCGACGGATCAGTGGTAAGGCGGCCAAAATAGTGCGCTTCCAGTTGCTTCGCCCGGAACTTCGGCTGCCCATTTTCGACGACGATGGCGATCCGTTCCGCAGGGCTTAAGTCAGCAAAGTGAACCGGGGGCTTGCCCCGCCTGGGTGTGTTCAAATCCAACCGAGCGGAAGCGGGCTGATGTGAGGGGCGGACCTGCGGCATTGCTATACCGGGAACGAATATTGCAGCGACAACAACATGATGACATAAACAAAAGGTGCGGAGAAGATAATGGAATCAATGCGGTCCATGATTCCCCCATGGCCGGGGAGAATATTACCCATATCTTTAATGCCCAAATCGCGTTTGATTAGGGATTCGGAAAGATCACCCAGGGTGGAGGTTATGGTGGCCACAACTCCCAATATCAGGCCCAGCCATAATGCCGAGCCAAAGATGTTGTGCCAGAACATATCGAACCAGTGCAGGTTGGTGCCGACGGCGACACTACCCGCCGCGAAGGGCAGGTCTAGTACCAGCCAACTGCCGATTATCGCCACCGCGCAAGTCAAGATAATAGAACCCGCAAAGCCCTCCCAGCTCTTCTTGGGACTTACCGAGGGTGCCATGGGGTGTTTCCCGAAAAGCACTCCGGCAATATAACCGCCGGTGTCATTGGCAACGGATAGTAATACTAAAAGTGCCACTCGCCAATTGCCGTTAGGTTGATTCAAAAGCAGAACAACAAAACTGGCCATTAACGGTAAATAAGCGGCCGAGAATATCGAGGCCAGAACATTCACTGCGGAAATCGGTGTTCGCTCCAAAATCGCCAGAGCGACTTGCCAGACAGTAACCGCGAGAAGCGTCAACACAAATATGACTAGTAGTGCTTCTATGCCACCCAGAAAGGCCGCTATTATCATTGCCACGGTTCCGGCCAACAGCGGCCAAATGGCAATTTCGAGCCCGGCGTTCTCCAATGCAGCCCGCAACTCCCACATGCCGCCGCCGATGATTACCGCAACGAGAACCACAAATGGTTCCGGCCTAAAAGCCAGGGAAACCGCGAGAATCAGAAGTAACCCAACACCGACGATTATGGCGGCGGAGAGGTTACGGCCAGCCCGAGAAGCCTTGGGTGGCTCCTCGGGAGTTACCGCGGTTACCGTTTCAGTCACAACAACTAGACCTCAAGTAACTCGTTTTCCTTGGCGTTCAGCAATTGGTCAACCAATTCGACCCGCTTCTTGGTGAGGGTTTCAATTTCGGCTTGGGCGCTACGCCCCTCATCCTCGCTGATATCGCCATCCTTGATGGCCTTGTCCAAAGTATCCTTGGCCTTGCGGCGGATATTGCGAATGGAGACCCGGCCATCCTCTGCCTTACCCTTGGCGAGTTTCACATATTCCTTGCGGCGCTCCTCAGTGAGCATGGGCAAGTTACAGCGGATGGACACGCCATCATTCCCGGGGTTCACGCCCAAGTCCGAGTTGCGAATCGCCTTTTCAATGGCCGCCATCGCTGACTTGTCAAAAGGTGTGATGAGTACGGTGCGTGCTTCAGGGATATTGAAGGAGGCTAATTGTTGCAGCGGGGTCGGGGCACCATAATAGTCGACCATCAACTTGGAGAACATTCCGGTGTTGGCTCGGCCGGTACGAATGCCCGCGAAATCTTCCTTCGCGACCTCGACCGCCTTATCCATTTTTTCTTCGGCCTCGAAAATGGTGTTTTCGATTAATTCGCTCATTGCGATTCCTTTCTCGGATTGCTGTTATTGTCTAGTTTGTTCTAGTTTATGGGCGTTACCAACTATCTGGGCGTTACCAAGGTTCCGATTTTTGCGCCCTCCAGCGCCCGCGTCACGTTTCCGGCAACCTCTAGGCCGAACACCCGCATCTCCATGTTGTTGTCCCGGCACATGGCCATGGCCGCGGCATCCATCACGGCGAGGTTATCGCGCAGAGCCTGGTCAAAGGTGAGGTGCTGGTACAGGGTGGCGGAGGGATCTTTCCGCGGATCAGCGGAGTACACACCATCTACCCCGTTTTTGCCCATGAGCACTTCATCGCAATGCAATTCCAGGGCCCTTTGTACGGAAACCGTGTCAGTAGAAAAGAAAGGCATACCGGAGCCCGCGCCGAAAATGACCACGCGGCCCTTTTCCAGGTGCCGGATCGCCCGCAGCGGGACGTACGGTTCGGCAACCTGCCCCATGGCGATGGCGGTTTGCACCCGGGTGGCCACCCCGGCTTGCTCTAGGAAATCCTGGAGCGATAAGCAGTTCATTACGGTGCCGAGCATTCCCATGTAATCGGCCCGCGCGCGGTCCATGCCTGCCTCGGACAGTTCGGCGCCGCGGAAAAAGTTACCGCCGCCCACCACAATTGCTACTTGGATACCGTGCTTGACCGCTTGGGCGATCTCGTTGGCCAGCCGATTGACCACAAAGGGGTCGACGCCGACTTGACCGCCGCCAAACGCCTCCCCGGAAAGTTTCAGCAACACCCGGCGGACATCGCCCTTGCCAGCGTGGGCGCCAACCGCGTGGCGCGTGTCCGCGCCGGGGGGATTTCCGCTCATGAAATCACCCTAACAGTTACGGCGGACATTGCTGGAGATTGCCGGGTTCACTTGGCCTTATCCCGCTCGGCCCGCTCCGCTTGGAGCGTCATAAACCGCATCATCTCGTCAACCTTGGCGGGATTGCTCCGGTTCCACTGGTAGATATCGCGGGCGAAATCGGTGATTGGGATGATCCCCGGGTATTTGTCGAGCCCGTCCAGGATTTCCTCGGCCGCGCGTTCCGGCGAGATCGCCTCGGGCGGTGCCGGCATGTGTTCATCGACTATGTAATCCGGCCCCCGCTTGAAAATCTGGGTGTCAACCGCCCCCGGACACACTACCGCGACCCGGATGTTCTGCGCCGCTAACTCATAGCGCAAGGATTCGCTGAAACCCACTATCGCATACTTCGAGGCGCAATAGACCTGGTAGTAGGGTAACGGGGCGATCCCCGCAACTGATCCCACATTGATGATTGTGCCCCCGCCTTGCTGCACCATTACCGGGTAAACGGCGGTAGTGCCATTGATGACACCGCCCAAGTTGGTGTTCATCACGTATTTCCAATCGGCCTCGGTGATCGTTCCAAATGGCTCCTTAAGGGCGACCCCGGCGTTGTTCACCAGGTAATCAATCCGGCGTTGCGCCGCTACCCGCTCGATATAGGCGGTCACGGCTGCGGCATCGCGCACGTCGAGTACCTCAGTGTGGATACGGTCCCCATACGCTGCGAGCTTCTCACCGGCGGCTGCAATGTTGGCGGGCGTCAGGCTGCTCATCCACACCGTCGCGCCGAGCTCTAGCAGTTTCTTGCTCAACCCGAAACCGATGCCCGTGGACGCGCCCGTGATGACCCAGGTGGTTCCGGCGTAGTTGGTGGTCACGTTTGCCAACTTTAGTGTGGGGAGGCGCGCGAAGGCCCGGTGTAGCCCCCACCGAAAGATGGTTAGGGTTACACCGGGCCTTTACTTTGACTTAGCTGCCTACTCTGATTCTGGCGAAATCGGTTACCGTTCCGCCCGCCTTGGCGAGGTGCTTGCCCACCGTGGTCTTGGAATCCTGGGCGAGAGGTTGCTCATCCAGCACGTTCTCCTTGTAGAAACCGTTCATCCGGCCCTCAACGATCTTCGGCAAGGCGGCTTCCGGCTTGCCCTCGGCAATGGAAACCTCGCGTGCGATTTCGGTTTCCTTGGCGACGACGTCGGCGGGGACATCCTCGCGAACCCGCCATGACGGGCTAGCGAACGCGATGTGCTGCGCGATGTCCTTCGCCACGGGAGCGGCGGCGTCGTCGTGCACTACCACCACGCCGAGACTCGGGGGGAGGTCGGGCGAAGTGCGGTGCAGGTAGGTGGTGACCTTGTCGCCGGCAACGCGCTTGACGTTCCCGAGCACGATCCGCTCGCCCATGGTGCCCGCGGACTCGGTGATGAGGTCGTTGACGGTTTGGCCGTCGGCGAGGGGCAAGGCGAGGGCGGTTTCGACATCCGCAGCACCAGCATCGGCCACGGCGCCCAGCACCTGGTTGGCCAGGGTGATGAACTTCTCGTTCTTCACCACAAAGTCGGTCTCGGCGTTCAGCTCAATTACGGTGGCGGCTTGGCCCTCGGGGGCGTCGTCCACGCGGATGGCCACTAGGCCTTCCTTGGCGGTATTGCCCTCGCGCTTGGCGGCCTTGGCCAGCCCGCGCTTGCGGATGATCTCAATGGCGGCCTCGACATCGCCGAGCGCCTCTTCCAACGCTGCCTTGACATCGCCCATGCCAGCGCCGGTGCGCTCGCGCAGGGCCTTGATTGCCTTTACATCTGCCATGGTGTTACTCCTATGCGGTTGCCGGGGAATGGTGGGCGGGGTCGGGGTCCACGATCTGGCCGATTGGCTCGGTCAGGCCATGGGTTTCGTTCTGGATCACAGGCGCGCCGGGATCGAAGGTTTCGGCATTCGGCACCTCGGGCACGGCGGTTCCCACGCCAGCGGCGACGGCGGCAGTGACATCGGCCTGGGCACCGGCGAGCAGTTCCTGCTCCCATTCAGCCAGCGGTTGCGCCTCGGAATCGGACACGGAAACCTTGCCCGCGTGGCGCTCCACCAGGCCCTGCGCTGCGGCATCGGCCACAACGCGCGTCAGCAGCGCGATGGACCGGATGGCGTCGTCGTTGCCGGGAATGGGCCAATCCACATCAGCCGGATCACAGTTGGTGTCGAGAATCGCGACAATCGGGATGCCCAGTTTGTGGGCCTCATCCACCGCGAGGTGCTCCTTGTTAGTATCCACGATCCACACCGCGGACGGCGTTTTGGACATATCGCGAATCCCACCCAGCGTGCGGTCGAGCTTGTCGCGCTCGCGGCGCCGCATGAGCAGCTCTTTCTTGGTGAGACCCGAGGCGGCGACATCGTCGAAATCGAGTTCCTCAAGTTCCTTGAGCCGCTGCAGGCGCTTGGAGACCGTGCCGAAGTTGGTGAGCATGCCGCCCAGCCACCGGTGGTTCACGTACGGCATTCCCACGCGCGCGGCCTGCTCGGCCACGGGGCCTTGGCTCTGCTTCTTGGTGCCTACAAACAAAATGGTCCCGCCATGGGCCACGGTCTCACGCACAAACTCGTACGCGCGATCAATGTAAGTCAGCGTTTGCTGCAGGTCAATGATGTAAATGCCATTGCGGTCAGTCAGAATGAACCGCTTCATTTTGGGGTTCCAACGCCGGGTCTGGTGGCCGAAATGCACACCGGAATCCAGCAGTTGGCGCATGGTCACTACGGCCATGTGCTTCCTTTGCTACTACGTGGGCCCCGCGACATGCGGTTCCCAAATTTGGTTGACGACGGCGAACGGTTGCCCGCCATCCCTGGTGACGCGCCCCACGGGCACCGCCTCACCGGGTTCCGATTTGGCGGACCTTAGCCCTTGGGTAACAATTTCATTACGCCACGCGAAGTCAATTGCCCTGATTTCAGCACAATCGCTGCCGGATAGCCTACCCGAGTTAATCCACAGGTGCCCAATTTGGGGGATCAACCGCGCTACCTGTTGGCATCTTGGTGGCGGGTCGGTGCGTTTCGGCACCAGAATTCCGTGCCATGTCACAGTTTTTCAGCAGTTTGGTTGGCCTCGCCTTGGTTGCGGCGAGCATTGGGAGCGCGCTAGGCGCCGCTCGCGCGGAAAATCTGGCCGCATCTGTTGCGGCAAGCCCGGTTTCGGCCAGCGCTGTTTCAGCGGCCTTCAGTTCGACGACGATGGCGAGCGCCGGGATTTCCCTTGAATACCGCAAGCCCGTGCCGGGCGAGGTGGTGCGCTACTTCGATCCCCCGGCTCAGAACTGGCTGTCGGGCCACCGGGGTATCAAGCTCGCGGGCGTCGAGGGAGAGACGGTGCGGGCCCCCGCATCCGGGGTCGTCACCTTTGCGGGTTCGGTTGCCGGGAAACCAGTGGTGACCATTTTGCATCCCGACGGGTTGAAATCATCCTTTGAGCCGGTAAAGGCGCTGGTCAAGGTGGACGACTGGGTCGAAATCGGCCAAGAGATCGGCCAAATCTCACTCATGCCCAACGAGGAGGGTCCCAACTCCAGCGGCTGCCCAGCCGGAAACGGCACCTGCGTGCACTGGGGCGTGCGCCGAGGTGATGTTTACCTGGATCCCCTGTGGTTACTTGGGTTGGCAGGCCCAATTGTGTTGCTGGAGTAGCCCTATTGCTCCATAAGCGTGACGCTGGCGCCATCACCGGATAGCACTACGCTGCCCATTCCCACCATTACAGTAGGTTTTGAGGTGAGGAACTTGATGAGCCATTGCTCGCCCTCCATCTTGCCCTCGCACCACATCATGGTGGCGGCCAGATTTTCCGCAACCAGGGTTCCGCTGTTCGCCAGGCCAGCGTTTGGTTCAAACTGGTATGGCCCGAACAGGCGGTTACAACCAGCGCTCGCGCTGAGCGTGCCATCGGCGAACTGAATGGTGATCGGATCGGTGAGCGTGACCCCAGCGGGAAGCCCAGTGACCTCGGTGGATTGGTAATTACCAGTCAACTGCATGGCTGGCTGCTCCATTTCAACTAGATGGGCGGCGTGGACAAACGAGATGGGGTTAACCCCTGGGCGCACCAAGTAATCCGCGCCCGTGGGCATCTGGATGGCACCGTTTTCCGCACACCCAGCCAAGAGGACCGTGAGTGCCGCCCCGGCCACTACGGCTTTGAGAATTCGCGATTTGGCCAACATAAACCTAGTGTAGTCCAACTGGTGAGACGGCGCCGGACAGACGAATGTCTGCACTGCTGGCACCCACTTGGAGGTGCAACTCGCCCGGTTCCATCTCGAAGGTTTTGGTGTTCGCGTTCCAGAAACTCAACTCTCGGCGGTCGATCAGTAGCGTCACCGCTGCCGACTCCCCTGATTGGAGCACCACCCGGTCAAACTGGACCAGGGACTTGCGGGGCCGGGGAGTTTCCGTGGGCTGGGCCGGCGCCTTGGGGACCAGGTAAACCTGTACCACCTCCGCGCCGGGCCTTTCCCCGGTATTGGTTAAGGTAAAGGAGACAGTGACACCCTCGGCATTTTCGGTGAGTAGTAGGTCTGAATACTGGAAAGTAGTGTAACTCAGGCCAAAACCGAATTCATGTAAAGGTTCGGAATCGAGATACTGATAAGTGAGTTTGGAATCACTAATATCATAATTACTTAAGGATCCGAACTGCATACTATCCGCATACCACGTTTGCGATAACCGGCCCGAGGGGTTATTGGCGCCGGATAAGGTTTCCCCTATCGCGCTGCCGACTTCTTGCATCCCTTGACTGGTGAATAACACCGCGCGGGCGCGGGCTTCTTGGCGGCCAATCGCATACTGATAACCAGCAATCAAAGTGAGCACAACCTCGGGATTTGCCTGCGCTACTGTTTCAAACAATTCACCCCAACGGGCTGGCAATGCCGTGGTCAAGCGATCCACACATTCCCGGGCCCCGATCAAGGGGTGATTTCCCAGCACGACGACGGCAGCGTCCGCTTGTCCGGCAATATCCGCAGCCCGTTCCAAACCGCTTTCCACCACGTGAATGGTCAACTTCGCCAAGATCTCGTTAAGGGTCTCCACGGCTCCGGGCTCGTATGGTTTCAGGTATTGGTTTTTCCCGGGCCGCGCGGCGCCAGGCGGAAATGCTGGTTCGCCAAAGGCGATTTCCGGATGGAACTGCCCGCCGTCAATGTTCACGGTTCCGGTCAAGGCGATTCCGGCCAAACCATCGGGGTGGGCGTGGAAATCGGACCGGCTATAGACATTGGCTTGGTTAATGAAGAACAATTGCCGGTTAAACCAACTCCACACGGTTTCGGCATCGGTGCGCAGTTCACCGGACTCCGTGGTGGTCAAGTACTTTCCGGTGCTGACATCCTGGAACGCATGGCCATATCCCCAGTCAATGGCCCGGAACACCGACCGCTGTTCTTCCGTGCCGTCATACCGCACCGCGCCGTCGTCAAGTACGCGCAACCAGCCGATATCGGAACGGGAGAATGCCACCAAATCGCAGCCATCGTCGAAACTTACCTCGGCGTTTGGGAAGGCGGCGCGAATCCCGTCGAGCGGGGTAACTTGATATGCCGGAGACCCGGAATACCAATCCCTCTGGTTCTCACCCGCTACGAACCCGATAACCGCGATTTTCTCAGCGTCCTTACCCGTCAACGGCAGCAGCCCATCATTATTGAGTAGCACCACTGCCTCGTTTGAGGCACGTTTTACTAGTTCCGCCGACTCAGCGCTCAACAGCTTTTCGTCCGGAGTGTTCGCATAGGGGTTTTCCCCAAAACCGGGGACCAACCCGAGCCGCAGCATTACCTGGAACTGATTGACCAGGGCGCGTTCAATGTCGGCATCCGCGATAATCCCCAACTCCACGCCTTTGCTGATCGCGGAGATCACCACGTCATTGTCATAAGCCAAAAAGGCATCCAGCCCGGCATCCAATGCCGCTTTTGCGTACCTGGCATAAACCTCCTTGACGTTAACTTCCTGCCCATCCTTACCGCGGAAGGTCTCGCCATCGTCGGACAACTCCCATTTAGCGCGCCAATCGTCATCGTCGATACCCAAATAGCCGAAAGGTCCGTAAAATTCGGGTAGTATTTCAAAGGCCTTGCCGTCGGAGACGAAGTAGCC
>Ga0082212_10012753_pt1 | contig 10569 bp, 9 predicted proteins | sample TergutNt197P3_FD_71548 | JGI IMG/M metagenome (GOLD analysis project Ga0082212, IMG submission 71548) | Neocapritermes taracua P3 segment gut microbial communities from Petit-Saut dam, French Guiana - Nt197 P3 | ecosystem: Host-associated > Arthropoda: Insects > Digestive system > Gut ...
CAGCATATTCAACGGCGTCGGACCAGTCCTCGTGTCCATGATTTATAGCGCTGCAATACCACAAAAAAAACGCCAAGCCTATGGCAAGGGTCAGCGCGATCACGCCACAATGATCTGTTTGCGGATAACCGTTCATGCGACTCTGCGCTTCCTGCAGGCGGCAAGCTTCGGCGCCCGGGGCCAATGAGCCGAACCGTTTGTCATCCATGTATAGGCCTGAACTGCAATTTTCGTCTTGTTCCATACCAAGTGAACTGATCTCAATTCGGTGCATCCAGTATGTCAGCTTTCTTGTAGTAGACAAGTTCTATCCTGTTTCGCATATTTTCAGGAATAGACATTCTTTCAAACGTATTGCCAAAGGAGTCGCTGATCACTTCTTCTCCTTGCCAACCCATTCTCAGCCTGCGGAGAAATATGCCGTCGATGTTCTTATTGTCTTTTTTTATAAATTCATCAAAATGCGGTGCAGGCACAGGGATGGCGCTTTCTGATGCATATGCGCATAAATACCAGCTGTCTCCAAGCAGAATGCTGCCAGCAGGAAAGACTCGCCCTTGCTGCATTGGAAACTCACTGAGTATTTTTATATCAGATAATGTATTCTTCCCTAAATGAAAAAGCGTGTATGGCGAGATTCGCGATTGGTGGGGCGTAAGCATAAAAAAACAAAAAACAAGGATGAACAAGGGGGTCTTGAGCCTGCTCTCCAAGACAATCATGTATATTGCCAAAAAAATAAACACAATGCTCACCAAGAAATACCTCATGTCCACGGAATCCAGGTGTGTCCACAGGAGGCACAGAATGATAAATGGCGTGATTGCTGCGAAGATGAATATTTTGCTCGTTCTGGAGATTGGCCCTTTGAATATGATAAACGAGGCGCATAATATTGCTACACTGTGTACCGGCATGCCCTCTGTATAAAAAAGAATGCAGAGCAGCACCCACAGTCCTGAGGGAACGATCTTGGCGGAGCCTGGCAGTCTGCCAGTGAAGTGTTTGCAGCCAAACATGAGGAGAATGGCTGCCAGGGGCAGATATCTTTCCAAGAGGATGGCCATGCTGCGTTTGAAATTGCTCCATCTGGCAGCCCAGCCGATATCCATGTTCATTGCGAGTTCCCGCAAATAATAATCAGTCGCGGGCGAGCCTGCCAAGAAATAGAGCTGCCCCGCTTTAGCCAGCAGGATGCATGAGGCAAAGCACGCCGCGTACCCAAGCAGTACCTTTGCTGCGGTTCTGGAAAGAAGGCTGGAGCGGATATCGGCGGCGGCAGGATGCAGCAACGGAAGAAAAGGAGCAAAAAATACCGCCTGCTCGCGGAAGAGGAAGCCGACCCCAAGGCACAGGCCCGAAAGACGCTCGTTGCCGTTCAGCATGCACCAGGCGGCCGCCGGCGCGAAGCAGGCCAGGCTGATATCGGTTATCGGTATGCTCAGATGATGGAATACATCTCTTTGCATAAAAAACAGCGCTATAATGCTGAGTCCCCAGAGCCGGTTGCGGGTCACAGCGCTTGTAATGCGATAGAGTAAAACGGCTGTAAGAAGGGTAAAGCCAAGATTCAGGTATACGGCGTTTATTTTTGAAAAATCTTGGCGCAACAAGCCGATGAGGCTGCCGGCCAACATGAAGCCAAGATTGGGATACACGGCCGTTGCTCTCTTGTATGTCTCGGCGCCCGAAACAAGCGCTTCCTCGTATGGGACGGGAGCGTATGGGAAGCGGCCATGCAGCACAAGACTTTGGCCGGTGACAGCATATTCAACGGCGTCGCTCCAATCCTTGTGGCCATGATTTATGGCGCTGCCATACCACATAAAAACCGCTAAGCCTATGGCAAGCATCAGAGTCAGCATACGACTTTGACCTGCCCTCTGCAAAGCGATCCATGTAAACAGTGAGGTGCTTGGCATGCTGAATCTCACATTTGTCAACTGTACGCTTTATTTGGGGGCAAGCATTTTTTCAGGAACAGCCATCTCAATCGATAGTGTTGAGGCGAGTATTTCCATAATTTTTGCGGCGAGATACTCATTGGCAAACGAGTTTACATGGCACCAGTCGTAGTAAACTTCATGCTGTTCAGGGATATAGTCATCGAACACAGTAGTAAAATCTAGTGTCGGCAGGGAGTATTTTGTCCGGATGTCCAAAAACTCATTATACATTTTGAGGGTTTCTACAGCGTCTTTGGCGCTATCGCCGTACCTTTTCTGCAATTGTTCATACGGAATCGGTTTCAGCCGCATCCCAAAGCTACCAGTCAAAGCAAATGGTTGTAATACGCTAATATATTTAATATTAAATCCTTTACACAGTGCATCCATGACCTGCACATTTTTTACAAAATTTTCTGCATATGTTTTGTTTGATGGTGATCCGAAGGTCAAAGGAGGTTTTTTTTCTGAGTCTTGTTTACTAGCTGAAATAATACGATAGACTGCATTTGGAAGGAAAGAAGAGCGCTGCTCTGGACGCCTGGTCAGGCGTTTAAACGTTTGTTGTAGAAAGGGTTCAGTCAATGGATATACGGGATCAACGTTCTCGACTTCGTTTACGCCATGATAGCTGATAACAACATTAGGCGACAGATTGAGCCCGTCCCGCAGGAGTGTTAGGAGTTCCTGGTTACTGCTGTACCCGCTGAGAGCTCCGTTGATAACAGTGCCTTTGATGCCATCGCGCTGCATGCGAATGGCCATATATTCAGTCCAACTCGGGATATTGCTGATGCGTAAACTCTGACTGGTTGACCCGCCGAGAACAAGTATAAAAGGTCTTGGCAGTTGAGATACTGAGAATGAATTAGTATACGCCTCATTAAAAGGAGACACATGAAACACAAACCCGTCTTTCACTATTGAAGTCAGTCCGAAAGATGAACGCACAACAACAAAATTGTTTTGATATGAGACATGCGCTGACTTGAGACGTTGAAAGTAGTCGTTGCCCCATGTATGCCCCAATAGGCTGTCAACGACAGTAAATCTTATGTCGTCAGGTTTGTAGTCTCTGACAGTTTGAAAGAAAAAAGGAAACCGTACACCGTCAGAACGATTGAGCAAGGTGCAAACTCCTTCGATCAGAAGAAGCGGAGCAAGCAAAAAGAAAATTACCAAAGTAACATTAATCACCTTGTTTGCTAGACGATATTCAGGCAAGCGCATATTCGACCTTCCTTCCAAATTCATAACCCTTTGGCTAAAATTCGCGGCGGGGCGAATATAAATCAGGATGGGGCATAAAATCAAGCAGATTCAAAACCGGTTTATGCGACGTCAGCAAGACTGCCGGAAGCATGCGAGAACACTTAGAGCAAAGAGGGGTTCGTCTCCACGCAGTTAAAGACGAAAACACAACGCGCGCCTGACCAGAATGCGCAATATGAATATCATGCCTATCTGCGATAGCGCCAGACCGATCGCCGCGCCGTAGATGCCCCAAAAAGGAACCAGGGCGAGATTGCCGGCCACGTTTACAAGAAAAACGCAGACAACCTGCAACGATTGCCAGCCGGGACAGCCGGTTTGTTGCAGCATACCGGAAAGCGGCACATAGCCGGCGCTGACGGCAACGCCACACAGCAGAATCCCGAAAACCGGCGTCGCCGCCATGTATTCCGCGCCTCTCGGCAAAAACGCCAGGACAGGCTCATAGAGCAAATAGGAGAGCGCGCAGATGGAGGTCATGCTCGCCCATCCAAGCAAACGCGTATGGCGGACCAGGCGGCGCAATTCTTCCAGGTGCTGCGACACCCACAGCCGCGCTATGATCGGGTCGTTGTAGATACGGCCGAGCATGGGAAGCTGGGCCAAACCTTCCGCCAGCAAAGCCACAAAACTGTAAAGACCAACTACCGCATTGGAGGCGAAGCAGCCCAGAATCAGGATATCCACCCGCGTGTTCAGTTCGGCTACAACGCCGACAGCGGAAGCCCGCGCGCCATAACTGCTTACCCTGCGTACCCAGACTGTTAGGGTGCTCAGGGGCATCCGCCATGCCACATGCCGTCGGGCATGCAGGTACAGCCAGCCGGCGGCGCACAGCTCGGCGCACGGCAAAGCGGCCGCAAGGCTCCATGTTGGGCATGCGAACAGGGTGAGCGCAAGGACACTCAGCACCAGCCCGCCATAGCGCGCAAAAGTGCCGAGCGCGTACTGCCTGATTTGATTATGCGCATTAAGGATATTCAGAAAGATCTTGTTGGCGCTGAAAAACAGCAGGCCTGCCGCAGCCAGCGCAAGGGAGCCGGCCAGTTCGGGCGTATGCATGAGAACGGCCAACGCCTCCCGCGCGCCATAGACGGCAAAAGCCGCCAGGCAGGAGCAGAACGCTCCGCAGATCAGGCTTGCCCCGGCCGCGTATTTTCCGTCTTCATTGTCCGCATGAATGGAAACATAGTACAGAGCAGCATATTGCATGCCGAGCACGGCAAGTTGGGAGGCGAAAATGTATACGGCGAAGGTAAGGTTGAAGACCCCGAGGGCCGCGCTGCCGTAACCCATCGCAATGATCAGATTCATGCCGACGCCGCTCAGCGCCAGCATAGCGAAACTGGCCGCCAGCCAGATGCCGTCCGCAGGGCGGCGGCGCCCTTGTTGTCGAACTTCCCGCATAGTATCCGTCGTCTTTATAGAGGCGCGGCATGGCGTCTGCCACGCGAATACATGGAAAATATAGCCAAACAGGCGGTATTTGCCTAATTTTTATTATATGTTTTACATGGTTGCAGTGTCAACCTTCCTGCGTTCGGAAAGTTTCACCTTGGCAATGCTATTACTTGGGCACAACCATTGTTGCTCACGGGCGCCGCCATCGCTGCATTGCTCGCGCCGCGCGCGGCAAGTGCCCGGCAACACTCCAATATGTCTAGAAGTCATTTCACAATTCCCTGATCACTCTTCTGAGAAGAATCATGGAAAATGCGAGATAGACAAAGGCAGTGAACCTTTCATGGCACCGATCCCAGCGTACAATCGTCCGCTTAAATGCATTGAGCCAGGCGAAAAGACGTTCGATTTGCTGAATCGACGATAACAGGTTGATGAAGATGGAAACCTCGCCGGCAAGTCAGCCCAGGCAGCGCCAGTACGCAATATCCAAAATATCATGACGATGATACGCCGACTGCATACGTGACTCCTTGTTTTCAGGAGTCTATAAAAAATCTAGAAACTTGTCAATCTATTGACGACACAATCTAGCATCTTGTAAAGGCACAAACTGCTGGACTTCAAAGATGATATGGTTAATACTTTATGATGTTTTTGTGGGTTATGGCCTACGATCAAAAGGGGAGCGCCATGAAAGTCACCCATTTTTTCTTGTTAATCATGGTAATCACCATCCTGTGTCCTGACCCGGCGCACGCTTATCTTGACCCTGCCACTACCGCTTTCTTGCTGCAGGGATTGGCTGCATGCTGTGTAACCGTTTTAGCATTTTGGAGACGATTGCGAGAAATTTGTAAGAAGATTCTATTGCGTAAGCAGACAGAAGAGACAACGAGCGGTGAACAATGAGGATGTTTCAGGCATACCATCGTGTGCTGTGCCCCATGCGCCAAGTCCATATAGGGGCTTACTAAATGTTTTTCTTCAAATCCTTGCGCGCTTTTTCGGCGCTGTCAGGAGAGAAGGGAAAAAAGATAGTCATCTACAGCGAAGGGCGCAGTTATTGGATAAATTTTAAAGCAGTCATAAAAAGTCTCGTGGAAGATCATGGACAACGGGTCTATTATGTCACTTCATCCGCTGATGATCCGGTTTTGGCTCAGGCCAGCGACAAATTCAGGCCTTTTTACATCGGCCATGAATTTTTCCGTATTCTATTATTCAAAACTCTCGAAGCCGATATTTTCTTGACCACTTTGCCGGATATCGGGACATTTCATCTCAAGCGTCCTCCGGCGGTAAAGGCCTTTGTCTATATTCACCATACGCTGGGCAGCATGAATATGATTTTTTTGCCTGGCGCTTTCGACAGCTACGACGTGGTCATGTGTTCCGGCCCACACCAGGTGCTGGAAGCTAGAGAAATGGAGGCGTTTTACAAAACCAAGCCCAAAGTGCTCATTCCGGCGGGTTATCCGCCGCTTGATGACCTTTTGGAGCGTCTTGAAGCCGCGGACATTGCGCCGAATGAAAAACCGGTGGCGACCATAGCTCCAAGCTGGCAGCCTGAAAACATCATCGATCGGGTGGCCGGGCCGCTTGTAACATCGCTACTGGATGCGGGGTTTATAGTCAAATTGCGACCGCATCCCCGGACGTTGCAATTGGAGTCAAAAAAAATCAAAGCGTTGATAGATACATTCAGATCCGAGAAACACTTCCAGATCGACAACAGCCCCGGCAGCTTTGATTCCTATCTGACCACTGATCTGATGGTGACGGACTGGTCCGGCACCGCCTTCAAATTCGCCTTCGCAATGCTTAAGCCTGTTCTCTTCATAAATACCCCCCCCAAGACCCGTAACCCGGATTATCACTTGTTTGAAAATGTGCCTGCGGAACTCGGTTGGCGAAAAATAGTCGGTTCAGACTTGGCGGAAGAACAGGTGCATTTGGCTGGCGCTACAGGCAGGCGTTTGTTGGATGATTCCGCTTGCAGCGCTCGCCTGAAAGAGTTCCGGCGCGAACAGGTGTTCAATCTCCGCCGAGGTGGGCAGGCAGTAGCTAAAGCCGTCGTAGCGCTTCTGGACAATGCTTGACTATATCAAAATCATTCATCGCGACAGTCTTTTACAGAACAAAATGTATCATAATTTACTTCAAGGCAATTTGTATGTTCCATTTTTCCACGAAAGCACAGACACTTGATGCGTTACGCCCTTTACTGCATTGCTCCATAGTGCCCACAGGATATTTTTTCAACGCTCTGCGCTGGGCTAAAGAGCATGAAGCAGTGCTGCGCGAAATTGAGGGCTGTTTCCCGGAAGGCTTGCTCATCCTGCGTAGCAGCGCGGCTAATGAGGACGCCTATTCGGATTCTATGGCAGGTGTTTATGAAAGTGTTCCCTCTGTGCCCGCCAATGACGCTGCCGCCGTGGCAACGGCTGTGGAACGCGTGATCGGCGCCTATACGCGCCGGAATGGAGAGCTTGCACCCAAAGATCAAGTCCTTGTACAGCCGATGATCGGCAATATCAGCATGGCCGGCGTCGTGTTCACGCAGGATTTGCGCGATGGAGCGCCGTATTATGTCATCAACTACGACGATATCTCCGGCGGTCACGATGCGGTGACCAGCGGCAGCGATCTGACCCGGACCTTGTTGATTCATCGAGGATATGAAAGGCGCTTGCGCTCAAGTCGGTTTTCCCGCCTGCTGGAGGCTGTTCAGGAAATTGAAGATGTGGTGGGTACGCCCGGTCTGGATATTGAATTTGTCGTTACCAAGGACGAAGAGGTGTACGTCGTCCAGGTGCGGCCAATGGTCGTGCGTCGCAACTGGAACAGATCCATAGTTCGCAAGGTGGATCTGGCTCTTGATCAGACACGCGATTTTGTTCGCGGCCATCTCCGTCCTATGCCGGATATCGCGGGAAAACGCAGCTTGTACAGCCTCATGTCCGACTGGAATCCCGTCGAAATGCTGGGGGCGGCGCCGCGGCCTCTGGCGCTCTCGCTGTACAGGCATCTTATTACCGACAGCATATGGGCCGAAGCTAGGGCAAGCATGGGATACCGGAATCTTGCCGGACGCCCGCTCTTGGTTGAATTGAGTGGCCGCCCTTATATCGATGTGCGCGAGAGTTTCAATTCTTTTCTGCCTGCGTCGCTTTCCGCGCCAGTGGCTGAGAGGCTGGTGAACGCCTGGCTGGATCGCCTGGAAGAACACCCTGAACTGCACGACAAGGTGGAATTCGAGGTAGCCCTGACCACGCATGTGCCGGGCTTTGCCCGTCTGTACGGTGCTATTCTGGAGAGTTGGGGTCTCAGCTCGGAGGAGCGCAACGAGTATGAAAACAGTTTGAAGGCTTTGACACTACGGGTTCTTGCCGGGCAAGGCCATCTGCTGTCGGACGAACTGGACAAAACTATCCCCCTGCTGCACATGACGAGCGAACAACCTTCCGACAGCGATATGCATGGTCTGTATCGCGCAAAACAACTGCTGGCATTATGCCGCGAGCACGGCACACGGCCTTTTTCGGTACTCGCCCGCTGTGCTTTTATGTCCGAAGCCATCCTGCGGGCATTGGTGGCTGCGGAAGTCTTGCCCCCGGAACAGGCGCGCGCTTTTCGTTCATCTATCAGTACGGTGCTCACGGAATTTTTGACGGCCATACGCCGGGTATGGAACGGGGAGCTTAGCGAGCAGGACTTTTTCCGTGATTTTGGACATTTGCGTCCAGGAAGCTATGACATTCTTTCTCCCCGCTATGATCAGCGCCAAAATTTTTGGGGAACGCCGCAAAGCGGAGATGCCGGACAAACGACAAATTCCGTCTTTACGCTTTCCAACGATGAACGGCACATGCTGGAGATCTTTCTGCGTTCTGAAGGGTATCCGTGTTCGCCTGAAGACTTGTTCAGCTTTATGCGCCAAGCCATTGTCGGACGTGAGGAAGCGAAATTCCGTTTTACCCGCGCCCTGAGCCAAGCCTTGGAAGAAATCGCCTCGTGGGGCGAAGATCTGGGCCTGAGCCGGGAAGAGCTTTCCTATTTGCGTATAGAGGACTTTTGGCCTCTTCTTTCTTCAAGCCCTTTGGCCCCTTGGGAAGATCTGCTGCGTGGCAGGTCGCGCGCCAATATGGAAAGCCATGCCGTATGCCAGGCTATCCGTTTGCCCTATATAGTCAGCACGCCGGAGGATGTGGATATCGTTCCCCTGTACAAGAGCCGGCCCAATTTCGTTACTGCCGGCGCGGCGCGTGGAAGGGCGCTGTGCCTGACGGGGCGTGAAAACGTGCTGGGTTTGGACTTAAAAGGCACCATTGTTTTTATTGAAAGTGCGGATCCGGGCTTTGACTGGATTTTCGCCCACCCCATCGCGGGATTGGTGACAAAATACGGAGGGGCCAACTCGCATATGGCCATCCGTTGCGCGGAACTGTGGCTGCCCGCTGCCATCGGCTGCGGCGAACAGCTTTATGAGAGCCTCAAGCATTCCCAAGATGTGAGGCTGGATTGTGGGGCGGAGGCTTTGTCTGGCCCTAGAGGTGCGCAATGGTAGTATGGATAATTGGGCTTTCCGGAGCGGGCAAGAGCACGTTAGCGCAAGAGGTCGTCAATCTCGCGCGGCAGCGGATTTCCAATGTGGTGTTGTTAGACGGCGATCTGGTACGCGAGGCGCTGGGTAATGATCTGGGCCATACTATGCTGGATCGCAAAAAAAATGCGGATCGACTGTGCCGCTTGGGCAAACTCCTTGACGATCAGGGTATCCATGTGGTGTGCTCCGTACTTTCACTGTTTCCGGAATCACGGGCATGGAACCGGAAGCGCCTTAGGAACTATTATGAGGTATATATCGCGGCTCCACTGGACAGTCTGGTGCGGCGTGACGGCAAAGGGTTATATAAAAAAGCGTTGGCCGGCGAGATCGAACTGCCCGGCGTGAATATGGATTTTCCTGAGCCGGAGCGTTCTGATTTGGTGATTCCCAACGGCGGCTCTCTAGAGGCGCTGTTGGGGCATGCGCCCGAACTTGTAGAACGGATATGCGTGAGCCATGTCTGATATCTATCCGTATGCGGACGAAAACCGTCTCGCCCAGCCGCATTCCTACATGTATCCACCTCTGCACGGTGTTGCATTTTTTCCCGCCTACAAAGCCTCGCGTTGTGCGGCAATTGATATTCTCCTTGCCGGAGGTATACAGAAAAAATGCGGCCTGCCCCTAGGCGTGGCGCACGTTGCGAAAGAAGCATGCAGCATGTCGGACCATGTAACCCTTATGCCGCCGCTGTCTCTGCGGACCGCCTTGTATGATATGATTGCCGCCATAGAAGAAGGTACTTCTTTGGTTCCACCGCCAATTGATGTGCGGCAGGAGACTCGGGTCCGGACGGCGACTGTCCTCAATGCTCTTTTGAAAGCCGCGCCGGAACAAAACGGTGGAGCGCTAGCTTGGACTGCTTTTTTTCTGGGGCGTTTTGAAATCACAAAGCGGCTTTACACAGAATATGTGCTGCCTTCCCGAAAGGGCAACGGCAAATATGACAGCTACGGGCTGTATATTCGTCTGGCTCTGTTGTTCGGAACCATATGTTTTTGCAAAGAGGATTTGCGCGCTCTTAACGCTTTACTCAAGCTGAATGATTTGCTTTGTTCCATAGCGAAGGTGTTGCGCGGTAAAGAAGCCAGCATGGCTTGTTGCGCCATCATTTTGGAAACTGCCTGTGCAACGAAGCTGTTGCACAGAATACGAGACCGAAATGCGCGTTCTTGACACGGTCGGGATGATCGCTGCGGATACCTCACGCAGTAGAGCGTATATTCAAGCCTTGCTGTTGAACGGTCTGCTCCCTGGATGCATCTTGATGCTGGATGATGAAAAACGCCCAGGAAAAAATGATAAAACTGTTGAAGAAAAAAGTTATGCGGCCCCTTG
>Ga0082212_10012754_pt1 | contig 10568 bp, 4 predicted proteins | sample TergutNt197P3_FD_71548 | JGI IMG/M metagenome (GOLD analysis project Ga0082212, IMG submission 71548) | Neocapritermes taracua P3 segment gut microbial communities from Petit-Saut dam, French Guiana - Nt197 P3 | ecosystem: Host-associated > Arthropoda: Insects > Digestive system > Gut ...
AGGCTAACGGGGATATTTCAGGAGAAGCAAATGCAGGTGTGGGTGGACTTGTGGGTGTTCTAAATGCTCATAGCATTATTGATTCTTGTTATGCTTCAATTAACGTTAAAGGAGATAACTACACAGGCGGACTCATAGGCTTTTGCGGAGACGGCTCTGCCGATGTGAAAAACAGTTATGCAACAGGAAACGTAAAAGCAACAGGAACAAATTCAGGAAATAATTTTGGCGGATTGATGGGATTTTGTGAAAATGCTGTGATAGAAAATTGCTACGCTACCGGCGCCATAGATGGTTATAATAATGTGGGCGGATTGATAGGAAAAACAATAATGGTAACAATAACAAACTGTTATGCCACAGGAGAAGTAAACGGTAACAGCGAAATTGGAGGCTTTATTGGAGATAGCGACATCGGAGACATCTTTACCAACTGCTACTTTGACCAATGGGCAACAGGAAAAAATTACCCAACAGGAACAGGCTCAACAACAGGCATTACCGCTCTCACTACCGTTCAATTTATTAGCGGATTGCCAACGGGATTTAGTTCGGGTACTTGGGGTATCGTAACAAACACTACCTATCCCTATCTGAACTATCAGGAGCGCACTCCACAAAAATTTGACTACGATTTAGAAAATATAAGAGTAGATGGAGTAGCAGTCTCAAGCAGTAGTGTTTTCAACTATTATACATTTGTTACCAAAAATAGCGTTGCTGTTTTTAACGCAGATGTTGCAAGCACTAATCCCGCAGACAGAGGTTATTTACCCGATGGACAAAGTGTTTTGCCATCAAGTGGCGCTACACATGCTATATCCGACGGCAAACACATTGTAATTCAGGGTATGAGTACTGACCATATTGTAAAACCTGCCATTATTGAAATACAGTTTCCGGTAGAGCATTATATACAACTCCTTAACTGCTCTTCGGGTACTATTATTGATGTAATAAGTATGGATAACATAGTACATTGCAATAGAGATTCCATTACCCTTGTAGTGAGTATTTCCACTGTGGGCAACGCAGCTTCAGGAAATGCCAACAACGATATTTTTTACACGTTTACCAACCATGATGCCTATCAAGACACGCTCACTTATAGCGTAACTTGCAACGACACTACCTATTTTGGCATCCTTTACATCACTATTAAAGACTGCCCCGATAATATTGTAACAGACGATTGTACAATACCTTTTGCTCCAATTAGCTTTGATATTAAAGAGCAATGGGCGATGCCCGGCGGCGATTTCAATTCCAATACGGGGCTGTTAGTCGGTGATTTAGATGGAGACGGTTTGCCGGAGATTGTTGTGTATGGTTATTCTGTCAACACGGCTGTGGATTCTCTATTTGTGCTTAATGGACAAACAGGCGCCAAAAAAACACGTATGGGTATTCCCAGCATGTATGCCAGCGGAGGGTGGCATCCCGTGATGACTGCAGTATTAGTGGATGCCGATGGCAACGGTATGGGTGAGATTATTCTGGCTACCAATGACGGAACATTAAGGTCTTTGGAAGCCGATACAACAGGCGGATTTCATTTGGTACAAAAATGGACTACAACCTTTGCATCTCCTTCTGTTGTGGCACTGGCAGACCGCTCTCCGCAACCCATCGTTGCCGATTTTAACGGAGACGGAATACCCGAAGTGGTGGTTTACAATCAAATTTTCAATGCCGCTACCGGCGCCCTACTTGGCGTTACCGAACCGATTACTACCGCTTATTGCGGACACAATCCTTTGCATACATACAATAAAGGTACTAATTTTCAAACTGTTGCAGATATAGACGGAGACGGATTACCCGAAATTGTAGCAGGGGGAAAAGTATATAAAGTGAATATTGACTCAACCGGAACTATTGCCTCCTGTGCTATTCTTTATCAGACAAATATACGTGATGGTTATACCGCAGTAGCAGACATTGATATGGACGGAATCTTAGATGTAGTAGTAGCTCGAAGTACAGGATCACAAAGCATACTCTACGTATGGACGCCCGCAAAAGCAAACAACCCGGACGGCGGACGAATGGACTCCGTTATCGTCTTTACCAATTATGCTCATTCCTATCCTTTTATTGGAGATATTGACGGTGTGGTAGATCCCATTACAGGAAAAAAACACCCCGAAATTTGTATCACTGTACCATTCCTGCCAGTAGCAGGAACACATAGAGGAGACGTAAAAGCCTATAAATATAATTCCACTACGGGTAAATTAAATCTAAAATGGACATTGCAAACTTCCGACGGTTCCGGAGGAACAGGAATTACACTCTTTGACTTCAACAATGACGGTATTTCCGAATTGGTATATAGAGATGAATCCAATTTGCGAATTCTCGATGGCAGGGCTGATAATGTACAGCCTACCGTATATCCGGGAGGAATGTTTATCTGTAATTCGGGTACCGCTTTTGAATATCCTGTTATTGCAGATATGGATGGTAGCGGAAGTGCCAAAATTTGCCTCACTTGCAAAGAAGGCTACGTCCGTGTATATGAAAGCAACAGTGTGCCCTGGGCGCCTACGCGTCCTGTGTGGAATCAGGTAAATTACGAACCTCTTTATATTAATGACAACCTTACCGTGCCTCGATTTCCTTTAACCAAAAACACTCCCTTTAACGGCAAGTATCCTTACAACGGCGCATTGATTCAAGTGCCTATTGTGGACAAAGATTTTGTTCCCGTTATTTTGGCTTCCGATGCTATGGTAACCAATTTTTGGATGGAACAGCACGGTGTAGATTCGGCTTTTGTTTATGTATCTATTCTTAATAATGGCGCAAAAAATACAAGCATGAATCTTCCCGTATCATTGTATATGAACGGCACTTATACTTCACCCGCTTTTAAAACAATACCGGTAGGCGTTATCTTAACCCCTGGAGACTCTATTACATTAAACTTTGGATTAAAACTTAGCGAGTTACCCTCTCATATTTCTGTTCGCGTTCAAGACAATGGAACCACTTTTCCCGTTGTAAGTTATTTAGATTGCGATACCAGCAATAATTATAGGGATTTAGTATTTAATACATTCGATGGTGTTCGTTTACAATTACTTACTTGTTATACAAATGCTACCATTGATGTTTTGTCGCTCGACACCTTACTTCCATGCAACCGCAGTAGTGTAAATATGACGGTAAGCAGTTCTAAAATTGGCAATTTGGCTTCTGTAAATTCTAATAATGATGTCGATTATATGTATGTTAATGTGGGTAGAGATACGTTAGAATATGTGGTAACCTGCAACGATACCGCCTATATAGGCAGAGTATTTATTATCGTAGTACCTTGTCCCGATAACATTGACACCTTAGAGTGTGTTGGCGATGTAGAAAGTTTTAACTGGGCAATTAAAGAAATTCCCATCAATAAAAACGTATTGTTACACAATTACGGTCCCCTGCTTACTGGCGATATTGACGGTGATGGCATTGTGGAAATTGTGGGTTTGCAACCCAAAGTTGGAAATCAAAATGGTTACGACAGCAATGGACTGCGCATTTTCTACGTGGAAAACGGTCAGGTGAAACATAAAAAGGATATTAATTTCAATGGACATACGGTACCCTCACAAGGCGCAAGCGCTATGGTGCGTTACAACGGCATTGGCTATATTATAGTTGCCGGCGTTACCGCCAGCACAACCGATGGAGGCAGACTCTATGCTTACAATATTAACTCGCCCACAAATGCAACACCGATTTGGGTTTCTAACGCTCCTATATTTCCGGGATCAACCCCCACAGGAACTTTGGTCAATATTGCCGATTTTAACAACGACGGCATCCCCGAAGTGTATTGCGGAAACAGAATCTTTTCTTTGGCAACAGGCGAACTGCTTTGTAACGGCGGCGCTAATAACACAGGCGTATTAAGTTTTGGTTCTAATAGATGTTCGTCAGTAGCTGCCGATATGACCGGAGACGGCTTTTTGGAACTATGCGCCGGAACGCAAATTTATAAGGTGAATATACCGCACGGCGCCACCCATAGCTCAGACGGCGCCACTATGTCTGTAATTAACGATATGGAATTAAATCCAACAGTTCTTCCGCCTCACACCATGCCCGATGGCGCTACTGTAATTGCCGATATTGATAACGACGGTAAATTGGAAGTCATTGTGGTTTCTCTTGACCCAAATGCAAGTGTTACCAATGCAAGAAAATGTGTAGCTTATGTTTGGAAACCTTTACCCAATAATGCCTCCTATTTGATGGGCAGCTATTTGGTACCGGCGGCAAATGTTCCCAATTTTGGAATCCCAATGGTGGGTAATATTGACGATGACCCCTATCCCGAAATTGTATTTATTACCAATGGATCTACTGCAGAAGGTATTAGCAATGACGGTTTTTGGTATATGTATGCGTTGAAATATATCCCCACGAATGCACCCGGCAGCCAAATTGTTGAAAAATGGAGAATGCCTCACACCGACGGATCTTCAGGATGTACCGGAATGAGTCTCTTCGACTTTAATCAAGACGGCATAAACGAAATTGTGTATAGAGACGAGTACACCTTGCGTATTATCAATGGCGATCATCCTACTACTCCTAATGTATTGACCACAATACCTTTCGTTCTCTCAGGAACTTTACGCGAAATACCAATCATTGCCGACCTTGACGGCGACGGACAGGCAGAAATTGTAATACAGGGATGGGACAGCATTGCCAATACCGTTGGCGGAATAGCAGCAAGCTCTCAAAATGGTTATTTGCGCGTTTTCAAAAGCGGTAACCAGTTTGCCTGGGCGCCAGCTCGCGAAGTGTGGAATCAATATGCATACAATGTGGTGAATATTAACAACGACCTAACCGTTCCGAAATTCCAAATGGCTACCACCACTACCTTCCCCAACGGAACACGCCCCTACAACAACTTCATGCAACAGCAAACCTTCCTCAACACCGATGGCAACCCCTACATGCCTCTGCCTAACTTGCAGTGGATGCCCGGTTCGCCCACCATTACCGAAAAGGGAGACTCACTCATCGTTGCAGGAACTATTACCAATATGGGAGATGCCGCTATGAATCCGCCCATTTATGTTACTTTCTATGGAAACGGTACGAATGCTACAAACATTATTAAAAAAGACAGTATTACAACTCCATTATATGTGGGCGATACCTTAAATGTCTATTATTTTATTCTCAGAAGCCAACACCAAAAAGTAACTACTCTATTTTTAGGGTTGAATGACAAAGAGGGGATTCACCCCTATCAACATGTATGCGATACCCTGCCATATCTTGAAATTGGTTTAGATACCGTATGGCAAATTTGGAACTGGGACGACCTCTCGAAAGTGAGCGCCAAAAATGCTTCCGGCTACACTACTTTCCTTGTTATGCAAGACATTGGAATACCTAATGACGCCACTACTTTTGGTGATGCGTTTGCAAATCCCGCCTGCCCCTGGATGGGAACCGATAGAGCTTATGGATGCTACGGCTATCAAGGCTACGACTTTACATCTGTTTTTAATATAAATACTCCGCAAAACGGATACGGTTGGAATACCTCTACCGGTTGGATTCCAATCTATTTTTCTAATGCTATATTTGACGGACAACACCATAAAATTACTGGATTATGGATAGATAATCCATTTACAGTACGTATTGGCTTATTTAGTGAAGCGACAAACGCGACTATAAAAAATCTTGGCTTGAATATAAGTGAAAAAGGGGTTATTGGAAATGAATTTGTGGGAGGATTGCTTGGTTCTGCAAGCAATTGGTCAACTAGCGACCCTGTACATATTTCCAATTGTTATGTTTCCGGTGGAAAGGTTTCTGGAGGACAAAATATAATTGGTGGAATGGTGGGGCAATTACTTATGGGCTCAACAATGGATAGTTGTTATGCTACTGTTGAAGTGCTGGGAGATTTTAACGTTGGCGGACTTGTAGGTTATTATTTAGGAGACACTATAAGAAACTGTTATGCAACGGGCAATGTGAACCCAATAGGTAGTAGTTGTGACAACTTTGGTGGTTTTGCAGGAATCTGTGAGGGAATAATTGAAAATTGCTACGCTACGGGTAATGTAAACGGCTACAACGATGTGGGCGGCTTTGCAGGAACGATCTCCTCCGCTGTTAAAAACAGCTATGCTACAGGCGAAGTAAGCGGAAATAATTATGTGGGCGGTTTTGCAGGAATGTCCAATGCTACCATCCAAAACTGCTATGCTCTTAACTCAATAGTAGAAGGAAATACAAATGTTGGACGTATGACAGGACAAAATACCGGCGCTCTAATAAATAACTATGCACTCAACTGTATGGTAGTTATTGTCAACAACATTATAATAGAGGTAGAAACAACACAAGCTGCCGAATGCACACTAACCGGAAAACATGGTTTGGGCAAAACGTTTGCTAATCTCACCACACCTACCACCGAATACACAACTAATGGCAATTGGCTCTTCACACCAACTGCAAATGCTCCGTGGACTTTCAACTATTCTGCCACTTATGCGGCAGCGCCCGGTACCAATCTGCCCATTTTAACCGCCTTTGCCAATACAACGCCAATCTTTGCCAATACCGTTCAGTCGCCGAAGGCTACTTGTGTGAATTGTACCAACCAACCTGCTCTCGATATTACCGCAGGAAACGGAGACTCTATCTGTTACAACGTAGAAACCCGAACTATTACCGGAACATTCAGCAACGCCGATACACTATTTGTTACTGTAATATCCGGAACAGGCTCAATAGACTCTTCTATTTTCACACTTTCGCCATTCTCTCTTACCTACAATCCGGCATCAACCGATCAGGGCAATACTATTAAAATCGCCTTTAGTACAAATGTAACAGGATACTGTACTGCCGCCACAGATACCGTTGAATTTTTCGTAAATCCCAATAATGCTTCCATAACTATCAGTGAGTCTGACAACAATGTGTGTGAAGAAACAAACATTACCTTTACAGCAACTGCCGCTAACGCTACAGGTTACCAATGGATTAAGAACGGAACAGATATTGTGGGCGCAACTTCATCTACTTACACATACTCTCCTGCTAACGGAGACATGATTACCTGCCAAATTACTGCCATTTGCCCAACTACTGTTACCTCAAACACTATTACTATGATTATTACTCCAAAAGTAAGACCTTCTATTAATATTAGAGTGGAATAGATACGTTAATTATTTGAATTTTATTTGATTAACATTTATTTTATTGCATAATTGTGTGTCTCTGTGTATTTTTCTCTAAAAATAAAAAGAACATATCCTCAAAATAAATTAACACGAGAGCTTTGGATGGGTGTGTATTTTTTGCATTTGCTCTTGTGAATTTGATTTTCTTAAACGGAACTCAGGTTGAGACCTTTGCAAAATCAATGTTTTTCTATTTTATCTTGATTTTTTTTAATTACTCCTGTTTTTTGCAGTTTATTTTTTCATTTTCATTGTTTTTCTTCTTTTTTTAAGACATTTTTTAGCCTATTTTTGAGAAGTGAACACAATTATTCCCAGCGCTCTGTATAAATTATAGGCAATTGCTTCTAACAAATACTTTGTGTGCGTTTTGTATAAGCCAACATATCGAGCCTTCCCACAACCAAACCATCGTCGCATACCTCCAAATGTGCGCTCTACTACCCATCGTTTTTTGCTGATTAAACTGTTATATTTTTTTGCCATACTGTTAAGGGTCTGTTTCTATAGGCTTTATACTGAATGCGGTTTTTAACTTTGCAATTTTTAACAGGCGATTGCAGTAAGATTATATTATCTGAAATTTGATACCATTTGTCTGTAAAACAGGAATTTAATGCAAACTCCTCATCCTGATTTTCTAAGTAAGGCTTCAAAACTTTGCTGTCGTGTTCATTGGCAGTAGTTGTATGAACACTCAACTGTATGCCGTTCTCATCAGTAAGTACCTGCTTTTTATATCCAAAAGGTATTCTTGATAATACGTCTCTCAACGTAATTGCCTGCAAAACTCATTTGATTATCTTTTTGGTAAAACATGTCGCGAAGATATAAAAAATATCCACAAAAACACAATTAAAATAGTAACAATCAAATATTTATCTCAATATTTGCCTTGCAAAGGTCTCACAATATAATATGAAAATCGAATATAAACTTCCGAATAGGTATCCTCTGCACATCTTTGAAGGATTGATAATTGATTTTAAAAAATTGTCTACAGAATTTTAAAAATTATTCGGTAATATCAGATCATTTTTAACCAAATACCTTTTAATCAACAGCTCCGGCTTGTTAATTGATTTTTGCACCCAATCGAAAAGCAGTTCCTCTTTTTTTTCTTCAGAAAGTTGCCATGAAATTGATGATTGTCTTAATTTTTCGATGCAGTAACTCACAATAATTGCCACAGAATTAGAGATATTGAAACTGTTAGTAAAGCCGTGCATGGGAATTTTTACGGTTTTGTCGGCGGCAGAAATCGCTTCTTTTGACAATCCGGTTAACTCTGTCCCAAAAAGAAATGCAACGGGTTTTTCCAACGGCAATTCTTCCAAAAAACAACTGTTATCATCGGGCAGGGTTGCTACAATGGTGTATCCTTTGGCTTTCAAGTCGTTAATACATTTCAGCATCGGGTTGTTTTCATTTTGGTAATGATTAATAGTGAGCCATTTATCGGCGCCCATCGCAATAGCTTTATGAATTTGAAAGTCGTTTTCGCCTTCCACAATGTGAATATCTTGAATGCCCACGCACTCGCAAGAACGCATCACTGCACTGATGTTTTGTGTTTGATACAAATCTTCAACCACCACAGTAATGTGCCGTGTTCTGTTTTCTAATACTTTATGTAACAACAATTTTCGGTCTTCGGTTAAAAATGATTGTAAATATTCGGTAAGGGATTTTCGTAGATTGTGAGGCATTCTTTTTTAGGTTCAAAGTTTAAAGATTTAATAATTATAGTTAAATTTCGTTGTTCTTATGAGCGTTGACAAAATAAAGTATTTTTTCTCTGTGTGATTTTTTGTGTTTTCTGTGTGATCTGTAATATAAAAATTCAACACAGCGGCGTAGATCGCGTCGCGAGTCCCTGATTCATAGCATCTAAAATTAAATTTCCATAAAATTCCTGTAACGGGATATTATTGTACGCTAATTGTCTGGGAATAATACTCATAGCGGTTTGACCTGGAATAGTGTTGATTTCCAAAAAAATGGCTTCACCTAACAGATTAAGAATAAAGTCAATGCGCACCACGCCTTTGCAACCCAATTTTTTGTAAATCGTTTCAGAGTATTCCTTGATTTTTTTTTCAATAATCGTGTGGATTTCTGCAGGTGTTGCCAATTCAAGAAATCCGGGCGTGTATTTAGCCTCAAAGTCGTAAAACTCTTTTTTGCTTTTTATCTCAGTAACGGCGAGGGCAGTAACTTTGCCTTGCCATGTTGTAACTCCACAAGTTAATTCTTTACCAGGAATAAAATGCTCAATCATTATTTGATGATCTTCCTTAAAAGCCAACTCTATGGCTACTTTTAATTCTTCAAGATCATGCGCTTTGGAAACGCCCACACTCGAACCTGAATTGCATGGTTTTACAAAACAGGGCAAGCCACAATGATTAATCACAACATCATAATTAATTTCATCATCTATGAAAAAGTGCAAAGAAGGCGAAATGGGTACGCCGCATCTATTAACCGCAATATTGCAAAAATATTTGTTGAAAGTGAGCGCCGAACAAAAACTGTCACATCCGGTAAAAGGTATTTGCAACATCTCAAAATAGGCTTGCAGCTTTCCGTTTTCTCCAGGGTCACCGTGAATAGCAATAAAAACCACAGCAAAAAAAATACGTTTTTCATTTATCGTTAATGAAAAATCATTTTTATTTATTTCAAAAAATTTCCCATTAGAATCCGTATATGTCCATTGGTTATCTTTTACAATAATCAAATAAGTTTCAAACTGTTTATTATCTAAGTGGTTTTGAATGTTTTCAGCGGTTTTCAGCGAAATATCGTATTCCCCTGAATTTCCACCTGCAAGCAAAGCGATACGGAACATAATTTTAAAATTTTAAAAAAAATAGAAGCTAATAATTAATACAAAATATTTTACACAAATAATATATACTTACCAAATTATCAAGTATGGATGGCAAAAATAAAGATTTTATCGAATTTTGTAAAATTTTCGTACATTATATTTCAAAACAAGATCATGTTTAACGATGCACATTTGAAAGTGTTTTAAAAAAAATTCTCTACTTTTGCCGCCAATCTCTTATTACCCTAAAAATAACCATTTTATGCCCCCATTACACATTAAAGTAGGATTAGGCAGTTGCGGTATCGCTGCCGGAGCGCAAAAAGTATATGACGCCCTTTTGGAAAAATTGGAAACCGCACCCAATCTGTTTGTTTTAGATAAAACAAGTTGTATTGGAGCCTGTTACGTTGAACCATTGGTGCAAGTTAATGACGATATTTACGGAGAGGTTACGCCGGAAAAAATGATGCAAATTTTAGACACATATTTGCAAAACAGTG
>Ga0082212_10012755_pt1 | contig 10568 bp, 5 predicted proteins | sample TergutNt197P3_FD_71548 | JGI IMG/M metagenome (GOLD analysis project Ga0082212, IMG submission 71548) | Neocapritermes taracua P3 segment gut microbial communities from Petit-Saut dam, French Guiana - Nt197 P3 | ecosystem: Host-associated > Arthropoda: Insects > Digestive system > Gut ...
GTGGAAATAGTAGTTTGTTGCATCTGATAGTCGTCCTTTTTTCTTTCCAAAACCTTTGCGTCTTGGGCAGCAGCATACATTACTCTGGAGTCCACCTCTCTTTTTAGTATCCGTTCACGAACATGGGGCTGATCTATATCTTCTCTTTCTTGCATAGCAGAGCGTAGAGCGGCTAAATATTCACCGAGAGTAAATCGTATATCAGGGTGTTTACCTTCTGTGATGACCACTTGCATTTCGCTAGAAGAGACTTCATAGATATTTTCAGGTATGAGATCTTTATGTGTAACTACTGCATATTTTTTGTATTGGCTGTCCATATATTTTGCGTAAAATTCCTGATCTTTTGCAGAAGTTAGTCGTGATTCTATATCGAGAGCTACATCTTCGAAAGGTCGAACTATGGCAGGCTCATGCTCTATTTTCTTGAAAAAATGGATGCCCGTCTCGGTGGTAAAAGGACCGTGGATTACTTCTTCGCTCACGGTAGCTTTATCTATATATCCTTCTAATTTCGGGTCATTTCCGATACCCACTATGTTCCCATTTAATCTGATATTTCTGATGAGACCTAAGCTTGCAGCTGTCTGAGGGTTTTTGGAATGCTCCCGAATCATAGCTACAAAGTCTGCATGCTCTGATTTTGCCATCTCAGATATCACGCTGAGCTCCTCACTATCTATCTGTAAATGCTGTATAGTGATTTTGGGGGGGATAGTAAAATTCTGGATATTGTCATTATAATTCTTCTTTATTTCGGCTGCTGTCACTGCTGGCTCTTTATCCAAAAGCTCGGCATAATGTATCTCATTTGCCACCGGACGAAGCGCTAAATGTATAGCTTCCTTTACTTCCTCGAGCTGTTTTATGCCCAGCTCATCTGCATTCTTTAGAAATACTTGCTCTGTAACCATCATATCTAATATCTGATGCTGTCCCTCGACAGACTTAAAACGACTTTGGTTTAGAGTAGGCAGATTCTCAATCTTTTTTAGCAAATCAGAGGTCATGATATCGTAGCCTTTTATCTCTACGAGTATGGGGTCACTATCCTTTGTTTTTGGTGCTTGAGCTGATACTGACGCACAGACCAATGCTAAGATGATAAAAATGGTAATATGAAAAATTTTTCTTTTCATAAATCTCTCCTGTATGTAAATATTTGGTTTTATACCTAAGATAAATATGAAACTACCAAATCTGATATTTATTACATTTTTTTTGAGGGGCAAAAAACAGCTGCCTCATATAGTGTTACAAACCCTTGTTTTTCCCTTCTATAAGAGGTTAGGAACATCTTTTATAAGAATAAATATAGGATCATTTATGGAGGAAGGTGGTGGCAGCTTTTACAGTTTTTTCTCTACCAGCGTTTTTTTTTGAAAAAAGTCTTGACAAAATCACTCTACTAAATTTAGTTGCGATATCAAGAAATTTGGTAAGCGGGGGGTGTTCGGAAAAACCTCTCAAGATATTGTAAAATAATATGTTAATATATAGGAGACTAACATGAAAGACAAGAAAAGAGTCTATTTATTCGGAGATGGCAAAGCCGAAGGCAATGCCAAGATGAAAGAATTGCTGGGGGGTAAAGGTGCAAATCTTTGCGAAATGAACTTGATAGGTGTTCCTGTCCCTCCTGGTTTTATCATCACCACCGAAGTGTGCACAGAATACAATGCACTCGGTAAAGAAAAAGTAAAAAAGCTCATCGAAGCTGAGGTCAAAAACGCTGTGTCCGTGATAGAGAAATCTATGGGCAAGAAGTTTAATGACCTGAAAAATCCACTGTTGCTATCTGTCCGCTCAGGCTCACGCGTGTCCATGCCGGGTATGATGGATACAGTGCTAAACCTAGGTCTAAACGACAAGACAGTCGAAGCTCTCGCCAAAAAATCAGGCAATGAAAGATTTGCTTGGGATAGCTATCGCCGTTTTATCCAGATGTATGGAGATGTGGTGATGGGTATGAAGCCGAAGTCAAAAGAAGAACACGACCCATTTGAAGAAATACTCGACGAGATGAAAAAGTCTCGCAAGGCAAAGAACGACACAGAGCTATCGGTAAAAGACCTAAAAGAGCTCGTCACCAAATTTAAAGCTATGGTGAAAAAACGCCTGAAAAAAGACTTCCCCACCGACCCTTGGGAGCAGCTTTACGGAGCAGTTTATGCGGTGTTTGAAAGCTGGATGAACGACCGGGCTGTGTATTACCGCAAGCTAAACGGTTACCCAGAAGAGTGGGGGACAGCTGTCTCTGTGCAAGCTATGGTCTTTGGAAATATGGGTATGACCAGTGCCACCGGCGTTTGCTTTAGCCGTGACGCTGCTACTGGTGAAAACATTTTTAATGGCGAATATCTGGTAAATGCACAAGGTGAAGATGTGGTGGCAGGTATCCGCACACCGCTGGAAATCACGCTCGAAGGCTCAAAACGCTGGGCAAAATTGCAAGGCGTGGATGAAAAACGCAGAAAAAAGGAATTCCCTTCTCTCGAAGAAGTGATGCCCGAATTATATAAAATACTAAACGAAACTCAAAAGAAACTCGAAAAGCACTACAAAGATATGCAAGATATGGAGTTCACCATCGAGGACAATAAACTCTGGATGCTCCAAACCCGCAACGGCAAAAGGACAGGCGCTTCCCAAGTCCGCATAGCTATGGAAATGCTAAAAGAGAAAATGATAGACGAAAAGACCGCTCTTATGCGCGTAGAACCCAAAAAATTAGACGAATTACTGCACCCTATCTTCACCACTGAAGCACTCAAAAAAGCAAAAGTAATCACAAAGGGCTTGCCTGCCTCTCCCGGTGCTGCCACAGGGCAAATAGTTTTCTTTGCCGAAGACGCAGACAAATGGAGTAAAGACAAAAAGCAAGTAATACTCGTGCGTATCGAGACCTCGCCCGAAGACCTACGCGGAATGCATGTGTCACAAGGTATCTTGACGGCTCGTGGCGGTATGACCTCCCACGCTGCTGTGGTTGCTCGTGGCATGGGTAAATGCTGCGTGTCTGGTGCTGGTAACATAGCAGTGGATTACAAAGCTCGCACCCTAACCATAGGCAAAAAGACCTATAAAGAAGGTGATTTTATTTCTCTCAACGGCTCGACCGGTGATGTGTATGAAGGCAAGCTTGCCACCGAAGATCCAAAGCTTTCGGGAGACTTTGCAGCCCTGATGAAGCTTTGCGACAAACACACAAAGCTCGGCGTTCGCACCAATGCAGACACACCAAAAGACAGTGCAGTTGCCCGTTCTTTCGGTGCACAAGGTATCGGTCTTTGCCGCACAGAACACATGTTCTTCGAGGGTGACCGTATCACCCCTATGCGTGAGATGATCTTAGCCACAGACGAAGCCGGACGCAGAAAGGCTCTGGCAAAGCTTTTGCCTATCCAACGCAAAGACTTTGAGGGTATCTTCGAGGCTATGAAAGGTCTGCCGGTGACTGTTCGCTTGCTTGACCCACCTCTGCATGAGTTTGTCCCTGCTGAAAAGAAAAATCAAGAAGAACTTGCAAAAATGCTTAAAATACCTGCTAAACAAGTGGCTCAACGAGTTGACTCTCTGCACGAAGTAAACCCAATGCTCGGACATCGTGGTTGCCGCTTAGGTATTACATATCCAGAAATCACCGAAATGCAAACCAGAGCTATCATAGAAGCTGCTTTGAACTTAAAGAAGAAGAATATCAAAGCCTGCGTGGAAATCATGATACCGCTGATAGGCACCGTGACAGAATTCGAGAATCAAGAAAAGATTATCCGCGATACTGCAGAAAAGGTGTTCAAAGAAAAGAAAGATAAAGTCGATTATTTAGTCGGAACTATGATAGAAATCCCGCGTGCCTGCTTGATTGCCGACCAAATAGCCGCCAAAGCAGAGTTCTTCTCCTTCGGCACAAACGACCTAACCCAAATGACCTTCGGCTATAGCCGTGATGACGCTGGGAAATTCCTCCCCACATACACCGATACCAAAATACTCCCCGCTGACCCCTTCCAAACTATCGACCAAAACGGCGTAGGACAACTTGTAGAAATGGCTGCCACAAAAGGTAAAAAAGCCAGAAAGACGCTCAAACTCGGTATCTGCGGTGAACACGGTGGCGACCCAGACAGCGTGGTCTTCTGCCATAAAGTTGGCTTGACCTATGTCAGCTGCTCACCATACAGAGTGCCCATCGCACGCCTTGCAGCAGCACAAGCAGCTATAAAATAAATCGCACAAAAATACGATAAATCACTCTCCTGCTATTATTATAGTGGGAGAGTTTTTTTGTCAGGTGACACCAAAAAAAACTTGCCAAAAAAGTAACGATAAAAAAAATGGCATCGTAATGGGAATTAATATGGCTATTGTAGAAAAAGATTTGGCTAATCTGGGTAATATACAAAAAGAGAAAAGAGACCTTTTTACCTTTGCAAAGACTACAAAAATAAATAATCGAAGGTATTTAGGGAATAAATATAAGCTCTTGCCTTTTATAAAAACAATCGTAGAAAAGGAATGCAGTGATATAAGGGTTGTTGCTGATATATTTGCAGGCACAGGTGCTGTAGCTTCGGCTTTTAGCGATAAAACGCTGATAACCAACGACTCTTTATATAGCAATTATCTATGCCACCTTACTTGGTTTTGTCCCCTACCCTTTTCACCCTTGAAAATAGAGACACTATTGTCTTTTTACAATCAAATACCGAGCATGGAAGATAACTATATGAGCGAGTGTTTCGGGGATACTTTCTTTGACGTGGAAAATTGCAAAAAGATAGGTTTTATCAGAGAGGATATAGAAAATAAGGCTCGAACGCAGCAGATAAATACCCGCGAAAGGGCAATATTACTGACATCGCTTCTGTATGCAATGGATAAAATAGCAAATACCTGCGGGCACTATGACGCATATAGGAAGGGCGGTTTAGAGAATAAACCAATCGAGCTGCTTCTGCCCTTGATATCAGATAGCTTAAATGAAAATAACCAGTGTTTTCATGAAGACGCAAATGAGCTGGTAAAAAAAATAGAAGCAGATTTGGTTTATATAGACCCGCCCTATAACTCTCGGCAATACTGTGATGCTTATCATTTGCTGGAAAATATTGCCAGATGGGAAAAGCCACATGTGACAGGCGTAGCCAAAAAAATGGAAAGAACCAATTTAAAAAGTGAATATTGCACAAATAATGCCTCTACTGCATTTGGCAACCTTATCAATGACATAACTGCCAGATATATCTTGGTTTCTTACAATAATATGGCTAATAAAGGGAATGATAGGTCAAATGCAAAAATTAAAGAAGAATATATACTAGAAAACTTGTCCCAAAAAGGCTCTGTGAAAGTTTTTAAACATAGCTATAAACCCTTTACCACAGGGAAATCTGATATCAAAAACCACGAAGAAAGGCTCTATCTCTGCAAATGCAAATGATACATAACACACTGATCCAATCACCTTTGAACTACACTGGTGGGAAGTATAAATTACTCTCTCAATTGTTATTACAGTTTCCATGCGGTATCGATACCTTTGTTGATTTGTTTTGTGGAGGTTGTAATGTGGGTATCAATGTATCAGCACAGAAGGTAATATTTAATGATAACAAAAATTACCTATATAATCTTTATAAAACATTTCTAACATATAATAAAAATGATATATTGCTGTCCGTCCATGAAATTATAGAGAAATACGGGTTTTCAGATACTTCAAAAAATGGATACGCCTATTATGGAGCTGATAGTTCGAAAGGGTTGGGATGCTTTAATAGAAAACCATTTATACAGTTACGCAGTGATTTTAACAAAAAACCGCACGATAAATATTACTATATGATGCTTTTTGTTCTGACTGTATTCTCCTTTAATAACCAGATCCGTTTTAATGCAAAGGGAGAGTTTACCACGCCTGTGGGTAAAAGAGATTTCAATGACAAAATGAAAATGAAATTAAGCGCTTTTATAGATAGGCTCCAAGCTAGTAATTATTACTTCGATTGTAAAGATTTTTCTTACTTTGAGACAAATGAGCTCACGCATAATAGCCTTGTATATTGCGACCCCCCCTACCTGATTACGTGTGCCACTTATAATGAGCAAGGTGGGTGGGACGAAAACCATGAGTATTCACTACTAAAATGGCTCGATTTTTTAAACTCAAAAAACATTAGATTTGCCTTATCGAATGTGTTAGTAAGTAAAGGCAAGACAAATAAAATACTTATGGAATGGGCAAGAAAATATCATATAGTGAAGCTGTCATTCAACTACTCAAATTCAAATTATCATCAAAGAAGTAAAATTTCAGATACTCAAGAAGTCTTGATAATAAATTATTAAAGAATTATGAAAAAAAATGTGCTATGGAATATCTCGACAACAATAAGAAACCCAAATAGAATAATTTCTTTTTTGGAAACGGCAAAAGAAATAGAAGGAGCAGTTTGGGACTCTGATATTCAAGTTATGTTCCAAGTCTCGTTGATAAAAAACCGGCATTATGAACCTACTTTTATGAATCTTTCAGATCGGCAACAAGCTATATTAAAAGATCATTCTTATGATATGACATATGATGAGGCGGCTAACATCTTTAATGCAAAAAAGTATGAAGACCCTCCTATGCGTGGTCGCACATCGTTTAACCCTTTAGTAAAATTAGGATTAATCCGCTTAGTTTATAACGATAAAAATATACCACATATAAAAATTACAGACTATGGGCAATTGTTTTTAAATAAAAAAATAGATTTAAGTGAGGTAATATTTACAAGTTTCCTAAAATTTCAATACCCAAACCCGCTTTCAGAAGAGAATAAAGATTTTAACATACGACCATTTATGGGTATGATGCATTTGATAAAAGAGGTAAACAATCTTTGTATGCAGAATAACGAGCAGCCTGTGGGTATTTCTATAGAAGAGCTTGGGATTTTTGCGTTATCTATAACCCGTTATGATAAAATACAAAATATTGCAAATGAGTTATATCAGTATCGTCAAGATATTAGACGCTTAAAGGGAAATGAAGCTAAACAATCATTTAAATCAAAGTTTATAAATAATTATCTATATGCTTTTAATAATCCAGAAAAGAACATCAGAGAATACTCTGATAATATCATCAGATACCTGCGATTAACAAAGTATTTTTACATAAGGGGAAATGGATATTATATTGACCTGGAACCCCGCAGGACGATTGAAATCAAGGCACTATTAAACAGCGATAACGCCTCTGCAAAACTATTTGACAAAAATGACTATGTAGATTATCTTTGTAAATATGATAGCTACACTTTACCGTTTGATGATATAGAAAAGCTAGTAGATATTGCGAAATCTATTATTTCAGAGAATAAAAGAATTAGTAACCAATTAGGTATAGAGTATGAAGCCCCTTGTTTACCAAAAAGTAAAAAAGATATATATGTTTCCATTAAAGAATTGCGAGAAACAAGAGTTTTATTGACTAATAAGCTCCTAAAAAAAGAATATGAAAATATCCAAAAAATAGATGAAGTTATCTACGATTTAAACCAAGTCTTTACATCAAAAAATAAAAAGAATAGGCCCTCAGTTGAGCTTGAAAAATTAGTATTTTTATCCCTGTCCATACTTAACGATGCTATATTGATACACCCGAATTATCACATCGGAGATGATAATGAACCCACTTTTACAGCACCAGCAGGTGTAGCTGATATAGAGTGCTTTTACCATGGCTTTAATGCTATATGTGAGGTTACATTGCTCACTAGCCGCAGCCAATGGTATAATGAAGGGCAGCCTGTTATGAGACATCTAAGAGATTTTGAGGAAAAAAGCAAATACAACGATAATTTTTGTTTATTTTTAGCTCCTAAGCTGCATCAGGACACAGTAAATACATTTTGGAATGCAGTAAAATATGAATATATAGGACAGAAGCAAAAAATAATACCTATTAGTATTTCATCTTTTGTCGAGATATTGACAGTGGTTAAAGAGCTAAAAGTTTCAAATATTCCATTCACAAAAAAAGCCATCCTTTCTCTCTTCCAAGTATGTTCTGATGTGACTCATATTCAAAATTCAAAAGCTTGGATAGACCATATAGCCCATTCCATAAAAAGCTGGCAGATGGGATTAAAAAGATAATACAAAATACAATGAAACCCATATAGGAAAGATATCCTCCGGCTCTCCGCTACTAATAGGAAGAATATGTACATAACTAGGGACCAAATAATTAATAGCTACCCAAATGATAATTGATAAGGATGTCGAGACAGTTAATGAGTAATTTTAATCGCTTATAACGATAGCTTCATCGATAAAGACCTCATGTCCATATTTACTTTTGTTAAATTTATAGGAGTTAGCAAAAAACCTTATAGTGTCACCAGACTCGTAACCTTCAAGGACTCTTTTCCCGAAGTGCCGAAATGTTTCATTCTCATCTGATTTAATAAACTTAAATGTAGGTGTGCTTGTTTTAGATATCAAGACTATCATTCTTTGAATTCGCCCATCGAAAGCTAACCGAAGAGTGCCATCTTGACAGATCTCATCGATAATCCCTGTAACTTTTACTGGTATATCAAACGTCATCTGTGTTTCGCCTGCTAAAGATTCTAGAAATTGTTTTGATTCTGCCACCAGTTCCTCGGGTGTTACTTTCCGATAAATAGTCCCATCATCAAAAGCCTTCATCCATTCTTCAACAGTCACTTTTATACCCTGAAGGTCATCAAATATAGTAGTAATAATCAATAGAGCGAGTATAATAATAAGCATTAGTTTTTTCATAATAACTTCCTTTGAGGATAAAACCATTCGAATTTATAAATGTTACACGAATATATTGACAGAATGGTGACCAAATCCTTCCCTACGGATTTAAGCTAGTATGCAGGCAAAATATGTAACAAAACTGCATAAAAAAAGTTTACAAATCATATAGTAGAGGTTTTTATATGCGTAATATGGTGATATCGGCTAGTGCAGGTAGTGGCAAGACATATCGATTAGCAGTGGAGTATATCTCTTTGATAGTCAAGAATTTAGGTTTTGCGGATTTTCATTTTGAGAGGATCTTAGTGATTACTTTCACGAAAAAAGCTACTGCGGAGATCCGTAGTCAGATATTTGCTATGTTTGATCTGATTTTCTGCGAAGACCCAAATCTCCAGCCCCAGCGGACAGCCCTGCTAAAAATTCTAGAAGAAAAGACAGGGATAGCCTTTACCGACGACCTATTTGCTACGCTCCAAAGACAGATCATCAGCATAAAGACCCAAAAAGACAAGGTCCGTATCAGCACTATCGACTCCCTGATAAATCAAGTGTTTAAAGCTATGATAGCGCCTATCATGAAGATAGCTTTTTACACGATAGAGGAGAACGCCAACTATGATATTTGGATGGAAATATTCCCCGAGCTGGTAAAGGATAAAAACATAGCTATCCTAAAAAAAATCTTTGAATACGACACAGAAAAGATACTATCAAACCTGACAGATGCATTTGAAGTGCTGGTCGAAAACCGCTGGGTTCTGCACTGGATGAAGGCAGGTAACCATACTTTGAAGTCTGATGATGGCAAAGAGTTTTTATCTCCTGAAATGATAGAAAAGGCAAAAACAGAGGCGCATACAGAGTATTGCAAGCAGTTTCGGGCTTATACCGGGCTGCTGAAAGCAACTATTTTAGAAAAGATGGCAGTATCAGAGAATGACCCTCTATTTTCGGACTATTTTACCAAAGGACCTATGGCTATATTGGCAAAAAGTGGCACTTTGACAGCAGAAAATTTTGATATTTTGATAGAGGAATTTTTACAAAAAGGGATATTCTCCTTACCGAAAAGCGCATTAAAATTACTGGTAGACAACGAAGCGAAGATACATAATGGAACTCGAATAAGAAAAATAGACACATCCCGCTTAAAAAGTGCTTTGGTTCTGTTTGCTTACTATCATTACTACGCAGAAGAGCAGCTCCAGCTGATAAAGCTATGGGAAGTGCTTTTGCAAAAGTATGATGACCTGAAGCAGAGCAGCGGGAAGCTTTCATACAGCGACATCACGTGGTTTACCTACTCACATTTATACGCCCCAGAGCATTCTATGATAGACCCACAGAGTTTTGCGGTGGAAAATCAGTTTTACGAGTTTTTAGCTGTGCGAAACCAATACCTGCTGATAGATGAGTTTCAAGACACATCATTTATGCAGTTTATGATACTAGCTCCTATGATGACGGACCTGATAGCAGGCAATTCAGTGCATAGCGACACAGCTGTGATAGTGGTGGGAGACGAAAAGCAATCTATTTACGGCTGGAGAGGTGGCGAAAAGGCTCTACTAAACTATATGCAGACATTTCTGGGCACTGCCATAGAAAGCATGACCCACTGTTACCGCTCCGCACCTCTGCTGGTAAACTATGTAAACCTGCTTTTTGGCACAGAAGAACGGCCACAAAACGGTATACCAAACAACGCATGGCAATTTACAGGAGACATAATCTCTGCAAGAACAGATGAAAAAGGGGCTGTTAACTGCAAATTTATC
>Ga0082212_10012756_pt1 | contig 10568 bp, 9 predicted proteins | sample TergutNt197P3_FD_71548 | JGI IMG/M metagenome (GOLD analysis project Ga0082212, IMG submission 71548) | Neocapritermes taracua P3 segment gut microbial communities from Petit-Saut dam, French Guiana - Nt197 P3 | ecosystem: Host-associated > Arthropoda: Insects > Digestive system > Gut ...
GGGTATCCCATAAAGTACAGTGCAAGATCGATCATGTGGGGAAGGTCGATAACCGGCCCTCCGCCCGAAAGCGCCTTTGTAGTAAACCAGCCGCCAAAACCGGGGATGCCTGCGCGACGTACCCAGGCAGCCTGCGCGGAGTTGATTTTTCCTACGGTCCCTTCCTTTATATACCGCATCATCGCCTGCGATTCCGGGCGGGCGCGGTTGTTAAAATCAAACATAAGAATTTTTCCGGCTTTTTTTGAGGCGTCAAGCATTGACGCCATTTCCGAAGCGTTCAGGGCGGGGGGTTTTTCGCAGAACACATGCTTCCCCGCTTCCAGCGCTTCTATTGTAATTGGTTTGTGGAACTTGTTTGGTGTAATTACCGAAATTGCATCCAAATCCGGACAGCCCTTAAGCATCTCGGCAAGGGTAGTAAAAATCTTTCCTACCGGGCGGTTTTTTGCAAAGGCTTCCGCCCTCCTGGTGTCCATGTCTGCAATGGCGGCGGTTTCCGCTCCCGCCTGCAAAAATCCATCATAATGATAGGAAGCCATGCCTCCTGCCCCGACGATTCCGACTTTAACTGCCATTTGCCGCCTCCGCTTTTATTGTAATTCTTTTTTTAAAAAGTAAATATATCAATACAGCCGCCCCGCAAACGGCGGAATAAAGCGCAAAAAGAAAACGGAACCCTGCTAAATCGACAATGACCCCGCCGGCAACGTTGCCAATTAATGCGGGGAGCCCCATGCCAAGGGACAGGTAAATGGACATTCCAAGCCCCCGCTTTTCCGGCGGGAAAACACGGGAAATAAAGTTAATTGCCGCAGGATGATAAATCCCAAAACACAGTGAATGGAGCAGCTGGGCTGCGACAATAACTCCCCTTTGAGGAAAGACAGCCCACAGGAGGAGCCGGACGCAAACCCCCAATGTTGCCAGCGCCAGGAGGGGGAGGGCGCCAAAACGGCGGATAATAACACGGGAAAATAAAATACAGGGAATTTCTGTTGCCGTTGACAGGGCAAACATCAACCCTACCGCATTCCATTTTACTTCTTCTGTAAGGTATAACGGAAAGTATGTATAAAAAGCAGACATGGAAAAACGGCTGATAAATATCAAAATAAAACCAATGATAAAATAGAGAGTAACAATTTTTCCCGAATGTTTTCCGGTTACATTTTCCGCCGGGCTTTTGGTTTTCACACCAAGCGGCATTATAAAGACCGGCGCTATCGACGCTGCTGCAACTATCGCAATCCAAAAAGCAATATACAGTGCGTTAGCCGGTTTAAAAAATGGCGTCCACTGTAGAAACAATGTTGTAAGGACAAAGCCAATCGACCCCCATACACGGATTTTTCCGTAGTTCCCCTCTGTGCCGATTTGAATGGTTGTTGCCGCATCCAGAAGGGACGTATTTGCCTTAAAGCCAAATGCCATTAGCGCCAACAGGGCGGCGCTTGCCAATGGGTGAACAAACAGCGCCAGTGGAAATGCAGTTAACACAGGAATAACACAGGAGACAACAAGGAGCAGACGGTATTTTCCTGTCCTGTCCGCCCAATGGCCGAATGCGAGCGGCCCCAGTATGCCCGCCCCTTCAAAGATACCAAGTAATATCCCCACAAGAATTGTGCTGTACCCCACATTTCGCACCATGATGGGAAGGTAGGGGGTAATAACCGCATAAACCGCAGAGCCTAAAAAGAACGCGGGCAGGAAACGGTTTTCGTTTACAGGAGGTTCTGCCATATTATTTGCTTGCTGCCTGTGTTGCAGTATCCTGGTTTGCTCTGTCCCTTTTTACCAGCGAAACACAGTACAGGATTACCGCTATCCATATACAGGCAAAAGCCCACAGCCTGTTGGGCATAAACTCCTCGCCAAAGGCAAAAATTCCCATAAAGAAAAGTATTGTTGGATTAATAAATTGCAAAAAACCAATTGCCGAAAGGGGTAAAAGTTTTGCACCCTTGGCAAAGGTATACAGGGGAAGCGCCGTAACAAAACCGCAAGAAACAAGCAGCAGCCATTGAATGGGAGCATTTAACAGCAGAAGCCCTTGGGGCGGAAAAATAATAAGGGCAAGCCCCAACGGCAAAACGGCAAGCGTCTCCGCGCCAAGCGCTTCCAGTGAACCAGCCTTGTTCTTTTTTTTAAAAAGCCCGTAAAAACCAAAGGTAATCGCCAATAGCAGGGCAACCCAGGGAAAGACACCGGAAAAGAACGTTACCAGAAAAACACCCATGGCGGCAAAACCAAAGGCAACCCATTGCAAAACGCTTAGCTTTTCTTTAAGTATGATCAAGGCAAGCAGCACCGACACCAACGGATTAATATAATACCCCAGCGATGCGTCTATGGTGTGCCCGGTGTTCACCGCCCAGATGTACAGCCCCCAATTTACAGAAATGATTAGTCCGCAAAGAATGGTAAACGGCCGCTTCTCTTTTTTGGTAAGCAAGAGCAGCCAGTTTTTATTTTTCCTGACAGACAAGGCCAACGCAGTAAAAACAAGGGCAAACACAATCCTGCAACCCAATATACGCAATGGGCTTGCAAAGTTCAGAAGATGCCAGTATACCGGCATAACTCCCCAAAAGGTGTAGGAAAAAACTTCCAGGAGAATGCCTTTTCTAATCGGGTTCACAGTTCATTGTATTGAACTTGACAAAACTCTGCAATATGTCGATATTTAAACTAACCATAAATTTTTGGAGGAATTATGATGAAAAAGCTAATAGCGCTTAGCTTGATTTTATTGGCCCTTGGCTCTTTTGTCTTTGCCGATGATGCAAAGGTTATGCCCGCAATGGTGGGCCGTTTCTATGTAGCCCCTACCTTCGCCTTTGTCCCGGGTGCTTATAATGGGGACGGAAAATACGAATCTATAAGCGGCGACACCCCTACGCTCTTTAACCTTGGTTTTGCCGTGGAATTCGGTGTCCTGGACTGGATTACCGCAGCAGTACAATGGGTACCGGGCTGGACCATCTTCTCGGATGTAAAATCACTAGCTCCTGCAGCTTATCAAGCATCACCTAAAGACTTTGATTCCAACGGTGTCGCAGATATCTTTGCCGGCGCCAAGATTCAGATAATCGGCGAAAAAGCACCGGTTCAAAACGATATGTTCCGTTTAGCTGCCGCCCTCGGCGTGATCATCCCGATGCCCGGTCCTGATTTTTCGAAAGAATTTGTTAATGCTAATACCAATAAAGATGCAACCATAAACAGCATGGACAGGCATGTTTTTGCCCTTGGCGGCCGGCTGTATTTTGACTGGCTTATTAACGATAAGTTTTTCCTTAACCTGTACAACGAAACGATAATCTACCTTGCCGATCAGGATTTTAAAGGCCATGGGTTTGATACGGAATTAGCAATGGTCTTGTTTTCGGCACCAAACGGAAAAGTTAGCTATAAGTATAAGCTTACCTTCGAAATTGAGCCGGTATTTACCATGCCCCTAGCAGAAGGGATTAACTTTAGCGCCGGCCTTCCGGTAAACTTTGTGTATAAGCCGGCACCAGATTTTTCACCAGACATCACAGTATATCCACAATTCAGCAGTTATAAGGATGCCAGCTATGTCCTGTCCTTGCGGCCCAATGCAAGCGTGTTCTTAACAAAGACCCCGCTGCCACTTGAATTCAAACTTATCTACTCGCTTCCGGTTTTGGGGCAGAACAACATAGCCCAGCATGCAGTCCAGCTGCAGATTAGGGCATACTTTGCACTGCCCGGGGCAGATATTTAAATAACGCTATTATTGTTAAAAAGCCGTCCGGCCACTTTAGTAAAGTGGTCAGACGGCTTTTTTTATTTGTCAATAACACAAAAATATGTTATATTATACATATTATGAAAACATCTCACCCATTTATGGATTTGGGTGCCATCTTTGACGACCTTTTTAGCGCGGCCAATCATTTTTGCGGAGAATTTGAAATTACCGACTGCTATCCGGGTTTTTCCTATCCGCCCATGAACATTTTTTTTACCGGAGACAAGAGCCTTACCTTTGAATTTGCACTGGCAGGGTTCGACGAAAAAAACATCAGCTTGTCCTTTTCAGGGGACTACATGATCTTTTCCGCACGCATAGAAGAAGAAAGGGGCGGCAATGCGCCGGATGTTCATTACCTTAAACGGCGGTTAAAATTAAAAGATATCGAAAAACAAAAGTACTATGTCCCGATGGACAAATATGCCCAGGAAAAAGTACAGGCGGTATTTAAAAACGGCATATTAAAAGTAACCGTTCCGCCCAGGCCGGAAAAAACCCACAGCCAGGGGATTAGCATTACAATTATTACAGAAAGTTCTTAATTGCTACCCTTACGCTTGTGCGCCAATGGCATGAACTAAGGCTGATTTTAGCTGGCGATCCTTTACTTCCTTAACGGTGATGTGGAGTTTTATCTCCCCCTCGGCAGGGTTCCCCTCCGGGTATTCCAGCTCGCATTGTTCGCCCTCATCGGGAAGGCGGCCCAAAAGGGTAAACACAAAACCGCCGAATGTATCGCAGTTTTTTACAATGTCGTCGTCAAAGGAAACGCCGGTTTCTTTTTCTACAGCGGAAAGGCTTGCCATGCCGCTTATCCGCCACAGTTCCGGTTCTATTTTTTCGATGGGGGGGAGTTTTACCTCTTCGTCTTCGTCGCCAAGGTCCCCCACCAGTGTTTCCAGCAGATCGTACATGGTAATAATCCCGTCAAAGCTGCCGTATTCATCCAGCGCAAGGGCAAAATGGCTGCGGCGGGCTTTCATCTGCCTGAACAGCACATGGGTGCCCACGCTGTTAAGCACAAACCAGCCGGGGCGCAGAGCCTTATCCATTACCCGTTCGCGGTTCCTTTTTTTAAGGGCAAGGTAATCCTTGGCGCTTATAACCCCCCGTATATCGTCCACCGTATCCCCGCAAACAGGGTAGTAGCTGTGTCTTGTTTCCAGGATGATCTTTTCCCAGGCTTCATCATTATCTTCGAGCCATAACAGCGCCGTGTCCTTGCGGTGGGTCATAACCGTATCAATTGTCTTGTCGTTAAACTCAAATACATTATGGATAATTTCCTGTTCACTTGCCGCAATGGATCCCCGTTCGCTCCCCGCATCTACAAGGAGGCGTATCTCTTCTTCGGTAACGGCTTTCTTGTCCTGTTTGGGATCGATCCTGAAAAGGGTCAGTATGCCGTTGGTGGTTTTGGTTAAAAGCCACACCAACGGGGCAAAGAATTTGGAAATAACAACGATGAACGTAGAGAGGGTAAGGGCAATCTGTTCCGCCTTGTGGAGCGCAATGCGCCTGGGGACAAGTTCGCCCAGTACCAGTGTAAAGAACGAAAGGATAATGGTGATAATAACCAGGGATGTTGTCCTGACTAAATCGGGCGATATGGTTATTCCCGCGGTTATCATGGCGGCGGTAAGCCTGCCGGAAAAATTTTCCGCGGCAAAGGCGCTTGCCAAAAAACCTGCCAGGGTCATCCCTACCTGGACGGTGGCAAGGAATTTTGCCGGGTTACTGGTTAGTTTTAAAAGCTGCTGCGCTTTGCGGTTTCCTTCTTCGGAGAGTTTTTCCAGTTTAACGTTACTAAAAGAAATAACGGCAATTTCCGCACACGAAAAAACAGCATTGATACTAATAAAAACAAGCTGCAGAAGGAGCTGCCAAAAGAGGGGATTGTTTACCATTTATAGAGTAACCTTTCCCTGGCTGCTTGGTTCAAGACCGGCTGGGCCGCCAATATCCCTGCGGTAATCCATGCCGGCAAAATGTACCGACTTAAGCGCTTTATAGGCCTTTTCCCTGGCATCATTTATTGTGGCGCCATATGCCGACACAGAAAGCACCCGGCCGCCTGCTGTACGCAGCCCCGTGCCTTCGGCGCCCCCCTGGCCGCGGATTGCCCCGGCTGCAAAGAGGACGGCGCCTGTTTTGTCAAACGATGTTTTGTTAAATGCAATCGGATCGCCCTTGCGGTACGCTCCCGGGTATCCGGCCGCCACCGCAACGGGGGCGCATACTGCGCCGTTTTTCCATGAAAGGCGGAAATCTTCCAGGGTACCGTTTTCGATTGCCTTGCAGAGGCCTGCAAAATCCGAATCCAAAAGCGGCAGAACCGCCTGCGTTTCCGGATCGCCAAGCCGTACATTGTACTCCAGCAAATAACATTTGCCATCCTGAATTAATAGCCCAAAAAAGATAAACCCCCGGTAATCAAAACCTTCTGCCGCCAGCCCCCTGAACGTTGGTTCAAGGATCGCCGTTTTAAAATCTTCCTGCAATTCTACGGTAAAGTCCGGTACAGGGGCAATTGCCCCCATGCCCCCGGTATTGGGGCCCTGGTCGCCGTCAAAACGGCGCTTGTGATCCCGGGCGGAAGCAAAGGGAAGGATTACCCCCCTACCGTCCTTTATGCTGGCCGCGGCAAGTACCGATACTTCCGGCCCCTGGAGGAATTCTTCCAGAACCAGGATTTTGCCGGCTGTGCCCAAAACAGCCTCGTCCATAAATTCAGTAACGGTTTTTTCGGCTGTTTCCAGGTTTTCTGCGATAACCACCCCTTTTCCCGCCGCAAGGCCGTCTGCCTTAATTACCAGCGGGACTTCTTTTTGCGCCTCAAAGTGTTTGTGCAGCGCCTGCAAGGTTTCGTCGCGGTTTGTAAAGCTTGCAGAGCGGGCTGTGCGGACGCCGTAGGTATTCATAAATTCTTTTGCATACCGTTTGCTTGCTTCCAGCCGGGAAACCTCCGCGCCCGGCCCTACAATGGCAAGGCCGGCCGCCCGGAAACAGTCGGCAATGCCCGCGGCAAGGGGCGCTTCCGGCCCAACAACGCTCAGGTCGATATTTTCCTTTATTGCATATCTGACAAGGGCTTCCTGGATTTCTTCTTCTACCGGGTCCCTGCCGAATAAATCAACATTTTCGCAGTTTTCTATTCCGGCTGTCCCCCCATTACCGGGGGCGGCATAAATTTTTTCTACTTTTTCCGATTGGGCAAGCTTCCAGACCAGAGCATGTTCCCTGCCGCCCCCTCCAATCACCATAATCTTCATTATTTCCAGTATATACCGGGGTTTTTGGGCTGGGAAGTGCCGGAAAACCCGGCTGTAACCTTTTCATTGCAATAATGGTTTTTTTATAAGGAAAATTCCGAAATATTGTCATTCATTGACAATAAATTCCGCCTAAATTATAATAGGCGAAAGAACCTGTAACGAGGAGATTTAAGGATGAAAAAATCGACAATTATGACTCTTGGCCTTTTAATGCTTGTGGCTTTTGTTTTCCTGTCTTGTAAATCAAAAACACCTGCTTATAAGGATGATCCGCGGTCCAAGATTATCGGTGCAGAAGGCATTGCACGCCCCGAATGGATGAACAAGCCTCCGGTATCGAACGATCTGTATTATGTGGTTGGGGACGGCCGTGATGCCCAAACCGACACGGTAAAACGGAACCTGGCCCGGACCGATGCAATGGCCAAACTTGCCCAATGGAAGGATGCTGTTGTAGCGGATACCATGAAAAACTACATCGAGGAAGGCGGTACCATCGGCAATACGCAGACCCTTATGCGCTTTGAACAGGCTACCGTTACCCGCGCCAATGCCAATATTGCAGGCTTTGATCAGGTAGAATATTGGATCGATCCGCAGGGAATTTACCACATCCTCTATTCATATCCCAAATCCGGTTTACGTAACGATTTTGCGGCTACCGTATCTGAATTCCAGAGAAACGAAGCGGCTGCCTTTGCAGATTTTAAAGCGCAGGAAGCCTTTAGACTTCTCGATGCCCGGCTGGATGCTGCCGGCAGGTAAGAGATTGGGGCTGTTCCGAATTTGTACTAGAACAGCCCCGGTAAAGGAGAACCCATGAAGAAAATGTTTTTTCTGCTGCCTCTTGTATTAACCCTGGCGCTCCTTAGCTGCGGGCATTCGGTTAAGCGTGTTGACGCAGATAAACAAACGGATTTAAGCGGCTATTGGAACGACACCGATCTGCGACTGGCAAGCGATTACCTTATTAAGGAAGCCCTTGCAACACCCCGCTTGAATACCTATTATTCGACATACGGACGGCTTCCGGTGATCATCGTTGGAAGGTTCAGAAATAACAGCGACGAGCATATTGATACTTCGATCCTTTCCCAGCGTCTGGAAGCATCTATTCTTGCCAGCGGCAAGGCGCAATTTGTTGCATCCGGTGATCTGCGTGATGATCTTCGCGCCGAAAGGCTGGATCAGCAGCAGGGCTTTACCGATGACGCCACAATGGCAAGGATTGGCCGGGAAATCGGAGCCAATTTTATGCTGACCGGTTCGGTAAAATCCATAGTAGACCGGTACGATAAAACAGCAACCCGCAGCTATTTTATTACTGCGGAACTAACCGATATAACCACCAACATGCGGCTCTGGATCGGTGAATACAACGAGATCAAAAAGGTTATCAGAAGGCCTTCGGCCAGACCCTAATTGGGGTTAACCCAGGGGTTGATTTATTATGTTTATAAAAACGCCGCCGGTGTGCGCTGCCGTTGTTACGATGGCAGCGCCGGGAAAATGCCTGTTTAACACAGGTATAAAACTTTTTCATGCGGCGTTTTGTATTGTATTTATAGCCATATTATTCTCCTGTGCTTCTAACCCTTATGCAGCAATAGATACCCAGGTCGACCAGGAAGCATTTACAAAAAGCGCCGAAACGCTGGAAGAAAAAAGCGGCAAACTTTACCGGCAAAAAGACCTTGTGTTGTACTATCTGGACAAGGGGATGCTTACCCACTACAGCGGGAATTACCAGGAATCTTCATCCCTGCTTCAGCAGGGGGAGAGGGAAATAGAAAAAAACTTTTCTGTAAGCGTAAGCCAGGAAATAGGGACCTTCCTTATAAACGACAGAACCAGAGAATACGACGGCGAAGATCACGAAGATGTTTACCTTAATTTGTTTAATGCGTTGAATTATTACCACCGCGGCAACATGGAAGGTGCGATGGTAGAAATTCGCCGTATGAACAACAAGCTCCGCGACCTTTCTGTTAAGTACGGTCAGATTATGTCCAATATGCAAAGGCATGCTTTGGAAAATAATACCGAAATTCCTTCCAACCCGGAAGCAACTGTTAAATTCAACAATTCTGCATTGGCCCGCTATTTGGGCATGCTCTTTTACCGGGGTTCCGGAATGATGGACGATGCCCGTATCGATCAGGATCAACTTCGTGTAGCAATGGTCGACTCGCCGCAAGTTTACAAAAACACAATGCCGTCTTCGGTCAGGGCGGAGCTGACAATACCACAGGAAATGGCCCGGCTTAATGTAATTGGTTTTGCAGGGCTTTCTCCTGTAAAAACCGAAGAAGTAACCAGGGTTTGGCTTCGGGATGCATGGATAAAAATAGCCCTGCCGGTAATGACCCCCCGCCCTTCCCGCATTGCGTCCATAAAAGTTGTATTGGATTCAGGGGAATCTTTTGCCCTGGAATTGCTGGAAGACATGGGTGCGGTAGTAAATGCTACTTTTTCCCAAAAGAAAAATATCATTTATGTTAAGTCAATAACGCGGGCGATTATTAAGGGCATAACAGCCAGAGCCTTTAATGAGGCGGCGCGGCATTCCGATGAAAACCAGGGCCTTTTTACAATACTTGGGTTGGGAAGTCAAATTTTTGCAGAGGCAAGCGAAAGGGCGGATCTGCGCGGTGCCCGGTATTTTCCAGGCAAAGCCTATGTTGGAGGCATTAACCTAAGGCCGGGAACCTATTCCTACACCATTACCTATTACGACATAGCAAATAGGGTGCTGGCAGAACGCCGCTTTGAAAACATAACGATTAGGGCAAATGCCCTTAATCTGACGGAGGTGGTATGTTTACGATAAAAAATTATACGGTACGTTACGCCGCTGTAATGCTTATGGTTTCCTTTTGCCTGAGCTGTAAAAGCACACCGGGAAAAAAACAGACCGGGGAACCCGACTGGGTTTCCGATCCGTATAAAGTATATAACAGAACTGTATATATGGCCGCCGTTGGTTACGGCTCTTCGCGCGAAACTGCGGAAAAATCCGCCCTTACCAATTTAACATCGATCTTTGGCCAGTCAATTTCTAGCGAAACAAGGACAGACTATACCTACACCGAAGCCGTTCAGGCAAGCAGTTCCGTATGGTCGGAAAAATCCGATCTGGAACAGGCGGTTGTTACATCGGTTGCCATGGATACTTTAATTGGGGTGGAAATTAAGGATGTCTGGAGAAGCCCCGACAGGGTTTGGTATGCGGCGGCGGCGATGGACAGGGCAAGGACCAATATGATCTATGCCGAACTGATCATGCAGAACCAGCAGACCATAGACAGCCTTACCCGCCTGAGTGCAGCAGACAGGCAAAGTTTTACCGGGTTTTTAAACTATTACCAGGCGGCTAACCTGGCCGATGCAAATCTGGTATTTGCCAATGTACGCAATGTAATAAGCCCCGGCTCGATGGCAGGGGGAAACCTTAAAACCGGGAATGATTACCGCCTGGAAGCTTCTCAGATTGCCCGGAATATACCAAT
>Ga0082212_10012757_pt1 | contig 10568 bp, 9 predicted proteins | sample TergutNt197P3_FD_71548 | JGI IMG/M metagenome (GOLD analysis project Ga0082212, IMG submission 71548) | Neocapritermes taracua P3 segment gut microbial communities from Petit-Saut dam, French Guiana - Nt197 P3 | ecosystem: Host-associated > Arthropoda: Insects > Digestive system > Gut ...
AGCAGATACAGAGCAAGCGGTATGAAGTCGTTGCTTTTAAGGTTACGTAACATATTCAATTCACGGTTTAGCTGCTCATCAGGACAATTGATACGTATCAGCCAGGCATAAAATCTGGAAAACCGGAGCAATTTCTTTAGGACGCGCTCCTGATAGCCCTCCTCATCCTTCGAGGCATATTCCTTGAATTCACGATAGACATCGCTTTCGCGTATTTCTTCGCACTCCTCCATGCGAAGGAAGTCGCGGGCAAAAGCGGATATGTTGTCAGCGCCGAGGTTATTCTCAATCTTTAGCCAGAAGTCCTTATGCCACTTGTTTTGTTTTTCGTCAGACGTTGCCATAAGCAGGAAATTGCGGATAAGGTCAGCTTGGCTCAAAGGCTTACCTGTTGAATTGATTTTTTCAAATATGGTTTGAACTGTGCGAAGGCTATCCTTATTATTATGGTGAACTTGCAGGTTGACATCCACCAATTGCATTCGCGCAACAGCGTCAAGAACGGCTTTATGTTTATCCGGGCAAGCGCGTAACTTCTTTTCGAAAAAATGATAATTTCTAACAACATTGCAGACGTTATCTAGCTGTTCAACGCGGCGATCAATAAGGGCTGTAAAATTCTCGGCATCGGCTACTGTCTGTTTCAATCGGATACGATAAACATCATCAGCACGTTTGTTACACAGGTATTGTTCGTTTATGTCGCTCCTTAAATCCTCATCATCGGTGACGTCACGAAGGGCGCACAGGAGAAGCAAGAGCGTAGTTATACGCTGTTGCCCATCCACTAAGATCATTTCCTGGAATGTACCTCCGCTGTTTTCACCGAGGTAATACACCACATTGCCAATGTAGTGGGTAGTGCTGGCTTCCACACACCGTATGATGTCGTCATAAAGCTCACGGCACTGTTCTACACCCCAAGCGTAGTTACGCTGATAGGGTGGAATAATAAACGCCTTCTTGAGTCCGCCAATATAGTCTTGAACCGTAACATCAGTCGCTTTCACATACTTACCCTCATCAATTCGCTTTATCCGTGGATACCATACTAACCTCAGTCACATCTGTCTCGCCTGCGCAAGTACGGTTGTGTGGTGGGGTTGCTCCCGTTAACAGTAGCCGGTATCAATACTGTCAACACCTTAAAAGACTGGCGCTCAAAGGTTTTGGGAATGACGGTAATGGCTTTAGCGAATCGCTCTATACCGTCTAAAATACCGTCATGAAAACGGTATGTCTAGGGGCTATGTGAGGCAATGCGAGGCTGTCGCTATTAAAAAAACCTAAGCCCCGCAAGGTTTTTTGGACATTGCGGGGCTTCCTGAAATTACTGGTTGGTGGAGGCGGGGAGAGTTGAACTCCCGTCCGAGAATATTCCACATCGAAGCGTCTACAGGCGTAGACCGGGAATCTATCTCACGCATGGCTTTGGCCCCCGGTCAGGGCGAGCCCGCGCCAGTCCGCCGTATGATCTCACGGGCTGTCCCGGCGAACGCGAACAGCCGCCAGCCCGATAGCTTTACACCTCCCCGGCGCATCGGGCGTCAGCCGGTTCAGCGTGATCGTCGAGCGATCAGTTGCCACGCGCCTGTTTAGGCGGCGTAGGCGTAGTCGTAATCGTTGTTGGCAATTACTTTGTTGCCGCTTTTTACGAGGCCAGCGGCGCCTCGGCCTGCAACTCCGGCTTCCCATCCCCGTCGAAACCAGTGCGCCCCCTTTGTTATGTTACAAAAAGATATATATGCCGGGAAAAAAAGCAAGGGTTATGCGCTGTAAAAATGCGAAAGCTGCCCCTTCAGGCACACCCGGTACGACTGCTGCAAGCGGGAAAGTTTTTCGCTGTCATCGCCGTTTCGCGCTCCGGCCACCAGGCGCAGATTGTTGATCCCATCCAGGATGGCGCTCTGGGCGCTGATAAGCTTGAGCAATGCGGGCAGCGCCGCGGAAGAGGCAAGGAGTTCCTCGATCTGCTCCTGTTCGGCGCAGACGGTCTCTATGGTAAGTTTCCCCTGCCGGTTCAGCGAGATTGTCATGCGCGAATCCACGGTAACGCCCGCGAGCTGAAAGGCCTGGTGCACCGCGCCGAGAAAAAGCTCCTGCAACTGGTCAATGCCGGCGGCAAGCTCCTGCGAAACCCTGTGTCCGTGCTCTTCCACATACTGCAAAAAGGCGTCGAGCTCCGGCGAAAGCGTGGCGGAACCGGAGGCAGCCATGGCCCGGACAGCCTCGTTTTCTATGCCGTCTACGGTGCTCTGGGGCCTGATATGCTGGATGCAAAGCATGCTCTGAAGATTTTCGGCGGGGCTGTTCACGGCATCCTCCGGTGGAGCTTTTTTCCGTTTTCTAGAGAATTGCAAGACATTGTGCAAGATGAATGCCAATGGCGTCAGTTAAGGGCTTGCGCCGTAACGTGGTTATTTTTGCCCGGCTACGCGGACAGCCCCCGCAGGAAGCGTGTTTCCACGCGGACGGCGTGCTAACCCAGGCCGGACGTGGCCAAAATCAGGAACGTGGCGGCCGCGATCGCGGCTGAAGCGGGCAGGGTCAGGATCCATGCGATCACCAGGTTGCCCGCCACTCCCCAGCGCACCGCCGAGAGGCGCTTGGTCGAACCAACGCCGAAAATGCAGGAGGTAATGGTGTGCGTGGTGCTGATGGGGGCGCCTACAAGCGAGGCTCCGGTGATCACGAGAGAGGCGGAAGTTTCCGCCGCAAAGCCGTGGACTGGCTCCAATTTGAAAATACGATGCCCCATTGTTTTGATGATCTTCCATCCGCCCACCGCCGTGCCGGCCGCCATGGCCGCCGCGCAGACCAATTTGACCCACAGGGGCACGTATACGGTGTCTATCTGCCCGAAGATGAGCAGCGCCAGCGTGATGACTCCCATGGTTTTCTGGGCGTCGTTCAGCCCGTGGCTTGTGGCCATGAACGCGGCAGATACAATCTGGAGTTTGTAAAAGACGCGGTTTAGCTTTGTACGGTGGACGCGGCACAAGACGACGCTAATCAGGCCCATAAGCAGAAAACCCACAGCAAAGCCCGCCAAGGGGGAACACACCAGCGGGATGAGAACCTTTTTGACGATGGACATTCCATTGAGCGTAGTAAAACCGGCATGGGCCACGGCCGCGCCGATAAGCCCGCCTATAAGCGCGTGGGATGAAGAAGACGGGATGCCGTAATACCAGGTGATGAGGTTCCAGGCGATTGCGCCGACCAGGGCCGCCAGCACCAGGAGGTGGCTGCCGGCGACGACCGCGGGGTTGACGATGCCCGATCCGAGGGTATGGGCCACCTCTTCGCCCAGCAGAGCGCCGACAAAATTCAGGACCGCCGCCATCAGCACCGCGGTCCGGGGAGAAAGCGCCTTGGTGGACACCACCGTCGCGATGGCGTTCGCGCAGTCGTGCGCGCCGTTGGTAAAGTCGAAGATGAGCGCGACGGCGATGATCAGCAGGAGGAGCAGGGGAACTTCAAACATTTTTGAGCACCGCTTCCTCAATGGCCTCGGCGAGCTTGACTACTTGTTCCACCATCCGTTCCAGGCGATCGTAGGCCCGCGTCCATTTGATCACCTCCAGGGTTGATTCTTCCTCTGCCTTGGCCCGGTCATACAATTCAGCAAGGCCAACGCTGAAGAACATGTCGCAGTCCGAGCGCAGGGCGCGGAATGCCCGGGTTTTATGCACATCCTGCTTTTTGCTGAGTCCTATGAGCATGATGCGGGTGAGTTCAACCATCTCGCGCATGGTTTCCACAAGTTTCAACGCGGGAAAGCGCATGCGTTCAAACTCATAGATATGCATGCGCGCTGCAAGATGCTGGAGATCATCAATGCAGTCCTCCTGCGCCTGGTTGATGTGCAGAATATCTTCACGGTCAATGGGGGTGATGAAGGTCTGGCTCAATTCGCGGGTGATGCGCGCATGGATGGCGTCCGCCTCTTCTTCCAGCAGGGCGATTGTTTTGTATTCTTCATCCATTGCGGACAGGTCGAGAAAGCTCTGTTCCATGTGCTTTACCGTGTCCAGCAGCAACTCGCTCTGCTTCAGGAGCAACTCGAAAAACGGGGCGGATTTGGGAAGTAATTTTGCAAACATGAGGTCTCCTGGGATAGCCGGCCAAAAAAAAGAAGGTCCGCCTGGCTCTTGCCTTGGAGGACCTTTTCACACTGCTTCGGATTTTCTTAAGGGGATGCTCTGATGGTGCGAAGGGGAGAAGCGAAATTTCCACTTAACATATTGCATTAGCAGATTTTGATTTTGCAGAAAGCAATATTTACCAACAGAAATACCAACAGCCCCCATCGAGAAACTTATTAATGAAACCTTATTAAAGTCCATCTATGCGTTGGTAATCCTTGGTTGAGGTTTTGTCAATTGAAAGGCGATTTGTGAAAGAGGCGCTCCAGGGCGGCACGGATTTTTGCAGCGCGACACTTCTGAGGGGTGTCACTCGCAAAAACCGCGCCGCCCTTTCCCGTATTGCCTGACAACATCGTTTGGGCTATTTCTACGGCCATGCTCATCCAGCAAAAAATATCAATGGGCAGGGTTCGGCAAGCATACGCCCTGACTGGAAATGAAGTTGAGAATGTCATCCAGGCGCTTTGGCCGGGTGATGTATTCCCTTTGGAATTATGGCACAGGGCGCATGAAAAATTCTGGAAGGCCTTTGCGGACAGCAATCAAGCAGTATATAAGATAGAAGCCCCTGCTCTGCCGGAACTAGACACGGCAAAAAAATATTTTCATACATATTTGTGTTCTCTTGATGTATTGGATTTTTTCAAAAAAATGTCTGAAATCATCAAAGTCAACATCGTACAAGAAGGGTTACGATACATATTAGAAGAATCATACGAGGAAATTGACGAAATATTTCCTGAAGAAAAGGATTTTTTATTCAGTACACTATTGAAATTGAAAACGATAGATCAATTTGACCAATACGAACAATATTCCGAAAATGGATTTAATTCAATCTATGAAGATAAAATACTGTACATTCCACACTCAAGCTACCATTTTATCTCCCATATTTTTCCCGACACCGTACTTGTGGACACTATTGCCGTTATCCGCCATCTCCATTACTGCCCCTTGCGCCTAGAGGTAAAAGGAATCACTCAACGCATTGTGGACTTTGTTCTTAGCTTGCCTGTCTCGGCAACAACGCCACCGGCAGAGCCAGTTGCCGAGGAACAACCCCAAGGGCAAAAATCCGTCTTCCGCATTCCCGCCGCTCTTTGGGAAGGAAGGCCCGAAGCCGCTGTCCGTGACGCAATGAAAGCCGACTATTGCCTCCCAATCATTGCATATGTTCTTGTGAACTGGTGCGGAATTAGTAAAACCCAGGCAGGCCGCCTACTTTCTGAAAAAGAATATAAGGAAGACAAGTCATACCGCAACGTCGTCGATAATCTTTTGGAAGAAGCCGCCTCGTATACCATAATCAAGTCCTGATTACCCTAAAACTACCGTTTTTCTTATATTTTCCCGTAATATTACCGCCGAATTACCTCACGGTATTCCCGAATTCGGATTTAGCCTTCTGGAAACCATAAACATCCAGGAGGTTCTATCATGTCGCAGAATCAACCACCCCTTCCTTCTTACGGCTTTCTTCGTCTTCCTCAAATTTTAAGAATTATTCCCATCTCCAGAGCTGCATGGTGGGCGGGCTGCCGAAGCGGACGCTTTCCACGGCCGCTAAAACTGACTTCGAGAACCACCGTTTGGCGAGTTTCGGACATTCAAGATTTCATTGAGCGCGTAGGTAACCAGCGGGAAAGCAGTGATGAATAGCGACATTCGGCTTTCCGTCGGCTTCTTCGATCATCCCAAAACCATACGACTGATGCGTCAGCTTGGGCATGAGGGCGTTATCGCCCTCATGCGCCTCTGGCTGTGGGCGGCGCAAAACAGGCCGAGCGGCATTCTTGCCGGCATGGACGAAGAGGACATAGAGATTGCAGCCCGTTGGGACGGCGATCAAGGCGCGTTCAACGCCGTTGCAACGGCTGTGAAATTCCTCGACTGCATTGACGGTGTGTACCACATCCATGACTGGCGAGAGCATAACGCATGGCAGTCAGCCGCTGAAAGCCGTTCCAATGCCTCCCGGCTTTCTCGTATGGCAGGGACGCATCCGGCAATTTACAAAATACTTGAAGATGCTGCAATAAAAGGCATTTCAAGAGAGTGGTACGGCGTTATAACGGCGTCCAACGACCCCAAAGCTACCGTTGAACGGCTCTTGACGGCTCCTTCAAGCCCTTCCCTTACCTCTCCTTGCCTTTCTTCCCCCTCCCCTTCCTTACCTTCTCAGGCGGAAGGAGAGTCTTCCCTGCGTTCAGACTCTTTGTCCGCGCCTGACGGCCCGGACGTGCGGAATTGCGCCCGCCCTGAAACAGTCCCGGATGGTCGAACAAAAAGAGCTACACCGGAACCGCTACCCAAAAACTCCGAGGCGTACCGTCTGGCTGTTCTCATGCGCGATACGCTTAAAGCCAATGTGCCGACCCTCAAGGAGCCGGATTTGCAAAAATGGACGCAGAACTTCGCTGTTGCCCTTCGTAACGACGAGCGCATGAAGGAACCGCTTTTTGTGGCCGAGGTCATCAAGTGGGCCTGCTCCGACGGCTTCTGGCGGGCGAATATTCAAAGCCCGGAAAAGTTGCGCCAGAAGTTCGACCAGTTGACGGCAAAAATGGAAGCAGCGGCTCATCAGTGGAAGTCCCCCGCAGCCCGTCGTGTTGAAGCCAACCAGGAGGCCGGGGAAGAGGCGGAACGGATACTTTTTGGCGACGCCGCCCAGGCTGATGCTGAGGTGATGTATGACGCAAGCTGATTTCAAACGCTTCTCCGCGCTCATCCAAGGCGTTGCCGAGTGTTACAGCCAAAGCCTGAGCGCACAGGGCATCGCCTTGCGCTTCAAAATGCTGGAACAGTTCGACTTTGCCGAGGTGCAAAACGCTGCATATTCTGTCATGGTCACCAGAAAATACACATCCATGCCGACCCCGGCGGATTTTCTGGAACACATCAGCGGCGGCAACCCCGAGGACAAGGCAGAAGTGGAAGCGGGCAAGGTGTTGGAAGCCATCGGGCGACATGGCGCGTATGCCAGTGTGGTTTTCGATGATGCCGTGACACAAGCCGTCATCGTGCAGGCGTATGGCGGTTGGCCGAAATTATGCGCCGTCTGCGGCGTTGAGGAATCGGAACACTGGTTCCGCAAAAATTTCGCCAAAACATGGGCCGCATACTCCCGCCAGGGCGTGAAACAGGCCAGCTATCTCCCTGGCATTTTTGAAAGCACGAATTGCAGCAACGGCTACCATGAGTGCGTTGAACCGCCGAAATTGGTGGGCGATCCGGCTAAGGCACGCGCCTTACTGGAAGCCGGGAAAAACATCATACTCACGGAAGGCGCCGGAACCGTGCACGACGAATGCCATTAACACTCAGGAAAAAGGTGTTGACACGCACATTGCAATAGAAATGTTCGATATGCGTACTCCATCTTGAACTGGTGGCCTTATGCGGGAGCATGGTGTCTTTCAGGCTCAGCATGCTCGCCGCCTTCATTCAAAGCTCGACGGCCTCCTTTTCCGGTATGATCCGCCTGGGCCATAGGCGACAAACTTTCAGGTTTGGCTTGCTTGCCCGTCTTTTGTCGAGCCGGATTTTCCCCGGCTTGCCCCAGTACAGCCTCCATTCGCGAGAGTGAAACACTGACGCCCTGTTCCGCCAGGATCGCCTGAATTTCTTTCAGGCTGTGCCCCTGTTTCACGGCCTTCCGTAAATCCGCCTTCAAAAATTCGACGACCTCTGCCCTGGATTTTTCCTTTTCCTTGACCGGGAGTTTTCGCAATACTTCCTGCACGGCCTGAACTTTTTCCATCGGGTATGTTTGTGACTTTGCCATTTTTTTGCATCTCCTTCTGATATTTGTTTGAAATAGCAAGTGAGGACAGTATATTCCGCGTGCAAGAAAAATGGCAATGCTTTATCACTACACGTCGTTACATCTTGATAGACTGTAATGCACGTGATAGACAGTATCAGACTATTGTTTTTTTCAAAAAATATGTCTGAAAATCTTGTACTTCACGCCATTAAATGTCCAGTTCAATATAATACAGTCTTTTTATTTTTTTTGTTGGCAAAAATCTTTCCAATGTGCCAATAGTGATTGCAAGTACCACGCGTTTTACGATGGGGGTTCTTCTTTACAGGTTGGTATCTGTCTGACGCCAGATACAACCTGCCAGAGGCTGCGCCTCTGGACTCCACGCATTCGGCGCTTCGCTTCTCACGCGTAAAGGCAAAAACATGAAGACAAAAGACAATAATCGCGTTCCCCGTTTTCAGCGGCGCAGGACGCTGCGCATCAGTGAACATGAGGACGCGCGGCTTGTGGACCAAGCCAGCATGGCCGGTCTCTCCGTGTCTGAATACATGCGCCGACTGTTCTTTGGCGGCAGGCCCATCGTTGCCAGAACAGACGAGCAAATGATCCGGGAGTTGCGGCGCATGGGCGGTTTGCTCAAACATCTGGGACAAAGCTCTGATGTTGCGTCGGAAATACGTGCAGTGTTGGAAAGCATACGGCAGGCAATAGACAGGCTGGCGGAGCGGACATGATTCTGAAAAAAATGAAACGGCGCTCTTTCAAAAAGCCCAAGGCTGTCATGATCGGTGATCTTGTGGATTATATCCTCCAATCACATGACGAAAAGGGGCAGGAGAAACTGGCCTATTACGGAGCCAAAAATTTTTGGGCCAGGGGACAAGCCGGACAGAAAAAGGAAATGATCGCCCTGGCGTCTGAGTCCGTACGCAGCCCCATGCCGGTCAGCCATTGGCTTTTAAGCTGGCAGGAAAACGAACAGCCGAGTTATGAGCAGATTGACGAGGCTGTGGATCTTTTTCTGCAAAAAATGGAACTGGAAGGACATCAGGTCATGTATACCTTGCACAAAAATACCGACCATTATCATGTGCATATTGTCGTGAACCGGACGCATCCCGACACCATGAAGGTCATCCAGCCGCACAGGGGTTTTGATATCGAAGAAGCCCACAAAATTGTCGCATGGCTGGTTCATACCCAGGGCTGGGCCGCTGAGGGCAACGCCCGCTATCGCGTCAATCAGGACAATGAAATAGTCCGCAACCAAGGCAAAGACAGGATACAGCCTTCGTCCGAAGCTCAGGACTTCGAAAGCGCCACCGGCGAAAAATCCGCCCAGCGCATTGCCCAGGAAAAAGGGCACGGGGTCATCCAGAACGCCACGTCATGGGCGGAACTGCACGAAGGTATGCAGAAGGCCGGTCTGCGTTTTGAGAAAAAAGGTTCCGGCGCTGTGGTCTTTGTCGATGATATCGCCGTCAAATCTTCCTCCATTGACCGTAATTTTGGTCTGAGCAAGCTGTGTAAACGGCTTGGAGATTTTGTGCCGGGGCAGTACGCGTCGGACATGAAAACGCCTGCACCTGAACCGGTCAGTGTCCTTGGTGTGGATGAGTGGCGGGAGTATCAAAAACTCCGCGCAATGGAGGCGGCTGAGCGAAGTGTGAGAAAAAGGCAGGCATCCTCCTCCATTTCCGCAATGCAGCACGATCACCGCCGACACCGGCAAGGCGTCATTGCCTCCCTGTCCCGGTATGGCCTTTCCATGTTGAACATAGCCAGGCATTATCTGAAAACCCAGCAAGAGGAAGAATTGCAACGCATACGGGAGAAGCTGCCCAAACCCACAAGGCCCTTGCCGCGTTTTGCGACGTGGCTGGCTGCTCAGAGCATACAGGCAGGAAAGCTCTGGAGATACCGAGGCCGTATTTCTTCCAGCATGGATGTCAGAGAGTTTGCATTCCCCAAAATCGGGGACATGGCCTCTCCGTACATGGCGTACCGTGAAGTGATCCAGAAGATGTATCCTGAAATAATGGACACATCACGACTTGACGCCATGATCGCCCTGCGGATGCGGCTTGCCGGATACACCCGCCCGGAGGTTGCCAACGAAATGTACCACAAGGCTCGTCCGCTGCGCACGGAAAGCCGGGACTGGAAGGACTATGCCCGCAGGATGGCCTGGTATGCCTTTGGCGCTGCCGGGGATATCGACATAGCGGCCCATAAGCCCACTCAGGAAAATATCCTGAGCTTCCATCAGGAAGCCGAACGGCTGGAGGCGGCACGCATGTATGAAACGGCGCGGGAAGCGCCGAGGATGCGGATGCGATGAAGCAGTCTGTTGCGGCGAACGTGCGCCCATTGAAGAACTTTGAGAGCGGGTGATGCGGTAAGCCGGAAGTCCTCGTGGCAGTCCTTCAGCCGAGAATCACTTGCCCGGCAGCAGAAGGGTCGTAGCCTGGACCCGGCTCACGTGCCGGTGGGTAAATACGCCAAGACGGCATTGGAACACCTGAAGCTGTGGCCGCAGGTGGCAAACAAAGTTGCCCCCGCAAAGGACGTCAGGGCTGGCTTGGCGCTGGTTGAACGTGCGGAATCGCCCCTGGGCATCGTCTACGCCAGCGACGCCGTCATTT
>Ga0082212_10012758_pt1 | contig 10568 bp, 5 predicted proteins | sample TergutNt197P3_FD_71548 | JGI IMG/M metagenome (GOLD analysis project Ga0082212, IMG submission 71548) | Neocapritermes taracua P3 segment gut microbial communities from Petit-Saut dam, French Guiana - Nt197 P3 | ecosystem: Host-associated > Arthropoda: Insects > Digestive system > Gut ...
TTCTCTCTTGCGTTAACGCCAGTTATGTCGTATTCATCTATCCTGTTCGAATGATTGATATGATAGTTATGGGGATGCAGATATTTGGAAGAGGTTACTAGCTATAGTTGGTAGAGTCGTGACCTCCAGTCGAAGGACTGTACGGGGATGTGTTCAGAGGTGTCTGTACCCAGTCCTTTGATTTGGGTGTACAGTCGGAAGAAATAAATTCAAATTTAACTGAATGAACAAATGTTAGTTACCACACAAGTCTTGTATTATAATTTGTTGATGATACTGAATGTCTCGCGGCAATTCGAAAGAACTGGTCACTCAACCAACAGCTTTCGAGTATGACTAGGTCCAACCGACACACACAAATCTTTCTTTACTATGGCAATAAATTTTGATGACAATTTAACACGTCAGATATAATCACTTTTTACGACACTTCGCTGCACTGCACTGTACTGTAGTCGCGTTTTGACACACAAAACAGTTTATAATTCGGACTGTTGTTAATTATTAATTTCTGGTGATATATGCAGTTGCCACTTCCTCTCTGACTGATGAACTGGCAGAGAGAGAGCCGGCATCCTTCGGTTTGCCTGCAAATTCAAATTTTAAACAAAATCCGAATGTTTCAGCAGGTTAAAATTAGTAATTCCACATCGGTCATTTCAAACAGACCAACGCTAACTCCCGTGCTCCTATACCAAGGGTTACAGCTTCCTGACCTCCCACATTCTCAAGTTACGTCCTCTAGCTGTTTGCAGAAGATCTGGTTTTCTGTACCATCGTTAATGTCTCATCTATCCCCATTTCCCGTCTGGTCATTAGGTGCTAGTCTCTTATTCTGTCTCTCTAATGAAACATTAAGCGCAGCCTGTAGTTCGGTTTATCTAATCATCCATAATAAAAATATAAATTCTCTTTATAAATTCACGTATTCTAACCATCGTATGAATTTGTGTCCTCATTTCTCCAAAATAGACTCAAACCCTGTCTGTACAGTTACATTTTTGACACATTAAGACACACTGACACGCGCAAAAAACAAACAGAGAATTGCTGTATAATTATACACACACATATGCGTAGGGCCCAAATATTTTGCTGTTGCGTACGCCCTAATCAGATGTGATGATAGTGCTACATGTCTTAGAATATGGAAGGTGTGTTTCATTTACTAAACCTGTCGGTATTCAGGTTTTGAATCTGCCGTTAGTGTGTGAAGTTGGTTTATTGTTATGTGTTATATGTAACAAATTGAAGCAGATTCACCAGTATGCATTATAGTACTCACTGACTGTTTCTTTCCAGATGTATGCTATGTGTTTTGTGAATTCACGATTCCTTTGCAGTAAATGAAACACATTTCACAATACCCATAAAAATGGAAGTTCCAAATTTACAGCTTCCAACAATAAGATACCGGCTATGATTTGTAATAATACACCAACAAATGCACAATATTGAGTTTAAATAGCTGTATTACTTTGAAACGTTAGAAAATCCTACACGGTTTGATCCCTGTGAGATAAACATCAGGGAGTGTGTATATGAAATGATCCTGCGTTAGATGTTAAAGACCGTTTCTGTGTCACCACTTTAACTCGCCTGTGATCGGGTCTAATACGGTTGTCAGGTCAGTAGTTTGAAAGCTGGTAAAGAGCATAGTTTGTTCTGTAATTTGGTAATTTATTATGTGACTTTATCCCAGCATTATACAAGATTTTTGTCTTATCATTTCTACAAAATTCAGATTGAAGTTCTGATTTTATTTATGTATTATAATTTTGGCCAACAAAATTTTGTTCCAACTTACCTAAGGCTTAAATCTTTCGCCCCTTTGTCGAAGACATATAAAGAATTATGTGTTAATGTTTTACTTGTTTCGAAATAAATAACTAGCCTAAAACAACAGTTTGTAGAAATTTTTTCCCTTCAAACTGCCAATGTAGCCTATTTTCAAAGAAAAATCCAGTTATCCGGATTTTCTGCATATCCGGATGGCTGGTCGTCCCAATTAATCCGGATAATTGGAGTTATACTGTACTTGAGAGGTTTGTTGATGAGTGTGCTTTTTAAGTTAACTGTTAAAAAAATCTGGAAACTAGTTGTAATATATCATAACCTGTAATGAGCTGTTTCAGTGTGTCGAGCGGTATTCTCTCTCCTCTCTCTCTCTCATCCTTTATCAGTTTCTGTATAAAACATTTCACTCTATACGTTCGAAATCACACCAAAAACAAACGTATAGATAAACTTCCCAAATATTTGTAAGAAAAAGCTAATCGCTCCTTTACCAAACATCTCATAATGACGTAATGCGTCGAAACACGTAAAAAAATACAGGGTACAGCAGGCGTAGCTATACGGTAAAAATGACAAGTTAAGCCAACTGTAAATTTTCAGTTTTCAAATATACTTAAACTTATTGTTTATTATATAGTCTATGTTGCAGTTAACGTTTTTATTTAGTGGAATAAGTAATGCAAGATTGTTTCGTGGAGGTTAGCTGGGTGGCAGGTGCACTGTGGGAATGTGACTTTAACCAACAGCAGGAGACGTATGTGCGAGACTTCACTGACACCCCCCCCCACTTTTATGAGGGTGGCAGCTCAGTGCGGTCGCACACACAATTTTACTGTTGTTGGTTAAAATCACATTTCCGCCATTCACTTCCTATCACACTAAACTCCAAGCAGCAAGCCTGCCGTGCGGCTGAACACTGGATGATATATTTTCTAAGTTTAATTTTTTGTAAACAGACTGACATGAGAACACAGAAACCCCGCCCATTTCAAGGCGACCAGAGAAAAACATTAAGCACTGTATGGAGACATCATACGAAGAGTTATATCGATATCGCACAGGAAACTTAGGAAATGAGAACAAATTTCTATTTACGCCGATAAGTAAAGTACAGCCTTCTATGAACCGATTTCAATGATAATCACTTAACCTAAAGAACAATGTATGGAGAAATTACTTACCGAGTTTTATCGAAATCGGGCGAGCAACGTACAAATTACTCGTACGAACAAATATCCATTATATGAGTAAAGTACAGCGTCCAGTGCTGTCTAACAACAAAGTGAAGTCCACACATTCCGCTCTCCTGTGTGCTAACCACAAAGACTGTAACACACACAACTGACATTATGTCAACTGTTCCACATGGACGTTAAACGGTCTGTCACATTTATTTGGACCTAAAAGGGAGAAGGTAACAGGATACTGGGGAACAACTGAGTAACAAGGGGCGGTACATGGGTTACTCACTGATATATTATTTGGGTTATCAAACCAAGGCGAAAGAGATGTGCGAGTCATGTGGCACATAGGGAGGCTTTGGTGGGTACAACCTGAAGTGAACACGAGGGACAAACCGGTATACATGGGCGGATATCATTAAAACGGAATTTGAATAAGACGGAAGAGCGTGAGCTGGATTCCACCTTCTCAGGACAAATGACGGACTGTTGCGAACACAGTAATGAACCGTCGGGTACTGCAAAATGCGAAGCTGTTCTTGTTTAGCTGAAGAAGTATTTGGATCCCCTGGGTTTAGCTCCATGGCCTTAGGACTGAGGTCCGAAAGGTAGGACTAAGGTCCTAGTGAGTATAGGGTGACTGTTTTATCTCATAATCGTGTGCTGCCACTTCCTGTCCACTCGGTCGGTCCACGTACACACAGTCCACTCGTCCAACTGCCCACCAACGTGGCGGCGAAATGGACATCGAAAGTTGTCAGATAAAACAATAGCCGTTTACTTATTGACTATGTTCCGACAGTACTTGGTAAACGAAGTAATTTATTTTGTCTATTTTTGTTTGCTTTAACCAGGTCATGTCTTGTTTCCAGTAACATGTCACCAAATGGTACTGTTTTCTCGTAGTTATAGTATTTCTCTACGGTGGCGCAGTTGGTTGAGGCATTGTGCACGGTGGCACATGCGATTCCCGATGGCGTCACAGGGATTTTTGGCTTTAAACCTTTCGGCCGTACTATGGCCCTGGGGTCGACTCAGCCTCTTAACACAAAAGAGTACCAGGATTATCTCCTGGGGGTAAAGGCGACCGGTGCTTTTGGCCGACAGCCCTACCACCTTCAAGTGCCGATTGCCTGAACTGGAATAGCTTTAACCTTGAGTAAAGTCATCCCACTGAAGGAACAGCGTTACTTTGTACAGTAATGCTTGTGCCTTCGTGTGCTTTCACGGGACATTTTGTAAATCACACAATTGGAACCCAACGACAGATTTGTAATAAGCTGTCGTAGCCTAGTTGATTTTTGTACCGATGATTGAAGCGTTTATATTTCTCTCTAAATAAAACAGGCTGCATCAGGCCCTTATAAGTTCATCGGTTTAAAAGTTGCATTTATACGTACAATATCTAGTTCTCAATCTACGTAACATTTTGTGCATTTCGCTTGTGTTCAGTTTACGCTCGATAGATACAGACATTACTGCACACCACAGCAGCGATAGAGGACTTCCTTCGCCACCAGCCGTCCTGTTTTTGCATTCAGTTGCGGAACAATCAAAAGCACATCTCTACGATCAGCTTTCCCGCAATGTCGGTACCGAGCACACGGCACATGAAATCTGAACACACATTTATTGTGTAGGTCGTGTTTCTGTGGATTGCAAATCCGTAAGCAGTCTTGTTCACTGCGAATACATGACGGCCAATGGCAGTTCCTCATACGTAACTTGTGTTGATCAAAGGACAATTCAACACCGCTCTGGTCCGTGCAGAATATATCGGTGAAGGTACAAAAAATCGGAAATTAATGAAATCAGACGGCCAAATTATGTGACGTGTATTTACGAAAACCAAGGCCAAAAGAAATACCGAAAACAGAATGCAAATTTGGGATGAACTGGTGAGATTTCTGGGGTACTTAAACGTTAATAAACTTACCAAATTTCTGCTTGATGTCCGGCGGACTGCAATTGAGAACGAAATCTGACGTCACACACTTGAAGGAGTCGTGCGATATCGGGGGTGAACAAATACCGGGCGCATATTTGTGGGTCCTCAGTAAGGAACATGCTTCATGTCACATCTGGGGCCCAGACTTTTAAGCTTGCTCTTAGATTTTTCCAAAATTTGCACAGCCCTGGTGTAGACTCTTGCCAGAAAGACGGCTGCACTAAACGTTTTGGGGGGTTCAACAGAGGTTACAGGTACTGTGTACTGTGTGTGCAATTTGTGAGGCCACAATTTTCATGACGTGTAATTCCTTCTCGTGCATCACAGTTAACATACCTTCAGGGGCAAACGTTAGGAGTAATGGACATTCTGTTCTCAACATTCTGTGCCGGCTTTGCTACAAATGTACCTTCAGATGCAACGTTACACGTGCCATAAACTACTCTACTGAATTATAAGGCAATTATTTTTAATTACAGGCAACAGAGTGCTTTTTGAGAAGCAACACCATTTTTTCAGCTAGTCTATAATTCCTGCCGGTATATGTAATCCGCAACTCAATTCCGAGAAAACCAGCTGGAGGTACTAAAGATCAATTCGTGTGTAGGGAAATTACAGCAAGTTAATATCCAGGACCGTTTCATGTACCTGTGCAGTCTGCTTAAAATGACCGTGTGAATGCGGTACTGAAACAAAATCAGTAAGCTTCCTGAAGGGAGAGGTCAAAGGTTCGGAAAAGGGTTATCATTGATATTCATGAGTCTTATGGGGTAGATGTTATGTCTTCTTCATGTTTGTGTTCATCTGCACTTGAGGTAAAATATATTAGGAATTGTGGAATATATTTATACATGATCACAGCACAGAAAACAATTACATATCAGTAAAAGGTCTTTATTTTACTACATATTTGTTTCATACAGCATAAAAACGACACAATTTACACTACCTTAAATACACAGAGAGGTCTGTTTATCGTGTACCCCGAGAATAGCTAAATACGTCCTGGCTGTATGCCACCTTGTTGGCCGAACCCGCGGCGGTGTCATTGCTGACAGGCGAGCAGCATGTGCGGAGACTTAAGTTTAGTCATGCCATATGACACGTGACAGCACGTGGTCTCGGCGCGATTGTGAAATATCGTGAGAATAGTCATTAGCAAAACTTTTTCAAAGTGCGCGTCACGGAAAACTAGCTGAAAGTTTTGAAAACAAAATCCCCTGTCCACAGTGCTGTGCAAAACAATATACAGAAGAGTGACAAACTTTCGAATTACAGGTGCAGTCACCAGGGAGAGCTGCCGTGCTGGGGGGACAGGACAGCTAGACCTCTTTACAAAAAAAATTATCACAAGTTTCTGGGACTGGCGTATCACTTGTGTAAAGCAGAACAATCAATGGACAAACGTAATCACTTTCATAAATACAACAGCAAGTCACACTTTACAAAGGAAAAGCGGCTGTCTTACATTCTCGCTGCAATACAACCCCGGACCGTAGCCAGCGCACGTCATCTTTAGTTGAGTGCTGTACAGAAACTTGTTTCAGGACAGGTACTTTCTTTAACAAACTGTACAATTACAAATGCCCTACGCTGAACATTACAACACTCAATGTTACACCTTACGAACGGTACTGTGCACAGCCTAACGGCATGTTCAAAGGACCGACGCAGCTTGTACTAACAACTGAACTGAAACTTACAAATGCATAACAACAATCACCAATAATGGGTTCAGGTTCAGTGCACAACACGGCATGTAAATGAACTTCAGCCTTCGGACAGTCACATAAAAATAAGTCAATATACAGTTCAGATCTCAGTCCCCACCTGCATATAACGGTGCGTCACATTTACATCATTGTAAGACACACAGCCAGAAGACGACCACTTGATGGTAGATGGTTGCTGACCAACCAAACTACAGATTAACACCACAGCTGTGTTAGACGGCCAATCTATCGTCTAATACGATTGCAGCTGTACTTTTACACACTCTGTCAGGGCCTTAGAGGGGAACTTTACCTTTACTATCCACTTATCATCAAAAGCAACTTGCGGGGTAAGGAAAAAGCAAAATGGAGGCGCGGGTTATGAGGCTGGTACCTGTTTGTGGCACGAGATGTCAGTGACAAATACCAGTCCCAAATATATCGGCCACTAGAATATTAGGAGCCGGCACAGTCACTGCTATGTAAGTGAAAAATATTTTGGCACAGGCAGTAGTCGTCCAAGTCATATACTCTCCACCCCATGTTACTCACATTCTCAATCTAGTGCCGAAAAGAATGACTGGCGCTATACCTCCATTCCCCCTACACGAATTCACCGTATACGGTAAACACTTTAACCTTAACCCCCACAGCGTCACATGACGTCATACTCAACAGTCTAAAAGAACAGAAAGTGAGATCTTCGCTCTTCTTGGATGTTACGCGGTGTATACTGGTCGTTACCGACGTGTACACTACTTGACCGTTGAAGATGGGGTCGGAAGGTTGTCCCGAAACGTCGGGTAACTATCTAAGCCTTGTTCCATCAAAGAAGAGAGAAGATCTCATTTACACAACGAAGGTGGAAACCTGAAACAACGCAGATCAGGCGAGGTTAGCAAGGGGACATTTCGAGTACCATGTTCGAACCACACAGACAAAATGAAGAAACATTTAATGCAAACAGTGATATAACGATGATAATAATGGTAAACTGACATTTAATATAAAATCTCGGCTGTATTCCCTCTGCAGTTACAGAACTTTGTGGCCAACATTATGCAGTGTTTTAGGTGTTTGAGGCCACAAACAGTTGAGGATAACAGTATGTCATTACAGGAAGGAACGCCACGGATTAATGCCAATTTTTAGGTAGTGATAAAAGGAACTTTCGCAAAACCCAGCTAAATATTTTGAGTCAGAGAACGAGGGACTGAAAACAGAATTATCCAAAATACGGGAAGAGGATGGAAATTTTGAATGTTAAATGAAAAGCATGACATACAAAGAACAAGTCAAAACCACGACAGTAAGTGTTCACACGTGGCTGGGAAGGTAAACGCGCACATCACCGCGACCCGACGACAGGCAGATCACATTTCCCAGGACGGCAATGCCAGGACGAGAATTTTATTGTCAGACATCACTGATTATTTGGGTCAGACAGAAACTGATGTCAACGATACAAAACAGGAGCTACAAGCGAAGGAAATACTTGGGTGACCGCAGACACTAGACAGATGTCAGGTGTTTTGTACACTTCCACTTTCCGTGCAACTGTATTACATTCGCAGATGATCAATACCAGCTTGCCGCAACAAGTTTGTTTTGATCGTTTGTGAAGGTAACAGATAACCAAGCACTCGGCGGTAATAATAGAAGCCGACATTGCTGAATTTTTCAGCGGACTGTACATTGCTTGTAAGAGTATACCAAGGCAAGCACACGGCAATGTGTAAACAGTGCTTAGTTACATGGTGCACAGTAAACAGTGCTTAGTTACATGGAGCACAGTAAACAGTGCTTAGTTACATGGTGCACAGTAAACAGTGCATAGTTACATGGTTCACAGTAAACAGTGCTTAGTTACATGGTGCACAGTAAACAGTGCATAGTTACATGGTTCACAGTAAACAGTGCTTAGTTACATGGTGCACAGTAAACAGTGCTTAGTTACATGGTGCACAGTAAACAATACCATAATGGAAAGAGCGAACACACAAAACCCATACTCTGTAGGAAGGACTGAACAGAAAACATAAAAATACCTAACACCAAAGACAGGCAACAAATATACTTTCAACGTCAAATAATAACAAAACATATCGGATTCCAGACGATGTGTTGCATGGAGATAAAAAACATACGCACGCTAGAACACTAAACACCCAACAAGTCAAACGTAACACAGGTTGCCCGCATTATTTTATTTCAACAAGAAACATTTTACCGCATTTTAGTAACAAGGCAGCATCATTTCAACAACACGATACTTAAGACAGAATACGAAGTACTTCAGTGTTCAGCCAACTGTACAATTACGACATCTCGCACATTGCAACACATTTCTAACACAATTCACTAAGTTTTAAACTACGTACAGTCATGCCGGAAGACAGTACTACAGACCGAAACATGTAGCATTGTTGAATATAATAAACTGACTTCGACAATAAGATACACGTAAATATCAATGGGTTATGTTTTGCATATGGTTAAAATTTTCAGACCGACTATGGTCATACGTGCCATGGACTTCGTTGGTGTAAAAAATGCCTGGAATTGGATAACTGACGTTTCACGCACACACATAAATACACACAAAAGAGGACAGTTCTTATGTCTCATTTCGGTTGGAACTTCATTTTAGATACAACACAGTGGATACACACAGTACCTTCCTACACGCACGCGCAACAAGTCGGAATATGCCGCCATAACACTGACAACGCTCATATCGACAAGCACAGTGGAACCATACCTGTAATTTTAGCTAGGCACTGACTTTGTCTCCCTGATGATGGTTCCTGCGTGAACCGAAACATGTCGGAGCAACTCCTATATTTTTAATGTGTTTTTAATTATCCTACAATTTATATAATTGAGTGCATCTGTTGGACAATAAAGTATTTGATTTATATCAGTGTTGAACTGAAAATATTACACCATTCTACGCCCTTTTTGAGGGGGTACAATATACGAGATTAAACTCTTCGGATTTTTTAAAAGAAAGTTTGTAGCGATGGCAATAATTTAAGCAGAAATTATTCTGTCACTAACATATTAATAAAAGTAAGTTCAATATTATTCAAATTTGAAATTTGCCATATTCGGGACTTTAAATTAAATGACAGAATTACACGATATAAAATTGCACCTATCAAGAGTAAGGATTATGGAATAGAATTTTAATATTCTACTTTACACAAACACACACATGCGCGCGCGCGCAAAACACACACGCACGAACACACATACAAGCACGCACACGCACTCGCAGGCGCGCGCGTACACACGCACACAAAAATGACTTCCTACCAGACTAAATAACAGAAACCACCTGAGCACAGAACTGTGGCAAAGTGGCAGCGTAATTCAAAGCTTTTAGCAGTCTCGGCACCTCTGCGTTATCACGGTAGAAGTAACGCGGTCTTGTTTATTGCCCACACGTTCCTCAGTACGTGACGTCACTTCTGTCGTGCAGTTCTCAGCTGCTAATTATACTCTCATATCCACAGTACGTTAATTTTCACAGGCAATATATTCTAATTTTTCATTTATTGTGACATTTACGAAAAAATTCCCTTGACTATGACCTACTTTCGCCAAATTCCGCTGTACGCACAAAACATAGTGTAGCTTCCGACAGCATAACGCATTTGTATGTCCTAACAACAGAAACCAGCATTCTTATATTTATTCCTGTGTTTCTTTCATATCGGTACAGTACAGCAAAAAATTCTTTCTGCCATTGATATAAGAGTTTTATCCGTGTTTAGATGTGTTCTGCAGTCATTCTGTTCTCAGAATGTACCTTATTGTGATGTCTGGTAAGTTTCTCAGATCTTAATGATGCCCTCATTTTCCAAATGGTCATTTTATCTATTTTCACTCTTTCTAACATTTTGTCTGAAGTCCCTTGTTATGTAA
>Ga0082212_10012759_pt1 | contig 10567 bp, 4 predicted proteins | sample TergutNt197P3_FD_71548 | JGI IMG/M metagenome (GOLD analysis project Ga0082212, IMG submission 71548) | Neocapritermes taracua P3 segment gut microbial communities from Petit-Saut dam, French Guiana - Nt197 P3 | ecosystem: Host-associated > Arthropoda: Insects > Digestive system > Gut ...
CTTCTTCACCAACTTTTAAAATGCCACGTTCAACACGTCCTGTCGCAACAGTTCCCCGTCCAGTGATTGTCATAACATCTTCTACTGACATCAAGAAAGGTTTGTCAACTTCACGTACAGGATCTGGAATATAAGAATCACAGGCATCCATTAATTTTTGAAGATTTTCTTCTTCCGTTTTGTCACCTTCTAAAGCTCTTAAAGCTGATCCACGAATAACTGGAGTATTATCTCCATCAAATCCGTACTCAGTCAATAACTCTCTTACTTCCATTTCTACTAAGTCGATTAATTCTTCATCATCAACCATGTCGCATTTATTCAAGAAAACAACCATATAAGGTACACCTACTTGGTGTGCTAATAGGATATGTTCACGCGTTTGCGGCATTGGTCCATCAGTCGCAGCTACAACTAGAATTGCTCCATCCATTTGGGCAGCTCCAGTAATCATGTTTTTTACGTAGTCCGCATGTCCTGGACAGTCAACATGGGCATAGTGGCGGTTATCAGTTGAATATTCAACGTGCGCCGTATTGATGGTAATTCCTCTTTCTTTTTCTTCAGGAGCGCCATCAATTTTGTCATATGCGACATAATCAGCTTGACCTTTACTAGCCAGATACTTAGTAATAGCTGCTGTTAAAGTGGTTTTACCATGGTCAACGTGCCCGATGGTGCCGATATTGACATGGGTTTTTGATCTGTCAAATTTTGCTTTTGCCATTTTATTTCTCCTCTATTTTTTTATTTTTTTCTATTTTTTTCCAAATTTCATTTTATATGATATTTTGAATAAAATCAATCTAATTTACTAGGTTTTCCTAGTTATCTTTTCTGCAATTGCTGCAGATACTTCTGCATAGTGCGCAAATTGCATAGTATGATTTCCCCGTCCTTGAGTGAATGATCGTAGATCAGTCGCATAACCAAACATTTCCGAAAGAGGAATATTTGCCTTAACCACTGTTGCGTTACCTTTTTCTTCCTGATTGATGATATGTCCTCTTCTTCCAGATATATCACCCATAACGCTACCAACATATTCACTAGGGGCAGTAACTTCAACTTCCATCACCGGCTCTAATAAAGCGGGTTTGCACCTAAGCGCAGCTTCTTTTAAAGCCATACTAGCCGCAATCTTAAATGCTAACTCACTTGAATCCACCTCATGATAGGAACCATTGAACAAAGTAACTTTGATGTCAACAACTGGATATCCTGCAATTAGTCCATTATCTAAAGCCGCCATCAAACCATCCATTGTCGGTTTAATATACTCTTTAGGAACACTACCTCCAGTAATTGATTCTTTCCATTCAAATCCTTTACCTGGTTCATTTGGTTCAAACCTAATCCATACATGCCCATATTGACCATGTCCACCTGATTGGCGAACAAAACGTCCTTCACAATCAGCTGCTTCTTTAATAGTTTCTCGATAAGCAACCTGTGGTACACCAACACTTGCTTCAACTTTAAATTCTCGGCGCATTCTATCTACTAGTATGTCTAAGTGTAACTCACCCATTCCTGCAATTATCGTCTGACCACTTTCACTATCTGTATAAGTTTTAAAAGTAGGGTCTTCTTCTGTTAGTTTCATTAAAGCTAATGACATCTTATCCTGATCGGCTTTTGATTTTGGTTCAATAGCTACATTAATAACTGGTTGAGGAAAGACCATAGATTCTAATACAATAGGATGTTTTTCATCACATAAGGTATCTCCTGTAGTAGTCTCCTTCAAACCAATAGCTGCTGCGATATCACCAGCATAGATTTCACCTATATCTCGACGATTGTTGGCATGCATTTGGATTAAACGACCAAAACGTTCTTTTTTCTCTTTAGTAGAGTTATAAACATAACTTCCACTCTTTAGGCTTCCTGAATAAACTCTAAAATAAGTTAATTTACCAACAAAAGGATCAGTCATTATTTTAAAAGCTAAAGCTGCAAAAGGTTTATTATCATCCGCTTCCCTTATTCCTTCTTCATTATTTTTTAATAAAGTACCTTTTATAGGAGGAACATCTAAGGGTGAAGGAAGATAATCAATAACAGCATCTAACATTAATTGAATACCTTTGTTTTTATAAGCTGAGCCACACAATACAGGAAAGAAACTACCTGCACATACACCACTACGAATGGCTGCTTTAATGAGGTTTTCATCAGGATCTTTTTCTTCTAAAACAAGTTCTAAAACTTCGTCATTATAATCAGCAATTTCAACTAATAATTGCTTACGAGCTTCTTCTACACTTGACTTTAGTTCTTCAGGGATTTCTATCTCTTCTATTTCTGTTCCTAAATCATCACGATATAAATAAGCCTTACGAGTTATTATATCAATAATTCCATTGAAATCAGCTTCACTACCTATTGGCAGTTGAATAGCTGCAGTTTTAACACCTAAACGATGTTTTATTGACTCAATTGACATTTGAAAATCCGCACCAGTAGCATCCATCTTATTACAAAAAACAATACGAGGAACTGAATACTTTGTTGCTTGTCGCCACACAGTTTCTGTTTGTGGTTCTACTCCAGCTTTAGCGTCTAAAACAGTTACAGCCCCATCTAAGACCCTTAAAGATCTTTCAACTTCCACAGTAAAATCAACATGCCCTGGAGTATCTATTATATTAATACAATAATCTTTCCAAGTGGCAGTTGTAGCTGCTGATGTGATGGTTATTCCGCGTTCCTGTTCTTGGGCCATCCAATCCATCTGAGAAGCTCCATCATGAGTTTCTCCTAATTTATGGGTTTTACCAGTATAGTACAGTATACGCTCCGTTGTAGTAGTCTTACCGGCATCAATGTGAGCCATGATTCCAATATTACGCGTACAAGCTAGGGCATATTCTCTTGCCATTTATTTTACCAACGATAATGAGCAAAAGCTCGGTTAGCTTCCGCCATCTTATGGGTATCCTCTTTCTTTTTAACTGATGCGCCAGTTTCATTAGCCGCATCAATAATTTCATTTGCTAAACGTAATTCCATAGTTTTTTCTGAACGTAGTCGAGCATAATTAACCAACCAACGTAAACCTAAAGTTAATCTTCTTTCCGCTGTAACTTCGATTGGTACTTGATAGTTGGCACCACCAACACGACGTAGTTTTAATTCTAATAGTGGCATAATGTTTTCCATGGCTTGTTCAAATACTTCCATAGGATTCTTTTTAGTTTTCTCTTCAATTATTTGAAAAGCATCATATAAAATAGTTTGCGCCACTCCTCTTTTACCATCTAACATGATTTTATTAATTAAACGAGTTACCAATTTAGAATGATAAATTGGATCTTGTAATACATCTCTTTTTGCTACACTTCCTTTTCTTGGCATTGTTTATTTCTCCTTTACTTCGGACGTTTTGCCCCGTACCTAGAACGACTTTGACGACGTTCTTCTACGCCTGCACAGTCTAAAGTCCCGCGAATAATATGATAACGAACACCAGGTAAATCTTTTACCCGACCACCTCTTATCATAACCACACTATGCTCTTGTAAATTGTGTCCAATCCCAGGAATATAGGCAGTAACTTCCATTCCGTTACTAAGACGAACTCTTGCATATTTTCTTAATGCAGAATTCGGTTTCTTTGGTGTCATTGTTCCAACACGTGTACAAACACCACGTTTTTGTGGGGAACTTAGATTAGTATTTGTATTTTTCAGAGTATTAATTCCCCGATTTAAAGCCGGCGATTTAGATTTCCAGACTTTATTTGTACGGCCGTCTCTTACTAGTTGATTAATTGTCGGCATATTCTCTCCTTTTTCTTATACACACCAGTCCGGGTGTGTCATTTTTCTTTGGTGAATAAGGATTCCTACAGGAATCCTTTCACAGACCAAAATATAATACTTTTTCTATTATCAGTTGTCAAGAGTTAAATCATCATTAAAATCATCATCAACATCTGCCAAACGGATTTTTCGTAACAATTCTTCCGGTAATTGCTCGGCTTTTTCTTCATTACGTTTCTCACGCTCTTCAGTAAGTTCTGCTGCTCTAATCACTATTTGATTAGAAGATTCTCTGTTTTCACTTGATCCTGTTCCTGCTGGAATCAGTTTCCCGATAATAACATTTTCTTTTAAACCTTTTAATAAATCTATCTTTCCTTTAACAGCAGCTTCAGTTAATACCTTAGTAGTTTCTTGGAAACTAGCAGCTGATAGAAATGAATCTGTTTCAACCGAAGCTTTGGAAATACCTAACAATAATGGTGAGAAAATCGCCGGTAGTTTACCTTCTGATAAAGTTTGTGCATTAATATCAGTTATTCTAGCTAAAGAAATTGTCATACCTGCCGAAAAACCAGTCTCATTACCATCAACTATCAAAACCTTACGTAACATCTGACGAATCATTACTTCAATATGTTTATCCGAGATTTCAATACCTTGAGCATTATAAACTTTCTTAACTTCTTTAAGGATATAGTTTTGTACAGCTAGCACCCCACCTACTTGTAATAATTCTTTTGGATCAACATTACCTTCAGTTAATTTATCTCCTGCTTTTAAAACTGCACCTTCTTTAATCCACGTTCTTATTATTTGGAAAGAATCAATTTTATGTTCAATAGTTTCTTTCTCATTGGCGATCATTACTTTGAATCCACCTTGAGTTTCATTTTCAATGATTTCAACTATTTCTCCATCAATTTTGGCAATAACTGCCGCATGTTTTGGACAACGAGCTTCAAATAATTCTTCAACCCTTGGTAAACCTTGAGTGATATCACCAACTTCACCAGCAGCCACTCCACCAGTATGGAAGGTTCTCATTGTTAATTGAGTGCCTGGTTCCCCAATAGATTGGGCAGCCATAATACCGACTGACTCACCACATTCTACTATCATTCCAGTAGCCATGTTTTTGCCATAACACTTTTGGCAGACACCATATTTAGATTTACATGTAAATACATTACGGATTAATACTTCCTTAATTCCTGCATCTACTATCTTTTGTGCTAGTTTCTCATCAACATAACTTTCCGCTTCCACAATAACTTCTTTCGTTTTAGGATCAATTACTGCTTCTTTAGTAAAGCGTCCTTGTAAACGATCATACAGACTTTGAACTAAGGTATTAGATTTGCTATCAATAACTTCAGTCGCTAAATATCCTTCATCACTTCCACAATCTTCTTCAGAAACAATAACATCTTGAGCCACATCAACCAAACGACGAGTTAAATAACCAGACTCTGCCGTTTTTAAAGCAGTATCTGTTAATCCTTTTCTAACACCATGAGTTGATATAAAGAATTCTGAAACATTTAGACCATCTCTAAAAGAAGAGTAAATAGGTACTTCGATTATTGAAGGCTGATATTCTTTCTTTGATTTTGATTGAGTAGGTCTTCCCATTAATCCTCGAATACCTGCTAATTGGGTGAAGTGTGATTTATTACCACGAGCTCCAGATACAGCCATCATATTAATTGGGTTTTTGCGAGGTAATTCTTGCATTAAGGAATCACCAATTTCGTTTTTTGCATCTTCCCAGATTTTAGCTAAATGACGTTCTTTTTCTTGCGAAGTTAATTTACCCTTTTTATATAATACTTGTAAACGAGCTGCTTTATCTTTACTTTCTTTTACTACCTGTTCTTTAATAGTAGAGGTATTAATATCAGAAAGAGAAACTGTCATTCCTGCTGTTGTAGAATAACGGAAACCATAATCTTTAATTTGGTCTAATATAGCTGCTGTATCAGAAGTACCATATTTCTCAAAGACTTTAGAAATAACTAAACCTAATTCTTTTTTCTTAATTGGCTCTACTAATGGTTGAGCTTTTATATAAGCGGGAATATCAGTACCCATTTCTACAAAGTATTTTTCCGGAATACTAATAAAACTTTCCGCTTTTCCATCATTCAAAAATGGGAAATCAGCTGGGAACATTTCATTGTAGATAACTTTACCTACTGTAGTAATAAGATATTTCCTTTTTTGACTTTCTGTAAAACAATCTTTATCAAATGCGGATCCTCTTACTGCAATTCTTGAATGAAGATGAACTTCATGGTTTTCACAAGCTAAAACTACTTCCTCAACATTTTTAAAGACATGTCCTTCATTTCCCGCTATGGTTGTCCATTGATTAGCCATTTCTTCATCACCTATATCATGAGCTTTTTTAGCTGCTTCTAAAAACTCTTCAGCTGTTTCTTCCATAGTTAAATAGAAATTACCTAACACCATATCTTGCGAAGGAGTTACTATCGGTTTCCCATCCTTAGGTCCTAGAATATTATGAGAACCTAACATTAGTATTTCTGCTTCAGCCCTAGACTCTTCACTTAAAGGAACGTGGACTGCCATTTGATCTCCATCAAAGTCGGCATTAAAGGCTGGGGTTACCAACGGATGAAGACGAATTGCTCGACCTTCAACTAGTTTAGGTGTAAAGGCTTGAATACCCAGACGATGTAAAGTTGGTGCTCTATTAAGTAACACTGGATGATTAGCTATAACTTCCTCAACTACATCCCAAATCCGTGGATCCTGTCTTTCAATCAGTTTTTCTGCTTGTTTAGGATTATTAGCCATATGTTCATTACATATTTCATTAATGACAAAAGGTTTAAATAACTGCAAAGCCATTTCCCGGGGAATACCACATTGAAACATTTTTAAATCAGGTCCCACGGCAATTACTGAACGTCCCGAGAAGTCTACCCTTTTTCCTAAAAGGTTTTGACGAAATCTTCCTTGTTTTCCTTTTAGACTATGACTCAAAGACTTTAAAGCTCTTCCTCCAGGTCCAGTAATAGGTTTAGAGCGACGTCCATTATCAATTAAAGCATCAACTGCTTCCTGTAACATCCGCTTTTCATTTTGTACGATAATGCTAGGAGTACCTAATTCTAATAATCTTTTTAAGCGATTATTTCGCGTAATTACTCGACGATAAAGATCATTTAAATCACTAGTCGCAAAACGGCCACCATCTAGTTGTAACATTGGACGAAGATCTGGTGGTATAACTGGAAGAACATTTAATACCATCCATTCAGGTCGATTATCTGAATTAAGGAAAGCTTCTACTGTTTCCATTCTTTTTATTAGTTTTTTGCGACGATCACCTTGAGCGTCAACTAAGGTTTCTTTTAAAGCTTGATGTTCTTTATCTAAATCAACATTTTTTAATAAAGTTTGAACGGCATCAGCCCCAGTACCTGCTTTAAAGGCATTAGGTCCATACTTCAAATTATTTTCTCGATATTCTCTTTCACTTAATATTTGTTTGTATACTAAATTTGTAGTGCCAGGATCGGTGACAACCCAAGTCACAAAATAAACTATTTCCTCTAATACTTTGGGAGGAATATCCACTAATAGACTCATTCGTGAAGGAATACCTCTTAGGTACCAAATATGAGCAATTGGAGCGGCTAATTCAATATGACCCATCCGTTCTCTTCTGACATTTGCTTTGGTAATTTCCACTCCACAACGATCACAAATAACACCTTGATAACGCACCTTCTTATATTTACCACAATAACACTCCCAGTCTTTAGAAGGCCCAAAAATACGTTCACAAAACAAACCGTCTCTTTCTGGTTTTTGTGAACGATAATTTATAGTTTCTGGTTTTTTTACTTCCCCATGTGACCAATTACGGATACATTCTGGTGAGGCTAAACCAATTTGAATAGCAGCGAAATTATTTACACTCATAATATACCTCCTACTCCAATTCTTCTAACTCAACAAAATCTGAGAAACCTTCTTTAATATCTTCTTCATCAACAACCATTTCTTCTACAAAACCTTCGGTTAATTCACTATCATCTTTGGTTCCCATCTTGTCAAGATCAGTCTTTATAATACTAATTTCTTCTTTATTTTCATCTAGCATCTTGACATCAATTGCCAAGGCTTGTAATTCGTGTTTTAAAACTCTAAATGATTCAGGAACACCAGCATCAGGAATCTTACGGCCTTTGACTATTGCTTCATAGGTCTTAGTTCTACCACTGACATCATCCGATTTTACTGTGAGTATTTCTTGAAGGGTATGAGCTGCTCCATAAGCATACAGCGCCCATACTTCCATTTCTCCAAATCTTTGGCCTCCGTTTTGCGCTTTTCCACCTAGTGGTTGTTGGGTAACCAAAGAGTATGGACCAATAGCTCTAGCATGCAATTTGTCATCAACCATGTGAGCTAACTTAATCATATACATAACACCAACTGAAACTCGTTCATCAAAAGGCTCACCAGTTCTTCCATCATATAAAAGAGTTTTTCCATCTTGAGAAATCTCAGCTTGATTCATAATCTCTTTTAAGTCATCATTATTAATCCCATCAAAAACTGGAGTAGAATATGATATACCCAATTTTGAGGCAGCCAAGCCCAAATGTATCTCTAGTATTTGTCCAATATTCATACGTGATGGTACACCAAAGGGATTCAGCATAATATCTACGGAAGTTCCATCAGGTAAATAAGGCATATCCTCAATCGGTAATATTTTGGAGATTACTCCTTTATTACCATGTCGTCCAGCCATTTTATCACCTTCAGAGATTTTTCTCTTTTGCACAATATAGACCTTAACTACTTCAATAACACCAGGAGCCAAATCATGTCCTTCACTTCTTTTAAAAATCCGAACACTTTGAACAATTCCTGCTCCACCATGTGGTACTTTTAAAGAATTATCTCTGACTTCTCGTGATTTCTCACCAAATATTGCATATAATAGTTTTTCCTCTGGTGGTACTTCACTTTGTCCTTTTGGCGTTACTTTGCCAACTAAAATATCTCCTTCTTTAACTTCTGCCCCTACAGTAACTACACCTTTAGCATCTAAGTGTCTGGTAGAAAGTTCAGATACGTTAGGAATATCTCTAGTCAACTCTTCTGGTCCTAGTTTAGTATCACGAACCTCTAAATCATATTCTTCAATATGAATTGAGGTATATACATCATCCTTAACTAGACGTTCTGACATGATTACTGCATCTTCATAGTTATAACCATACCAAGTCATAAAAGCTACAGTAACATTTTGTCCTAAGGCTAACTCCCCATTATGCATTGCCGGGCCATCGGCAATAATATCACCTACATTAACTTTTTCACCTAATTTAATAATTGGGGTTTGGTTTATGCAAGTTCCCTGATTACTACGTTCAAATTTATGAAGATTGTAAATACGCTCTCCATCTTTCTCACTTACAACTATCTTTTGAGAATCAACATAATTAACTGTTCCATCTTTTTCAGCTACTATACCACTGCCTGAGTCTTTAGCAATAATATGTTCAATACCCGTTCCCACATATGGTGAAGACGGTTTTAAAAGAGGAATAGCTTGTCTTTGCATGTTAGCTCCCATTAATGCTCTAGAAGCATCATCATTTTCTAAAAATGGAATACAAGCTGTAGCTACAGATACAATCTGTTCTGGGGAAACGTCAGCTAATTGTACTTGTTGTCGATTAACAAAAACTGTTTCTCCTTTATCCCTGGCTACTACTTCCTCATTGACAAGGAAACCATCTTTAACTTCATTAGCTTGAGCAATAATATAATCATTTTCTTCTTCAGCTGAAAGATACACAACTTCATCAGTTACCTTGAAGTCTTCATTAACTATCCGGTATGGAGTTTCTATAAAACCATAGTCATTAACTATCGCATAAGTAGTTAAATTGGATATTAATCCGATATTAGGACCTTCAGGAGTTTCAATAGGACAGATACGTCCATAATGCGAATTATGAACATCGCGCACTTCAAATCCAGCTCTTTCTCTAGTAAGACCACCAGGGCCTAAAGCAGAAATCCTTCTTTTATTGGTTAATTCTGAAAGAGGATTAGTTTGATCCATAAATTGTGATAATTGAGAACTAGAAAAGAATTCCTTAATCGCCGCTGTTAAAGGTCTGATATTAGAAAGATTCTTTGGTCCTAAAGTTGCCATATCAGAAATTGACATCCGTTCTTTAACCGTTCTTTCCATTCTAGCTAAACCAATCCGGAATTGATTTTGAATTAATTCTCCTACTGAACGAATTCGACGATTACCTAATTGGTCAATATCATCTTCCTCGCCAATATCTTTTGTCATATTTAATAGATAATTATATGAAGCATACATATCGGACATAAGAATTGTCTTTTTCTTAGTTAAAGGATCACTACCTATTAATTTAATCTTATTAGAAGAATCATTACTATCTTTGACCCAACCTTCAGTAACAGCTGCACCTATTAAATAGATATAAGCTTGATTTTTATTAAGGTAGTCAACTACAAAGTTTTCTTTTTCAACACTTAATTTAGGAGCTTGTCTATTATTTTCAAAAGGAACTGTTAAAAGTTCATCTTTAAATATTAAATCTTCACCCTTGTCATTAACTATTCTTCCTAAATAGAATAATCTTTGACCAAATTTAATTACATCTCTTACATTATCTGTATTTAATTTAGCTTTACGAGCTACAACACCACCATAAATCTTTACAACGGGAAATTCCTTGGCTAATATTTCAATATCTTTTTCTAAC
>Ga0082212_10012760_pt1 | contig 10567 bp, 7 predicted proteins | sample TergutNt197P3_FD_71548 | JGI IMG/M metagenome (GOLD analysis project Ga0082212, IMG submission 71548) | Neocapritermes taracua P3 segment gut microbial communities from Petit-Saut dam, French Guiana - Nt197 P3 | ecosystem: Host-associated > Arthropoda: Insects > Digestive system > Gut ...
TGTTGACAAAAAATATAAATCACAAATCACCTCGCTGATGACACTCCGATTTCAGGTCTTCAGAAACAACCAAATTTTGGCGGGGTAAGGTATATTTTAGGGAGGTTATTGAGATGAAAAGAAAATTGATGTTTTTTTTGACTGCGGTTATTTGTTTGCCGTGGAATCTATTTGCCGCAGACGAACCCCCACAAGGAGATTCGAACAGTCCGTACCGCCTGGCGAAAGTCCGCCTGCTTCCGAAGCCCGGTGCGAAAAATGATTTAATTGGCAGCCAGATCGCAGGATCACTGGAGGGGCCGACGAATGCGTTTACAGGGATCATTACCATTCAGGAAGCACCCGCCACGGGGCAATGGCTCGAACTGACCGTGGATCGCCCGGAGATTTATCGGTTTATTAAATTCGAAGCGGCACCGGGGAAAAAAGCCGCCGTAGCGGAACTTGAGTTTTACAGTGAAACCGGAAAAATGGAAGGCAAGGCTTTCGGAACACAGGTTCCGAAGGAGCAGGCGGAGCATTCTTATGAAAAGGCATTCGACGGAGCCCCTGACACGTTTTTTGAAGCGACGATCGAAAACAGTTACGTCGGCTTGGACTTGGGACGCGAATCACAGGCTCCCCGACCGAACATCGAAGCGGAAAGTCGGGTGCATCGTGAATCGCTCCAGGTAAGTATCGGCACCTGGCCCCCGAGTGAAATCCGTTATACGCTGGACGGGACGGAACCGACGAGAGAGTGTATGCTTTTCAAAGATACGATTCTCATTTCCCAAACCACCACCGTTGCGGCGAAGGCGTTTCAGGACGGCAGGGCAGAGAGCGAAACCGCCGTGGCGACCTTTCGTATCGGAGAGGAAGCGGTTGCGGAACCGGAAGTTCGCTCATACCACATCGGGAACAGTTTTACGGATACCGTGAACGGTTTTTTTCCCATCCTGGCGGAAAGTGCCGGTAAAAACCTTTATTACATGCGAAAAACGATTCCGGGATGTGGGATCAGGGGGAACTGGGAGGCGAATGGCAGAGGGTTCGGCACTCCAGATGCGTGGGCAACGAATTACGAGACCGTGATGGAGAAAAAAGTCGATCACCTGTTTTTGCAGCCGTTTCCGAATCCGCCGGGAATTGATGATGACGCGGAATACGGCGGACTTTTCATTGCGCTGGCGAGAAAATACAATCCCGACGCGCAGGCCTGGCTTTACGCCCAGTGGCCCGCTCTGGATGACTGGAACCGCGACGCGCACTGTGCCGGTGCCGGTTGGATGAAACCGGCATGGTTTCCGCCGACACAACCTCAATCCTGGGAAGAGGGAGCGGCGAACAAGATGCTCTATTACGGTGAAGTTTTTGACCGATGGAATGCCGTTCCCGGAAATAAACCGGTGCGTCTCTGTCCGGGGGGGCCGGCTCTGGTTCGCGCGAAGCAGATGATGGAGGCGGGTGAAATTCAGGGACTCGAGAACCGGGATTTCCGGGAAGTGCTCTTTGAAGATACCGGTCACCTTTCCAGAGCCGGTCGTTATCTGATCAGTCTGGTCGTTTACGCCTGTGTTTTTGAGGAATCGCCGGAGGGAAAAGTTACCTCGGCGGGAAGCGGTCTGACTGTCGTGCAGGCGGAAATTTTTCAGCGAATCGCGTGGGAGATCGTATTGGCCGAGCCGCGAACAGGCATTCATTGTGAAAAATACAATTTATTGCCGTTTTGAGTATATATGCAAACGGGCGAACCTTGTCACACCCGCTAAAACTCCGTCACACCCGCTAAAACTCCTCCGGCACGGCGGTGGCGTCTTTGAGAAATTCCCCCAGGCTGAGTATCCAGCGCAAACCTGGGCGGCTCTGGGTGCCGGTGGTTTCGAGGATCACGTTGCGGTCGATGACCTCGACGATCTTTCCGATGAACGAGCCGATTTGGAATTTTTCGTTGAGTTTGACGCGGACAGTACTGTCTTTCAGTTCGTTGTTGATCAAAAACTCCGGCACACCACCTTCATAGACGATGCCTGTCAATTTGGCTAAGCCCGACGCATCGATCCCGCCTCGCGAAAATTGCAACAGGTTCCGCGAGTCAATCGGCTCGGTATAGGTTTCGAGCAATCCACTGGAAAGTCGTCGCCAATAACCGTCGGGCAGCCGGTCACGAAGCGGAAACTCTGCCGCACGGTCGGGAGAACTGAGAACCAAGCCTTCGATTTGCATTTCGATGTCGATGAGGTCGGCATTATCGACAGGCATAATATCGAGAAACGAAATCCTGTGGATGAAGGGTGCCCAGTAAAATTCATACAGAAAGCGGCTCAAATCGTCAAGCGATGTTTGGGCATACACCTGAAACGACACAATGGAAGAAAAACTCTGCGTTTGTCGAACCCCGCGCGGATAAACTTCGAGATAGTCGAACCGGCAATTCTCGCCTGCATCGATCAACCAACTGTGATACAGCGTCTGCGCAATTTGCGAATTTCCGTTCGGCAACGAACGGCGGTACAACTTCAGCGGCTCCAGATTCGTGAGCGTGGTTTTTTCCGCCTTGATGTACGCCTCATAATTTTCCTTCATTTGCTCCGCTTCTTTGATGTCGGCGAGCAGTTTCGTGCGCGGTGCAAGGTACTGCGTTCGAAAAGCCCATGACCCGCCGTACCAGACGCAGAAACCCATAAATGCGATCAGTAGCAGAAGATTACGCCAGTTTTTCATGCGACACCTCCGTGAGAGTGGCTAGTGGCTAGTGGCCAGTGGCTAGAAACTTGTTCCTCGTCACTCATCTCTTGTTCCTCTGCATTTTCTTGCTCTTCTTCACTCACTTCTTCCTCATGATTTGCTTCATCTTCATTTTCCGAAGAGTCATCCTCAGCAACATCTGCTCCCTGCTCCCTGCCTCCTGCCCCCTCCTCACGCGGCACATATTCCGGCGGCAACACATGCGGTAAGACCGGTTTCTCTTGCTCCCTGTCCCCTGCTCCCTCATCACTCGCAACTCGCAACTCGCTACTCGCTACTATTGACGGAAACTCCGGCATCTGCTGCGACAACTGCCAAAGCTCCGGCGTGAGATATTGTAAATAACGCGGATAGTCGCGTTTGCCCACCGTAAAACTGATGGAACAGGAAATCGGGTAACCGCCCCCCAGACGATTAAGCTGTTGATCATTGAGTGTCACACGGTGGAAACCATCGCTAAACCGTGTGTTGATTTGCTGTAACACGCTCATGTCGCGTACCCGGGCCAACAGTTGGATCACAAAAAGGTAATTGGAACGTCTTGCGTTTGGTTCCGAGAGAACGAACTGAATCTTGTCGATGGCCATATCCTGCTCGTCAGGCAGTCGTAGCGAAATATCCCGTAATTCGTCGAGCCAGATCATCTGCTGGTTTTCCCAGGTCGAGGCACTGTATAACTGAACGTATCGCGGATGGATTTGCTGGTATTCCACACCCAATTGCTCAATTTCGGTTTGCAATCCGGTCAGTTGTTCCTGAAGTTGACCGAGTTGACGTTTGTTCCACAGATAAGCCCCAAAACCGACCACTCCGACCAGCAGCAGGAATAACACGACAAAACGCGCGATGTTGAACGGTTGCGGCTTCTCACGTGGGTGCAGGAAATCAAGTCGCGTCGAAGATTTCGACTGCTCGCCCAGAATCATGCCAAACAGTGCGGCGTAATGGCCGGGATTCTCCGAAAGGCCGGTGATTTTTGCCTTGACCGGGGCAACAACACAGGGAAGCTGGAACGGATTTTGAACGACGGTTTCGATTTCCTGATCGGCCAGACGTTCTTGAAGCGACTGGAACTCGTCGGGATTTCCGTAAACGATAACCTTTTCGAGTGTGGTGCCTTCGACTTCCTGGCGGGCTACAGCAATCGTTCGCGCAATTTCCGACACGATCCGTGCGGTGCGATCTTCGTCGTTGAGCGATTCCGGCAATTTGATCGAGCGAACCGACACGATGTTCGATGCGTCAACGACCACCATATCGACTTCCGATTGCGTACATTGCACCAGTAGCACCGGCTGATCGGCAAACGGTAGGGTGGTCACGCCATGACTGCCGCTCGAACTCCAATACAATTCGGCAAGAGCAAGCGGACGGAATTCGATGCGTTTAGCCCGAAACCCGGCGGCCTGGCAAATACTGCGATATTGCTTCAACTGAGGTCGGGTAAGCGTTACGGCGATTGCCCGGAGATGATCGCCTTCCGTTGCGAGACAGGTGATGAAATCAATCGAACTGTTTTCGGTAAACGTCGGCGAATCGCGGAGTGCCTGATTTTTGACCAAATCGGGCAGGTCTTCCGGCTTCGACTTGGGCAACTTGAAGGTCATCATATCGACCGACGCGCGGTTCAGCCCAAGCAACAGGGATGCGTTCGGAATTTTATGACTTTTGACAAGCTGCTTAAGCGTCAGGCCGATGTCGGCTTTTTGGGGTTCATCCGTACTTTCATCGTACTCAAGCGGCGCGGATTCCGCCTTGAGTATCCGAATTGAACCCCGTTGGGATGTTGCCAGAACCAGTCGAAGTTCCGTTGCGTCCCAATCGACTGCGAGATAATGTGCCATGCTTTGGTGGGTTTTTTGCACACAGACGACACAGATTCAACCGATTTTCACTGATCTGATCTATGAAAATCAGTAAAATCTGCGTTATCTGCGTGCTGATATAGGAAATAGGAGGGGGAAGGAATAGTCACAATACCGAAAAATTGCCTATTCAACCTATCATCATAACAAGAATTGTAGAAAATATCAACGATTATTGCGATTTTCGTCACTTTTGTAGCAGGATTATCTTTATTTCCTTAGCTAACATTGCAAATCCCGTGTAATCCGTATAGAATTTACGTTAGGGGAATCGTTCTGCGGAGAACGAACTCCTCGCAACTCGCAACTCGCAACTCGCAACTAATCAATGGAAATCATTCGACGACGTGCTTACGCTAGAGCCGGATTGGCCGGAAATCCCTCCGACGGATACAACGGGAAGACTCTGTCGATTATCGTCCGAAATCATTGGGCCGAAGTCACTTTGTACGAATGGGATCGGCTCGAAATCGTTGCCAGTCACAATGATATGAGCATTTTTCGAGGCATCGCCGATTTGGCAAACGATGTGCGATTGCACGGTTATTACGGTGGCGTGAGGCTAATAAAAGCGACGATCAAAGGGTTTTATGATTATTGTAAACGTCACGGAATCAAACTGAAATCAAATAATTTTTCCGTCCGTTACGAGTCAAATATCCCACGTCAGGTCGGTTTAGCCGGTTCCAGTGCGATTATCGTTGCGACATTCCGTTGCCTGCTCGATTTTTATGCCGTGGAAATCCCCAAAAACGTTTTGCCATCCCTTGTGCTTTCAATCGAACGCGACGAGCTGGGAATTATGGCCGGTTTGCAAGACAGAGTCGCGCAAGTGTATGAAGGGCTGACATTTATGAATTTTTCGCAAGAGGCCATGCGAATGATTGGCGGTTTTGCCTGTGGAGAATATGAGTCACTTCCTACGGAACTTGTGCCGCCGTTGTATATTGCCTATTCTTCCGATGCAGGCGAGCCGACAGAGCGGTTTCACAACAATCTCCGTGCGAGATTCGACAACGGAGAAGAGGCGGTTGTCAATGCCATGACGCAGTTTGCGCAAATTGCCAAAAATGCCAGAGATGCGATATTCAGCGGTGATTCTGTGGAACTTTCGCGATTGATAGACGCGAATTTTGATTTGCGTCACTCGATTTGCCGATTACCACAGGAACATGTCGAAATGATTGAAGTCGCCCGAGCAATGGGAGCTTCGGCCAAGTTTGCCGGTTCTGGAGGTGCGATTGTTGGGACCTATTCAGATGATGAAATGTACCATAAACTAAAAAATTTGCTCAACGCCATTGGTTGCCAAGTTTTGAAACCGTTATTATAGTCATGTCACTTTTGTACTACTTGGCGATTTTGTCATTTTGACAGAGTATTACCACCATTTGCAAAATATTTATTTGATTTAACCTAGTGCCATTATACGAGTTGAAAATACAATATCGACTTTGGCGCAATAGTTGCTTAACATGACTGGCATCGTCACAACAAATTGAGATACAACTGTTTTCAGAGGGAACGTCACCATGGAATTTGAGCGAAGCGATTTTGTCCGTGCTGTCAAACGAATGACCGAAGCCTCCGGTTATCTTGATCTTGAAATGCCCCGGCAAGCGATCAAGGTACTACAAGAAATTCGTGAGCCAGGCCCATTCGCCGCCCAAGTTGAATTTTTACGCGGCAAGGCATTACAACAAGCCAAGTGTTTTGAAGATGCTGCCGTGTGTCTCGCCGTTGCCGCAAAAAATGTTCCGCCGGAGTACAAAAAACAGGCATTTGCGTACCTGTCCGCGTGCGTTCGGGAATCATGTAACCCGTCTCAGTTGGCTCTGGACACCTTCGGAGTTTATCGCGGCGCAAAACCTTCGCCGACGTATCACCGTTTTACGCATCAGTAGTCCTCCAGCAAAATCATTCCCGTGTTTGCCGCTATTTCACGTGTTCTGCGTTAAAACAATATTTCACCCCCTCCCCCCCGTTTTTCAGGAGATAATGAATGATGAGAACCCCTTCGCTAATAACTGTCTTGCTTGGCCTGATTTTGATATCCGGTTGTGTACGGGTAACGGAGTTGCCCAATGAAACACCGACGAATACAGACGAAGCCACAACGCCTGTAGAAGCTGCAACGCCCGACAAGGATGTGCAGGAAACCTCTGTTGACGAGGTCACAACGCCAGAAGTGGCATCACCGGAGGAAGTGATCGAAAAATTTGGCGACGCTTCGTACAGCCTTGAAATCACCCCGGAATTCGCAAGCCAGGTCGAAGAGTTTCACTCGCGCAACGTTCCGCTGGTCGATTATCACATTCACCTGCGCGGTGACAAAGCTGCGGGAAAAGATATGACCGTTGAAAAAGCAGTCACTTCCCAAGCGAAAACCGGCGTGCGGTCGGGCGTGCTGGAAAATGCCGGGATTGACTGGCCGCTTTCGGACAACGAGAAAATCCGCAAGTTTATCGAAGCGGCGGAACCTTTCCCGGTTTTCATCGGCCTTCAGGTCAACGACCGCGATTGGTTTGATGCCATTGCACCGGAACTGATCGCGCGACTTGATTACGTTCTCGCCGACACGATGATCATGAACGACGAGAACGGTAAGCCGCAGAAACTCTGGAACGAGAATGAATACAATGTCGACGATGTCGATGTCTGGTTTGACCGTTATTTCGCGCATTGCATGACGGTGATCAACGAGCAGGTGACCATCATGGCCAACCCGACGTGGCTGCCGCCGCGAGTGGCCGGGCATTATGACGACTTGTGGACCGCCGAACGTATGACGCAGTTAATCGACGCGGCGGTCAAAAATGAAATTGCGTTTGAAATCCAAGTCGGTTCCGCATTTCCGAAAGACAAGTTCATCGAACTGGCCAAGTCGAAAGGCGCGAAATTCACCATCGGGCGAAATAACATGGACGACCGGCAACCAGACTTTCTGCCCGTCTTTGAAAAGATGCGCAAGCACAACCTCGGTACCAATGACATGCTACTGCTGACGCCCAAACGTTGAAAACGTAGAGATCAGAGCGTAGATCGCTAATTCGTTACATCGAGTGCCATTGAAAATAGCATGAAACTATTGTATGTGAAATGAAATCAATTTCAAGATTTGCTGGGAAACATTACGTGCGTTTATCTGACTGACAAAAATTCCACGTCCCCTCGCATTCAGAGGCTATTTGGAAATTAAACACTTGAAAATTATGGCGCAAAAACACTTGAAATAAATTTTCAAGTATCATAAGTGTCGTGTTTTTTGAGAATTGGCAAACTAGCATTTGCATAACTCAAGTGTTTTCAATATGTTATTTTCTAAATAGCCTCTTACTTGTTCATAACATAATTCCTTCGTCTAAAATTTTGATCTTGATATCTTTGAACTCAACTTTCATTGGCGGGCCGGGGTGCATTTGAAAGGCGATGAGTCCTTTTACGACATACAGTCAACCATATCCTGTTCCGAGTTGACAAAGTGCCGACGTTCGTTTTTGGCAATCACCGTAACGCCGTTTTCCGTTACGGTAAAGCCACGAGAACGGTCAAGGTCGTGGTCGAAACCGATTTCCATGTCCTCCGGAATGGAAACGCCCTTGTCGATGATGGCACGGTGGATTTTGACGTTTCGCCCAATATTGACCCGGGAGAAAATAATCGAGTCTTCGACCAATGCATAACTGTTGATTCGCACGCGATTTCCAATGATCGAGCGTTTGACCTCGCCGCCGGAAAGAATCGTACCAGGACAGACGATGCTGTCAATCGCATGGCCTGTTCTGCCGCCTTCGTCAAAAACGAACTTCGCCGGCGGCAGATTGGGGTGATAAGTGTAAATCGGCCACTCCTCGTCATAGAGGTTGAGTAACGGATCGACGCCGACCAAATCCATGTTAGCGTCATAATATGCGTCCAACGTCCCGACATCGCGCCAGTAAGCCTGTATTTTACGATTTTCGTCCATAAATGGAAAGGCAAAAACGCGGTTTGTGTCAATGACCGACGGGATAATATTGCAACCGAAATCATGGCGGCTGTCACGACGGTTTGCGTCACGGCACAATTCCTCGAACAAAAATCGCGACCGAAAGACGTAAATGCCCATTGATGCCATACATACGTTCTCGTTACCGGAAATGGGCTTCGGGTTTTGCGGTTTTTCCTCAAAACCAACCACTCGCTGATCGCCATCTGTTTCCATAACGCCGAACTGTCCGCGGGCGCGATCAACTGGCACCGGCAGAACACCAATCGTTAAATCGGCATTGCTGTCGAGATGTGCGTCAATCATCCGGCTGTAGTCCATTTTGTAGATGTGATCACCGGCCAAAATGACAACATGGTCGGGTTGCTCCTTTTCAATCGAATAAATATTTTGGTAAACCGCATCGGCGGTGCCTTGGTACCAATTTTCGTCAATCCATTGTTGCGGCGGAACAACATCGACAAATTCGCCCATTTCGCGACAAAAATAGCGGTTCCATCCCATCGCTATATGACGGTCGAGACTGATGGCCTTGTACTGTGTCAGCAGTAATATCTTGCGAATGTGGCTGTTAAGACAATTCGACAAGGTAAAATCGATAATTCGATAGCTTCCCCCAAAAGGAACGGCCGGCTTGGCACGATCTCGTGTCAACGGTTCAAGTCGCGAACCCTTCCCGCCTGCCAAAACAACAGCTAAAATACGGTCTCTCATTTCGCTACAAATCCTTTGATAACAGAGGTAATGATTTTTGGTCAGATATTTTTCATCGCAAATTCGTGATCTATTCTATTTTAGCACAACAAACAGGAATCTGATAAAAATGATTAAGAAAATATGTATTTCTCCCCCTGTTCGATGCCGAGTTACACTGCCAGGTTCGAAAAGCATGACAAATCGCGCATTGGTCTGTGCGGCTCTTTCCGGTCATACCACCTGTTTGACCGAGGTTCTCGATTCCGAAGACACCCGGGTTATGATGGACGCACTTCGCACACTCGGATTGAAAGTCGATCATAACCCTGAGCAGTCAACGGTTTGCGTCGAAGGCCGCGACGGAAACTTCCCCAACAAACAGGCGGAAATCTATGTCGCCAACAGCGGAACAACAGCCAGGTTTTTAACCGCCGCTTTAGCCGCGACTTATGGTTGCAGTTACAAAATTTTTGGCAAGCCGCGAATGCACGAACGTCCGATTGGCGACCTGATTTCGGCACTTCGTCAACTGGGTGCCGATATTCGGTGTGAAATAGGAAACGATTGCCCACCTGTTTTGATCGGACAAAATGGGAGATTTGCCGGAAATACGCAAGTGTTAGGTGAGATTTCGAGCCAGTTTCTCAGTGCCCTGCTCATAGCGGCACCGGTCAGTTCGTCGGAGGTGGTGTTGTCGGTGCAGGGCGAATTGGTTTCAAAACCGTACATTAACATGACTTTAGAAGTCATGCGGGCTTTTGGCGCAGCGGTTGACGTGACGGATGATTTTTCGCAATTTCGCGTTGCCTCAGATACCCGTTACACGGTGGAACAATCCGTTCCGTTTTGCTATGCTATTGAGCCGGACGCATCGGCAGCGAGCTACTTTTTTGCGGCAGCGGTTGTTACCGGCGGAAGTGTCATTGTCGAAGGTTTGTCCCAAAACAGCTTGCAGGGCGATATTCAGTTTTGCCGTTGCCTTGAACAAATGGGATGTCGCCTACAGTTCGATACGGATTCAACGACGGTCACTGCTCCAACCACTGAGTTGAGAGGTATTACCGTCGATATGAACACAATTAGCGATACGGTGATGACACTGGGGGTTGTCGCGTTGTTTGCAAAAGGCCCGACCCGGGTAACCAATGTGGCTCACATCCGACACAAGGAAACCGACCGCATTGCGGCATTGGCTTTTTTACTTCGGAAAATTTGTGCAGGGGGGGGCGAGGATGAAGATGGGGTGGGAATAGTCCCCCCGGCAGCCTTTCCCCCCCGGGGACATTGGGTC
>Ga0082212_10012761_pt1 | contig 10567 bp, 8 predicted proteins | sample TergutNt197P3_FD_71548 | JGI IMG/M metagenome (GOLD analysis project Ga0082212, IMG submission 71548) | Neocapritermes taracua P3 segment gut microbial communities from Petit-Saut dam, French Guiana - Nt197 P3 | ecosystem: Host-associated > Arthropoda: Insects > Digestive system > Gut ...
CAAAATTGCCCTTGAAATTCACCGAGCCACTCTGGACTTCCTTATCACGGACTTGGTTAAATCCTGGGTCAGGGCACACCACTTTTCTGCTTCTCCCAACATTTGGGGCTATTCCCTCGGGTCGAACAGGAAAACCCGAACTACCCTCCAAAAAAACTATCGGCAAATCGGCTCCCGAAAGATGAGGAATTGTCATAAAAATCGTCAAAGGTTATCTACCTTATCTATTTTAATATCTTTCGTCCGACTCTGCCCCGGCATCAAAAATTCCGCCGGATCGTTTGTTGTGTCACATCCGCTTTCCTAATGGCGACTACCGGCTTCACGGCTTTTTGCTCATTTCATCCCAATCCTTTGGAGTGATCGAACGTTTTATCGCAATTCATTCCGATTTCTGGGAAAACCGGCGAAAGTCGTTTGATTACAACAACCCCTTCTACCGGACTATCGGTTAGAACTTGAACACGACTTTAGACCTTTTGAAAAAGTTTTCTTCCTGGACCGTGGTGCAGGTGGGACTAAAAGAAGAGAGTAAAATGACAACCGGGCTGTGCAATCACGGAGAATCATTTGTGGAAAATCGCAATGACCGCGGGGGGATAGGAACGTACCCTGTTCGGCTCTGGAATGCGCGGCAATAACGCTAAATCAAAATGTTGATCCGCTTCAATCACGAAAATTGATCCAGAGGGAGCAAGATCAACGAGCCGATTGAGCATTTCCAACATTTCCGCCTGCCGAGACGCGTAAAAATCGTAAGGCGGTGAGCAAAAAATGATCCATGGTGAATCCTGGGTTAGATATTCCGCCTCGCTCTTGACCCAGAAAAAGGCATCCGTTTTGCACAAATTGCAAGTCGGCAGCAAATCCAACATTTCAAGATTTTGTTTCAGTAGCGAAGCCGTCGGCAAGTGAATTTCGATGACCGTTGCCGAAATGGCACCGCGGCTGACCGCTTCGATGGCTATCGCTCCAGTTCCGCCGAAGAGATCTATCGCATACATTCCCTTGATAGCAGGACCGATTAGATTGAATACTGCTTCCCGAACCCGGTCTTTCATCGGACGAACCCGGTTGTCGCCGACGTATTGCAATTTTCGACCGCGAAATTTTCCCCCGATGATTCGCAACCCCAGCGGCTCTTTTGCACCGGGCTCGCTGCCGACGTTGCGCCGCTTACCGACGGGCTTATGCTCGCCGCTTTTTATCGGCTTGCCGATATCAAAAACGGTCGTTTCCGTGTCCTGTTTTCCTCTTTTCATTGAAAGCATTATAAAGTATCTCGAACTGTAAATATAGCGGTCTTGACATCACTCGATGTCGAATTTCTGTATAATGGACTACATGGTGCAAATGGAAATAGACATTCTCGGTGCCGGTTGCGACAAATGCAATTGCCTGTACCAAATGGCAGTGGAGGCAGTGCGTCTGACCGGTGCTGATGCGAAAGTGTCCAAAGTATCGGAAATGAGCAAAATCATCGCGTTGGGAGTGATGACCACACCGGCAATGATTATCAACGGACAGATTGCCGTGTCGGGACGAGTACCGAGTCTGGATGAAATGAAAAAATTGATTGCCGACAATGTATAACACTGCCACCAACGACAACCGCCTTGCTTTTCATGCCGATCATGTGATATAATGGCGCTGTTCGTCACTACAAACACCATAATAACGCAATGAGAACACTCCGATTTTTTGCCTTTTCTGCCATTCTTATGGCGGCATATACAATGGTCTCTGCTTCGGAAACGTCCGACAACTTTGCAAAGTGGGTCACCGACTTTGCCGCTCCCGATTTAGACACAAAACGGGACGCACAACAGTATTGGCAGAATTTCTGCCGACAACAAGGGTACAAGCCCGATGTCCAAAAGGAGATCATTCGGGTATCAGTAGAACAACTGGCAAAAGACAATCCAGTGGATACGACCGTCTGGATCGTGCGCCAACTCGGTATCGTCGGCGATGCGACCGCTGTCCCGGTACTGGTGAAATGCCTGACGAACGGTGAGGTTCGTATTCGTGATGAAGCCGCCAGAGCATTGGCAAACATACCGGAAAGAGAAGCCGAAGATGCCCTCCAACGTAATACGGCAATTATTGCGACGCAACACGCAAAAGATGCATTGACTGCACGAAACATCAAAGCCGACATGCCGAAAACCAATGTCAATGAAACTCAATTTCCGATGGCGCTTCCGTATATTCCTTTTGCCAGCAATGCGGAACTCACGACATGGATGGAAGGATACAGCAAATTGAATGACATGGAAAAAGCCCAGGTGTTGAGCAATCTGGCTGTTCGCACGACAAGAATGCAGGTGAGCACACAACAACGTCGTTTGTCCGGCACTGGGGCTGCGAACACGGGCAACAGACCCGCTCGACAAAGACAGGGAACCGGTGGAGGAGGACAAACGGGACGAAGAGCCAACCCATATATTCCGCTTGCTCTGGAAGCCGCAAAAAGTTCCGAAGAAATGCTACGCAATGCGGGACTCTTGGCGGTGGGAGCACTCGGAGGAACAGCAGAAGTACCATTCCTGCTCGAACAGGCTTACACCGGAGCAAACCAAAATTTGGCAAAACAGGCTCTCATCCGAATGAGTGGGCAACGCATTGATGATCTCCTGTTGGAAACGGCGAAAATGGAACGTAATGCTGAAAAATATGTAGTCATTGCCGATGTATTGAAGAATCGATACAACTCGGGGATACGTGCCGACATATTGGAAAGAGCAAAGATCACCGGTACACCGAATCGCTTGGAACTGTTGCAGTTGGTAGAACAGTTCTCGTCGCAAGTCGATGTTCCCGACTTTGTGAAGGCTTGGACATTGATTACGGATCGCGGACAAAAGGATCGTGCCGAACAGATCATTGCCCGACTATCGGACGGAAATGCAGGTCCCGCAATGCAGGCATTGGGAGTCTACTGGGATACGCCGGAGGGAATGGCACTCCTCGGACGTATTGGAGATAACAACACACTTGAACAAATCCGACAAAGCCACAATTCGTTCCACGCTTTTCGTAACTGGACCAATGCTGTTGTTGCAGACGACCTCATGGCGGCAGTCCGTGGCAAATACTCAGAAGCGGACCGGATTGCCGCCCTTCGGGCGTTTATTCGGGTGATGTCCTTGCCGGGAACGCGGCAGCAAGACCAAATCGGCATCCGAGTCAATGATGTGCAAAAGGTTGCCCGGCTCACCGAAGCCTACGAATTGGCGAAGCGGGTCGACGAAAAGCGGTTGATTATCGAGCGAGTGGGAACGATTCGCACAGTCGAGTCGTTGCGGTTCGTTTTGAAATTCATTGACGATGCCGAACTCCAAGAGCGTGCATGCTGGGCGGTTCTGGAATTGGCTCACCAAACCGAGTTGAGGCGGTCGGCACGGGAAGAGTTCACTGCCGCTTTGGACAAGGTGCTTGCGGTAACGACGAACAATGATTATCGCAACAGGGCAAACGGGTACAAGTCCGCACAGTGATATCAACGCACAGTGATATCAAAACGAGAGCGGGGGTGGGCTTTGGTTTGCCCTACGCCCCGCCGCTCCTGTGTTTGACCGCCGCCTCGACGAAACCGGCGAACAACGGATGCGGATTCGTCGGTTGCGACTTAAATTCAGGATGAAATTGCACCGCCACAAACCAAGGATGACTCGGCAATTCAATCACGTCCACAAATTTGCCGTCGGGACTCGCACCGGCAAACAATAAACCGGCATTTTGAAATCGTTCACGATGCTCATCATTGAACTTACATCGACTACGGTGTCGCTCCGAAATACTTGGGCTCCCATAGCAAACAAATGTCTTGCTCACGTCATCAAGTGCCGACGGCTGCGTGCCTCGTTGTAAGCCAGCGTGCATTAGAGGTTCTTTTCGATTGCAACCCACCACACTCTGCGCAAACTCAATCACCGCAGACTGCACACCGAGATCGATTCCAAAGAAAGGAATTTCTCTTTCACGGGCAAATCGAATCGCTTCAATTTTTCCATCGGCAACCTCGTCCCCCAAACCGTCGGAGACCAAAATACCATCTACGTCTTCCAACTTCGTTGTATCAAAAGATTGACCGCTGGAAATTCTCACGATGCGAACCTTTGTTCGGTGCTTGATTCCGGCATGAGTCAGTGCTTCGTAAATCGACTTGTAAGCGTCTTTGTGTTTGGCATATTTTCCGACGACGGCGATGGTCACTTCGTGCTGCGGATGGCGGAGCCGGTCGAGCATCTCATTCCAAGCGGTTAAATCCGCCCTATTCCCCTCCTTTGGAGGGGTGCCGCGCAGCGGCGGGGTGGTCATTGGCGCGTCAGGAACCACCCCGTCATTTTGCTGCGCAAAATGCCACCCCTCCACGGGAGGGGAATTGTTTTCCTTCCAAAAGAAGTCCACAACCCGCTGGTCAAGACCATGTTTCTGCAACACGATGGGAACTTCGTAGATCGAAAACTCGGCATCCTTTTCTTCAATGACATTTCGACTCTCCAAGTTGCAAAACAGGGCGATTTTATTCCGTTCGGCATCGCTGATGCTGTGTTCCGTTCGGCAAATCAAAATGTCGGGCTGGATTCCAATCTGCCGCAGACGACCGACAGAATGCTGCGTCGGTTTCGTTTTGAGTTCTCCCGATGATTTGAGAAACGGGATCAACGTCAAATGCAGAAATAGACAATTTTCCCGACCAACATCGAGGGCGAATTGCCGAATCGCTTCCAAAAAGGGCAAACTTTCAATGTCGCCGACGGTGCCGCCGATTTCGGTCAACACGACATCGACATCGTCTCCCCGAAGACTGCGGATCGCCCGTTTGATCTCGTTGGTGATATGCGGAATGACCTGAATGGTCTTGCCGTGATATTTTCCTTTGCGTTCCCGGCGGAGGACATTGCGGTAAATCTTACCGGCAGTCAAACTGCTGTTTTTCGTGAGCGGACTGTTGGTAAAACGTTCGTAGTGTCCCAAATCGAGGTCGGCTTCGGTGCCGTCGTCGAGAACGTAAACTTCGCCGTGTTGGAAGGGACTCATCAATCCCGGATCAATGTTCAGATAGGGATCGAGTTTTTGCATGCGGATGGAAAGACCGCGTGCTTCGAGGAGCATACCGAGAGAGGCGGCAGTGAGTCCTTTGCCGAGCGAACTGACGACTCCGCCGGTAATGAAAATGTGTTTTGTCATGGGGGAACCATTCTAGCAAAAATCTGGTGTTTTACAAGAAAAAGACGTTTCGCTTTGGCGATTCTCCTTGCAGGTCGCGTGGCAACGTATGGCGTTTAGTATCCGGTATGTTACAATGATGTCCATGAAACACGAATCGGCAAAGAAGTTGCCCCTTGTCCCAGCGGATGCGGTATTGGTTCCTCACGCAGGTTGGCAGTATTCCGGCAGATTAGCGGCTCAAACCTTGAAACGAGTCACAATACCACACTGGGTCGTGATTTTTGCACCGCAACATCGCGGCGGCGGTGCAGAATGGGCAGTCGCTCCATACCGGACGTGGCTCTTGCCGGGTAAAAATGTCGAAGCGGACATGCTCATGACTGATAAGATGTTTCAAGCGGTCGATTTTTTCGAGTGGGATGCGGTTCCTCATACTCAAGAACACGCTATAGAAGTTCTGTTGCCGATCCTTGCCAGGCTTGCCCCGAAAACAAAAATTTCGGCGGTGGTCATGTCGATGTCATCGTGGGATATGATTCGACAAGGAGCGGCACAGTTCGCCAAGTTCTTGAATTCGTTGCCGGAAAAACCGATGCTAGTTATTTCGTCGGATATGAATCACTTTGCGAATGATGAAACGACTCGTCGTGTGGATCACATTGCCCTTGATGCCATTTACCGAGCGGCGGCGGAACAAAACCCGGAACATGCGTTACAAACGATTTACGAACAACAAATTTCAATGTGCGGTGTTGTCCCGGCTGTGTTCGTCATGGAAACGCTACGTGTGATGGGTCGGCTTGACCGTGTCGAAAAGGTCGGTTACATGACGAGTGCCGACACGTCCGGCGACACCAGCAGAGTTGTCGGTTACGCCGGTTTGATTTTTCATTCGGAAACACCGTGAAAGTGTTAATGACAAACGTTAATGGAGCCCGCAGCGTAAGCAAGGATCGAACGTTATGCCCCACCCTTGTTGTTAGAAAATGTACGGGTCGCCTGCCATGGAAAGAAAGAAGATGGTATAATAACCGGGTACTTTCCGTTTAGCACTCCTCTAACCAACCATGAAAAACGTTTCACGTCGGCAATTTCTTGGTGCCGCTGGTGCGGCAGCCGCTTCTCCGTTCATCATTCCACGCAACGTCCTCGGGCAGGGGGGTAGGCCCGGTGCCAACGATACCGTAAAGGTTGCTCTGATCGGTTTGGGCGGACGCTGTATGGATATTTATCCCCAGCAGATCAAAGCCGCCGCAGGACTCAAAATCGCCGGTGTTTGCGATTTTTGGTCGGTACGAGTTGCCAACTACATGAACAAGTATCCCGGCGACATCAAACCCGAACAAGCCTATACCGATTTCCGCAAGATGATTGAGGCGGAAAAGCCGGACGGTATTATGGCAATCACGACCACGCACCAGCGGGCTTGGGTTTCTGCTATCGCCATGCAGATGGGATGCCATCTTTACATCGAAAAACCGATGTGCCTGACGGTCGAGGAAGGACGCTATCTGGTCAATGCCGCCAGAAAGTACAAGCGGGTAACGCAAGTTGGAACGCAGCAACGTTCACTACCGCTCTGTTTATGGGCATGCAAACAGGTTCAAGATGGTGTTCTCGGCAAAGTGAAAATTGTCGAAGCCCCGAACTTTGTGGGACCGAACCAATGGACGGATCAACCGAAACAGAATTATCCCGACGGCATGAACGATGAGGTCTGGGATATGTGGACGAATCAAGCGGAACTCCGACCGTACCATCCGCAACTGCATTACAACTGGGCGGATTGGTGGGATTACGATGCCGGCGGAAAAACGTTCGGTGTCAGCGGCTGGGGAACCCATTCCTACGATCAGATTAATATGGCACTCGGCACAAACGAAACAGGTCCGGTGGAAATTTTACTCGAAGAACCTTGTACAATTCAGGATTCGGGTAAATTCGAAAATCGGCGGCTGGATGACGACGAAACGGGTGTCGAATACTATGGTATGGCAAGAACAACCAAAGGACCGCGAGCCAAAATGACGATGTGGTTTGCCGATGGTGTCGAACTTCGTTTGCACCTCGATGGCGACCGCGGACCCGGCCTCGGTTGCATTGTTGTCGGCGACAAAGCAAAGATGGAGATCAATCGGCATAAACTTGCGTCGAATCCGAAGGAGATTGTTGCCAATATGCCGGAAGAGTTCAGGAATCCGCCTTCAAATCAAGAAACGCTTCCTCACGTCGAAAATTGGGTCGATTGCATCAAGACCGGCAAGAAATGTAATGCCGACATTGAATACGGACAACGGTCCACGACACTGTGCGAGTTGGTGAACATTGTTCGGGCAACAGCACCAGTGGGCGAAAAGATCGGCTGGGACCCGGTGAAAGAACGATTCACGAACAATGACAAGGGCAATGCGATGCTCTCTCGACCAAGACGCAAAGGTTATGAACTGCCAGTGTTATCGTAGTCATTGCTTGATGCCCAATTTTTTCTGCATTTCTTCCAGCGGAATCTGCTTGGTTTCCGGCATAATACCGATCACCCAGAGGAGTTGCATGACCATAAATCCGGCAAAGCCGAGGAAAATCGCAACCGGTCCAAACAATGCAAGCAACGGCGGAAAGAGTTGCGAAATGACCGCACAGAGAATCCAATGCACGGAGTTCCCGAGTGCCTGCCCTTGTGCGCGAACCTGATTCGGAAAAATCTCACCGATGAAGACCCAAATGCAAGCACCTTGCCCAAACGCGTGCGAGGCAATAAAAAGCATCAAGCCTCCCAACACGATCAAAATGCCCGCCATCGGAACGGTGCCGTCACTTTCTCGTCCGCGAATCTTGGCAAACGCTTCATTGGCTTCTCGTGATTGCACTTCGGCATCCGCCAACGCTTGCTTTGCCGCTTCCAATTCGACCGTTAGGAACTCGCTGGTTTCCGGCGTTACTGTTTCCAAGGCTTTTTCCGTTTTTTCGATGGTTTCCTTTGCTGTCACCGCCGCAACGTTTGCCACCGAAACATTGAATTCCGGCGAGTACACATAAAATGCACCGGCAACGATACTAAGCCCCGTGATGTAACCGATGGAACCGACGAACATCAATTTGCGTCGTCCGAACCAGTCGATCACGTACATTGCCGCGATTGTGAACACGAGGTTCGTAAGTCCGATCACGACCGGCAGGAACATCGACAGTGCCGCTCCCGCACCAGCAATGGTGAACATTGTCGGTGCGTAATAGAGGACGGCGTTGATCCCGGAAAGTTGGTTGAACGCTGCCATGCAAATTGCCAAAAAGATCGGAAAACGGTATCGGTAACAGAAAAGTTTCTCTTTTCCATGTTGTCGCTCCTCTTCGATTGCCTTTTCGATGATGCCGATTTCTTCGTCCACGTTTCCACTGTCGGTTCCCAGTGCGTCGAGAATCGGTCTTGCTTTTTCGGAGCGTCCCTTGCCGATGAGCCAGCGGGGGCTTTCCGGGACGATGAAGAGCAGAAAGAAAAATGCGGCGGCGGGAATTGCTTCGACACCGAACATCCAACGCCAACCGAGGTCGCCGAGTTGGAAACTGGCAATGAGGTAATTCGAGAAAAACGCCATCAAAATACCGAAGACGATATTGAATTGCGTGATGGCAACCAGTACGCCGCGTGATTTTGCCGGTGAAATTTCCGCCGTGTAGAGGGGTGAAACGACCGAGGCTCCACCGACGGCAATCCCGCCGATGAATCGGGCAAAGAGGAAGCCGTACCAATCCCAATCGGTCATCGCCGTGGGATCGAGATTCCACGGACAGGCACTGCCGACAGCCGAGAGGAAATAGAGGAACGCCATCAGGATCAGCGTCGGCTTGCGTCCCCAGCGGTTCGACGGCACCTGAACGGTCGCGGCACCAAGAATCGTGCCGAGTAGTGCAGAGGCAACGGTAAAGCCGAGCCACCAATCGTTGAGGAGAAACACGCTTTTGAGGTCTTTGACTGTCCCGGAGATGACTGCCGTATCGAAACCAAAGAGGAATCCGCCAAGAGCGGCAATCACAGCACTTCTGTAAACAAGCATCGGTGTACGCATAGTGTGTATTGTATCGTTAGTTTTACGGAGAAAATAGGGGGTTTGGTTCTCGCACCCAATTTCATCGAGACGAGCCGATGGATTATTTTGATCCAAATGTTACAATAGATTGTCGAGGCTCCGCCGAAAGGAGAGCCATTTTACAAGGAATGATACAATGACAACGCCAACCAATCCCGACCGCCGTGAAGCCTTGAAAAAGATATTCACTGGTGGTGCTGCTTTTGCCGCAGGAACTGCATTCGTCAGCCATGAGGAAAAAATCCTTGCGGCGAAACTTGCCGAAGAGAGTAAAAAAATTGAGGTCAAGGATGTTGAAGTCGATGCTCTTTCCGGTGCTTCCCGAACTCATACCAATTGGGCAAAGTTCGCCGATTTGAAAAAACCGATGGCGACGGCGACGATCCAAGGGGTTGATTTCAGCCGGATAATCATGGGGGGGAATCTGATCGGCGGCTGGGCACACGCACGCGACTTGATGTATGTTTCCGATCTCGTGAAAGCCTATCATACGCGGGACAAAATTGTTGCCACGTTCAAGATGGGGGAAGCCTGCGGACTCAACGCCTACCTGGGGCACCATTCGCATATCGGAATTATGACCGATTACTGGGAAAATGCCGATGGCACCATGCACTACATTGCCGATTGTTCATCATTGGAGGGTGCTCTGGATTGTCTCGACAAGGGGGCATCCGCTGCCTATATTCAGGGGGAAACCAATGACCGCTTGGTTCGGGAGGGGAAGTTCGACGAGATTGCGGCGTTTGTTGATCGCATGCGCAAAGAAAAAGCCATCGTGGGACTTGGCGGGCATCGTCTCGAAACGATCAAGGCATGTGTGGAAAAGGGAATCGAGCCGGATTTCTGGATGAAAACCATCCACCATGACCAATACTGGTCTCGGATGGCGGATAAACCGGAACAGGATAACGTTTATTGCAGGGAGCCAGCGGAGACCAAAGAGTTCATGGCGACATTAAAACAGCCCTGGATCGGATTCAAAGTCCTTGCTGCCGGTGCGATTCGACCCCAAGATGGTTTTCGTTTCGCCTTTGAATCGGGTGCCGATTTTTTATGTGTCGGAATGTACGATTTCCAAGTCGTCGATGATGTGAATATCTGTATGGGCATTTTGGAATCAACGATTAACCGTACGCGTCCCTGGTGTTTTACTTAACCGAAGATGCGAACCTCTCAAAGGAGTTCTCCCCTTGAAATATCCATTACTCACCTTGCTCCTGTTTGTGACACCGGTAATGTTGTGGGCGGCGGACAACAAGCCGACGCTCGAACCCGATGTCATTTTCTGCATCGGCACGCCC
>Ga0082212_10012762_pt1 | contig 10567 bp, 7 predicted proteins | sample TergutNt197P3_FD_71548 | JGI IMG/M metagenome (GOLD analysis project Ga0082212, IMG submission 71548) | Neocapritermes taracua P3 segment gut microbial communities from Petit-Saut dam, French Guiana - Nt197 P3 | ecosystem: Host-associated > Arthropoda: Insects > Digestive system > Gut ...
ACGGTCACCTCGCCCGCGCCCGCAAGCGCCCGGAATATCTCCGTGTGGCTTTCAAACAGTTCGGTGTGCGGCGTTTCGACCGTCCACGCGGCCTTCTTCGACGGCGGGACTTTCATCTCGTTGCGGCGGGCGCGTACGGCGCGGACCGCGTCCATCAGCAACGCCATCTGCGCCGCTTCGTGGGGGAAGCGGAGCCTGTCCTCCGGCTCGGGCCATGGGGCGGCGATCAGCGCCGGGGCCTCCCGCAGCCCGTCGGGGAAGGACTGGTATATTTCCTCGGTGATAAACGGCGCCAGCGGGTGCAATAGGCGAAGCGACGTTTCCAGCGTGTAGGCAAGGATCTGCTGGGTCGCTTCCTTTGCGTCGTCACGGCGCAGCTGTATCTTCGCCAGTTCGATATACCAGTCGCAGAAGTCGTCCCAGATGAAGTCCACGATCTTCTGCGCCGCGAGGTTTAACTCATATTTGTCTAAATGCGCCGTCACATCGTAGACCAGCGCTTGCAGTTTTGTGACGATCCACATATCCGGCAGCGTCAGGCTTTCCGGCAGCGTCCACTGCCCGGTATCGCCCAGGTTTGACAGGGTGAACCGCGACGCGTTCCAGAGTTTGTTGCAGAAGTTGCGGAAATGCTCGCAGCGCTCCGGCACGAAACGCATATCGCCCCCCTGGAGGTTGGCCAGCGTGACGATATAGATCCGCAGCGCGTCGGCGCCGTAGCACCCGACCATCTCCAGCGGGTCGACGCCGTTGCCGGCCGATTTGCTCATTTTCTTCCCCTCGGCGTCCCGCAGCAGCCCGTGCATATAGACGGTGTGAAACGGCTCCTGCCCGGTGTATTCGATGCCGGAGAAGATCATCCGCGCCACCCATAGGTAGATGATGTCATACCCGGTCACCAGCACGTCGGTGGGGTAGTAGCGGCGCAGGTCGTCGGTATGATCTGGCCATCCGAGCGTGGAGAACGGCCACAGGGCGGAGGAAAACCATGTATCCAGCACGTCGGGGTCCTGGACAAGGTTTTTGCCTTTACACTTAGGGCATTCGGCGGGGTCGGCACGGGACACGACGACTTCGCCGCAGCCGCCGCAGGTCCACACGGGGATGCGGTGGCCCCACCATATCTGCCGCGAGACGCACCAGTCGCGCACGTTTTCGATCCAGTGGAGATACAGCTTCTCAAACCGCTCCGGCACGAATTTCGTCCGGCCCTCTTTGACGGCGCGGATGGCCGGTTCGGCCAGCGGCTTCATCGAGACGAACCACTGCTCGCTGGCCATCGGCTCCACGTTTTGGCGGCAGCGGGAACAGACGCCGACATTGTGTGGGTGCGGCTCGGTTTTTTGCAGGCAGCCGCCCTTTTCCAGATCCTCTATAACGGCTTTGCGGGCCTCTTCCCGTGTAAGGCCGTTATACTTGCCGCCGTTTTGGTTGATGACGCCGTTTTGGTCCATAATCAGCAGTTCGGGCAGGTTATGGCGCTTGGCCACGTCGTAGTCGTTCGGGTCATGGCAGGGGGTGATCTTGACGCAGCCGGTGCCAAATTCGCGTTCCACGTATTCGTCGGCGACGACGGGGATCTCCCGGTCCATCAGCGGCAGGACGACGGTCCGGCCGATCAGGTGGGCGTAGCGCTCATCGTCCGGGTGGACGGCGACGGCGGTATCGCCCAGCATCGTTTCGGGGCGGGTGGTGGCGACGGTGAGACAGTTGACAGTTGACAGTTGACAGTTGACAATGGGGTATTGTACATAGTATAGCTTGCCTTCCTGCTCCTCGTATTCCACTTCGGTTTCGGAGAGGGCGGTGCGGCAGGATACGCAGATGTTGGTGATCCGGTTGCCGCGGTAGATCAGGCCCTTTTCGTACAGCCTTACGAAGACCTCCCGCACGGCGCGGGACAAGCCTTCGTCCATCGTGAAGCGCAAACGGTCCCAGTCGCAGGACGCGCCGAGTTTTTGCAATTGCTCTACGATCCGGTTGCCATATTTCTCTTTCCAGTCCCATACCCGTTCGATGAAGGCGTCGCGCCCCAGGTCGTAGCGGGATTTGCCCTCGGTTTTGCGCAGTTCTTCCTCCACCTTGATCTGGGTGGCGATCCCCGCGTGGTCGGTGCCGGGCATCCAGAGCGTTTCGTAGCCGTCCATCCGCTTGTAGCGGATCAGCGTGTCCTGGAGCGTATTGTCAAAGGCGTGGCCCAGGTGCAATTGCCCCGTCACGTTGGGCGGGGGGATGACGATGGTGTAGGGGCGGGCGCGCCCCTGCGGATGAGTCCCGCGGGGGGGTTCTCCCCGCCGTCCGTTTGCGTTTGGGCGGAAATAGCCGCCCTCCGCCCACAGGGCGTAGACCGACGGCTCCACCTCCCGCGGCTGATATGTCTTGCCCAGTTCCTTCGGCATGATGATCCCTCCGAGTTTGGCTTTCCGCTCATCATAACATAAACCTTGTCTTTTTGGCAAGAGTATGTTATGCTGATGCCATAGAAACAGGGAGGACTGACCTCTGATGCCTAAGTATGGTTTCAGCGGCGAAGCGCCGGATATGCGCAAGCTGATCGTCTTTGCCCTGCGGGCCGTCGGCGAGGCGTTGCGCGAACGGGAACTGGTCCGGCTCGCGCTGCTGGACGACAACGCCGACTACTTTGTCTTTGCCGACGCGCTGACCGGCTTGCTCGACAACGGCCTGCTGATCCGGGAAGGAGAGTGCGTCTCCCTGACGGCCCGGGGCGGCGAGGTTGCCGACATCACCGGGCGGGAGTTGCCGGCCGCGCTGCGGCGGGCCGTGTCGGAGGAGGGCGCCGCGGCGCGGGACAGGCAGATGCGCGACCGCTGCGTATCCGCTTCGGCCGGTACGGCCGGCGGGTTGTCCTACTTCTCCGGCGTCCTGACCGACGGGACCGCGCCGCTGCTGGAACTGAAACTGCAAACGGGCGGGGCGAAACAGGCGGCCGCGCTGAAACGGCGCTTTGAGAGGGACGCGGAGACGATCTTACAAAAAATATGGGAGATGATGACGGTTGACAGTTGACAGCGGACAGTGGACAGCGACCGGTGCGGGCTATGCTGCTTTTAGTACATAACCGGACCGAGCCGGGGTTCAATCTGGCTTGTGAGGAGTATTTTCTTACCCGGACAGACCTTGAACTGGACGTTTTTTGGCGGAATACGCCGGTGGTGGTGATCGGGCGGAACCAGGACGCGGAGGCGGAGGCGGACGCGGCGTACCGGGAACGGCACGGCATCGGGCTGGTCCGGCGGATCACCGGCGGCGGCGCGGTCTACCACGATCTCGGCAATATCTGCTATACCCATATCCGCCGTTACAACGGCCCGATCGATTTCCGGCGCTTTGCCGCCCCGATGGTGTCGGCGCTGCGCGCTCTGGGGATCGGCGCGGAGTTTGCCGGGCGGAACGACATCATGGCCGGCGGCAGGAAGATTTCCGGCACGGCGCAGACGGTATCGAAAGGCCGCCTCTTGCACCACGGAACGATCTTATATGACGTGAACCTGGAACATCTGGCCGGCGTGCTGCGGGTGGGCGAGGAGAAGTATAAAGGCCGGGGGATCGCGTCGGTCGCGGCGCGGGTGGCCAATGTCCGGCCGATGCTCCCGGACGGGCCGGATACGGAGACGTTTATCGGTATGCTGGCCGGTGTTTGGGAGTGTTCGGGGCATTACGCGTTAAGCGCGCGCGAGGAGGAAGAGATAGAGACCCTTCGCCGCGGGGTATATGAGAGCGGCGATTGGAATTACAAAAAGATACGATAGGGGATTGCGGGTATGCGTGGGTCAAAAATCCTGCTCCTGTGCGCCGTATCGGCGGCGCTGCTGTGCGCTTGCGCGGACACGCCTCCGCCGGCGGACGTTTCGTCCGGCGGGGAGGAGGCGCCGCTTCTTTCGGTCGGCGGGACGGCGCTGGGCTGGGGCGAGGTCGCCTACCTGATGGGCAACGCCGCGGACGAATACCTGCTCTACCGCGACATTGATTGGGACGGGATGATCGGAGAGGTCCCGGCGCGGCGGTATTTCCTCGACAGGACGCTGGAACTGGCCGTATCGGCCCACACCGTCGGGATCAAGGCGGCCGAGATGGGGTATGAACTGACCGACGAGGAAGAGGGCGCGATCGACTGGGAGATCGCGATGGAGGCCGACTACCGAGGGGGGCGCGAGGCGTTTTTGGAAGAGTTGCGCGCCGCCGGGATGACCGAGGAATTGTACCGCTTCTACAGCTGCACCGTGCCGGCCCTCAGCGATAAGATGCTGAGCGACCTCTTTGGCCCGGACGGGCCGTACGCCCCGGATGACCGCGCCCTGCTGGCTTACTACCGGAGCAACTACATATGCGCCAGCTACCTCTTCCTGTCCGGCACCGACGCGTACGGGGAGACGCTGACCGGCGAGCAGCTGGAGACGCAGAGGAGCGTCGCGCAGGCGCTCCGCCGCCGCGCCGTCGGGGGGGACGAGGACTTCTTTGAGATGGTGGCCGAGTATGGGCAGGAGTATCTGATGTCGCTCTCGCCGGAGGGGCTGCCGATCCCGCTGGGATTGTTCGGGACCGATTTCGACGCGGCGCTGTCGGCGCTGGGTGAAAACGAGTTTTCCGAAGTGGTGGCCACCGGCGAGGGGTTTTACATCATCCTCCGCCTGCCGGAGGATCCGGACTGGTTTGAGGAGAACAAAGAGGCCATTTGGGATTCCTGCGCTTTCGAGGCGTTTTCGGAGAAGGTCGCCGAGTGGGGCCGGGGGCTGGACGTCGCCGTGAGCGATGATTTTTACCGGCTCGACCCGCTGGAAATGATCGCGGCGGGGTAGAATAGCGTAGGGGACGATGGCAATCGTCCCGCCGCGAGAACACGGGCGGATACCGTCCGTCCCGCCGCAAGGACACGGGCGGATTGCCATCCGCCCCTACGATAGGGGAGGTATATGCGTTTGGGCGGACTGAAAAACATGCTTTCTCCGGGCAACCGGATGTTTTTTGTCCTGCTGATCGCCTTTGCCGGGGCGACGGCGTATTACTCCCTCCCGGCCGCCGCAGCCGAGGGCGCGCTGATCGTGCTGGCCGCGCTGGTCTACCGCCGCCAGATCGTCCGGCGGCGGCGCGACATCGTGCGGTATATCGACCATCTGACCTCCAGCATCGACGTCGCCGGGAAGGACAGCGTCACCCACTGCCCCCTCCCGATGATGATTTTGAAGATGGAGACCGGCGAGCTGGCCTGGGCCAACGACCTCTTCCTCGCGGCCGCCGGACTGCGGGAACGCTTTTTCGCCCACCGTCTTACGGACGTTCTGCCCGGCTTCGACCTCAAGTGGCTCGGGCGCACCGGCGGGACGGCCGACGCCGCGCTGCGCGGCCGGAACTATCAGGTCTACGGCAGCCTGATCCGGCAGCCGTCGGGCCGGGAGCGGCGGGAACTGCTGGCGGCCCTTTACTTTGTGGACGTCACCGAACTGGTGGGGCTGCGGCGGGAACACAGGCTGTCCCGCCCGGTCGTCTCGGTTATCATGATCGATAACTATGACGAGTGCATGAAAAATTTGAACGAATCGCAGAAGTCGGGCATTCTGGCCGCCACCGACGAGAAGATCACGGCGTGGGCGGCGCCGGTCAACGGGCTGCTCCGTAAATTCGACCGCGACAAATACCTTTTTTTATTTGAGGAGCGGGAGATGGCCGGCCTGCTGGAGAACCGTTTTTCGGTGCTGGACGACATACGGGCGGTGACCGGGCCGTCCGGGATGGTGGTGACCCTTTCGATCGGCATCGGGCGGGACGGCGAATCGCTGCTGGAGGGCTACTCGTTCGCCCAGCTGGCCATCGACATGGCGCTGTCGCGCGGCGGGGACCAGGCGGTGGTGAAAAACCGGGTGACCTTTGAGTTTTTTGGCGGGCGCTCGAAAGAGGTGGAGAAGCGGACCAAGGTCAAGAGCCGGGTGGTGGCGACCAGCCTCTCCCGGATCATGGCCGACAGTTCGGCGATCTTCGTGATGGGGCACGCTTTCTCCGATATAGACTCGCTGGGCGCGGCCGCCGGGGTGGTCTGTATCGCCCGGAAATGCGGCAAGCGGGCCTTTGTCGTGGTGGATGAAAGGCGGACGATGGCGGCCGGCCTGCTGGACAGGCTCCGCGCGCAGGAGCAGTACGCCGGGATCTTCACCGACGAGCAGACGGCCCTGCTGTACGCCGACAACCGGTCGCTGCTGGTCGTCGTGGACTGCAACCGCCCGGAGATCGTCGAGTCGCCGGGACTGCTGCGGTCGATGAACCGCGTCGCCGTCATCGACCACCACCGCCGCGCGGCCGACTACATCGACGACGCCGTGCTGGTGATGCACGAGCCTTACGCCTCTTCGGCTTCCGAACTGGTCTGCGAGCTGACCCAGTATCTCTGCCAGCCAGGCGACCTGCTCCGCTGCGAGGCCGAGGCGATGATGGCCGGCATTGTGCTGGACACCAAGGGGTTTACCGTCCACACCGGGATGCGCACCTTTGAGGCGGCGGCCTTTCTGCGCGGGGCGGGCGCCGACCCGGTGGAGATCAAGCGGCTCTTCCAGAGCGACATGCAGTCCTCGATGGAGCGGTATGAGATCATCACCAACGCGCGGATCGTCCGGGGGGGGATCGCCGTCGCGGCGGTTGACCGCGCGGCCGACCGCGTCATCGCCGCCCAGGCGGCCGACGAGATGCTGGGGATCATCGGTATCGACGCCTCCTTTGTGCTGTTCCGCTCCGATACCGGCGCCGATATATCCGGCCGCAGCCTGGACAGGATCAATGTGCAGATGATTTTGGAAAAACTCGGCGGCGGCGGTCATCAGACGATCGCCGGGGCGCAGCTGAAGGGCGTGACGGTGCCAAAAGCGCTGGAAATGCTGATACACGCGATCGATATGTATTGTGAAGAGAATGGAGTGGAGTTGTATGAAGGTGATCCTGCAAGCTGACGTAAAGGGGCAGGGGAAGAAGGGCGAGCTAATCAGCGTCTCCGACGGTTACGCGCGCAATTACCTGTTCCCGCGGAAGCTGGCCGCCGAGGCCACGCCGTCGTCGCTGGCCGAATACGAACGGAACGAACAGGCCAAGAAGGCGCGGCTGGAGAGGGAGAAGGCGGCCGCGGCCGCGCTGGCGCAGACGCTGAAAGGCGGCGGCGTCACCGTGACGGCGAAGGGCGGGACGGCGGGACGGCTGTTCGGCTCGGTGACCAACGTGGAGGTGGCCGAGGCGATCAACAAGCGGTTCGGCACCGGGATCGACCGCAAGGACGTCTCGCTGAACGAGCCGGTCAAACAGCAGGGGACGTATACCGCCAAGGTCAAGCTGGGCCACGGCATAAGCGCGGAGATCACGGTGACGGTAGAGGTCGCCCATGGATGAACTGCGGCGGCTCCCGCACAACATAGAGGCGGAACAGGCGGTTCTCGGCTCGATCCTGCTTGACCCCCGCTGTATTCCGGACGCGATCGAACTGCTCGGCCGCGACGATTTCTATCTGCCGGCCCATCAGGCGCTCTTTGACGGGATCTACGCCATGTTCGCCGGGAACGAGGCGTTCGACCCGGTGACATTGCAGGGGAAACTGCGGGAGATGGGGACGTTTGACGAGTCGTCCACCGCCGACTATATCAGCCGGCTGCTCGACATCACGCCCACCTCGGCCCATCTGAAACAATACGCCGATCTGGTCCGTCAGCAGTCGCTGCTGCGGAAGCTGGACGACGCCGCGGGCGAAATCTCGGCGCGGGCGAGGGAACCGGGCGCCCAGGCCGAAAGCGTGCTGGACGGCGCCGAGCAAAGCGTTTTCAACATCCGCCAAGGCCGTGAAGTAAAATCGCTTTACAGAATACCGTCGGTGCTGATGGACGTCTACCAAAACATACGGGAACTCTCCGACGCGGGCGGCAAGCTGCCCGGCATCGAATCGGGCATCGCCGGACTGGACGACCATCTTGGCGGACTGCTGAACTCCAGCCTGATTCTGGTGGCCTCCCGCCCCGCGATGGGCAAGACCAGTTTCCTGCTGGGGATCGGTCTGCACGCGGCCCGCGTCAGCGGCAAGGCGGTGGCGTTTTTCAATCTGGAGATGTCAAGGGAACAGCTTGTCACACGTTTGCTCTCGACGGAGTCGCGTGTAAAGGCGCAGTCTTTACTGACGGGGCGTCTTTCCCCGGACGACTGGAAGCGGGTCGGCGAGGCGTCGGGAACGCTGTCGCAATTGCAGTACTTCTTCAACGACAACCCGGCCATCTCGGTGGGGGAGATGAAATCCCAATGCCGCCGGGTGCGGAATCTGGGGCTGGTGCTGATCGACTATCTGCAACTGATGCAGGGGGAAAAAGGCCGCCGTTTCGACAACCGCACCACCGAGGTCGGCGACATCTCGCGTTCGCTGAAGATCATGGCGAAGGAGTTGGGCGTGCCGGTGCTGTGCGCGTCGCAGCTCTCCCGCGCGACGGTGCAGCGGAGCGACAAGCGCCCGCAGTTGAGCGATCTGCGCGAGTCCGGCGCGATCGAGCAGGACGCCGACGCGGTCATGTTTCTCCACCGCGAGTCGTATTACGACGAGGACGCCGGCGACCCGAACGCGGCGGAACTGATTATCGCGAAGAACCGCCACGGGCGCACCGGGACGGTGGAACTGTATTGGACCGGGGAGATTACCACTTTTACGCAGCGGGACAGCGGATACTATGACAGTTGACAGTGGACAGTTGACAGTGGACAGTGGGACGGTTTTGGCGGCTGTGTCCGGTGGGGCGGACTCTGTGGCTATGCTGCATATGCTATGTGGGGGCGAACTGTGTTCGCCCGGAGGCGCGGACGGTCCCGGAGGCGCGGACGGTCCCGGAGGCGCGGAAGGTAAGGCGGGCGGACACGGTTCGTCCACGCGGATTGTTGCCGCGCACTACAACCATGGGCTGCGGGATGAGGCGGATGAAGACGAAGGGTTTGTACGGTCCCTTTGTGAGCGGTGGGGCGTGCCGTTTGTCAGTGAACGGGGGAGCGTTCCTAGGGGGGCGGGCGTTGAGGCTTCGGCGCGGGAGATGCGGTACTCGTTTTTGGAGCGGGTTCGGGCGGAACGGGGCCTTGACTTTATCGCCACGGCGCATACCGCTGATGACAACGCGGAGACGGTGCTGCTGAACCTTACGCGGGGGGCGGGACTGTCCGGATTGTGCGGCATCCCTTGCCGGCGTGGGAACATCATTCGCCCGCTGCTGCGCGTCTCGCGGGACGAGATCCTCCGGTATCTGTCGGAGCGGGGGATCCCGTTCCGCGAGGACGTCAGCAACCGGGATACCGTCTATCGGCGCAATTTCATCCGCCATCGGGTTGTTCCGGCGCTCAAAGAGGTCAATCCGGCGCTGACCGGCGCGGTTACGAGGATGACCGATTCGCTTTGTGAGGACGAGGCGTATTTGGCGGAATTGGCGCGGAAGGAGTTCTCCCGGTCCGGCGGGGGATTTTCCGCGGAGCGTCTGCTGGAGCTGCCCAAACCTATCGCGGCGCGGGTCTGCCGGCTTTTGATACAGGCGGTCGGCCCTTATCCGCCGGAGCGGGTCCATCTGGAGGCTATGCTGGACGTTGCGGCGGGCCTTGACGGGCGGCGGCGGAATTTGGCCGGGAATTTGACGGTGGAGAAGTCGCAAGGAAATATTCACATATTCTTTACAAATCGGAAAGGGGCGGCCGTTATGCACCAGGATCTGGAAACCATTCTGCTCACCGAGGAGCAGATCGCGTCGCGCGTGCGCGCGCTGGGCGCGGAGATTTCCCATGACTACAAAGGGAAGGATTTGCTGATGGTCAGCGTTCTCAAGGGTTCTGTCGTTTTTATGGCCGACTTGATGCGGGCCGTCACGACGCCGGCCGGCATTGACTTTCTGGCGGTCAGTTCCTACGGGATGGGCGACAAGACCTCCGGTGTGGTGCGGATCGTGAAAGACATGGATCAAAAGATCGAAGGAAAACACATCCTGATCGTGGAGGACATCCTTGACAGCGGGATGACTTTGCGGTATATTAAGAATTTGATGGAGACTAGAGATCCGGCCTCGATCGAGATCTGTACGCTGCTGGACAAACCGGAGCGCCGCGCCGAGGGCGTGGACGTAAACTGCCGCTACACCGGATTCACCATTCCGGACGCCTTTGTGGTCGGCTACGGGCTGGATTACGCCGAGAGGTACCGCAATCTGCCCTATATCGGAGTGCTGGCGCCGCGTGTTTACAGTTAGGAAGTGTTAAGTTGAAGAAAAGCAACATGAAGGACATCTTATTTTATCTGGTCGTGCTGATTATCCTGCTCGGCACCGTTTATCTGCTTACGCAGCTGCGCAAGCCGAAGGAGCCGAGTTATGCCGAGATCATGAGCTACTTCCAGAACGAAAACGTGGAGGAGTTTGTGGTAGAGGGAAACACCCTGACCCTCTGGCTGAAAGTCCCCAAGGAAACGGTCGTCCACAGGCTGTACAACGTGGGGTTCTTCTTCGAGAACACGAAGGACTTGATCGAATATCAGCGCGAGACGGGCATTTTGAAGGACTATAACTACGACCTC
>Ga0082212_10012763_pt1 | contig 10567 bp, 9 predicted proteins | sample TergutNt197P3_FD_71548 | JGI IMG/M metagenome (GOLD analysis project Ga0082212, IMG submission 71548) | Neocapritermes taracua P3 segment gut microbial communities from Petit-Saut dam, French Guiana - Nt197 P3 | ecosystem: Host-associated > Arthropoda: Insects > Digestive system > Gut ...
GAATCAGCGGGGGGCATTGCAACCCAACCCAATAAAACCAAAAACCAATAAAGGAGACTACAATGACGACTTACTTACACAAAATAAAAGCGCAGCTATATGACAACGTACTAACAGACGACCCGAACGACTTTGTCGCGCGGGTCATATCGGAGAAGTCGCTAAACACAAGCGACATCTGCGAATCTGCCGTAGAGCGAGGCGGCGCGGACGTATCTGCCCCCGCGATGGAGCACGCCGTAAATCTGTTCCTCAAAGAGATGGCTTACCGGCTCTGCGACGGCTTTTCGGTCAATACCGGATGGTTCAACGCGCAGGCAAACATAAAGGGCGTCTTCAACAGCCCGACCGAGCATTACAATAACGAGAAGCACAACCTGTCGTTCGCTTTCCATCAGGGAGCGCTGCTGCGCAAAAAGCTCTCTGAGGTCGAGGTGAGCATTACCGGCGTGGCCGAGCCGACCCTCCACATCGCGCAGGTGACGGATGTCAGGACAGGCAGCGTGAACGACCAAATCACGCCCAACCTCAACCTCAAAATCGCGGGCAGCAGGCTGAAAATCGCAGGCGAGGCCGCCGCGAACGGCGTATACTTCCTGTTGCAAGACAAGGACAACCCGACCCGCACGAAGGTCGAAGCCAATGATATGGTAGTCAACAATCCCTCCGAGCTAATCGTGGTAACCCCCGATTTGGCGCCCGGCGTGTATAAATTGGAGGTTGTGACGCAATATAGTACCGGCGGCAGTGGCAAACAGTTCCTGAAAGAGCCGCGCATCGCCCTTTTTGACCGGGTATTGACGGTAATATGATAATGGCCGTATTCACACGAGGCTGTGAATCGTATTCACACGAGGCAGGGAATCGCATTCACGCGAGGCAGGGAATCGCATTCACGCGAGGCTATGAGTGCAACCCTCATCCCCCTCTATATGCGAAAATTTGCCGTTTTGTGAAAGCCCGAAGGCAGTTTGCCTACGGAAACAATGGAGAATTCCTTGTCTTCAAAAAGGCGGTTGACAAGACGCATAAAATCGTCGCGCTTTACGTTGTCGATCTGTTTTATAATGTCATCAAAATAAAAATGTTCGGCGAAGGTTATCTCGTTTTTGGCAAGCTGCCCCATTCTCACCTCAATGCTTTCAAGGCTGAGCGCGAGGCTTCCCTTCATGAAGGTTTTGGCATCCTCAAGCTCTGTCTCGCTTACGCCCTTCTTTAAAAGCCGGCACTCATCCGTAATCAAATCAAAGGTTTTGCGAAAATTGGCGCTCCCTGTCGCGCAGTAGATTCCGAAAAGACCGAGGTCGCTGAAACTCGAATGAAACGAATATATTGAGTAGCAGAGTCCGGCATCCTCGCGAATCTTCTGGAAAAGCCTTGAAGACATGCTGCCGCCCAGTATGGTGCTCAGGGTATACAGCGCCCAACGGTCATTGTCGTTTCTTTGTATGCCCTCGGCGCCCAGACAAAAATGCACCTGCTCAATATCGCGTTTGACATGTTTAAATCTGGCGCGCTGCGGCAGGTCGGGTTCGGGCATGGCGGATATATTCGGGTTGCCGTTTTCGGCTGCAAACCATACCGCCACAAGCTCTTTAGCTTTTTGGATATTAAAATTACCGGCTATAACGAATATCGCGTTGGAATTGCGGTAATTGTCGTCGTAATACCCGCGCAGGGAAGCGCTGCTTGCCGCTTCTACGATTTTGCCCGTGCCGAGTATGGGGTGGCTTAAAGGGTGTCCTTGCAGCATATATTCAACAAACAAGTCATGAACGTGCTCCTCATGAGTCTCTTCGCACATCATTATTTCTTCGAGTACAACGTTTTTTTCTTTTACAAGTTCATTCGAATCAAAAAGCGGATTGTAATACATATCCGCGAGTATCTCCACCGCCATGGCAAGATGGTCGGCCATTATATTAATATAGTAGCAGGTATATTCGCGGTTGGTAGCGGCATTGTGCTGGCCGCCGACCCTATCAACCATTCTGGCCAATTCTTTGCCGGTATATTTCTCCGTTCCCTTGAAAAGCATGTGCTCAACAAGATGAGCGTAGCCGTATTCTTCGGGCTTTTCGTTTCTGGAACCTTTAGTAAGCCATAAACCGACAGAGACCGAAACCGAGCTTTCAACAGGCTCAAGTATTACCCTGAGCCCGTTTTTCTGGACATATTTAGTCACCATTAAAGGGGCGTTACTCCAAAGCCTCTTTTCTGCTCAGGTCAATGCGTCCCTGCTTGTCTACCTTTATTACTTTAACGCGGACGGCATCGCCCTCTTTAACTACGTCCCTTACGCTCTTCACTCTTGTATTATCAAGATTAGATATGTGAACAAGGCCTTCTTTGCCCGGCAAAAATTCCACAAAAGCGCCGAATTCCATAATCCGCTTTACCACGCCGTCATAGACCGTTCCTATTTTTACGTCTTCAACAATACCCATGATTATTTTTTCGGCCTTTTCAATAGAAGCTGCGTCGCTTGAGCTGATGGATATCGTTCCGTCATCCTCAACATTAAGATCAGCGCCCGAGTCCTCAATAATTTTCTTGATGACCTTGCCGCCCGCGCCTATTACGCCTCCGATTTTATCGGGGTCGATTTTTATCTGTTTAAGCTTAGGCGCATACGGAGAGAGCTGGCTTCTATGATGCGGCATAACGGCGTTCATCTTATCAAGCATTTCCAGACGCCCCACCCTTGCCTGTTCAAGAGCCGTTCGCATAATCTCAATCGTAATACCCTCGACTTTTATGTCTAATTGAAAAGCTGTGATTCCGGTAGAAGTTCCGGCGACTTTGAAATCCATATCGCCAAGATGGTCCTCCATGCCTAAAATATCGCTCAATATCGCGAACCGGTCATCCTCAAGAATCAGTCCCATCGCTATACCCGCAACCGAAGCCTTGAGCGGAACGCCAGCGTCAAACATGGAAAGCGAACCGGAACAAACCGAAGCCATTGACGACGAACCGTTCGATTCAAGAACCTCCGAAACCTGCCTTATCGTGTACGGGAAATCCTTCTCGTCAGGGATGGCATACGCAAGAGCGCGTTCCGCGAGCATTCCATGACCTATCTCGCGGCGCCCGACGCCTGTGGTTCTGCCGGTTTCGCCCACAGAGAACGGCGGAAAATGGTAATGAAGCATGAAACGCTTGCTTGACTCGCCTTCGAGGTAGTCTAAACGCTGGGCATCGGCCACAGTACCCAGCGTTGTAATGCCGAGACTTTGGGTTTGCCCTCTGGTAAAAACGGCCGAACCGTGAGTTCTCGGAAGCACGCCGGTAATTATATCAATAGGGCGTATTTCTGTGAGGCTGCGTCCGTCTGCCCTCATGCCATCGTCCAAAATACGTTTGCGCATAATTTCGCCGTCCATATCATCGAGAAGCTGCCAGAGCTGCCCTATGACGCCGGAGAATTGTTCGGCAAGCTCTTCCTTCGCTTTTTCGAATATAAGGACAAAGGCCTCTTCGCGTTCTTTCTTGTCGATATGGGTTTTGAGATTTTCGAGCGCGCCGTAATAACGCGAACGTAATTCCGATTTAAGAAGTTCATCGTGCAGGTGCAGCTTATACGCAAGAGATTTGGGCGACACCTTTCGCGCGAATTCTTCCTGTTCCGAACATATTTTTTGTATATTCTCGTGAGCTATCTCAATGGCGCGAAGCATGTCGTCTTCCGAAACATTTTTTGACTCGCCCTCAATCATGGTAACCGCTTTTTTAGTACCGGCCACCACAAGATTAATGTCGCTGTCTTTGATTTCGTCAAATGTCGGATTTACAATAAATTCCCCGTTAGTTCTGCCTATTCTTACAGCGCCAACCGGCCCGTTGAAAGGCATTCCAGAAATAGAAAGCGCCGCTGATGCGGCGTTGATGGCCAATACATCGGGCTGGTTCTGTTTATCATGGGACAGAACATAAATTATTATCTGAACCTCATTTATAAAGCCTTCGGGGAAAAGCGGCCTGAGCGGCCTGTCGGTAAGGCGGCTTACGAGGGTTTCCCTGTCGCTGGGTCTTCCTTCTCTTTTGATAAAACCGCCCGGAATCTTTCCGGCGGCGTAAACCTTTTCCCGGTAATCAATAGACAAAGGGAAAAAATCCTGCCCTTCTTTTACTGATTTATCCATCACCGCCGAGGCAAAAACAATCGTTTCGCCGTATGCCACAAGCACAGACCCATGCGACTGCTTGGCAAAATATCCTGTGTTAAATTTAAGGATATTTTTTCCTACTTCAACATCGTGTTCTACAGTCATATACACCTCTCATTTTTATTGAAAGGCCTCGCGGACAATGCCAGAATTCAGAAGTCAGAGATCAGCATAAAAAAATTATGCTTATTTCAGGCTCCTATATTCTGACACCTACCCCTTCAAGAGAAATCCCGAAGCCTGTTTCACATTTTAGCGTCTTAATTCAAGAGCTTTAATCAACGTTCTGTAACGCTCCAGATCTTTACTTTTCAGGTATGTTAAAAGTCTCCTGCGCTGCCCTACCAATTTCAAAAGGCCCCTTCTTGAGTGGTGGTCTTTTTTATGGACTTTGAAATGTTCGGTTAAATGATTGATACGCGCGGTCAAGAGCGCGATTTGAACCTCCGACGAGCCCGTGTCGCCCTCATGAGTCTTGTAGGTATCAATTATTTCCTGTTTTGAAACCATCTTATAATCTCCTGAATCTTTTTCCGGTCAAAATACAACTATTGACCGTTGAACACATTTTGATACTTGATTTGCCATTTATCAATATCTATATTAGCTATTGCAATTAGTTTTTCATCTTCGCTTAAAATAATAAATTCATTTCCGGCGTCTTCAAGGCTTTTGACCTCGTTTTCAGCGAACCACGCGCCGTTTTGCGCCTTTTTGACAGCGGTTGATTTTAAAACCACCCTCCCAAAATCCGAAAGAGCTTCCAGGGCGCGCAGGCAAAACTTCTTCGCGGTCGAGCCGCCGTTTATAATATCCGACAGTTCATTTACGGTTACCGCTTCGTTTACCTGAAACCGGCCTGAACTTACGCGCCGGAGCGCGGCACAATGCGCTCCGGTTCCAAGAATCTCACCCGCGTCCCTCGCGAGAGAACGTATATATGTCCCTTTCGAGCATGAAACCTCTACGCTCAAACGTCCCGAAAGGCTGTCATAGTTTATTATATCGGCAGCGTCTATAAAAACTTCCCTTGACTCAAGAAAAACATCATCGCCGCGTCGCGCTATATCGGACGCCCTCTTGCCTTTTATTTTCAACGCCGAATAAACAGGCGGAAGCTGCATCTGCCTTCCTATGAAAGAATTCATGGTTTTCAGAATATCAGCCTCGCGAATCCCGGAAAACGGCTTTGTTTCAAGCACGTTGCCGGTCGGGTCGTCGGTGTCGGTTTTGATGCCTAATTGTATATCAGCGCGATAACGTTTGTTCCCTTCCATAAAATACCTGACAAGTTTTGTGCTCGCTCCGGTACACAGCGTTAAAAGCCCGGTCGCGAAACTGTCAAGCGTGCCGCAATGGCCTATCTTCTTTTGCTTAATGAGCCTTTTGACTGCCATTACGGTGTCGAAAGAGGTCATACTTCCGATTTTGTCTATCAAAAGAACCGCGTTGTCAAAAAAAATATCAGCTTTGTCCGCTTTCATCAGGCATATTACCGGCGCTTAAACCGTTTATAAGATCAACCATCCGCGCGCCCTCCGACAGGGACGAATCTAAGCGAAATTCTATTTTAGGGACATGCCTTATGCTTATCTCTTTTCCAAGATAACGCTGTATATAACCCGCAGCGGAGTTAAGCCCCTCAAGCGATTTGCGAATATCCCTCGGCCCGCCCAGCACGGACACGCCTATATCGGCCTGCAAAAAATCTTTGCTGAGTTCTACTTTTGTAACAGAGACAAAACCTATGCGCGGATCTTTAATTTCTGTTAAAAGAAAATCGGCCGTCTTACGTTTTATGAGTTCTTCAAGTTTTTCTTTTCTGTGCGCCATATCAGCCGTTAAGTGTTTTGGCTATTTCAATAAGTTCATACGCCTCAAAGTTGTCGCCGTCTTTTATATCGTTAAAATTGTGAAGACCGAAACCGAATTCCTGACCGGCGGTTATTTCGCCGGCATCGTCCTTAAAGCGTTTAAGCGACTTGATATCGCCGTCAAACATAACAATACCGTCCCGAATAACGCGGATCCGCGATTTACGCCTGACCTTTCCGCTTTCAAGAATCGCGCCGGCAATGGTTCCGATCTTGGATATCTTAAACGTCTGCCTTATTTCTCCGAAACCTATAATTTCTTCTTTTATTTCGGGAGACAGCATTCCCTCCATAGCCGCCCTAACCGCGTCGGTCGCTTCAAAAATAATGTTGTAGAACTTAATAGAGACGCGTTCTTTGTCGGCCATATCCGATACCTTTCCGGTTGGGCGGACATGGTAGCCGATAATTATCGCGTTTGAAGCCGAGGCGAGCATTACATCCGACTCGTTAATGCCGCCCGCGCCCGAGTGTATGACATTTACTTTGATCTCGCTTGTCGACAGTTTCACAAGCGATTCGGTTAAGGCCTGCGCCGAGCCGTCAACATCGGCCTTGACTATAATACAAAGCTCTTTTACCTCGCCCTCGTTTATCATATCATTCAGCGACTCAAGGGTAACCTTGCGCACTTTTTTGGCCGATTCTATACGCAAATATTCAAGGCGTTTTTGCGAAATCTGCTTGGCGGTTTTTTCAGAATCAACGCATTCAAACGGATCGCCCGCCGAGGGAACTCCGCTTATGCCGAGTATTTCCACCGGCGTTGATGGCCCGGCTTCGCTTATTTCTATTCCGCGGTCATCGAACATAGCCCTAACCTTGCCCGAATAATGCCCTACAACAAAGGGATCGCCTATGCGCAATGTCCCGCGCTTAACAATAATGGTAGAAACCGCTCCGCGCCCCGAATCAAGTTTTGATTCGAGAACGACTCCCTTTGCCATAAGTTTCGGATTCTCTTTAAGTTCAAGCATTTCCGCCTGAATCAGCACCAATTCGAGAAGCCCGTCTATGTTGATGTTTTTCTTGGCGCTTATGTAGGCAAAAAGCGTCGTGCCCCCCCATTCTTCAGGTATCAGTTCATATATCGCAAGATCGTTTTTTACCTTGTCAATATTGGCATCCTCAAGGTCTATTTTATTTATGGCCACGATAATAGGAACTCCCGCGGCCTTGGCATGGTCGATGGCTTCAACGGTTTGAGGCATAACGCCGTCATTTGCCGCTACCACAAGAATTACAATATCCGTCACCTGCGCCCCGCGAGCCCTCATTGTGGTAAAAGCGGCGTGTCCCGGGGTATCAAGAAAGGTTATATTCTTTCCATTGATGCTTACCATATAGGCGCCTATATGCTGCGTAATACCGCCGTGTTCGGATTCGACTACTTTCGTTTCGCGTATAGTGTCAAGGAGTTTTGTTTTTCCATGGTCAACATGACCCATAACGGTAACGACCGGCGAACGCCATACCCTGTCTTCGGGTTTATCATCCTCTTCATGCTTTATGACGGTCTCATCGTACAATGAAACTACTTTTACGTCGGCGCCGTACTCAGCCGCAAGCAAAATGGCCGTATCGGAATCTATCGTCTGATTAATCGTAACCATTTCCCCCATTTTCATGAGCTTGCCTATAACATCGCCGACCTTAATATTGAGCTTTTTCGCAAGCTCGCCTACCGTCACGGTATCGGTAATGCTTATATCCTTTGGGGGCGCGCTTTCGCGAATCTGCTGAAAAGACTGTTTTTTTCTTTGGTCGAGTGATTTTTCTTTTTCGTCTTTCTTGTATTTTGCTCCTTTGTCTTTATCTTTATCTTTATCAGTAGTTTTTTTGCGTCTTTTTGATTCTTCGAGACCCATCGGCGCGCCGTTGCCGCCTGAGGCGCCGAATTTATTATCAGAAGACGGGGCGCCGCCTGCGGATGGAGCGCCGCCTGGTTTGCGGTTACCCATCGGGGGACGCGGCCTTTGATCCCTTTGCCCGCTCTGTCCGGGTTTTTTGTCATCGCGCCTGAACGGACGTCTGACTCCTCCTCCGCCGGCGCCTCCGCCTCCGCTTCTGGAGGGAGGCGATGACGGTCTTTGAGACGGTGGTCTGGGAGCGTCCGGTTTTTTCTGAAACGGTTGCGCCTGCTGCGCCGGCCTGACGGGAGCGGGTAAAGGTTCGGGCTTAGCAGGTTCGGACTTAGCAGGTTGAGGTTGAGATTCGGCTTCGGTGTCCTTAGGCGGCTCTTTGGGAGCCCGCAGCTTTATCTTGATTTTTTTTGGCTTTGCCTTTTTGTTCTTGATAACCTCTATCTTTTTTTCTACAAGAAAAACGGCTTGATCGGAAAGTTCCTCATCAACCGCAAACGAGATTCCAAGTTCTTTGCATACCCCTTCTACATCCTCTACTAAGATATGATTACGATTCGCGATGTCAATAATCTTCATGTATTCTCTGCAATCCTTACTAAGTATTTGAATCTATCTATTCCTCGGTTTTCTCATCAGCGTCGTCATCTTCATCAAAATCAACCGCGTCCGCCAATACATCAAGTATTTTACGGGCTGTTTTTTCGCCTATACCGTCAATCTTAAGAAGATCGTCAAAAGATTTTTCAACGAGATCCTCAACAGAGAATATTCCGCCTGTTTCAAGAAGCTTTATAGTTTTATCGTTAATCCAGTCTTTAAGCGCGTCAAGTGGAGTTTCGTCATCATTATCGTTTGAAAAGAGATATTCAAGCATCGATCTTGATTCATTGCTGTTGAGAAATTCGCGATACTGTTCTTCTGATTTTATGTCAATGTCGAAACCGCAAAGCCTTGAGGCTAACCTTACGTTGTGTCCGCTCTTGCCCACCGCGAAAGAGTAGTGGTCATTTTCAACTATAACAAGTACGCTGCCGTCAGCCTTTTCTATAATCTCCTTGGCTTTCGCCGGCACCAACGCGTTGGCCGCCATAACTTTTTTGTCGTTAGACCATTCAACTACATCTATTTTTTCGCCTTCCAATTCACGGACAATAGACTGGATACGTATGCCTCTCATGCCTACGCAGGCGCCTACCGAATCCACATCGTCGCGCTCGCTTGTAACGGCAACCTTGGTGCGCAATCCGGCCTCCCGCACAACCTTTACTATACGAACAACCCCGTCGTATATCTCAGGTATTTCCATTTCAAAAAGTTTTTCAATAAATTTCGGGTTGGCCCTCGAAAGAATAATACCCGGACTCTTTGATGTCTTATCAACCTTGAGGATGAGAGCCTTTACCCTGTCGCCGGGTTTATAATGCTCAAGGGGCGACTGTTCTCTCGCCGGAAGTATCCCCTCTGTTTTACCAAGGTCAACATACATTACATCCCTTGATTTTCTTTGGAGATAACCGTTTATGAGGTCTCCCTCTCTGTCTTTAAAATCGTTATATACAATATTTTTTTCCGATTCTTTAATCTTTTGAATAATAACCTGCTTGGCCGTTTGCGCGGCTATACGCCCGAACGATTCCAAAGGATTTTCCTCAACCCTTATATTGTCTCCCAAACTCGCATCGGACCTGATTTTAACGGCTTCTTTGTACGATATTTCCTCAGCCGGATTTATGGGCTTATTGACCACAAGTTTTTTTGACACAAGCATAACGGTGTTGTTTTCGCGATTAAAAACAACGGCCACATCTTCGGCAGAGCCGTACTGTTTTTTATAGGCCGAGAGCATAGCCGACTCAACAATATTTTCGATTTCATCGCGGGATATTCCCTTATCCGCAGCAATCTGATGCAAAGCTTCAAAAAAATTATTGCTCATTTCTTTTTCCATTCAGTAATCTAAATTTGCGCGTACTATATTTACAAATGGGATATCTGTTTCCCCTTTATCTGTCAGCATAGATATCATGCCGTCGTCTGCCTTTATTATATTTCCTTTCAGCGTTTTGCGGTTATCGTTAATATCAAAAACGACTTTTGCCGGAAGATTCATAAAACGGGCAAAATCCTCAATAGTCTTTAGCTTCCTTTTCAATCCGGGAGAAGAGACTTCTAAAAAATAATTCGGAAGCAAAGCCGCGTCATCAATTTTTTGCGAAAGTCTCCCGCTGTAAGCCGTGCAATCACTATGTTTTATGCCGTCTAAGCTGTCAATCTTAACATTAATTCTGGAGTTATCTCCCCTTATATCAAGGGAGCACTCATATACCATATATCCAAGTTCATTAGCAGAATTATTGATTAGTTCCGTAATATCATCCTTTAGCATAAAACGCCCCGCAGGCGGCACTAATAAAAAAAAAGTGGTCGCCCACTTTTCAGTCAATAGTTACACGGCTTTGTTTTATTACAAGCCTTTTTTAGTCCTTGCGGGGGCTGTCCAAGAAGTATGGGCAGCCTCTTTTTTTTATTTGCCAAAATACATTCCTCTTATATAGTATTCCTTATTTAACGAAGAAGGATATCCGGCATGAGTAAAGGGAAGAGTAATAAAATCACTTATAAACCTTATGATCAATATCAGGGGTATTTGATCCCGCCT
>Ga0082212_10012764_pt1 | contig 10566 bp, 10 predicted proteins | sample TergutNt197P3_FD_71548 | JGI IMG/M metagenome (GOLD analysis project Ga0082212, IMG submission 71548) | Neocapritermes taracua P3 segment gut microbial communities from Petit-Saut dam, French Guiana - Nt197 P3 | ecosystem: Host-associated > Arthropoda: Insects > Digestive system > Gut ...
TCGAGTTCGTGTCAGAGGAAAGCTTCTCGCTCAACTCAGCGCTGCAGGAGCACGACTACGGCACCGGGGAGTTCAACCCGGCGGTAATGTACATACTCAAGCTGCACCACCACCAGGACAGGCTCGGCGTCACGGACTACCTAACCGCTGGCAAAGACGGCAAAGCCATGGGCTACGTCACCTACGACGACTGGGGCGCGCTGACCGCAAAGGCCGTGCTCAACTGCCGGCTGAGGCAGCTCGACTTGGTGCAGGACTACACCGGGCACCCCTACGACCAGGTGCTGGCGGCCTACTACGCGCCTAGCAAAGGATGGCTTCATTATTCGGCAGAAGCTGATTCTTCCTTAGATGACTACTTCGCAGGTATGGCGGAAATGCCACCTGATCCTTCTTTTGTTCCAAGGCTGACTGCGCTTGTTAACTTGCAAGAATTTATTGACCATATGAGAAAATTCGGGTTTGACTACCCTATTATTCAGTACGATGGTGGAACGTGGTATGCAGATGATTCTTTTTCCAAAACGATAGGTTCAGTACCTACTATGGTTGTAATAGTACCGGGATACCTAGTGCGAGAGTATTTTGAGAAATATATCTGCAATAATCCATTGGGCAGTGGGCAACTGACTGCTATTGCCGCAAACGTTATTGCCAATGGAATAGAAACATGGTTATTTGGGAAAAAAGAAAAACTAGCGTTCGCCAGTTTTTATACTCGTATTTTACGGGGAAGTACAGGAAGCGAGAAAGAAGTTTTGCGAGATAAAACGCCGTACAATGAAACACCGTACAAAAGGCTGGTTTAATAATCTAATGTTACCCTTGTAATTATCGGGGTAATATGCTAATATTAAACCACAATCAAAGGCGGTGGGAACATGAAGCATTACGAACAGCTACTCAAAATGGGCTGTTTTACATCGGATGAACTGTACACGGTGGCCGGAAACAAGAAAACAGCGGAATCGCTTGTACAAAATTATCAAAAAAAAGGATATATCCGAAGCGTTAAGCGCGGACTATATGTGGCGGTGGACTTGGCGACTGAAGAACCGGCTGTCAGCAAATTCCGCATAGCCGGTAAAATCACGCCATCGTCCTATGTGTCCCATCACGCGGCGTTTGAATACTATGGCTGCGCAAATCAGGTGTCCTATCAGGTCGAAGTATCATCCGACACGGTTTTCCATCCCTTTGACTACGCGGGTATCACCTACGCATATATAGGCTCACGCATCAGCGAAGGAATAGTCACCCGGCCTGACGGCGTTCGCGTGACCGACGCGGAGCGCACCGTTCTTGACGGCATCCACGATTTTGAGAAAGTGATGGGGTTGGAGGAACTGCTGCGCTGCCTTGAACTTATGCCGCTGGTCAAAGAAGATAAGCTGCTCTCGTACCTCTCCGCATACGGAAAACAAGTGCTGTACCAAAAAGCGGGGTATATATTAGAGCATTACCGTGACACATGGAACCTGAGCGACAGTTTTTTTGCCGCCTGTGAAGCGCGGATCGGCAAGAGCAAGCGGTATCTGTATAAACCCACAGCATATGACAAGATGGAGTACAACCGGCGCTGGCGGCTTGTCGTGCCGCCCGACTTAATGAAAATAACGAACAAAGGGGTGAATTTCGATGCCGACGTATGATAAGGCTGTACTGACCGAGCAGGCGCGGCAGCTTGGGTTCCTGACGGCTCCGTTTGAGAAAATGACCCGGCTGACCGATATATTGCGTTTCCTGAACGAATCGGACGAACTAAGGGAATCGCTGGCGCTCAAAGGCGGTACGGCCATCAACCTGACCGTGTTCAACCTCCCACGTCTGTCCGTGGACATCGACCTCGACTTCACCGAGAATCTGACAAGGGACGAAACAAGGGCAAAGCGCGATAAAATAAGCGGGCTGCTGGAACGGTATATGGCAGCGGAGGGTTTCACGAAACACCGGCAATCTAAGAATACGCATATACTGGATTCCTTTGTGTACTCGTTTATCAACGCGGCGGGAAACTCGGACAACATCAAAGTGGAGATCAACTACTCCCTGCGCTCCCATGTTCTGCCGACAGCCACCATGACGGCGCGTACAGCGGAAGTTTTTGTCCCGTTCCCGGTACGCATACTTGCCCCGGTTGAGATATTCGCCAGCAAGATTGTGGCGCTGTCCGACCGGGCGGCTCCACGCGACCTCTACGACCTGAACAATATGATATATTTAGGCCTGTTTGATGAACCTGACAATATACTGCTTCGCAAGTGCGCCGTGTTTTATATGGCCGTCGCCGGTGATGTGTCCGAACAAGGATTTAGTTTTGAGAGGATAAAGGACATAACGCCGTACAAAGTGAGGACAGACCTGTTTCCGAAGGGCATTACGAGCCTGATCTGTTGTTTGAGGACAGAGAGATTATCAAACGCATAGAAAATCACCCGATGGCGCTCTGGCGGCTCCAGCATATCCGGGGAGCGCGGCAGGAACGGTGAAAATCGCACACTTGCCCTCTATAAAACGGCATGGCAATATGAAAACAGGAGGGCGCTGCAATGATTTATCTCACAGGTGACACGCACCGGGATTTTAAGCTGGTAGCCGCTTTTTGCGATACGGTAGACAGCACGAGAGACGATGTGCTAATAATCTTAGGCGACGCCGGTATCAATTACTTTGGCGGGGAGAAAGACCGGAAACGCTCGGTTACGCGGAAACGGAATGGCGCGGCGGCGCGGTCTATTGGGAGCCGGAGTTCCCCGGATTGCTGTTTGCCAAAGATGGAGAAGTTTATGATTTTGACGGCAAACGGTGTGTTGCCATCGGCGGCGCGTACAGCGTGGACAAACAGGTCAGGCTTGCGCAGGGTTGGGGCTGGTGGCCGGATGAACAGCACGACGAGGCGGGGAACAGGGCGAGCACGGCGTACCCGGACGGCACAGCGGCAAGCTGCGAATACGACCTCCTTGACAGGCTTGTCGCCCTGACCGACGCAGAAGGCGAGGTGACCATTCACTTGACGCAATGGCGCCTGTTTACTAAATGAGCTCCCAGTATACGCGAGGAGGAGGGAATATGATAAAGAAGGAATTGCACATAACACTATTAGTCACCGCAGCTTTGCTGACATGCGTGTTATCGGCGTCATGCGCTGAAACCGGCATAAGGGTACCAAGCGGTGAACGTGTTGCGAAAGCAAAAGATTACGGCAGCTACAACAGGATAATGCGAGTAGGCGCTGAGAACATGAACGCCCTGCCAGAAACTGACATCCCGTTCGATTTTAGTGGCTATGCCAGAATCAATGAAGGCGAGTATGTTTTCTACGAAAACTACGGATATTATTGTGACGGAGAAATCAAAGTGTATTCATTCAACGCAGAACTTGGTGTCACAAGGGAAGCGACGGTTGACGATTTTAACGCAACGGAAATGGCATATGACGCAAAACACCAATTGCTGTTGTTCAAAAATAATTCCTACCATTACATCAAGGAAAGTCCACCCATATTTGTTTCTGATTGGACTTTTTTAGACGATAACCCGGCAATACTGGTAGCATTGGACATGAACCTCGATGAACAGTGGAGGGTTGAGACAAACGACCATGTGTCAAGCGTCGCAATAAGGGGCGATTGCTGCTACGTGAGCAAAAACCAAAAAGCGGCGGATTCAGCAGGCGAAGCAAGTCCGAGATACGACGCCATAGTAGACAAAATTGGGCCGAAGGGGGAGCTCGTTGCCACATTTAAGAAAAGCAACTTTAGAATTCACCAGATAATCAACCTAGGCGAGCATTCAATAATATACGGTGAGCAGACGACCGACGGGAAGCGGGAAGCGGTAGTAATGAAAGAGGACAGCGAACGTTTCTTTTCCGACAATTATTCAGTCGTCGCTTCTATTAAATCGCCCGTTGATTTTTTGGGCTGTGCAATAGGAAATGAGTGGCTTTAAACTCGTATTTTACGGGGAAGGCAAACGCCAAATGCTTTTGGCTGGGTTCCCCAAGTTGTTGTTTTGCCGCTTAAGGGAAAAAGGCGTTCAACTGCTGCTGATTCCAATAAGCGACGAATGGGAAATAAATTCTGTGTATTCAGTACATACAGATCCCTATGAACTCACCGACATTCATGGCATCTTCAGGAAGGAGATGTTTAGCATGACAGTTGCCGAATTGAGGGAAAAAAGCATCGCCTCATCCACATAATTGATGTAACCGCAACTGCCGGTATTTTTCAAGCCATCTTGGGCGGTTCTTGGGTCTTGCTGGTCATGACAGGAGAACCGTCCCCTTTTGTCATTTGGATTCTGCCCAGTTGTAGTACACAAGCCCTGCGATTGCTATGGCGCCTCCTATGTACTGCCAAATAGCCGGAAGCTCGTGGAAGAACACGACCCCAAAGGCAGCTGAAAAAACCGGGTCTATTGCCACCCATACGGAAACGTAGAGGGACGAGGCGTAGCCCATGCACCAGTTGTACATAGCGTGGGCAATCAGCTGGCAGACCACCGCCATTGCGAATATCCAAAAGTAGTCGATGGGCCGGTACCCTGTAAACGGCGTGCCTGTCACGAACATGGCTATGGTGAAAAACACCCAGCAGGACCCGAACACTAGGAAAACGTAGTTAATGTTGGGGATTTTTGAACGCATCTTGCTCCCGACGAGAAAATAAAAGCCAAAGAAAACGGCAGTAAGCAGCCCGCAGGCGTCGCCAAAGATGTCGTTTCTTGTAAAACTGTAGTCAAAGCCTGCTATCACTGCGCCTCCTGACAGGGCTATCAAAATCCCGACGATCGCTCTCACGTTCACCTTTTGCTTCATAAACACGTAGGTCACGAGCAGTATCACCAAGGGGTGAAGGGAGGCCAGCACTGCGGCGCTGGCTATGGTGGTGTTTTTCACGGCAGTGAACCAGCAAGTAAAATGGCAGAACAGGAAAAAGCCGGCCAAAACGCAGTACAAGACGTCCTTTTTGGTCAGCCCTTTGAAATCCTTGTACCCGCCAAGGATGATCGGGACTGAAAACATTATGACCGCAAAGCCCAGCCGGTAAAAGCCCATTACCATCTGGTTTGTTTCGATGAGCCTTATAAACACTACGGAAGCCGCCCCGGCTATGGTGGCTAGGATCACGAGTTTTTTCGCGTTTCTCTGGAATATGTTCATTTCCTTGATTTTTCCATCCTTTCTCCTGCTGTCTGGCAGATCACGACGCCCGCCACAATGAAAAGCATTGTTATAACTTTGATGAGTTCAAATGCTTCACCAAGTATCAGCACCGCCAGCAGCATTGAAAACGCAGGCACAAAATTGTAGAAAACCGCCGTGCGCTGCGAGCCAAGCTCTTTGATCCCCACCTGCATGACGCAGTAGCTGAACACCGACGGGCAAACTGCCATGTATGCGACTGCAAGCCACGCTGCGGCGCCGGCGCCTAGCATCCATGATAGCGGGTTTTCCGACAGCGCCAGCGGGAATGTGAGGATGGCGGTTATGACAAAGTTGTAAAACGTAAAATGTATCGGCGGCATGGTGCGCTTCCTGCTGACCGTGATGTAGAGGCACCAGAGGGCCACAGCGGCTATCATGAATATGTCGCCCCGGTTGAAGCTGAGGCTTGCGACCACATCCAGGTTCATTCCGGTAATCGTCATCAGCACGCCTGCCAGTGACAGGAGTATCCCGCCCAGCATTTGCTTGTTGACGAACTGCTTTAGCAGCACCGCGCAGAAAACTGCCGTCAGCACAGGGTTTACCGCCGCTATTATCGAAGCGTTTATGGCAGTGGTATAGTGCAGCGACGCAAAGAAAAGGACGTGGTAGCCGAACATGCCGATAACCGACGTGTTTACGAGGAACCTCATGTCGCTTTTCTTGAGCCGGTATTTCTCTTCTATAGGAAAAAGCTTCAGGGCTGGCCAAAGGACTGCCGAGGCTATCAGGAACCTGAGAAAAACCAAGGTGAACGGGGGAATGTACGGTGCACAGTACTTTCCCGCTATGAAGGCTCCTGACCAGAACCATGTGGCTATTAACATCAACGTGTATACTTTTTTTCTGCTCATTTGTTTTCCAAGGCCTTTTTTAGGTTTTCTTCGTAGGGCGGCCTTATGATCCCTTTTTCCGTTACCACTGCTGTTATGTATTTCGCTTCCGTCACGTCAAATGCCGGGTTGTACGTCTTCACCCCCGCCGGAGCCATATCTTTTTTGTACCACATGCTGCGTATCTCGTCCCCGTCCCTCTGCTCAATCTCTATGCCGCTTCCCGACGGCGTCGCCAGGTCTATGGTCGAAGCCGGCGCAAACATGTAAAACGGGATGCCGTACTCTTTTGCCAGCACCGCGACCCCGGACGTGCCTATTTTGTTCGCGCCGTCGCCGTTTGCCGCCACGCGGTCACACCCGACTGCCACTGCGTCAACCCACCCGTTTTTCATGACGATCGACGCCATGTTGTCGCAGATCAAGGTCACGTCAATGCCTGCCTTGAAGAGTTCCCAAGCAGTCAGGCGAGCTCCTTGCAGGAGCGGCCGGGTTTCGTCTGCAAAAACCCTGAAGTTGTACCCCCTTTCGTGCCCTAGGTAAACAGGTGCAAGGCAAGTGCCGTATTTGGCCGTAGCAATAGTCCCAGCGTTGCAGTGTGTCAAAATGCCCATGCCGGGCGCAAGGAGCGAAAGCCCGTGCTCCCCCATTGCAAGGCATGCTGCTTCGTCTTCGAGCCTGATCTTCTCCGCTTCTGCGAGGAGCTGCTCCTTGATGTCGTATATATGCCTTTCTTGAAGCTCCATGAGCCTGTTTTCCATCCTTTCAAGGGCCCAGGACAAGTTCACTGCCGTGGGCCTGGCGCTGCCTATGTATTCCTTTGCCGCGCAAAACTCGTCTTTGAACACGTCGAACATTTTCGTTTCGACGTCCCTGACGGAAACGTACAAGCCGTAAGCGGCAGCGACGCCTATCGCCGGCGCCCCTCGTACCCGCAGGCTCTTTATCGCTTCCCGCATGTCCTCTTTTGTTGAAATTTCCAAGTACCGCTCCTCATTTGGCAGGAGCGTCTGGTCAAGCAGCAGCAGCTTGCCGTCCTTGAACACTACCGGGGCTATGTCAATCATGTTGTTTGTTACCTCCGAAATAGTATTTTTCATCACGGAGTATTATACCACATGGGCAAAAAAAATGCACTGCTCTCGGTTTTTTTGATTTTTCTATTTGAAACCCTGCGCAAAATGAATTAATATAAATATATTAGGAATGTTTGACTTCGTTGTAATCGAAAGCGTAGGCGAGGAGGGAATTTCATGAAAAAAATCGTTATCGTCGGCGGAGTGGCTGGCGGGGCTTCGGCGGCAGCAAGGCTGCGCCGCTTGGACGAAACTGCGGAAATCGTTATGTTTGAACGCGGGGAGTTCGTATCTTACGCCAACTGCGGCTTGCCATATTACGTTGGTGGGGAAATAAGGGACAAATCAGCACTGACCCTTCAGACGCCTGAAGATTTCAAAGCCAAGTTCCGCATACAAGCACTGACGCTTTCGGACGTCTCTGCGATCGACCGGGGCAAAAAAAACGTCACTGTCAAAGACCTCAAGACCGGGCGCACCTATCAGGAAAGATACGACAAGTTGATCCTGTCGCCGGGGGCAGTCCCGCTGGTCCCGAACATAGAAGGAGCGGCCAGCAGCAAGGTGTTTACGCTCAGGAACATCCCAGACACTTACAAAATCAAGGAACACATAGAAAATGAGCAGCCAAAGGACGCAGTAGTCCTCGGCGGAGGTTACATAGGCGTTGAAATGGCTGAGAATTTGAAAAGCACCGGCCTTGACGTCACAATTGTGGAAATGGCAGACCAGGTGATAGCGCCGCTGGATTACGACATGGCCTGCGAAGTCCACAGGCATCTAGCTTTGAACGGCGTGAGGCTGGTTTTGGGGAGCGCTACCAAATCAATACGCAGCAGCGCCGGCCGCCTTTATGTGGAAGTCGGCCAAGAGGAAATTTCCGCAGACATGGTGATCATGTCCGTTGGCGTGCGCCCTGACAGCCGGCTGGCGAAATCTGCGGGGCTCGACGTGAACGAACGCGGCTATATTGTCGTAAACGACCACATGCAGACATCCGACCCCGACATATTCGCAGCCGGCGACGCAGTGGAAGTCACGGATTTTGTCACTGGGCAGAAGGGGGCGGTGCCGCTGGCTGGGCCGGCAAACAAGCAAGGGCGAATCGCTGCAGACAACATTTGCGGAATTGAATCGAAATACGAAGGGACTCAGGGTTCGGCAATCCTGAAAGTGTTCGACATGACTGTCGCAACCACTGGCATCAATGAAAAAACAGCAAAGCGGCTCAGGCTGGACTACGACAAGTCTTTCACTTTTTCGCCAAACCACGCGAACTACTACCCGGGTGCTATCAACATGTGCATCAAAGTTGTATTTGAAAAGAAATCGGGCAGGCTGCTTGGTGCGCAGGTTACCGGCTTTGAGGGGGTCGACAAGCGCTGCGACGTGCTGGCGGCTGCGATACGGGGCGGCATGACCGCATATGACTTGACGAAGCTGGAACTGTGCTACGCCCCTCCCTATTCGTCGGCGAAGGACCCTGTCAACATTGCCGGCTATGTTATGGAAAACCTGCTGGCAGGCTGGGTGAAGAATTTCCATTGGCACGACGTTGACGACCTGCCGAGGGACGGCAGTGCCCAGCTTATAGACGTGCGCACGGCCCTTGAATACGAAAACGGGCATTTGGCTGGCTTTTGCAATATCCCGCTGGAAGAGCTGCGGAACCGGGTTTCGGAGCTGGACAAGTCAAAAAAAGTGTACATTTCCTGCCAAATCGGCCAGAAAGGGTACATTGCGGCGCGGCTGCTGTCACAGAAAGGTTTTGACGCCCTCAATTTAAGCGGGGGCTACCGGCTCTACCACTCGGTTTTCGGCGGGACAGGCGTTGCGCCGCTGCCTAGTTCTTCATGCGGGGCGGGCACTGCGCCGCTGCCTAATTCTTCAGATGGGGCAGGTACTGCGAAAACCGTAATTGTAGATGCCTGCGGCCTGCAGTGCCCCGGCCCGATAGTCAAGCTTGCAGATGCTGTGAGAGCCGCTGAAAATGGCGAGGTTATAGAAATACACGCTACAGACCCCGCATTTGCCAGCGACATTGAGGGTTACTGCCGCAGGACAGGGCATGTGTTTTTGGGATCGGCAAGCAGCAAGGGCGTGAGCACGTCGCAAATACGAAAGGCTGGCTCTGCTGCAAAGCCGGAGGCAGGCAGCGCCGGCGGGGACAGCAAAAACTTCATCGTGTTTTCCGGTGACCTTGACAAGGCCATTGCCGCATTCATAATGGCGAATGCCTCTGCTGCACTGGGCAGGAAAGTCAGCATGTTTTTCACGTTCTGGGGCCTTAGCGTCATCAGGCGGCCAGAAAAGGTGCACGTTAAAAAAGATTTTGTTTCGAAGATGTTTGGCGTCATGATGCCAAGGGGTTCGCAGAAACTGGGCTTGTCGAAAATGAACATGGGGGGCATTGGGGCAAAGATGATCCGCTCAGTTATGAAGAGCAAAAATGTGGACAGCCTTGAAGAGCTTATCCGCCAGGCGCAGGCAAGCGGCGTCGAGCTTGTAGCCTGCTCCATGAGCATGGACGTGATGGGCATCAAGATGGAGGAACTGATCGACGGCGTCAAACTGGGCGGCGCAGCCGCCATGCTGGCACATGCGGAAGAATCCGACATGTCGCTGTTTATTTAGCATATGCTGAGGCGTATCGTTACTGAAGAAATTGCCGCGTTCATGATTTGGTTCGTCGAACTTGCATCCGTTGAGTTCTACGGAAAAGACAGGGCGCTGGCATTCAAAGACCTGAACGAGCGGAAAATATGGCATCATTTCGTCGATAATTTCGAAAAAAAGCGCAGCTTGCCGGCAGAAGCGATCATCGATGAGCTGAGTGATATGCTGGGAATGGAAAGAACGGCATTGGGCAATTCCAAGCTTTTAAACGCCGGCGACACGGAATTCATAAGAAAAATCGTCAGAGGGCTTGCTGATCGGTACAACTGGAACTATTCAGTTTCCCTAGACAGGTTTTACGCTTCAAGTGTGTGCAGGATATCATCCGGCGCACACGTAGGCCTTTCTGCCTTCGCGCTTGACGAAATTCTCGATCTGTTCTAGTTTCTACTCTCTCAGGTTCGTTCGGCTCGTCTGTTCACCGCAAGTTTGGTCTTACGGCTGCTTCCATACTATGAGATTGTCTGACTCTTCTGCACACTGCCTGTTGCACATAGAGGACAAGCTTTTTAATTATAAGCTTGCCCCCTCCTTTTTCGCTGATCAACTCGTCTAGAGGCGATGGATTCAATATTTGCGAATGGTTATTAAAAACCACCCCCCAGTTTGTAGGATCAAGAATTTGTGTAGATGGACACCCAGTATCATCAAGCAGCGTTCTTAGTGAATTTGTTGCTGATGGAGAAAAAACCAAATTAAACTTAAACATTGATATATTAATGTACCCACCAGTCATATCTTGTATTAAAATCATTCTGCCTTTTTGAAC
>Ga0082212_10012765_pt1 | contig 10566 bp, 6 predicted proteins | sample TergutNt197P3_FD_71548 | JGI IMG/M metagenome (GOLD analysis project Ga0082212, IMG submission 71548) | Neocapritermes taracua P3 segment gut microbial communities from Petit-Saut dam, French Guiana - Nt197 P3 | ecosystem: Host-associated > Arthropoda: Insects > Digestive system > Gut ...
GTCGACGAGCTGTTTCGGCGCGATGACGGCTGTTTACGGCAGAAATGATTTGCGAAAGGCTTCTCAAAAGTTCCACCTCGTTTTTATCCCACTCTCTGTTTTTCTTACAGTCGTCGAAAGCGACAAAGCCGTAATTTATACCGTCTGCCGTCAATGGGAAATTGACGTTAGCCTTTATGCCAAGTGACGCAATATCGTCGGCTATTTTGCTGCGTTCGAGAGTTGTAACGTCTGACGTGCAGATGTTGCCGCCCGCGTCGAAAATGTCAAACCATGGCTTAACCCACTCTATTGGTCTGTTCTGTATCCTGTCAAAGAATGAAACCTCGCCTGTATTGTACCATTCGCCTGTACAACCGTATGTTTTGCCGTCGGCGCTTATCTCAAAGGTATAGGCATGGCTCGCCCCGGCATATTTGCCCGCTTCGGCAAGCGACCGGTATATTGCCTGAGGCATGTTTTCAGCCGACTGTACTATTTGCAGCACTTTTATCAGTATTGCCTGACGATGACGGATTTCCTCAAGATTGTTCTTCTGTTCAATCAAGGCTTGTTCAGCCAGCTTCCTTTCGGTGATGTCTATCGAATTTTCTATCTGTACGATTCGTCCGTCAACCCATTCTATTGCCGAGCTTGCTTCTTCAAACCAGCGACCTGAACGATGATGGATTTCCCATTTAACGGTTTTTCCTGATGGACGACCGCCATCAACCAGCTGCGGGCGCGGACAAAATTCGCAAGGCTCCGTATTTTCGGGGCTAAGCAGATTATAACACTTTGTACCTTCAATGTCGGCGCCTTCACGGTTTTTGAACTCGCTGTTTGCGAAAATGATTTCCGACGTATCCATATCCATAACGAAGATACCGCTTTCGATATTGTCCATTACGGTGCGCATGACCTGCTGCGAATGACGTATTGCCATTTCGGCGCGATGACGGTGTGTTGTTACAGAAATGATTTGCGAAAGGCTTTTCAATAGTTCTACCTCGTTTTTATCCCACTCCCTGTTTTCTGAACAATCGTCAAAAGCGACAAAACCGTACATGACTCCGTTTGCCGACAGCGGGAAATTTGCCGTCGACTTTATTCCTAACGACGTTAGTATTTCAATGGCGCTTTGGGTCGAGATAGTAGTAACGTCTGACGTGCAGAAATGATTGCCCTTTTCAAATTCGTCAAACCATGAGCGGGCAGTTTCAATCGGCAAGTCGCGCAATTTTTCGATGAATGGCGTTAAGCCTGCATTGCACCACTCGTGTGTGCATCTGTAAGTTGTGCCGTTACCGTCCATTTCAAATGTATAGACGTGGCTTACTCCTGCAAATTTCCCGACTTCGGCAAGAGCCGCATCTATTGCCTGAGGCAGATTTTCTGACGACTGCACTATCTGCAACACCTTTATCAGTATTGCCTGACGGCGGCTGAGCTCGACCAGCGCCTCCCTGCTGCGATAACGTTGCGTGGCTCCCGAAATAAGCCGCGCAAGGCTTTTCAGGATTTCCAGTTCTTCCGGTTCCCATTTCTTGCCTGCTTCATTATCTTCAAAACTTACAAAACCATCGATTTTACCTGCTGAATACAACGGCAGCGCCACAATCGACTTTACGCCCTTCTTTAACAGGTGCGCCGCTAATGTTGGCGAGAATATGTTCATGTCGGAAGTTTTGATATATCCGCCCAAATCATATTTCTCGTACCATCCCTGTCCAAATTCAACCGGAAAATTTTGCAAACTTTCGATATCGCTTTCTATTCCCTCGTTGCACCACTCGAAAGAATTGTTGTATGTTTTTTCGTCGGCGCTCTTTTCAAAAATATACACTCTGCTTACTCCCGTAAAATTGCCTGTTTCGGCAAGCGCTGAATTCATCGCATCAGACAGGTTGTCGGCTGACTGGATGACTTGCAGCACATTTATAAGCACTGCCTGCCTGCGGCTCAGACTTTCCAGATGCTTCCTGTGGACTATAATTTCCGAAATTTTTTCTTCCACCATCTGTTCAAGTTGCGTCTGGTATCTGTGCAGCTCTTCGTTTGAAGCGTGGAGTTCTTCGTTTGAGACTTCGAGTTCTTCGGTGCGTTCCTTAACCAGAAATTCGAGTTCTTCCTGATATCTTGCCACAGCTTCTTCGGCTTTCTTGCGTGGCGTAACGTTGCGCATGATGCCGTCCCACATTATATAATCCTCCTTAACGTAAGGATGCGCCGCAATACGCAGCCATCGCATATTTTCGTCGCTGCCGAAGCGTATTTCGACGTCGAAGTTCGACAGTTCCTTTTCGCTTCGCTGTATCAGACCGACCATGTAGCGTCTGTCTTCGGGATGTATCGCCTGTATGAACGGCATGATACTGTCGGATAACAATTCGGGCGCAACTCCCGTCACCTTTTCCCACGAATAGCTGACGTATTCCATGTAGTTCTTTTGCTTCTTGCGATTACGCACGATGCGATAAAGCGTTCCATCGGGAAGATTGTCGCACATTGCCTGCAAGCGTTCCTTTTCGACAATCAACTGCCGCTCGGCTTCCTTGCGGTTAGAAACGTCGAGAACGATACCCTCCCAGATAATCGTGCCGCCGCTTGTGTGCGGATGCGACGAAAGTTGAAGCCATCGCTGCTCGCCGTTTACAATATTGCGAAATTCGCAATGAATATACGTGCGGTTTGCAGTACATTCTTCTATTTTGCTTATCACAGCCTGCTTGTCGTCGGGGTGTATATTGTTGAAAAATGTTCTGTAGTCCGACATTGTATCCTTCGCAGAGACTCCCATAATTTTTTCCCACGACGGACTGAGATACATCATGCCGCCCTGATCGGTATTGATGTCGAGTTTGAAACGATAAAGAGCGCCGTCGGAAATACTGACGTCTAATACTTCCATCCGTTCTTTTTCGGAAATTAACTGCTGTTCGGCTTCTTTGCGGTCGTTAATGTCAAGGATTATGCCTTCCCACACGACATTATTGCCTTCAATATGCGGATGCGAAGTCAGCTGCAGCCACCGGTAGCTATCGCCATTTATGACGCGTATTTCGCAGCTGAAATTTGAGAGCGTTTTAACGCTGTTTTCTATTGTCTGCCGGAAAAAATGCCTGTCGTCGTGGTGCACTATGGTAAATATCGATGCGAAATGCGCCATTGCTACGTTTGCCGGAATACCGGTCAGCGATTCCCATGTAGCGCTGACATACGACATGGACGTCTGGTTTGTTGCGCGGTCGAGAATGAAACGGAACAGGCAGCCGCCCGGGATATGGTCGCCGAGTACTATCAGACGGTTCACTTCTTCGGTGAGCCTTTGTTCATTGTCCAAAATCAAATCCCACGAGTGCATAAGCTCGGTGATGTCGTAACTGATAATCCCGAGCATCATTTCGCCGTGCGTGGCAACGGGAAAGCAACGCGAACTTACTATCCTCGATATTCCTGTTTCGCGGTTAATTACGTGACTGAAAAACATCTTCTGCTTCATGTCGTAAAGCATTTGCCGCATCTCGATTTCTAATTTCATGCGGTCTTCGTCGTTGTCGTGTTCAACGAAGAAAGTCGCCATCGTATCCCAGATAGTCTTGCCAATGACGTCTTCCTTTGAAAATCCCGACATCAGTTCGTATCCGTGATTCCATTCGCGGATAATGCCGTTCCTGTCCGCAAGCATCATTCCGTCTACAGAATGGTCGAACACGTTGTGGATAGCGCTGTCTATCTCTTCCAGCTTTTCCTCGTACTGCTTGCGCTTGCTGTCGTCCTTTATCTTGATTAGAAAACGCTCGGTCTGTCCGCTGTCGCCCTTTTCAGCCCTGCAAAAGCACGATACCCACAACACTTCGCCCGAATTGGTCAAAATACGGTAATCGTGTTCCTCGTCAGACTGCGCGTTTGCCGCGCCCGACTTGACGATATACTCAAAAGTCCTGCTGTCGTCGGGGTGCATGATGTCTAACCAGCCGAGTTTGGCGTTCACAATCTCTTCCGCCGAATATCCGAACACGGAAATACTGTCTGAAATCTCCGTTATCGTCAGCCGACTGTCGTTGGCGGCGTAAAACAGCGCTACTCTGTTGCCTTCAAAAAGGGCGTTTAATGTCTTTGTTGAAAATAATCCGTTGTTTGTCATTTATGGTGTTATTTTTGAAATATCTTAATATAGTATCTACAATAGTAAATTCCCGAAAGTCGCGCCGAGATGTCGGGGATAGTTTCGGGTGTTCCCGAAAGTCGTACCGATGGTTCGAGGATTGTTTCGGATGTACCCGAAAGTTGCACCAAGTGGTCGGGAATGGTTTCGGGTGTACCCGAAAGTCGTATCGAGAGGTCGGAGATTGTTTCGGGTGTACCCGAAAGTTGTATCGAGAGGTCGGGGATAGTTTCGGGTATATATCTTGGGAATATAGTGTCGACCCTGCGGGACTTGCCTGCAAAACTGTGGCGTTCGTCCTGTCCGTAGATTGCATCTACGGTTAATAGAGTATCGTCCCTGCGGGACTTGCCTGCAAGATTGTGGCGCTGTTCTATTGGTGAGCATATACTATGTGGCGGGGACATCATGGGCATACCGTATTGTACTCGCTTTGCGCAGTCCCGCAGGGACGATACTTTACAGACCGCCCTATCTGTCCCAGTCGCGTTCGTCGAACTCCAATCCCATTTCATTGATAAACGATATATATTCATCTTTAAACGTTACTTTTTTATGATGCTCCTGTTGGTTTATTATGTATTTTACTGATACGATACAGATAACCGCCCTTGTTATTGATGATTCCCCAAATATCCTTGTAGAGAAACTTCACGCGGTCATCTGTAGGCAAAGTGGGTTCGCTCCTGTAAGTGCGAACAACGGCATGGGTGAGGAGTTGGACGTGACTCATATTACTTCGATTATTATATTTATATCCCTCATATCCTTACCTTCTCCTCGCTTACCGGTTTGTACGGAACAGTAAAATAGAACGCTGCTCCCCTGTCTTTGGTTGATTCTACCCACATTTTGCCGCCCATGAGTTGGACGAGGCTGCGCGAAATAGTCAGCCCGAGTCCGATGCCTCCGTAAAAGCGGGTGTTGGTCAGTTCCGTCTGGCGAAAACGCTCGAAAATTACTTCCAACTGGTCGTGCGATAAGCCGATACCCGAATCTTCAACAAAAAATTCGAGCATGTCGGACGACGGCTGGCGATAACCGAAACGGATAAATCCCTTTTCGGTAAATTTGATTGCGTTCTCTAAAAGATTGTCGAGTATCTGGCGCAGGCGCATCGCGTCAATGGATGCAACGCACGAATCCAAATGGGCGCTGTCGTCGAGTACAAGTTCGATGTTTTCCTTGCCGTTAGTGTACAGACTGGTATCGAAAAATATCTTCAACTCGTCCATGAGATTATTAACGTGCAACGGCGTATGCAGCAGCGTCAACTGCCCTACCTCTATTTTGGCAATATCAATGATACCGTCAATCAGTTTCACCAACCGCGCACTGTTTGAATTGATAAGTTTTACATATTTATCGTGCGATTCGGGCTTGAAATTTCTGTCGGAATTGAGAATATTCAGAAATCCGACGATTGCATTGAGCGGCGTCCGTATTTCGTGCGAAACGTTGGCAAGGAACGCCGATTTGAGTTTATCCGATTCTTCGGCTTTTTCCTTGGCGCGTATAAGTTCTATTTCCGACAACTTGCGGTCGGTAATGTCTATCGAATTTTCCATCTGCACCTTCCGCCCGTTCACCCATTCGATAATCGAAGTAAATTCTTCGTACCAGCGACCGTCAATATGCTGGTATTCCCAGTGGTACTGCTCTCCGTTGTAATTTTCGTCGGCAAGAAGACGCTTGCGCGGACAGAAGTCGCAAATTTCAGGCTGCTGTTCAAGCGTTTGCCAGCATATCTTGTCTTCCAAATCGTCCACGCCAACCCTTTCACGTATAGATTTGTTTCCGAAAAGTATTTTAGACGTTTCGATGTCAATCACGTAAATTCCGCTGCTGATATTGTCAAGCACGGTGCGCATCGTCTGCTGCGAGAGGCGTATCGAAGTTTCCACGCGGTGACGGTGCGTAACGTTGGAAATGATTTGCGAAAGACTTTTCAGCAGTTCCACGTCATTGTGTTCCCACTGCCTGTTTTGCGTGCAGTCGTCGAAAGCGATAAAGCCGTAATTGACGCCGTTTGCCGAAAGGGGCAAATTGACGGTCGCCTTTATCCCCATAGACGCCATTATCTTGACGGCTTCGGGAGGATATATCGTGTTGATATCCGACGTGCAGATGAAACTTCCCGAATCGTAAATGTCTAACCACGGTTGAATTACGCTGATTGGAATATCCTGTAACTTTCCGATTATAGCGGGTACGCCTGTATTGTGCCATTCGTGCGTGCAACTGAAAGTTTTGTCGTCGGCGCTTATCTCGAAAGTATATGCGCGGCTGACGTCGGCAAATTTTCCCACTTCGGCAAGAGCCTTTTCTATTGACAATGTAAGATTTTCCGCCGATTGAACCGTTTGCAGTATTTTTATAAGTATTGCCTGACGGCGACTGAGATTTTCAAGGTACGACTTGTGGACAAATATTTCCCTGACCTTTTCCTCCACCATTTTTTCCAGTTCGTTTTTGTATCTGTACAGTTCCTCGTTCGATGCGTACAGTTCTTCGTAGGTGGCTTCAAGTTCCTGCGTGCGTTCATTTACCAGCGATTCGAGTTCTTCGCGGTGTCTTGCAAGTTCGGCTTCATTTTTCTTGCGCTGTGTAATATCGAACATCACGCCGTCGAAAAACGTTATGTCGCCCTTTATGTATGGAAATGACGAGATGAGCAGGTTACGCCGGCTTTTCCCGTTGCCGAAGCGTATTTCCACCCTGAAATTTGTGAGGTCGCGCTCGCTGATTTCCGTCGAAACTATCAGGTTTTGCACGTCGTCGGGATGTACGGCGTCGAAAAACGGCGTCATATCCGAAGTTACGTCGTCGGGCGACATTCCGGTTATTTTTTCCCACGTAGCGCTGACGTATTCCATGTACATTTCCTGCGTGACACGGTTGCGCACAAGCCGGTACAGCGTCGCTTCGGGAAGATTGTCGCCTATTGTTTGCAGACGTTCCTTTTCTTCGGTCAGTTTCAGTTCGGTTTCCTTTCGTTTTGTGATGTCGAAGATAATACCTTCCCAGATAACCGCATCGTCGCCGTAAGCGTGGGGATGCGCCGTAAGTTGCAGCCATCGCTGTTCGCTGCCGACGATATTGCGAAATTCGCACTGTACAAACGAGCGCTTGACGAAACAGTTTTTAATATCGTATATCACTGCCCGCTGGTCATCGCAATGTATATTGTTGAAAGCCGCCGCATAGTCCGCCATTGTTTCTTCGGCAGTCACGCCCGTCATATCTTCCCACGACGGACTGAGATATACCATTTTTACTTGACCTGTATTGACGTTCAGCATAAAACGGAACAGACTGCTGTCGCTGATAGCGCCTCCAAGCATTTCAAATCTTTCCTTTTCGGAAACCAACTGCTGTTCGGCGCTTTTGCGATTGGTGATGTCGAGCATAATACCTTCCCAGATAACCGAATCGCCGTAAGCGTGGGGATGAGACGACAGTTGCAGCCATCGCATGTTTCCCCTGACATTCATGCGAAATTCGCAATGAAAATGCGACCGCGTACTGATACATTCACTTATTATGTTTGCCGAGTTCTGCACGTCGTCGGGGTGCATATTCCTGAAAATAGCCGTATAGTCTGCTAAAATATCTTCAGAAGATATCCCCGTATATTTTTCAAACGTCGAACTGACATATATCGCTTTTACGTCGCCTGTTTGAGTATCCAGCCTGCACCTGAAAAGGCATCCGTCGGGGATATGGTCTCCGAGCGTCTGCATCATGCGGCTCATTTCGGCAGAAAGTTGCATTTCGCTTTGCTTGACTGCGTCGCGCGAGGTTGTCAAATCTTCCTCGTGCTGCTTTCGCTCGCCGATGTCCTTTATTTTGATTAAAAAACGCTCCGTCTGTCCGCTGCCGTCCTTTTCAGCCCTGCAAAAGCACGAAACCCACGCCGCCTCGCCCGACGGCGTTACGATGCGGTAATCATGCCCCGAGTTCGGCTGCATGTCTTCGACGCACGCTTTGACATACTCTGCAAAAGCCTCGCGGTCGTCGTGATGCAGAATATCCAACCAGCCTGTTTTTCCGCCTGCAATCTCTTTCGGCGCATATCCGAACACGGAAATGCTGTCTGAAACCTCCGTAATAGTCATCCGACTATCATCAGCGACGTGAAACAGCGCTATCCTGTCGCCTTCAAAAAGGGTGTTCAGGGTCTTTTGGGAAAATAATCCGTTGTTTGTCATATATGATATTATTCTAATGATTTTTCCTGTTCAAGTAATTTATAAATTTCAGTCCAGTCTTTTTTATAAAGTTCAGTAGTTTCATCGGTAAGTTGCGCAAAAGTGTTGGAACTGCAAAACATATTCACTGCCTCTTTTTCTATTATTTTATGTTTTTCAACAAGTTCCATCACAACATGCTCGACTATTGTTTCCACAGCGCTAATCTGTTTTCGACTGGGTTTGCTTATCAATTGCAGTGATTTTACGGTGCAAAAACAGATTTGATGTGTTGGCTCGTGATATTTCAGCTCATTCAAAAAATCATTTTTGGAAACAATTCCATCAAGATAGTCATATATCCGTCTGGTAATCTTGTCGTCTGCTATCGGCCCCTCCACAAAATCGTATTCGTGCAAAGTCTCATCGGTTTTGTTGCTGCGATTTAATACTACAAAGTCAAGCCAGTCTTCGGAATAATCAGAAAAACGCAAAATATTGAAATCTTTTTCGAGATACAGATATTTGCCAAACTCAAACTCCGTAACAACACCTGAAGTATGGTTGCGGTTACCAATCCGTTCCGCCCATTCTTCGGCATGTTTTCTATGTTTGGTAACATAAAATCCCTGTCCGAAATCCTTATTTCTTTCACATTTGGACAGGTCAATATCCGTAATTTCCATATAACTGCCGTGATATACTTTCATCTTTTTCCTCCATTATCAAGACAAATTGCATACAAATCTCTCAAGGCAAAATATTTATCATCAGTGTGCAATGCCCACCAATGTTCAAAAAGAAAATCCAACCCGCCATATTTTTTAAGATACTGGTAAGCATCGGTTTTTTTCATTTTGAATGCTTCCGCAAACTCAATGATGATAAAGGTTACAAAACTTATCTTGTCGCTTGTTTGTTTTATTGATTCCATATATATACTATTTTACCTTTTTAAAAATTCATACTCATACACTTTCGGCTCGATTTTCTCTGCCAAAACTTTCAAATCAGAACGCAAACTTTCGACAAGTTCATTATACGTTTCGTCGGCGCTTTTGCTGTTCATTTTGCCTTTGTCGTTGCGTCCCTGAAAATATTCGCGAATATCATACAAACTTGCATTTACATTGCATTTTGGCTGTGCATGATAATATTGCCAAAGTTTTTTACCCGCTTCAAAAACGGCTTGGGCTTCGGCTGAAAATTCGCGTTTTATCCAAAATTTATCTTCCTGCTGCTCGAACAAATTTGAATATCCGTTCTGAATTATTTTTCCGCCGATAAAACCTGCCATGAAATGACTGTCAAATTTATCGCGGGCGTTTACCTCGTTTTCAGAAAACGGTATCCAGTGGTTTACGCCGTATTTTGACGATATGTTGTTGTTGAACAGAGTGTAGGCAAGGCAATCGTTTTGAAATTCAAGGTCTTTTTCCCACTTTTTGTTTGGAAAAAGGAACTGGTCGCGGTCGTTGAGCCAAGTGGCTTTTACACATTTGCGAACTGTAAAATAAATAGATGACTGTATTATATTATTTATGGTAATTCCAAACTTGGCAATGCCTTTTGCGTTTCCTGTTCCTTTCAATTGCTTTCTATGATTGATATTCACATAAATATTGTGTTGAAAGTCATTGCCGATACAACACATTGCAGCAATTTCGCCTTTTATGTCCTTATCTACAAATTGTTTTAACCAGTCATTAACATATTTTATTTCCGAGTTATACGCAAAAAAACGTGTTTTACCGGAAACGGAACAATCATTTTCTATTATATCACAGACTATGCTTTTAAAAATGGTTTTATTATTCAAATCCCAAACAGTAAAGGCAATTGGGAACTGACCGCTTACATTATCGAAAGTATTGGCTCTAACTATAAAGCCTTTTTTATATTTGGCATTAAACATTTTACGAAATGCAGTAAAATTCGGCGATGCCGCAAATTTTAATTTTGAAAATTGTGCCAGTTTAGACCCCGGAATTTCCTTGTAAATGCGCGTCATAAACTGAACAAAAATCTCTCTTACAGATTTACCAATAGAATCCAAATATTTTTTTTCAATCAAAGATCTGTTTACATCCGTCTTTGCATTTTTGGCATCCCTTTTATTCATAGCCTCCGCATACGGAGGATTAATATAAAAAATCAATTTTTTGCGCAGGCTTTCATTGTTGATGATATCTTGCAAACCCTTAGGCAATTTCGTAAAACATCATTCAA
>Ga0082212_10012766_pt1 | contig 10565 bp, 6 predicted proteins | sample TergutNt197P3_FD_71548 | JGI IMG/M metagenome (GOLD analysis project Ga0082212, IMG submission 71548) | Neocapritermes taracua P3 segment gut microbial communities from Petit-Saut dam, French Guiana - Nt197 P3 | ecosystem: Host-associated > Arthropoda: Insects > Digestive system > Gut ...
TTGCCGTTAAATGCCCTGTCTGCCATAGAGTGGTCTCCCCGCGGATTCCAAAATGAGTATGATCTCCCCCCGCCGTCAATGACGCCCTTTACCTGTTTAAGTATATAGTCGGGTCCCCATGTCGGCGAGAGATAATTCCAACCCTGTATCCATTGCCTGATTACCGTTCTCTTTCGCGAATGATATATTGAACGTATAGAGCTGTCTCTTACAATCATATATGGTTTTTCCGCAGCCGGGTATCTTGAATAAAACGATACGCCAAAATGTGACGGATATACCATTGGGTATATGGCATGAACAAAGCGCGACAGGAACTGAATATCCTGAGCTATAAGGTTGCCGAACCTATACCATGCATTGTATCCATATATATCTATTGATATGGGGATATCAACCTCGCGGCTTGCCTGTTGTAAAAAGTCACCCATTATTTCGGATTTAAACGTATCGTCATTCTCTCTGTATCTATATTTACAGTTTCCTATCTGCCCGTCAGTGGGGAATCTTATATAGTCAAACTGGATCTCGTCAAAGCCGAGCTTGGCAGTCTCTTTAGCTATCTCTATGTTATAGTCACGTATAAATTTTGAATACGGATCGCACCACTTCTCTCTCGGGAGTCCTACCCATGCTCTATTAGTAGCCTTATCCCAGATTGCATACTTGTTATTATATGCCTCGTAGAGTTTTTTATCCTTAAATGTTACGTTCCTTGCAATAACATAAATGCCGTGGTCATGAAGCTGCTTGATTATATCCTTAATATTTGTATTTTTTATTACGCCGAGTTCACTTGCGGTTTTAGATTCTATCGGAGCGTTGATGATTCCAAAGTCATCTTTAACATCTATCACAACCGCATTAAATTTATTCCTTAAAAGGATCTCCATAAAACGTTTAAAGTTTGTCTCTATCATACCCCAGCTAACATAGAGCGCCTGTTTATCTCCCCATTTACTTGTCTCTTCCATTGTATATTCGGCAACATTTCTCTTAATAAACAGGGATGGATTTGTTTCGCCTGCATTTACAAAGAGCATTGCCGGAGCTTTATCCGAATAACTCTTTTCCACTCTTTTCTGCAGTTTCGATTCTTCAAATTTTTTATCGGACATATTATATTCATAAACGGTCTCTGTTGTTGACACAAAGATAGTATCATTAAACGGCGCTATGCCGTATACTCCCTCTGTTTTTTCATTCTTTATAGGAATATCTAAAACGCCCCATCTCTTTTGATCAGCCGTCTCCCTCATGCCCCTTCCAAACAGATAACCCGTATAGAGTCTGTTATTGATATGAGCTATTGATGACACCTCTTCGCAGAAATGGAAGATTCCCACATAGTATTCTTTTGGTATCCCTTCATTAATCTCTTTAGTTGAATCTTTAGCTATAGATACAATGCCGTTAAAAGAGGTTCCTGCATATATCACATCTCCGACTACTGCCAAGGATGTAAAGTAGTATGAATTTTTATTATTTAAAACATTAATTTTACTCCAGCTCTTGCCGCTGTCGGATGACTTATACAGAACGTGTTTTGTAGCAAGATAGAGTTTTGATCTATCATTCGGATCAATGGTAAATGCGGATATTGATCGATATTCATCTACGCCATCCAGTTGTGTGCGGCGCTTAAATAAAGGGGAGGATATATCTATCCACTCCGAATCGGACACGCTCCGTTTAAAGATACCTGAATATTCCGTAGTAAGGTAGAGCGTTCCGGCACTATCCGATATTATATACTCCGCCTCAAAATCTTTAGGCAGACCCTGCGATATATTCTTCCATGAACTCCCATTGTACCCTTTAATACCTTCACCGGGGAAAAATCCTATATATAAAAAATCTTTACCGGAACAAGCTGCAGTAAAAATTAATAAGCCAAAGATTAAGGCTCCGAGCAATACCTTTTTTAATGATTCCGCACTATATAAAAAATGGATCATCTCTCCTCCTGATTACAAAATAATTACATTTTACCTGATTGTGTATCTATATGTCAAGTGATTAGATATATGCTCGCGCCCCCTATTTTTTAAAATTCCATTCATCTGAGGAAAATCTCTTTGCATAATCTTCCATCATGACGCTTTCAGACTCGGAAAGCTCAGAGCATATAAACTCTACATTGAACTCTTTAGAGAAACGGCTTATCATAGATGCTATAAATCCTTCCATAAACCTCTCATCTATATCCTTCCCTGTTTCATCTTTCATTGAGGTCAACGCCTGCCGCGCAGAAGAGAATCCCCTATTCTTTAATTTCTCCTCATTGTGAATAATTGCCGATGCCAAGATTTCATCATCTATATCAAAAATAATAGTGCCATGCTGCTGTAAAACTCCGGACCTCCTGCTCTGAGCGCTCCCCGATATTTTCCTCTCATTGATTACTATGTCATTTACAGCTCTGTACTCTACCCCATCTATATGCTCTTTTAAAGTATTTATTATAGGTGAGATTATCTTTTGAAAAGATTCATTAACCGATTGAGGAATTAAGCCGGAATTAAGCCGGATTGTAAAGCTATAGGTCAACTCCATATGATGCAGTACTGTCCCCCCTCCGCTCTCCCTTCTTATTACAGGTATTTTCTTTTTATTACAGTAATCTCTATCGACTTTACAATTAATCTCTTCAAAGTACCCTATTGTAACAGTAGGTTCAATCCATCTGTATATTCTTAAAGCCGGGCTCTGTCCATCATGGGATATAGCGCTTAATATTGCATGATCCTTAGCCATATTTACCGAACCGCTAAGAGGAGGATCAACTATTAGTCTGAATTTATTCATAATAAAAATCACATAATATAGCCCGTTGATTCTTACAATCAAATAATTAGCTGCATATCATATCAAAAAAATATATTAAATAAAATATATTAATCAAAAAAAATTTTCTTTTCATCAGAGCAATAATTGAATTGACTATTGAGTGAGATAATAATATAGTTTTTAATTATTTTTAGATCATAAAAGGTAAAACTGTGAACAAAAAATCTATAACAATCTTTACAATCTTACTTGTGATATACCTCATTATAAAGTATACTTCAAACTTCTATGTAGATTATGAATGGTTTAAGATAAATAACGGGACTAATATTTTCTGGACCCTATTTTTCACAAAGTTCAATGTTCAGATGATATTCGGAGCTTCATTTATCGGCATATTCATGCTTAACTTTCTCCTCTTGGGACTCTTAGGGGGGAAAGGAAGATTTTTTGTAGAGAACTTTCTTGACAGAATCAAAATTCCCTCAATAGGATCGCCAAGACGTCTTCTCCTTATAATCTTAACATGCGGAATTATTTTTATCGGCTTTATCATGGGGGGGACAGCCTCTGCTTTCTGGAAAGAGTATCTTATGTATAAAAATTCCGTCCCCTTTACAGGATTTCCGACAGACCCGATCTTTAATCAGGATATAGGATTTTATGTTTTCTCACTCCCATTCTACCGGTTCTTATACCATTGGCTGATGACAACTATAATGATTGTCACTATTTTTACTATTTTTATACATTTTTTAAACGGCGGAATATTTTTAAAAAACGGAAAGATCGACTTTTCATTATTCTGCAGAGTCCATATATCAATACTCCTTGCCATCCTTGTAATACTCTATGGCATAGGGTATCAATTGGCTGCATACAACATCCTCTATTCGCACCTTGGAAAATTTTACGGAGCAGGTTATACTGCGGTAAACTCAAAGCTCATAGCATACAGGGCGGCAGAGATCATATCGTTCATTGCAGGCGGTCTCCTTCTATTTAATGTTTTTAAGAGGAGTTTTAAGCTCCCGATAATAGTCATGCTCATTATAATACCTGTATATTTTATTCTTGGAACCGTTTATCCCGAACTTCAGCAGAGATTCGTTGTTATTCCGAATGAGCTTGATAAGGAGAAGCCCTTCATTCAGAACAACATAGATTTTACCAGAATTGCATATGGGATAAATCATGTTGAAGAGATACCCTTTGATAACAGCAAAAACTTAACCTATAGGGACCTCTCTGCAAATAAAGATACGATGGAGAGCGTGAGGTTGTGGGATTGGAGACCGCTCAAACAGACATATAAACAGCTTCAGGAACTTAAGCAGTACTACTTTTTTAACGATGTAGATATTGACAGATATATAATTGATAATAAAAAGATTGCCGTGAACATATCTGCAAGGGAACTCTCCATAGACGGACTTGGCGGCAGCACTCAAACATGGCAGAACAAGCACTTAATATACACACATGGATATGGAGCTGTTATAAGCAGGGTCGATAGAATATCGTCGGAGGGACTCCCTGTTTTTTTAGTTAAGGATATTCCTCCAAAATATGAAATCAACATAAAAATAGAGAGGCCCGAGATCTATTACGGGGAGCATAATAACTCCTATGTAATAACCAATACCTCTATACAACCGGGCGAGTTTGATTATCCGTCGGGAGATGAGAACGAATACACTACTTACAGCGGATCAGGGGGGATTAAACTCGATTCTTTCTTTAAGCGAATAATGATATCCGCCGCATTCGGAGATATGAATCTGCTGATATCTGGAAATATAAATAGTGAGAGCAGAGTTCTGCTCAAAAGAAATATTATTGAAATGGCAAAATCATTTGTTCCCTTTCTTGAACTTGATGAAGATCCATATCTTGTAATTGATGATGGAAAACTTTACTGGATCATAGATGCATATACTCAAACCGATCAGTTCCCATATTCAACGCCGATGAATGCAAATGGCAAAAATCTAAACTATATAAGAAATTCCGTTAAGATAATTATTGACGCCTATAATGGAAAAATTGGCTGCTATATTGCCGATGAAAACGATCCTATCATAAAAGCCTATGCAAAGATATTTCCCGATATATTCAAAGATTTAAAAGAGATACCTGAAGGATTAAAATCTCATATAAGATACCCTGAGACAATATTCAACATTCAGAGTCAAATACTCCTAAAATATCATATGACTAATCCTAATGTATTTTACAACAACGAGGATATGTGGTCTATACCATCTCAGATCAATGGAGATAAAGAGGGGCCGGTTCATAGCTACTATCTGGTAACAACTCTCCCTAATGAAAAAAAGAGCGAGTTTATACTTATACTCCCATTTACTCCATACAAAAAGCACAACATGCTATCTTTCCTCATAGCAAAGTGCGATATGCCCGACTATGGAAAACTTCAGCTCTACATACTCCCAAAGGATAAACTCAACTACGGACCTATGCAGATAGAGGCAAGGATAAATCAAGACCCTGAAATATCAAAGCAGCTGACTCTGTGGAGTCAAAAGGGTACCGGAGTAATAAGAGGAAATATGCTGGCCATACCTGTTAAGGAATCAATAATATACATTGAGCCGTTATACCTAAAGGCTGAAGCGAGCGAGATGCCTGAGCTTAAAAAAGTTATAGTCTCATTTGCGGATATGGTTGTGATGGAGAATGATCTCCCTGCGGCATTGGAGAGAGTATTCTTAAGCGGCAGCTTAACGTCACAGCAGAGCAGAGAGAGCATGCAGGGGATGAGCCTAAAATCATTGGCGGAGAGAGCATCTTATCATTTTTCCAAAGCAGAAGAGTATATGCGCGCAGGAAACTGGAAAGGCTATGGCGAAGAACTTGAGAGCTTAAAGAATACACTTAATCAGATGAAAAATCAGGAGTACTAATGAAACTAAAGAGATCATGCGGAGTTCTTCTTCATATTACAAGCCTCCCCGGCGAGTACGGCATAGGAACGCTCGGCGATGAGGCATATAGATTTATAGATTTACTCTCGGAGAACGGAGTATCCTACTGGCAGATACTCCCGATAGGACCTGTTTCTAATTCAATGAGACATTCCCCATACTCATCCCTCTCAAGTTTTGCAGGGAATGAACTCTTTATTAATATCGGCAAGGTAAAAGAGAAAAAATGGTTTATTGACGATGCAATAATCACGCCGAATATTAGCGACGACTCCTTTGTAGATTTTAATAATGCGGAAAATTTTACAACAAGTTTTATAAAACTCGCTCAAGAAAACTTCATGAAGCATAGTCACATGAAAGAACCTGACGAATTAAAAGAATACAATAAATTCTGTATTGAGCATGGAGATGCATGGCTGAACGACTATGCCCTCTACAGAGCGCTTGCATCAAAATTCGATTCATTTAACTGGCTTGAATGGGATAGAGATATTGCCCTGCGAAAGGAAGAGGCAATAACAAAAATCGCCGGTGAACTTAAAGATCAGTTGGAGTTCTTTAAATTTGCGCAATTCCTCTTCCACTCTCAATGGGATGAGATGAAGGAGTACGCAGATAAAAAGAGGGTAAAGATAATCGGAGATATTCCAATCTATATGTCTATGGACAGCGCCGATTCATGGAGCAATCAGAATATTCTGCGCATCGATTATGAGAATATGACGCCTGAATTTGTTGCGGGAGTACCGCCCGATTATTTCAGCGAGACAGGACAATTATGGGGTAATCCCCTGTATATATGGCACAACAGCCAAAAACAGTTAAATGAAGAGACATATCAATGGTGGCGCAAAAGGATAGATCATACGCTTAAGTTGATGGATATAGTAAGGATAGATCACTTCAGAGGATTTGAATCATTCTGGTCTGTAAAATATGGCGAAAAGACTGCAATTGACGGAGAGTGGCTAAAGGGTCCGGGGCGGGATTTTTTTGACCGCTTGAAAAAAGACCTTGGCGACCTCCCTATAATTGCAGAAGACCTCGGAATAATTACTCCTGAGGTAAAAAAACTGAGAGAGGAACTCTCTCTCCCCGGAATGAAAATACTCCTCTTTGCATTTGATCATAATAACAAGAATGAATATCTGACTCATAACATAACAGATAAAGAATCTATTGTATATACAGGCACTCATGACAACAATACCGCTAACGGATGGTTTTACGATCCTGCAATGAGCGCTGACGACAGAAAATATATCCTTGAGTATCTCGGCATGAAGGATTGGAGCGACTTTCACTTGAGATTAATCCGCGAGGCTATGGCGACTATGGCTGATCTTGTAATAATTCCTGTTCAGGATATTTTAGGCTACGGCGAAAAATTCAGAATGAATACGCCCGGCACAATAGAGAATAACTGGCAATGGAAATTAACAAAGAACGCATTAAATGAATCCAATATGGCCTATATTAAGAGAATGGCTCATATCTTTTCACGGATTCCGGAACCTCCGGAAGATAATGAAGATGGGAATACATTGATTATTGAATGACATCAATTTTTGCAGGAGCTTCGCCCCTGCAAACCTATTAATAATCATACTCCGGCGCATACCGTTTAAGAAACTCCCTCACCTCAAGACCTGTCATATATGGAACTTTTTCAACAACGGTTTTTATGAGAGTATCAAATTCATCATCGGATAAAATATTATTGTCGTCCAAAAGGAGTAATATTTTGCTGTTGCCTGTCTTTATGATCTCACCTTTGTTATAGTACAACTCTTCATATAGTTTATCGCCGGGGCGAAGTCCTATATACTCAACCTCACTATTATATCCATACAGCTCTATCATCCTTTTTGCTATATCATCAATTTTATACTGCTCACCCATATCAAGGACATATATCTCTCCCCCTGACGAAATTGCTGCAGAATTGATTACCAACAGTGAAGCTTCGGGAATACTCATAAAGTATCTTGTTACATCAGGATGAGTAACAGTCACAGGACTCCCGCTTTTAATCTGATCTTGAAAAAGGGGAATAACAGAACCTCTGCTCCCAAGGACATTTCCAAATCGCACAACTGTAAACTTTAGATTCTTCTTATGCCCATAGTAAGATGTGAGCGACTCAGCAACCCTTTTTGTAGCTCCCATAACATTTGTGGGTCTTACAGCTTTGTCTGTTGATATAAGGACAAATTTTTCTACGAGGTATTTTGCTGCAATATCCAAAACATTATTTGTTCCAAGAATATTATTTTGGGCAGCCTCTGCCTCATTAGATTCCATAAGAGGAACGTGTTTATGAGCTGCCGCGTGAAAAACAATATGCGGCCGCTCTTCATTAAATGTTCGGTCAAGTAATCTGTAATCCTTTACATCAACAATTTTATATTCTATAGGAACAGGATGCGCCATCATCTTAACATAATCGTCCATATCCTTTTTTAGGTTATAGATTGAATTTTCCCCTCTCCCTAATGCAATAATCTTTCCGACATTAAACTTCATCAACTGCTTGCATATCTCAGCGCCGATACTCCCCCCTGCTCCTGTGATGAGAATTTTTTTATCGCAGAAATACTCCTGCATCAAATCAATATCTATCGAGAACTCGTCGCGTCCAAGCAGCTCAGAATATGAAAATTCCCGCAAGGATGGAAATATGGGAGTAGAATCAAAAAATTTCTCCGAAGAGGGGACAAAGTAGAGATTAATACTTCTATCATAATCGACAACTGATGAAAAGACATTATTTATTAAGGCAGAAGATGCCGAGGGAATCGCGATCATGACATCTGAAATCTTTAAACTATGACAAATCTCACTTATAGATTTTATGGGGCCATATACCTCTATGTCTGAGATTACACTCCCGATCTTGGAGAAATCGTCATCAACAAATCCTGCTATATTATCCTTTAGCTTTCTCTTTGCAAGATCGCCTGCCAGTGCAAGACCGGCCTCCCCTGCCCCGACTATTAAAATTCTCTTTTCTCTATTCATCTCTTGTTACCATTAAGAATTTCCAAAACTTTATCTACTACATAATCGGTCTCTGTCTGTGACATTTCAGGATAGATAGGGAGAGATACCTGACGTGAAAAAATATCTTCACATACCTTAAAATCCTCCCTGTTATAACCTGAATCTGCGAGCATAGAAAATCTATACAGAGGTATGTAGTGAACGCTTGTACCGATATTATTCCTCTTCATCTCATTGATGAATTGATCTCTATTGATCTTTAGGGCATTCAAGTTTAGCTTTATCGGGAAGAGGTGCCATGCACACTCATTGTGATCTCTCACATTCCATGTTTCCAACAGATCGGTTTTACTAAATGCTTTAATATATTCAACTGCAATTTCTCTCCTTGCAAGATTCATACTGTCGGTTTTTTTTAACTGTTCAATTCCGATAGCCGCAGCTATATCCGTCATATTATACTTATATCCCGCCTCGGAAATATCATACTCCCATGACCCTTTATCGGAATACCTGTTCCATGCATCCTTTGTAATTCCATGAAGCCGCAGCCTTTTTATCCTTTCAGCCCACTCTTTATTCTCAGTGGTAATCATCCCCCCCTCGCCTGTTGTGAGAGTTTTCGTTGCATAAAAACTAAAGCATGTAATATCGCCGATTAAGCCTACCATCTTTTTATGATAAAATGCAGGCAAGGCATGGGCTGCATCCTCTATTACAATGAGTTTATGCCTGCGGGCAAGACTTAAGATTGCATCCATGCTGCAAACCTCTCCGCCATAATGAACCGGAATGACAGCCTTTGTCTTTGGAGTAATTTTTCTTTCAATATCATCAGGATCTATGAGAAAGCTATCTGTTACGTCACAGAGCACAGGAACAGCTCCAAGATAGACAACAACCTCCCATGTAGCAATGAATGTCATGGCAGGTAATATAACCTCGTCACCCGCTTTTATTCCTGCCGCTTTAAGCGCCAGATGAAGAGCGGCGGTGCATGAATTAACGGCAATTGAATTGGATGAGCCGATATATTCGGAGAATCGATTTTCAAATTCAAATGTCTTCTCACCCATTGTCAACCAACCGCTTTTAATAACATCGGTTACAATGTCTATCTCTTCGCTGTTCAATTGAACTCTATGGAAAGGTATTTTCATTGGAGTATTCATAAATTTTTGTTTTTAATTTCCCAATAACCACCTTTATCAGGACCTATACGTTCAATCAAGCCTTTTACTACAGGCGATTGCTAATTATTTCTGTTCTCTGGGAGAGACTCTTCTTTTATTAGTTCTTTGTATTTATCTGCATAAATTTTGAATTTTCTGCGTTATCCCCACAGGGGAGGATCTCTGTGTCACTCTGTTTCTGCTATACCAAAATTCATTAAAAAAACTTGACACCCGTAGCCAAAAGGCTATAATCAATTCTGAGGAGTTATAAATGAAAAAGAAAATTGAGATAACAGAGTGGAACATACTTGATTATCTTGAAAATGATAAAAAAATAGCTTCATTTCTTGAAGTATGTCTCGAAGATAATGATTATAAATTCTTTATGAAAGCATTAGGTGAGGCGGTTAAAGCTCATGGCATAAATGAAATGGCAAAAAAATTGGGAGTTAACAGAGAGAGTCTTTATAAAAGTTTTTCAGGCAATAGAAGACCCAATTTTGAAACAGTATTTAAAGCGATTAAAGAAATTGGTTTAAAAATAAATATAGTTCCGCAAAAATAATGTGGGATTAAAGGTTAAGATGAAAAGTAAAAATTCAAATTATGAGTATCTCTTGTTCCGCGAAAAGATTCCCAAATTAGA